>Ga0307372_10009949_pt1 | contig 12974 bp, 9 predicted proteins | sample OX1MG_FD_202533 | JGI IMG/M metagenome (GOLD analysis project Ga0307372, IMG submission 202533) | Soil microbial communities from Risofladan, Vaasa, Finland - OX-1 | ecosystem: Environmental > Terrestrial > Soil > Coastal area > Acid sulfate soil | place: Finland: Risofladan, Vaasa | collected...
CGACCACCCGGCGCTTGCCCCCGGTTCCGCCGCCATCCCGTTCAAATCGAAAAATGAGAGTCATACCCTATCCCTTGTAATATGTGACTTCTACAGAGGGCGACCCGATTTTAGCCGGACACTACTGTGGGCAGTGTATGTCTGCGTGAACGGGTTTATCACAATTGGACTCCTCGGCCTGCTCGCTCTTCTTACCGGCAGCCCATTCGTCTTTCCATCGCTCGGCCCTACCGCGTATCTCTTCTTCTTTTCTCCACTGACGGAATCGTCCAGCCCGCGAAGTAACATCCTCGGACACGCGATTGGGCTTATTCGCGGCTATGCGGCGTTCGCGCTTGCGGCAGCCTCCAGCCCGCCCTTTGGCATGCAAAGCGGCGTCCATTCCCCTCGGTTGCTGGCTGCCGCGCTCTCGCTCTCGGCTGCCGGCGTCCTCATGGCTCTCCTGCGTATCAGTCATCCGCCGGCAGGAGCGACGACTCTCATCGTTTCGCTCGGCATCATCTCTCAACCCAAGGAGCTTGTCATTATTGAGGTCGCAGTCATCCCGCTTACGGTCCAGGCCTTCGTAATCAATCGGCTCGCTGGAATGCCCTACCCGAGGTGGAGAAGTGAGAGCCCGCGATCGAGATCTCCAACCAAGGCATAATGGTGCAAGGGAGCTTGCTTCGGACGGATAAACTCAATGGAGTCGTTCTCCGAGGGTGATAAGCCGCTCCTTAAGTAGACGAAGCTTGCTCATCAGGATCTAGGCTTCAGCGTCTGAGAGCGACGCTGTACGGATAGATTCACACCCGGGTAGCAGTTTGGAACGTAAACCAACAGTATCGACGTCCCGTTTCGCCGTTTTCATCCGATTCCTTCGGCCCCGTTTCAGGGCTACGCCTTGTGGGATTTCCTGGTCTCGGAGTGTGCGTCCAACCATGCGAGCAGACACCGTGTGCTGCCCGTTGCCAAGGCAATGCAGGAATCCGCGGCGCCGTAGTAGAGGTGAATCGTGTCTCCTTCAGGACCAATCGTTTGCCCGCAAGGGAATACAACATCATGGACATCTCCGCTGCGTTCGTAGGGAGCTTCCGGACCGAATATCCAGGAGTCACCACGTTGCAAACACACCTCCGGGTTCTCCAGATCGAACAGCGCCAGCCCTAAGCGATAGAGACAGCCGGATGCGGTTTGGCGGACCCCGTGGTAGATAGTGAGCCAACCCTTCGACGTCTCGATCGGCGGAGAGCATAGACCGATTTTGTTTGCGTCCCACCACCCGCCGCGGCGCGCTTCGAGAATGATCTTGTGGTTTCCCCAATGGCGCAGGTCAGGCGAATAAGATATCCACATGTGCGCCCCCAAAGTGGTCATCGGGCGATGGATCATTGCCCAGTAGCCATTTATCCTGCGAGGAAGCAACGCGGCGTCCTTGTCCTCAGGCGGCATGATCACTCCGAACCGCTCGAAGCTTCTGAAGTCCCTGGTAAGCGCGAGCGAAACTCCGGGGCCGCCCCGTGCAAAGGACGTGTAGGCGATCGCATACTGTTCCAGTTCCGGGAGGTAAGTGATGCGCGGATCCTCGATGCCCCAGATTTCTTCAGGAAAGTCGTGGGGACTTGCCGGGAGCGTTGGCTGAGGGTCGATGCGCCACCCGTCGACTCCATTTGCCGAGCGCGCGGAGCACAGATGCGACAGCCCCGTCCTGTCTTCGACCCTGCATAGAAGCAGGGTGTCCCCATCGGGGAGTTGCACCGCCGCCGCGTTAAAGACGCTGTTGACGGGGTAAGGCCAATCAGCCCGGCTCAGGATCGGATTAGCGGCATAACGGGTAAACAAGGCAACATCAGTGCATCCGCCGAGCCTCGTCGGTTCAATCACGAGAGCCTCCGGCAAAACTGGGGTAAATGGAATCGGGGTCAATGGGTAACGCTCACTTCCTTATGCGGCTTGTCTGCGATTGACACGTTGGCCGTCTGCATTTCTAGCAGCGCCATCAGGAACGAAAGCGTGGACTCCGCTCCCTGGTTTTCATTCACTCGATCGGGGTGAAGTCCGTCTTTGCAACCGCCGGTGGTAGCATCGTAGAGAGGAACCTGCAAATCGTTCTTGCCGAGGAACCAGCAGAAAACGTTCTGCGCTTCCTGCAGCCAGCGCTCCTGGTGAGTTGATCGATAAGCCTCAAGACAGGCAGAAATGGTAGCGCAAGCCTCAATCGGCTGTTGATCGAAGCGCGATTTCTCCCCCCCGTCTCTATGGAACCCATTGGAACCGATGGGGACGAAGATTTCCTCATTGCCCCGGTGCTGCGCGGCCAGCAGCCACTCCAGTGACTCGATTCCCGCAGCGGTCATTCCCTGGTTGTTGCTCTGATGTCCCGCCAGAATAAGTGCCTGCGACAAGGTTGCATTGGAGTAGGTGAGGCTCTTCTCAAACCAGTGCCACGAGTTCGACCTGCTGCGGGCGTAGATGTCGAGCAAGCGGTTTGCGAGGAGATTCCGATTCCGTTGAATGGTTCGGTCGGCCGGGAACCAACCGAGATAGGCTTGCATGCCAAGAATCGTGAAAGCCCAGGCCCGCGGGCTGGTAAACGTGAGGGCAGCAGGCACAGCCGACTCAAACAACCTGCCGGCCGCGCCACGCAGGCCAGCATCTCGCGAGTGGCCAAGCACCGTTCCAATGCCCCACAACGCTCGTCCGTGACTATCTTCCGAACCTACGTCTTCAAGCCACACGCGACTGTAGCTGAGGAAATTTCTGAACCGCTTCTTGTCGTCATCAAAAGCAAGCCACAAGAATGCGAGGTAGCGGCGCGACAGCCCGGAAAAGTCTGACGTGCCCACGCCTCGCGTACGATCTTCCAGCAGAGTCGAGACGATCAGTCCACGCGCGTTGTCGTCTGTAGTGTAACCCTCGCGTGAATTCGGCAGCGAGAAGATGGCATGCTGCAGAATGCCCGTGTCATCGGTCATGGAGGCCAAATGGCTAGTGTTCAGGATCGGTAGGTCCGCCCTCGTGTCTGATTCGGCGATGGTAGTCTCACCTTGTTGCGCGGCTCGCGGCTGTAGTGAGCGCCCAAAGCGCGCGCGCTGGAAGCTTGACATATACGCCCGCGCTGTTTTCGGCCACGTCGTTCCACGCGAGTGCAGGTATGCTCTCTTCCGCATGGCATGGCGCTCCGCATCGTTGCCGAGCAAGGCAAGAACTGCCTCCGCGATCGCGTCAGGCCTATCAAACGGAACCAGCACCCCTCTCTTCTCCGCCAGCAGCTCTTTCGCGTACCAGTACGGTGTGGAGATGATTGCTTTGCCCGCACCGAGCGCGATGGCCAGGGTACCGGACACAACCTGCGCCTCCTGTCGGTACGGCGTGATGTACACATCAGCCGCGCCCACATGCTCTACGAGTTCTTCCGCACTTACGAATCGATTGTTCAGAATCAGGTGTTCAGAGACGCCGAGTTCTCCCGCCAAGACCTGTAAACCTTCGCGGTACCGCTCGCCCTCTTGCCGGCGGACATGCGGATGCGTCACGCCCGAGACGATATAGACCAGATCAGGGTGCGTAGCAAGGATTTCGGGCAGTGCGCGAATGACATTTTCGATGCCCTTGTTCGGAGACAACAAGCCGAACGTAAGAAGAACGGATTTGCCTTCGGTCCCAAACCGGTCTTTGAAATAGTTGGGATCAATGAACGGCAGGTCCGGTACGCCGTGAGGGATCACATCGATCTTGCCGTTAGGAACCGCATATACATCCCGCAACAATTGGGCCGCCAGGTCACTCATCACGACGAGGCGATCGGAGAGTTGGGCGATCTCTTCAAGCACAATGCGCTGGTTGGCATCGGGTTCGCGCAAGACCGTGTGCAGACTTGTAACGATGGGCATCTTCAATCGCCGCAATAACGCCAAAATGTAGCGCCCGGCGGTGCCACCGTAGATGCCGTATTCATGTTGAAGGCACACAAGGTCGTTGCCATTGAAGTTGAGAAAGTCGGCTGCCTGTTCGTAAGAAACGAGATCCTCCTGCGCCAGTTCCAAGCGCACCCGATCAGGATAAGCATAGGAGCAATCGGGGTCATTCACGGGAATAGCAAACAGGCGCTCCTCGCCGTATTCGGCGGCGAGTGCCGTACACAGATCCGTGGTAAATGTAGCAATGCCGCATTCACGCGGCAGATAATTGCCTATCACCGCAATGCGCGTGGGCAATGGCAGAATGTGCTCTCTCGAGGAGGCAGAGGATGTTGAAAGGTGCGCATACCCGGCTGAGTCACCAGAGCCATTCATCTGCGGGAGTGACATAAATGGGACCTGCTTCCAGTCGTAAACCGCGTTGATGGTTTGCAGAGAAAAAGCCAATTCACTGCGGATTATCGATTGCAGCTTTCCGGGCTAGTGCGTAACTTCGGCATGAGTTGCAACCCGGTATCATCTAGATGTGTTGCCATCCAGCATGCCCGGTCATGCCGTCCGAGACTGGAGATGATATGCGCTCTACTTGAGATCAGCACTTGTCGATTGCATCCCGGGTAAAGCCAACAGAGAAGACCGAATGCAGATTCACAGCTTTGCTGCTCAGAAAGAAGGGGAAGCCTGAGTTTGAGTTCCGCCGGAGGCATCACGGATCGGCACGATGACGGCAGGGGTCTTCTGGTAGTCCGCCGTGAAGTCCTTTGAAAAGCCCACCTGCTTTCCGTCGGCGGCAACTTCATTGGGCTCTGAGACCCCGGTGCCTGGCTGGTCTACAGGCGGAATGCGAATACGATTCCGATACCGCGCGGATAAATGGCTCTTCACGTCAAGTGTCTTGATGAGACTCATGGCAACTCCGATCGTTCGGTTACGTGCTTGAACGGTGCTCGTCTGAAGCGAAGCCTGGAATGCCGAAGGCGAGGAAGAATCTATCTCTACTGCTTCGAGCATACGCCTGATCAGGCTCGCGTGCCGGCGATTGGCTCGCTGCGGTGCTCGGGAGCTTCCGAAAGTCGCGGAATATCGGGAAACGCACGATCTTTGACGGTCAAAATCGCTTCTCTCACTCGTGCGCCTTGCCTGATCTCAGTGCGGAAGGTGTTCACATCCCGGGCCAGGCCGAGTGCGCGCAATGTAAGAATCCCGTACCAGTTGGGATCGATTTCGTACCAGGCCATTCCGTGATGCGCCGATTGAGGATGCGCATGGTGGTTGTTGTGCCAGCCTTCTCCAAAGGTCAATATTGCCACCCAGAAGCTGTTCCTCGAGTCATCCTTTAGTTGCAAAACGCCGCCTCCCCCACATATGAGTGGCGGAGTTCACGAGCCAGTTGGAGTGTAGCCCAAGAACCGTCCTGAAGAAGATGCCCCACAGCACATAACGCCATCCTGCAAAAGCGAAGATTCCAACCCCCAGCGCCACGATCGGAACCCAGTGCCAACGGCTGATCCACAGATGAAAGCGGTCCTTGCGATGATCAGGAACAAAAGCCAGCAGATCCTTCGCATTGTTGTGATTTGTTTTACCCGTGAGAATCCAACCCATGTGCGCCCAGAAACTGCCCTCGCGAGGAGAATGAGGGTCACCTTCCTTGTCGGTATTCTGATGGTGCTGGCGATGGATCGCCACCCAAAAGATCGGGCCGCCTTCGAGCGCGAGCGTTCCGCATATCGTAAGGATATACTCAACCCACTTGGGCGTTTTAAAGCCGCGATGCGTAAGCAAGCGGTGGTAGCAGATGCCAATGCCGAGACTTCCCGCCACCCACCACAAGACAACGGCAAGCAGAAGCGCCTTCCAACTGAAGAAGAATAGCGCGGCAATTGCGCCCAGGTGAAACACCACCATGAAAAAGGTCGTGATCCTCACAATCGGCTGCGTAAATGTCCTGTCCATCTCACACCGTCCCGCTCTCCACCTTGTACTCCAACGGCAGGTCCACCGCTCATCGCGACCAGTTTGTACCCTCCCGGTCCCAATGCGTGTTCCTCCGTCAGCGATTCGCAGCCTGCGGCTGATTGCTTCTGAGGCCCTTTGTGAGTAAACCGCCTATATCAACGCTGCGTACCACGCCGCGTTCGCGAACTTTCGAGCAGCTTGGGCTTCATGGCATTGTCTTCCGGAAGCCGATCATGCAGAATTACGTTCAGCAACGACTTGTGCACGCGGATGCGCCCGTTGTATTCGATAAGCCCGAGCTTTCGGAATCGATTCATGAAGAAGCTGACGCGCGACCGCGTGGTGCCGATCATCTCTGCCAGCGTCTCCTGCGTGATGGGAGGGATCAGGGTCTCCGGCTCGCCCGGCCTGCCAAACTCCGCCATTAACAGCAGAATGCGCGCAAGGCGCTTCTCGCTGGAGTTGAAGAGCTGATCGACCAGGTCAGCTTGTACGCGCATGGTGCGGGCCAGCAGGAACGAAATGAACATGTCGGAAAACGTATGCTCCTGGTGTATGGCGTGAATCATCTCATCCCGCGTGATCTTAAGGGCAGAGCAGGCCGTTACTGCGGTGGCCGTAGCCAGGCGCCGACGTGCCACACCAGCGAGCGCCTCTTCGCCAATAAAGTCCCCGGTCGAGAGCAGAGTGATGGTCGCTTCCTTGCCCGCCTTTGAAACAACCGTGATTTTGCCGCGCCCCTTCTGCAAATAGAGGACAGCTTTGGCGGGATCTCCCTGAATGAAGAAATGTTCGCCAGGTTTTAGTTCGATCACTCGACGTCCGAGCCCGGCATCGGCCAAAAAGGCCGCTGGACTGAAGCTCGTAACCTTCTCTGCATTCATCGCCCCTGCCCCTCTTCCGGCTGGCAATTTGCCTCCATTGTTCCTGTGCCCTTGGCAGCGGCCATTAATAAAGCATCCTAATCGAGCGTTTCACGGCTTTTGCCGTCAAGTCTGTAGCATTTTATACACCTCTAGCCAAGGTGAGAGCAGGGTCCAGGAAAGACATATCGCCTCCGCCGCGCCTGTAGCAGAGTTGCACGCAACCGATAAGCTGGCCTTTACCCGATGGAGGCACTTGCCTGACCGAACAAAAGAAAACCGATGGAAAAGTGGCTCGGAACACCCGCGAGAAGATCCGCAGACTAGATCGGTGGAATTCCGTCGCCCAAAGAGGGCTTTGTTTAACGTTTTGATAGGAGTGGCCACTTGAGCGATGAATTCGCTGAGCTATATCGAACAGACAGTCGGCACTTCCCGGTGCAATGCTTGAGGATGGTCCAAAAACACGCGAGGCCCTTCAATACGGATGGATATCTTGCAACTGCGGGGCCGGGACGAAAAATCATTCATCTCAAGGCGAAACAGATTTTTTCGTCTCAGGGAGACACTGCCGATTGCCTGTTTTATCTTCGGATGGGCCGGGCTAAACTTACGATCGTTTCCAAAGGCGGTAAAGAGGCCACCGTCACGCTGCTCGCTCCAGGAGACTTCTTCGGCGAGGAGTGTATGGCCGGTCCCAACGAGTTCCGCACGACCAGCGCTACCGCGATTACCGTGTGTGTGGTGCTTAAGATCGCCTCCAAGGAACTGACCCGTGTCCTCCATCAAGAAAATGCATTCTCAGATCTCCTTGTTCAGTTCCTTGCACTCCGGAGCACGAGAACTCAGGCAGACCTTGTCGATCAACTCTTCAACAACAGCGAACGGCGCCTCGCGCGAACGCTTCTGTTGATGGCGGATTATGGGAACGCTTCGGGTCCGGAGACGCTGATTCCGCCTGTAACTCAGGAAACCCTTGCAGACATGATTGGCACTACCCGATCGCGTGTCAGCTTCTTCATGAACCGCTTCAGAAAGCTCGGCTACATCAGCTACAAAGGCCGTATTCGCATTCACAAGTCGCTACTGACCATGGTTCTGCAGGATCGTTTGCCGGAGCAGAACGCGTCACGTCCCAAAATCCTCGATTCACGGTCCGGACAAGCACGAAGCGCCAAGCGAGCCAAGCTTCGTCCGGCCAGGATGGGAATGAGGTAGGGGTAGGCGGTTTTCTCGGTGTTCGATCTAGTCACCTTGCGGGCCCTCAGAAGCCCGGGTCAAAAGCGAAGTCGCGACGAATGATCTTCGCTGTAGGCGCTTCCTGAATCCGAGCTGTTCGATTGTGAGCAGATTCCGCGTTTTCTCTACGTGTTGTGGTCGCCGTCACCAAACAGCGATGTCGTCGTCCAGAGTGATCAATATTGACCAGAGTTCATATTCAGCTTAGGGGTAATCTGGTAGCAATTGGGGAAGACACCTTCTGAAGCCTCGTCGTACCTCTCCGTCCCGCTCAAGCCTCGCACGACTCCAATTTCTGCAACGATTAAATCCCACCGGCAACCTCCCTACTTGGGCTTACCGGAAGGTAGGTCCACACATCGTATCTCCATCACATGCGAGCGTCGCACCGCGCACGCAACCGGCAATCGGATCACCGCACCTGGGAACAGCGCGTTCCCGCTGCATTTGCGAACTTCAGCGGCGACTCGATCGAACTTGCCGGTGCACCTCTTCTTCCGTTATCGGCAATCACCGCCTCCCGGTACCGATGCCTGAGCCAGGGCCGTTACTGACTGCACAGGGAAATCCTCGCAGTTGCTGTCGGTGTCCACGCCATCAAGGTGTCGCCCCACGCTGGGGCCTCCGCCTGCAGAGCGGCGCACTGCCACGATGCAGCTTCCTCCGCTTTGATCTCCCTCCAGTGTGGCTACCTCGGGGCTGGTAATTGTCCCGTTTCGCTTGAGTTGCTTTGCTGCGAACCATAGACCATGGCGTCGACAATTGTTCCCCCCGCGTCCATAGTCGGGCGGAAGCTCTCCGCTTTCCACATTAAGGAAGTAGCCATGTGGAGATGGGATCGCCCGCTAGAAACGGGTAGATGGGATCGAGCCAGGCCTGCGCCGGTACGAATAATGACTGCCGAATGCCGCCTGGGGGGCTGGGATCCGATCCGACGATTGCAAACAGCCAGACCTTGTGCTGCGGCCTCGACCCGGTCGAAAATCGCTCATCTGCCCCGACAGATATTCCAAGGAATCCATGCATTCGGACACAGACCTACCATCACCGCCAAACTTCGGGATTGCTAGTGTAATACCGGCTTTAATTCCCTTTGCCTTACCTTCGCCGTACGAATGATGCTCCCTTGTGTATAGCGGGTTAGTTGAAAGAACGAAAGAACTCGGATTCCGGGATTGCCATTGATCAGGCCTGATCTACTCGGGAAATCCAATCGAGCGGCTTTTGTCTACCCAGCTTGAGACGAAGGGAAATGGGATTACCTTCTGGTAATCGGAGTTCACAGGAGGTGCCTCCGCGCTCAGGCGGCTCAAGCAATACACCGGCAGTCGCCTTAATCTCGGAGATGCCGTATCGAGCGATCAACGTCAAATCCTGCTTTCGGAACGAGGTGACGGTCATATCTACAAACCTCGACTCCATGTTCCACTCGAGGCTGTCAATCCTGGCGAACGTACGAGCGGATATGCCGCCGATGGAGCCTTTCACGAGGGACGAAGGAAGAGCGGGCAGCACTTCAATGACTCCGGCACGTGAATAGAGCAGCATCTCCATCACAAGCGCGGGAATTCCGCACTGCGCATCTGGCACTGGAGTTCCGTAAGGCTCCCGCGAACAGCGGAGTCCGGTGCTGACGTAGCCTTGCTCAAGCATCTGCCGCAGGTGGATGTCGACCATGACGTTGTCTTTGAGACGCGCGCCCACCAATGCGCGATGGCAACGGGCGTAAGCAGCTAATGTTTCGCCAGCGACTGCGGTGGCTAACACATCAAAGGTCCGCCTGCGGTTGGCGATCTCTGCGGCTCGCGCCAGTTGCGGCGTGCGATCGGGGTCTATTTCATCGCCCGGCCACACGCCGTAAAGATGAGAGACATGACGATGGTTGTAATGTTCTTCGAGGGTGGGCCACGCCCACTCCTTCAAGGTGCCGTCCACTTCGATCATGTAGGGCGGCATCTTGGCGAGCATCGCCTGCCATTTCGGCAAATTCTCAGCATCCGTGCCAAGAATTTCCGAAGCCTCCATCAGATTGGTCAGGACCTCTCGGCATACTGCAATATCCATGGTGGCGTTGATCAGGGCGGGACCTGAGGAATCCGTATTGCGAGGCACGTTTTCCGGTGAGATGGATGGGACGAACATGAAGTTCCCATTTTCATCCGTGGCCTTCAGGAAATCTTCGTAGAACAGCGCCAGGTTCTTGTAGGCGGGCACCACTCGATCACGGAGAAACTCGACGCCTCCTGTGACCAGGTACTGATCCCATAGCGGGCGCAAGCGCCAGCCTCCAGCTGAAATCCAATAGGACCAGATTCCGATTCCAGAACTGCTGGTGTAGTAGAAATTGGCACCGACCCCTTTGTCGGGAAAGAGAGGGTAGCATGCGCCGCGGCAACCAAAGACATTCTTGGCGTTGGTCAGGCAATCCGGGGCCAGGCTCTCCATCAATTGGAAGTAGGCGTCCATGCCTTCGCGCAGATTGCCCTGTACGGCGCCCGCAGTGGTCAGATCCATGGTAGAGTTGACTTCGGCGACAATAGCGGGGTACTTACCGCTGTGAAGAACGAACCAATGCCGGCCCATCTCGAATACCTTTTCCAGCAGAGCCGGTGAGTAGTCCGGCCGCGATCGCTGATCCGACAAAAGCTCTTCGACCGCCATGCCGCATTGCTCAGCGCCCCCGAAATCCACAGTGACCCGGCGGAACATCTCCCCCTGAACCTCCTTGTTCCGATTGAGCAATTCCGAATATTCCGGGGCAATCCCTTCTACGGCATCTCGCAGCGCGTATACCTTCTCGTCGTTGAAATCCGGAAAGTATTCAATGCGAGTAAGCAGCATTGCGGAGGACACGCTCTCGACCACGACCGTGCCGCCATCCACATGGGCCGAGCCGCCGTTGCGCACCAGGCGCACTACGGCCGCATAGCCGCTATTGTTGACCGTGGGATCCAGGATGCACTGGAAAACCAGATTTTGCTCATTCAAATCCTGATGAACGAGGTTGGCTTCGACTCCTTTTGCCGGCTTCGGGGTGGATGGCGACGGCGCGAATGCCGCCCGATCAGGCGCTGCGGCGTTGATTCCCAGGTGGCTTCCCCAATCCATTCCCGAAACCATGGTCCACGGATCGGATTTCTCCAATGAGATCCGCACACTGAACGACTTTCCTTCTGGGGCCGTGAGCCACTGCACCACGACATTGTCGGGGCGGGAGACAAGTGTTCGCCGAGCCCAATCGCCCTGTTCATCGCTCCAATACACCGTTGCCTCGCCCGTTTCGAAGTCGAGCGTGCGGAGATAATCTCTGGCCGATTTGCTCTCAGGGAACTCCAGGTGCATGAGGAATGCCGGGATCGTGACGTGCGGCTCTGTGTCCTCCTTGATGGGGCCGTCATTCATGTGTTGAAGAGCCAGCATCATCGCTTCACGATCCTTGCCTTGCAGCACCAGTTGTCGCACCCGGGGGAAGATGTCGGCGACGTCCGGCGCCTCCAGAGGTTCCTTCCACGGCATAAGAAGGCGCTCCTGATGGAAGAGGATCTGCTCGGCGTAGGGCTCCCCCATCAACTCGATCCTCATCGATCCGTTACCGGAAATGAGGCTCTCGCTCACCTGATCGCCGGGCCGGAGACTGCAAAAGCCTCGTTGCGGTACAATTCTCCGCCGAACACGCTCTGCCAGGGCCATGGGAGAGATCGAGTACGATCTTGCGGGCGTAGGCTGTTTCGGCTGGAGGAAATTGTGCCGGCCGCCGAGACGAGACTCGGCATCGCGGATCTCTGAAGCGGCCGCGCTTGTCTCGTCGGGCATCTTCGCGGGAGCGACTTCATCCGCAAGCAGCACCGAATCGACCGTTAGGGAACCAATCAAACCAGCCGTGACCGCACCCTGTTTCAGAAAGTCTCTACGCTTCATGAGTCCCTCTGCTCACCGTACGAAGATGAGCGTCATGCAATTGAATGAATTCAATCCAAAGGATTGCGCCCCTGGAGCTTCAAGTGAATCTCCACAGGCTTTCCTTCCGGAAGGTGCACGGCGCAGGCAGTCTCGCCGGGCTGCGGCTTCGAGTGTAAAGCGCCGGGGGGGCCGAGATCACTTGGATACCTTGCCGGGCAATTAAAACAACGTCTTGCTTCTTCACCGAAGTGATGGTCAAATCCACGGTGCGCAGGTCCATGTCCCAGGAGAGTTTGTTGAGCCTGGCAAATGTGCGGAGCAACATCCCGTTGATGGACCCCTTCACCAATGAGGCTGGCAGAGCGGGGAGCACCTCGACGACGCCAGGACGGGAGTACGCGAGCATCTCCATCATGATGGTTGGAATCCCACCCTGCGCATCCGGCATGGTAAAGGAATAGGGGTCGTGAGAACAGCGAAGTGTTTCGCCGACATTGCCTTCTTCGATCAGTTGGCGCAATTCGGTGTCGACCAGATAGATGTCTTTGAGCCACGCCCCCACCAATGCACGATGACAGCGGCCATGCGCAGCCAACCGTTCCGGAACACGGTGGCGATCGGCAATGAGTGCAGCTTTTGCGAGCTTTGACGTGCGATCCGGATCGATCTCATCTCCCGGCCACGCGCCATAGAGATGAGAGATGTGGCGATGATCGTATCGCTCCATCAGCGTTGGCCAAGCCCATTCCTTCATGGCTCCATCCGGCTCGATGAGGTAGGGCGGCAATTTCGAAATCATTGACTTCCATGTCGAGACATTGTCGGCCTCAATGCCGAGCAGTTCGCAGGCCTCAACCAAATTGCCAAGGACTTCCCGGCACACGGAAATATCCATGCTGGCATTGATCACCGCCATGCACCCCGGGTTCAGATTTCCGGGGATATTCTCCGGCGAAAAGGATGGAACAAAGATGTAGTTTCCATTCTTGCCTCGTCAGCAAAATCTGTGGGTAGTTTCCGGTTCGGGCAGTCGTCCAAGCGTGTGATATAGCGCCACTTCGATGCCGTTGTACGTGCGAAATCCATAGGATCGTCTGGTGATCACTCGGACTTT
>Ga0307372_10009951_pt1 | contig 12972 bp, 11 predicted proteins | sample OX1MG_FD_202533 | JGI IMG/M metagenome (GOLD analysis project Ga0307372, IMG submission 202533) | Soil microbial communities from Risofladan, Vaasa, Finland - OX-1 | ecosystem: Environmental > Terrestrial > Soil > Coastal area > Acid sulfate soil | place: Finland: Risofladan, Vaasa | collected...
TCGCCGCTTTGATGTCTTCGGTCAAAGACGACAAGGACAAGATGGCGGTCTATCTGTCTGAGTGTCGCAATATCGGCATCGAAGTCGTCGTTCCAGATGTCAACACGTCGCTGGTGAACTTCGCGCCGAGGCCTAATCCAGATGGTTCTCCCGCAACCGCAATTGTCTTTGGACTCTCAGCGGTGCGAAACGTCGGAGAGGGACTGGTCTCTCTGATCGTTGAGGAACGCACCACCAACGGTCCGTTCACCGATTTTCATGATTTTTGCTGTCGCGTCGATCCCAGTGTGCTCAACAAGCGTTCCATCGAATCGATGATCAAGGCCGGAGCTTTTGACTCACTTGGGCATCAGCGAAAGGGCCTCTGTCTGGTCTTTGAAGAGGTCATCGACCATGTGCTCACCCTGAGACGTGATTTCGACCAGGGCGTTTCAACGCTCTTCTCTTTGCTTGGTGAATCAGGCGGCACCTCTGGAGGCGGAAACTTCAACGAGGCGCGGCGCGAGGTTCCCGATTTTGAATTCGAGAAGTCCGAGCGCCTTGCACACGAAAAGGAGATGCTCGGTCTTTATATCAGTGACCATCCGCTGATGGGTCGAGAATTATCTTTGCGTCGTCACGTTGACCTTTCGATCCGCGAGCTGCTCGATCAGGGTGCGTTCGGGGGAGCTGGACAGGCTGAGTACAGCGCTTCTCGACGCATCGGTGGAGTGGTGACAAATCTCTCGCGTCGCTATACCAAACGTGGCGATCTCATGGCGACGTTCATCCTCGAGGACCTTGAGGCAGCGATCGAGGTGTTCGTTTTTCCAAAGACGATGACCGACTATGGCATGCGCCTCGAAGACGACGCGATCGTGACCGTCCGGGGGCGGCTCGATGTGCGAGATGAAGAATCGAAGTTCATCTGCATGGAGGTCACGAGGCCAGAACTGTCTGGTGAGGGGGAGACGCTGCCAATTGAGGTTGCAGTGCCCGTCACCTCGCTGACCGAAAGGCTCGTCACCCAGCTCAAAGAACTGGTCATCGACCACCCGGGGGCCTGTCCGCTGCATCTCCGGCTCGGCGAGAAGGTGATCAGGCTCCCCGCAGAGTTCAATGTCGACGCCGGTGGCGGGTTTGTGGGTGCCTGCAAAGAGCTGTTTGGCCCCCAATCGGTGAGTGCCTAGCCTGGGCTTTACGTATTCCCAGCTCAGGGCGGTTACTTAGGGGTCCGAATTCTCCAATAGAATAGATGCCACGCAGCATTGGTCGGGTCGATTATGCCGTGCCCATATCTTGGGCCACGGATCGCCCCGACCTCTCGGGTCAACGCACGGATCGTGCGCTTGACCTGAGCAACTTGGCTAGGAAGGGAATTTGGTCGCGATGGACTCCAAAACGATTGATTGCGCGAATCTCTCCGATTCAGACATGGAGAAGATGGCAGATCTTTGTGCTGAGCAGGGGAATGGCTTTGAGATTGGATTCCTCTCCAAGGAAAAGGAGTCAAAGACCTGGGTCTTGGTCACGCGCGCCTATGAGGGCGACAAGTTGCGTGGCTTTGCTTGGACGACGCTCAAGCGCGTCGGGGGGACTCCAAGCATGTTGATCGGTCTTGCCGCATTTGTACAGACAAACGCTGCAGAGCAGGCACTCAAGGCTGTCATGCGCGAGCTCTACCACCGCGCCGTACTTGCCTTCCCCGATGAGGATGTTCTCGTCGGCACACGTATCAAGGACGCTGGAGCGTACCGGGCATTTAGGGGACTCTCGGAGATCGTTCCCTTCCCTGAGCGCAAGACCTCTGGTGAGGAGCGCGCGTGGGGTCGCCGTCTTGCCAAGGAGTTTCAGGCGGACGGTCGTCTTGATGACCGCACCTTCATCCTGAAAGGCGAGAGCGAGCCGATTCCATTCCTTGACTTCTCGCCGCGCAAGCCCGTCGTCCAGCCCGAAGAGATTGGCGGTCAGTTCAAGGGTGTGAACGCAAAGCGCAATGACTCGCTCGTCGTGTTTGGCTGGGCTATGGCCGAGGAGCTCGCAGGAGCAAAGCTTCCCAAGTAGTTCAACCTCATTGGGGTCTGTCTATCTTCAATCGAGCTAGTGCCGCGACCGGAAACGTTTTGCGCTGTGTGACAGTTGCCGGCTGAACAGCCGAAGAGCGCACGGACCGCCGGTTCGGTGTGCAATTGCTGGTCATCGAACGCGCGGAGATTGTGCCATTCTGGCGCGTCAGGCCGGATGATGTCTTTCGCACTCACAGTCGCCCTCAATGTCAAGCGTCCGGGAGTTCACAGGTGCAGCTCTTCGCAGCAGACTCCTAAGTAGTGACATCGTGTGCTTCGCCTGCAGCGTCGAAGCGCACGCGCCGGGCAACTACGTCTTGCGCAAGTTCGGTGAGCAGGCGATCCTTCGCGAAGGCATGGGCCTTCAATCGGATTAGGGATGCGTCGACGCTCAGTCCGAGCTGGGCCGAAGCTATCCCGACTGCTTGGTAGACAACGTTTTGGGGCGTCATCACGGCCTCGAGCTGAGCGACTAGCTCGCCGAGCGGCGTTTTGGCCTGCATCTTGAGCACAGCCTGGGAGACGACGTCCGCCATGATGAGCGCGTCGGCATGCTGATCATCGCTCAGGGCGCCGGAGTGGTCACGGTAGAGATCGAGCGTACCTATACAGACAGCACCTACCCGAAGCGGGAACGCGAAGAGCGCCCGCACACCTGCTTTGAAGACGGGAGGGGTGAGGCCGAGCCACCGCGAGGTCGCACCAGCGAGATCAGGTTCAGCGATGGGTACCTCAAGGTTGTAGGCATCGATGCACGGTCCTTCGCTAAGCATGAACTGCAACTCCTCGATGAACGAACTCACTGCGTCTGTCATACCGAGCGATCCACGTGTGACGTTTCCGGATCTGAGCATGATGCCCGCGCCGCTCGTCGCGGTCACGTCCATGCAGACATTGCAGAGCCGACCTGGGGACGAATCATCGCTCTCCGCGATTCGACTCAGGATGCGCAGACGACGGTCGCTCGTCACAGCAGCCTCCTCGCCTGGCGCGTCGATCAAAGAAGGGCTCCCGGTTCACGGCATGCGCTCTCTCTGATTGTGTCGCTGCGCGTGTTTATCGCACATTGGTTCGCGTCGCAACCCCCCATTGCCGGGCATTGACCGACGCGTGGTAGCCAGGCCCTACCATGGACATTCGTTCCTCAGGAGGTAATACGGGGTGGAAGCTGGTGGGAGAGGGGGTGACCTATTGGATACAGAAGATCCTGACCGGCTAGGCGAAGAAGATGCCGTCGTCGAAGCTATCGATGATGTTTCCATCGCCGTCGAGGAGAACGTCAGCGACCAAGAGGACCTACTCTCCGAGTTGAGCCGAATACGCCGCGACCGGGTTGCGGGCGTACCATTGCAGGAAACAATCGATAGAGCAGGCCAGCCTCGGGCCCTCGTACTCTTGAACCGCGTCACTAAGCGGTTCACCGTCGGAAGTGCACGTTTGCGACGCGCTCTTGTGACCTCCCTGGTGCAAGAAGGGGAGAGCGTGAATTCGGTTGCGAAGCGTTTCGAAGTTACGCATCAGCGCATCTCGTCGATTCTTCGACGAGATAAAGACTCATAGTGCACGACTTTGTACCGAGTGAGTGTTCGGACGAGGTGAAGCTCGCCGTGCTGAAGCTCTAAGGGAGCTCGCGAGACGGACCTGCATTGACATGGTGCGACCGAGCACAGCATAAGAGTCGCAAGTTGGGTTGCTCTAACCAGCCGCCCGCGGCGCGCTGACAACAGAACGTGAGCACCGAACACCGTGTTGACCGGAGACGCGAGGCACCCGTATCGACGGATCGGTAACCGGTTCCGACGCCGTCGGGACCGGGCAATTGTTGCCGGTCGCGGTTCTAGTCCCCGAGCAGGCTGATAACAACCTTTTCGACGTATCGGTCTTTGACGCGGGCGTACCCAAACAACGCGAAACCGATCTTGAACCCGAGTGCGCGTTTCAGATCCTCCTTTTGTAGTGACTGACCTTGGTGAGCGCGCACGATCGCGCAGAGGTGCGGATCGCGCACCACAATGCTCTGCTCGAGGCCTCCCCAGACAAAGGTCAACAGAGTCCTTCCCGAACCTTCCGCGTAGATGCGACAGCTCTTTGGACCAAGCGCGATCAGCATCATTGAAGGATTGGATGAACTGAGATCGGCATAGGAGAGCGAGCGCGCCCGCGAGCCGAGTATGAGCGATCCGGGATGTTCACCAAAAAGAACCTGTGAGCAAAGACGTCGCAGCCCGCGTCGTGTGACGCTGCCGATCCGTGTCATTGGCTCATCGGCCCAGAGTGCTTCGGGCCGGCCAGCATCGATTGGCTCTTGTTGTCCAACGACGAGGCGATAGACACCTCCAAGACGATGCCTACGAATTTCATTTTCGCGATCAGATACATCGTCGTGATCGAATTGTTGCCCGTGTTCTTGAGTCTCAACGCGTACGAATGCCCGTGAGGCGAGGTCGACCCCGTAGAGCTCGCCGGCATCGAAGCCCAGAGCCACGATGTCAAGGGTGTTTCCCGTGGTCGCGTCGATCTTTGTTCCAGGGACAAACTGGCTCGATACTTTGAGCCGAGCGCCCTTTTCTTTTTTCGTAGTCTTTGGCATCAGTTGACCAGTGCACGCTCAATCTGAGCGTTGAGCTCTTCGAGAGTCTCAGCAGGTACCTGACAGGTCCCATTTCGACAGACGTACGCGCGAGCGTCACCGCGGCCTTTCCAGAGCGGACTCGATGTCGGCTCGCCCCATGCGAGCACCGATTCTGGGAGATATCGCCTCTGTACTGTTTCGACCAGCTGTTCGAGCCCTGGCCCGATGACGATCTCCATCGTGCCATGGTCAAGGATGCATGCCGCGACGACGAGATGAGAGAAGGCAACGGGAGAGGCCATGAGTCCGGCAGTCGCAGCGCGAAGCGTCCCGCTGGCAATTTCGGTGAACTGCTCGCTGCCGATCAGCGCGCCGAGGCGCAACAGGACACTCGTGGCAATCGACCCAGCAGCAGGGGTCACTCCATCGTAGGAGTCCCTGGGACGAACAATCAGACCCGTTGCGTCCCGGCCCGCGAGATACCAGCTTCCGTCAGCTGCACGAAACAGGTCGATGAGATCTCTGGCCAGTTCGGTTGCGATATCGAGATAGTGCGAGCTTCCGGTAAGTTCACTGAGCCGGGTGAAAAGGTCGATGCACCACCCATAGTCGCTCGACATCGCGAGATGCTGGGCTCTTCCGCCTTTGTAGGTGCGCAAAAGACGCCCATCAGACCGTCGTAACCTCGCGACGATGAAGTCTCCGATCTCTATTGCCGCCTGTCGCCAGATCGCATTCTGGGTCGTGCCAGCTGCCTCGCAGAGCATCGAAGCGAACATCGCATTCCATTCGGTGATGACCTTGTCATCAAGATTTGGTCGGATCCTCTGTAAGCGGAATTCGAAGAGCCTTTGAGCGGCCTGTTCGACCGCTGCCGGGCGGATGAGGTCCCCAGTCGATGGGCGATAAAGAATCGAGCGTCCATGTTCGAAATTTGCTTGCGTCATCTCGCCGTACCAGGAGAAGATCGCTGTAGCGTCCTCGCTGCTTAGCACCGTGAGGATCTCGTCTCTCGTCCAGGTGTAGAAAAGCCCCTCCTCGCCCTCCGAATCGGCATCTTCCGCGGAGTTGATGCCTCCGTCGCTATTGCGAAGGTCACGAAGCACGTATTCGATCGTCTCAGTCACCACCTGAAGCCAGCGCTCGTCGCCGGCGCGTTGGTAGGCATGCAGGTAGAGCCGCGCGAGCGTCGCCTGGTCATAAAGCATTTTTTCAAAGTGCGGTACGAGCCACTGTCGATCGACGCTGTAGCGCGCAAAACCTCCTCCGAGGTGGTCATAGATCCCACCGGATGCCATGGCCGCAAGACTCTTCTCGACCATTGGAAACGCGCGGTCGTCGCCGAGTTGGTCGGCAACGAGGAGCAGCTCGAGCATCGGTCCCTGGGGAAACTTGGGGGCGACTCCGACCCCGCCATAGTCAGGATCAAACATTTCAGAAAAGCGCGTGACCGAGCGCGCGACAAGAAGATCGCAAGGCGGGCGTTCTGTCTCCTGGTGATCCGGTGGCGCAAGACGACGGCCGATCGCGTCTGTCAGCTCTGCTGCCTGTTCATCGATGGAGTCGCGCCGTTCATGCCAAGCCGTAGTAATCGCCTCTAGCAGCCCGCCAAATGCAGGGATCTGTCCGCGGGCGGTCTTCGGGAAATAAGTGCCGCCAAAGAATGGGCGTCCCTCTGGAGTCGTGAAGACGCTGAGCGGCCAACCTCCCTGACCACCAAGCGCGTGCACCGCCTCCATGTAGATCGAGTCAACGTCGGGACGTTCTTCTCGGTCGACCTTGATCGAAATGAATTGCCCGTTCAACACCAGCGCGGTAGCTGGGTCCTCGAATGATTCGTGAGCCATGACGTGGCACCAATGGCAGGCCGAATAACCGATGGAGATGAAGACTGGTCGGTCAAGACGCTTTGCCTCTGCAAATGCGTCGTCATCAAAGGTGTACCAGTCGACTGGATTGTCGGCGTGAGAGAGAAGATACGGAGAGTTGATCTGGTCTTTGGCAGTGCGGATTTTTGGCATAAGTATGGTTCAATTGTCCTTCACGTGACCGAATCGGGCAACAAGGTCATGCGCATTCTGTTCGAAGTACAGCCCGATCCTTCACACGCTTCAATTCTCTCGTCAACAAAGGTGAATTCGAATTTCTTGACCATCGCGAGCGAGGCAGCATTGTCAGCGGCATTCGACTCGCAAACTGTCCCTACCATCTCGGATTCAACAGCTGATTTGACAAGACCTACCTTTTCCTCTGACGCGATCCCCTGGCGTCGACGGCTCGGTTCGACCTTGTAGCCGAACTCAATCATTCCTTCGCCACTTGGAGCACGATAACAGTCGGTAATTCCTACGAGATGTGCACTTTCGCCTTCGATCATGACGCGCGCGCCAGCTGACGTTCTGGTCATCATCTCGGTGTCGACGGGCAAGGTAGCGACCAAGCCAGGACTTGTCTCCGATCAATAGTTCATCGGGGTTCTTCCAGCCAAAACGATCTACAAATTCGCCAACGTGAGGAGAGCTGACGATATCGAGCTCCTTGGTTGACCGCGCAACGAGGTCAAATCGGTGGGTTGAGATCGAGCCTGGCAGGCGGACAATCAACAGGTATTCCTTACAAAAGCGCTGAGCGCGCCTCGATCAATTTTTCCAATCGATGTCTTTGGCAGCGCGCCAACAAAATGCAGTTCCTTGATCACCGCCCAGGGACCGATCTCAGAGCGACAGATCTCATTGAGCATCTCGATGTTGGGCGCGTGGCATGCTTCAGGCACTACGACTGCGACGACGCGTTGTCCCCACTCTTTGTCCTCGATACCCACGATGCCGATCTCTTCGACCCCTGGCCTATTGATCAAGAGCTGCTCAACAGCGGCGGGCCAGATGTGTTCGCCTCCAGAGATGATGAGTTCACTGGTACGCCCATAGACCCGAAGTTTTCCGAAATCATCGAGCGCGCCGAGGTCTCCGGTGAGAAAGAATCCGCGAGAATCGCGCGGGTCGGTACCGTCTCGATAGCAACGTAAGAGCATCGGACAACGAAGCGCGATCTCTCCTCCCTCGCGAATCTCGATTTCAACTCCGTCGAGTGGATATCCGTTATAGACAACACCGCTCCCGGTCTCGGTCATTCCATAGGTGGTAACGGTGTTGTTGCCGGGCTCATGAGTCATTGCTGATCCGCCGAGGAGGATCTTTCGAAAGCGATCCTGACGAGCCCTTCCAAGTCGTGCGAGCGTTGTTGGAACGAGTGAGGTGAGTGTCGCGCCCTTGTCGAGTGCGCGATCGATTCTCTCGATATCGAACCGCTCGAGCAGCGTCAAGGGCGCGCCAGTCAAATGTGCGCGAAGTGCTATCGAGAGTCCGCCAACGTGATTGAGTGGAAGGGATCCAAGCCAATGGTCGGATTCGGGATCGACTCCAAGACTCGCACTCGTCGCGAACGCAGACGCACGCACAGCCTCCTCGCTCAGTATGACCCCCTTTGGTTCGCCGGTCGTTCCCGAGGTTGCGACGACGACGAGATCTCCATCTTCGACCATCTCGCCGCCTTCGAGACGGCGACGTTCACCGAACCGGTCAATGATGTCTGTCGGTCGCAGGGCCCTGAGCACCCGATCCCTGGTGCGTCCTTCAAGTCGCTGGTCAAGGGGGGAGATTGCCTCGTTTTTGTCAAAACACTCGGTCATGGACCTGACAAAGTCCGAGCCAGCTGGGAGGTCAAGGGCGACGAGGTGACGCACGAGGGGTAGCCTACATGCCGAAATGTCGAACTCAACATCTGATCTTCCCAGCTATGTCCAGAGCGGTGACTACACCGATATCCGCTACGAGCATGCCGAGGGAATCGCCAAGATCACGATCTGTCGGCCAGAGGTTCGTAACGCCTTTCGTCCTCAGACCCTGTTTGAACTCGCGGACGCATTTAACGTTGCGCGCGACGACCCTGAGGTCGGAGTGATCATCTTGACGGGAGAGGGTCCGCTTGCCTTCTGTTCTGGAGGCGATCAACGCATCCGCGGAGATGACGGCTATATCGGCAGTGATGAGGTCGCGCGCCATGGCATCGGAAGGTTGAATGTGCTTGATCTGCAGATACAGATCCGCAGATTGCCAAAGCCGGTTGTCGCGATGGTTGCTGGTTATGCAATTGGCGGTGGTCACGTGCTCCATCTCGTATGTGATCTCACGATTGCCGCCGACAACGCTCGATTCGGACAGACCGGACCTCGGGTAGGAAGTTTTGATGCCGGCTACGGTGCTGGTCTTCTGGCAAAGACAATTGGCGTCAAGCGCGCCAAGGAGATCTGGTTCCTCTGTCGCCAGTACGACGCAGCCCAGGCGCTTGACTGGGGGCTCGTGAACACCGTTGTGCCACTCGATCAATTAGAGACCGAGACCGTTGCGTGGTGCCGCGAGATGCTCGCACTCTCGCCGCTTGCGTTGCGCATGCTCAAAGCTGGATTCAATGCTGCTGAAGATGGTCTTGCGGGTATTCAACAGCTGGCTGGTGATGCGACGATGCTCTTTTATATGAGTGAGGAGGGCCAGGAGGGCCGCAACGCATTTATTGAGAAGCGTCCTCCGGACTTCCGCCGGTTTCCCAAGCGTCCGTAGGGGCTCGACTTGGCAACTTCAAAAGAGTGGTTCGCAGCGGCGCGTTGGCGTACGCTTCCAGCTGCAGTTGTACCCGTCGCAGTTGGCGTCGCACTTGCGCACGCTTATGTCAAGGTTCACTGGCTCGAGGCATTTCTCGCGTTGATGGTCTCTTTGTTGATCCAGATTGGCACCAACTATGCCAATGATTACTCAGACGGAATCCGCGGCACCGACACAAAGCGCGTCGGCCCAACTCGCCTCGTTGCCGGTGGTCTCGCATCGGCAAGATCGGTTCTCGCTTTAGCGCTTACCTCGTTCTTTCTCGCGGGTGTTCTCGGGCTCATCGTTGCTGCAAGAACTTCGTGGTGGATCCTCTTGGTCGGCGCCGCATCGATTGCGGCCGGGTGGTTCTATACCGGTGGCAAGAATCCCTATGGATACGCGGGGTATGGCGAGGTGTTCGTCTTTGTTTTCTTTGGACTGGTCTCAGTTGTCGGTTCAACTTACGTCAGCGCTGGTCACATTCCCTGGCTTGCTTATCTCGCAGCAGTTCCTGTCGGCCTGCTCACTGTTGCACTTCTTGTGATCAACAACCTTCGTGATATTCCAACCGATACACAGTCATCCAAACGCACCCTCGCCGTGAAGATCGGGGACGCAAATACCAGAAACCTCTATGTTGTGCTTATCGCTATTTCGTTCGCTCTTGTCATCCCGATCGCCTTTGCGCGTCCTTTCGCGGCGATCGCGCTGGCTGCATCTATTGTCGCAAGACGCCCTTTGCAGATCATTCGAAACAGAGCGGTTGGTCATGATCTCATTCCGGCTCTCGCCGCAACGGGGGCACTCATGATGAGCTTTGGAGCTTTGCTCGCCCTTGGCATCGCGCTTTAGTTCTGGTGCTTTTCCAAAAATTCATCGACGACGCGGAGAAATTCCTCCGGTCGTTCGAAACAGAGTGCATGTCCCGCGTTGCCGACGATGCATGACAAGGCATTCGCACCAATTTCAGAAGCCATCAACAGCGCCCGTTTGACATAGGGAATGTCCCGCTCGCCTGCGAGACAGAGGACAGGCATCTTGAGTTCTGTGAGGCGATGCTGGAGCGGCTGCATATCTCCAGCACTGGTCGCGCGAAGTGATCGAGCGAGCGAGCGCGGCGAGTTCTGCATGCGTGCGCCGCGATCCTGGGCGATCTCGTCGAGATCACGAAAGAGGGGTCGAGAGAGCCATGCATCAAGGAACTGCTCCATTGAAAGTTCCGGTTCGGATCCATCGCTCGGATCGAGAGATTCTGCAAGTGCGCGGTCTGTGCCACGTCGCACTGCTCGCTCGACAGCGTCGGCAATCCCCGGTGATGCGCTGATGAGGACCAGCGCTTTGACGAGCTCGGGATGATCGAGTGCAAGCGTCAGGGCGACTCGGCCACCCAGTGAATATCCGACATAGATCGCATGGCCGCCGACCTCTCCGACAAGGCGCGCGGTCTCTGTGAGGTCCGCAGGAGAGATATTCGTGGATCTGCCGTGTCCGGGGAGGTCAACGGCAACAACGTTGTGCGTGCCAGCAAGTTCTGGCGCGAGTCTCGACCAGGACTTTGCGCTCTGGGTGAAACCATGAACGAGGACGATCCGGGGATTCTCGTGAAATCCCCAATCGATTGAGGCGAGTCTTTCTCCGCCGTTGCCACTTTGGTCGATAGATTGCATTACCTATGACGCTATCGCCAACCTCAATTCAGGCGGAGTTCTCAGCCACCTTTGTCGACGAGTGGGTTCGCGCTGGCGTGCGCCACGCTGTCATCTCGCCAGGCTCGCGATCGAGTGGAATTGCCCTTGCCCTGTTGACAGATCAACGGGTCAATGTGTCAATGCGCCTTGACGAACGTTCCGCAGCCTTCTTTGCGCTTGGAATCGCGCTTTCGACAGCGACTCCGGTCGTCATGCTCACCACAAGCGGTACCGCAGCTGCTGAGGTTCACGCTGCAGTCATAGAGGCAGATCTTGCCCAGGTGCCTCTGATTGTCGTGACCGCCGATCGCCCCGTTGAACTTCACGGTGTTCATGCTCCCCAGACCGTCGACCAGACCAATCTGTTCGGAGGTTCCCTGAGATATTTTCTGGACCTCCCTGTTCCGACAGAGCAGACGCGGGCGCATTGGCGCTCTTTTGCCTCGCGGCTCGTCGCTGAGGCGACAGGTGGAGCAAAGGGTGCAGGCCCGGTGCAGGCCAATATCGCGTTTCGCGAACCGATTGTCGGTGCCATGCACTCAGTTCCGCGTGGTCGTCCAGAGGGCGCGCCGTGGCACGAGGTAATCCGCGATGACGAAGGTCCTGCAACGTTGTCCGGGCGCGTCCTTGATCTTTTTGACTCAGTGCAACGCGCCGTTTTGATTGTCGGCGGAGAAGAGATTGTCGATTCTGATCCCGTTCTCGAATACGCACAACGTCGCGGGTGGCCCGTGCTTAGCGATGCGCGCGCGATCAGACGGTTGCAACATCGCGTTCTCATCAGCCACGCCGATCAGTTTCTGCGATCCAATGCGATCGTCGACGCCCTTCGACCTGAACTCGTCGTGCACGTTGGGATGCCACACGCCTCAAAAACATTGATGGGCTGGAACGAGTACTGGTTGGACGAGGGTGTGGTTCACGTGTTTGTTGACCGGTTCGGAAGTTTCGGTGATCCAGAGCGCATTGGAGCGATGTTTTTCGCAATCAGTCCAGAGAGGCTGTTTCGCGTTCTACTCAACTCAGGTGCAACGACGGTTGAAGTGGAATCTGACTGGCTTGAAAAATGGAGGCGTTGCGACGATGCTGCTGACCAAGCAATCGAACGCACGCTTGACGGGAGATCACTCAGCGAGCCAGGCGTGGCGCGCGCATTGTTTCGCGTGCTCGATGAGCACGACACGTTGTTCTGCTCATCGTCGATGCCGATCCGAGATATCGAGAGCTTCAGCGCGCCACAGTCGAGTGCTCCACGAGTGCTCGCAAACCGCGGGGCAAATGGCATCGACGGTGTCGTATCAAGCGTCCTCGGAGTCGCAAAGGCATCATCTGGCCGCACGGTGGGACTTGTTGGCGATCTCGCATTTCTTCATGATCTCTCGGGACTGGTCTGGGGGACCAAGGAGGACGTTCCATCGGTGACTCTTGTCGTCATAGACAATCAAGGGGGAGGCATCTTCTCGTTTCTTGACTACCCATCGGTCGTCGAGCAGACAACATTCGAACGTGGCTTTGGCACTCCCCAGCGATGCTCGATCGCCGAGGTCGCGAACGCGCTCGGCTGTCAGGTGCTTCTGGCGGACTCTCTGGCCACGCTCTCAGACTCGCTCAGACGAAGCGCTTCGGAGCCGGGCATATGCGTCGTCATCGTCTCGACAGATCGCGATGAGAACGTCAAAATTCACCAAGAGCTCGCCCATGCGTCGATCGAAGCTGCACTTGCTGTCATCTAGCGGAGTGAGAGGGTCTCTCTGATTGAAAGAACAGGCATCTCCGTCCGGTTGCTAAAACTCGATGACATGGAGCTTCTCTGAGATGATCAGCTCAGGTTCTGTGAGTCGCTGAACCTCCTCGACGCTGGTATTAGGAGCGGTCTCTTCGAGCACGAGGCCCTGAGGACTTACACGGATCACCGCGAGGTCGGTGATGATGAGATTCACAACTCTCATTCCCGTGAGGGGGAGCGAGCACCGATTGACGATCTTGTGCCCTCCGGTTTTGGTCGCATGTTCCATGGTGATGATGAC
>Ga0307372_10009953_pt1 | contig 12967 bp, 12 predicted proteins | sample OX1MG_FD_202533 | JGI IMG/M metagenome (GOLD analysis project Ga0307372, IMG submission 202533) | Soil microbial communities from Risofladan, Vaasa, Finland - OX-1 | ecosystem: Environmental > Terrestrial > Soil > Coastal area > Acid sulfate soil | place: Finland: Risofladan, Vaasa | collected...
CACGCTCCTTCGAGATCATCAAGGTCCAGTTCCGCTAAGCTTTGCCGTCGAGCGCGATCGGCACACCCGGCGCGTATTTCGCGGTGCGGATCGCCAGCGACGAGCGCACATGCGCCACATTGGGCGCCGGCGTCAGCTTGGTGGTGAGGAACTTCTGGTAGGAGTCCCAGTCGTTGGCGATGATCTTCAGCAGGAAATCGGTCTCGCCCGCCAGCATGTGAACCTCGCGCACTTCGTCCCATTCGGACGCGAGCGCCTCGAAGGCCCTGAGGTCGTTCTCAGCCTGGCTCTTCAGGCCGACCTGGGCAAAGACGGTGACGCCGAATCCCAGCGCCTCGGGGTTGACCTCGGCGTGATAGCCGCGGATATAGCCGCCTTCTTCGAGGGCGCGGACGCGCCGCAGGCATGGCGGCGCCGAGATGCCGGCGCGGCCCGCGAGCTCGACGTTGGTCATGCGACCGTCGGTCTGGAGGTCGCGCAGAATTTGCCGGTCGATCTTGTCGAGTTTGATGCGTCGCATGGGCGGCGTCCGCGCTCCGGCAATGATCTGTCACGAGAAAGAACGCGCCGGCAACAACCGTTCTGTTTTAGCGCGGCCAAGCGCGAATCATTGTAGTATACGGTAATAATATTTCAAGGTTGCCTCCACAGCGCAGGAAGCGGTCGTGCGAACGTCCCGTTCGTGCCAATGACCGGAACCATGAGGAAATCGGCGATCATCTGGGCGGTGCATGACGGCAAGATCGGCATGGCCAATCAGACGCTTGGTCTCGCCGAGGCTGTCGCTTCAGCGCTCAACGGCACCGTCGTTGAAAAGCGGCTCGTCCTGCGCGCGCCCTGGAAATGGCTGCCGCCGCAAGCATGGCTGGCGCCGTTCGCTGCGCTTGATCCAGTCGGCGATCGTCTTACGCCGCCATGGCCCGACATTCTGATTTCGTGCGGGCGGCTCGCCGCGGCGCCGTCACGTGCCGCCAAACGCGCCAGCAGGGAGCGGATTTTCTGGGTCCAGGTTCAAGACCCTCGTTACGCGCGGCGCGACGCCGACCTCATCGTGATGCCGCGTCACGACGGCACCGGCGGCAGCAACGCGTTCGCGACGCTCGGCGCAGTTCACCGCGTGACCGCCACGCGCCTTGCCGACGGTGCGCGCCGCTTTGCACCGGTGCTCGCGGGCCTGAAACGGCCATTGGTCGCCGTCCTGCTCGGCGGCGACAACCGGGTCTATCGGCTAACGTCCGCGCGACTGTCGGCGCTGATCGACCAACTCGCATCGGTCGCGGCTCAGGGATACGGCATCGCCATCACCACGTCGCGGCGCAGCGGTCCGCGTGTGGCGCCGATGCTGCGCCAAGCACTGCCCGAAGCCTTCATTTGGAGCGGCGATGGCGAGAATCCTTATTTCGGATTGTTGGCTTTGGCCGATGCTCTGGTTGTCACCGCGGATTCAGTGAACATGGTGAGCGAGGCGGCGTCGACCGGAAAGCCGGTTTATGTCGTCGAATTGGAGGGCGGGTCGGCCAAGTTCGCGCGTTTCCACGCGGCGATGCGCGAGGCCGACGTGACCCGGCCGTTCACCGGAGCGATCGAGCGCTGGAGCTATGCGCCGCCGAACGACACGACGCGCGCGGCAGCGGAGGTGGCGCGTCGCTTCAAAGCGAAGTGGCCGACATGAATCGAGGCGCCGCGATCTTCATCGTGCTGTTTGTCGCGGTGATGGGCGGCTTGGTGCTCTTTCCCGGCATCGATCTCGCCGTGTCAGATCTGTTCTACACGCCGGGTGTCGGTTTCTCCCATTCGGCAATACTGGGCACGGTCCACGACGACCTGCGCTATTTCGTAACCGCCCTCGTCGTCATCTTTGGGGCCATGCTCGTGCTGTGGCCGCAACAGCGACGGGCGGCCCTCTTCCTATTGCTCGCGCTGGCGCTTGGACCGGGGCTGATGGTCAACACCGTGTTCAAGGACCATTGGGGCCGCGCGCGGCCAGCGCAAGTCGTCGAGTTCGGCGGGACCAAACGGCTGACGCCGGCGTTCGAGCCGGCGGATCAGTGCGTGACCAACTGCTCGTTCCCCGCTGGCGATCCCGCCGTCGGCTTTTTTCTCGTCTCGGCGGCGCTGCTCGTTCCGGGCATTGCGGCACGACGCTGGGCGATCGCCGCCGCGGTCGCGGCCGGCGGCGCGCTCGGATTCGTGCGCCTCGCACAAGGCGGTCATTTCCTGTCGGATATCGTGGCGTCCGGGTTCCTTGTCGCTGGCTTGATCTGGATTCTGTACCGCGCGATCGTCGTGAACGATGGGCTCGGTGCGCTGATGCGCGCCCTGCGCCGTCCCTCGCCGGCACTCAAGCGATTCGCGGCGCTCACCGCCGCGACGGCGATTGCCGTGGCCGCATCATACGTGTGGCTCGATCGTCCGATCGCGACCTTCTTTCGCGATATCGGACCGGCTTTCCGGTTCGCGATGGCCGTCGTCACGGCCTTCGGTCTCGGCGGGCCTTACGTGATCGTGGCGGCCGTAGCAGCGCTCGGTTTCCGGATTGCCGGCCGCACCGCGGCGGCATCGCGTGCCGCTTATGTGTTCCTTGCGGTCGCCGGCTCAGGCCTGTTCGCCGATATCATCAAGCCGTTCGCCGGCCGCGCCCGACCGAAGTTGCTGTTTGCCGATCACCTTTACGGCTTTACCGGCATTGGCGCGCACGCCGATCACTGGTCATTTCCGTCTGGCCATTCGGTGACGGCGAGTGCGCTCGCCTTTGCACTATCGGTGCTCTATCCGCGATTTGCCCCGACATGGATCGCGGCGGCGCTCCTGATCGGCTTCAGTCGCCTCGCGCTCGACCAGCATTACCTGAGCGACGTCATCAGCGGCCTCTATATCGGGATCGCGTTCGCCTGGGCGATCGGTGCGGCGCTACGCGCACACGGCGTTGCGCTGCGATCGCCGGCGGCCGACGCCTGACCGACGGCGGTGCCCGCTCAGCCGCCTGGTGATTGCCGATAACCTTTGAAGTCGTGCAGGAAGCGGACGATGTAGTCGCGCGACGCGTCGTCCTCCAACGGGATGACGACGTGATCGACCGGCCCGGCGGCGGCGAAACGGCCGAGAATGCGCTGAATGTTTTCGGGGTGGTGACTGACGAGCACGAAATCCCGACCAATGTCGGCCTTGGGATCGGCCTCGAGATCGAACTGGTCGTTGACCCGACGGCTCTCGCCATTCCATTTGAGCGCGCCGACGGGTTGGGGCCGTACGTAATACATCAATACCGCCAAGTCCTCGCGGTCGTCCGACAGCAATAGCGCGCCAGGATGCTGCGCCAGGATGCCACGGACGGCCACACCGAGTTGGCGCCAGCCGCGCAGCCGATGAAGCATGTCGTAACGTGCCGGCAAGCTGTGCCCTGTGGCGCGCGCCACGTCGTGGGCGGTGAATGCGACGACCGCGGCGGCGAGATCGATTGCCACGGCAGCGACGAGCCACCGGCGATGCCCGCCATCGAGCAACCAGGCGCTTACCAGAATGGCGGCCGAAACGTAAACCGGCGCCGCCCAATTCGGCTCGGCATGCGTGATGAAGCTAACGACCACCATCATCGCCAGCGTCGGCAAGGTGAAAATCGCGAGCAGTGCCGCCGGACGCGACGCCAGCGCGCGCCGGGCGGTCAGCACGATCGCCAGCAGCGCGGCGAAGCCAATCGGACCGAAGACGGCGAATTGCGAGCCGACGAAGGCAACGAGATGCGACGGATTGAACAACGCGCCGTGTGAAGCCGCATTCTCGCCGGTGTGATGATACGAGACGAAACTGTGTTGCGCGTTCCACGCGAAATTCGGCGCATAGATCAAGACGGCGATACCGGTGGCAAGGAGGAAGCGACTGAGATGCCGGCGCTCGTCGCGAAACGCGAGCAGATAAATCGCCGCGGACGCCAGCCAGTAGACCATGGCGTATTTCGACAGCAGTCCGACACCGGCCGCGATCCCGACGGCCCACCACCAGCGTTCGCCCTCGGGCTCGCGTGCACGCACGAAGCAGTAGAGCGCGACCGTCCAGCACAGCAGCAGCGGCGCGTCGGTCGAGATGAGCGCCGCCGAAGCCGATACGCCGGGCAGCGTGATATAAAGCAGGGCGGACCAAAATCCGGTCCGCGCATCATAGAGCCGCTGGCCGATCCGGAACACGACCAGCGCGGCCACGAAATGCAGCAGCGGTGCCGCGAGTCGAACCGCACCTTCGCTGTCGCCGAAGAGCCGCGTCGTGAGCGCAATGAGCCACGCAACCACCGGCGGCTTGGAGTAGTAGCCGAAGGCCGGATGCAGCGACCACAGCCAGTATTGCGCTTCATCGGGATAGAGATCGGTGCGGCCGTAGGCGAGCCAGGCAAGCCGTACCACGGTGACAAAAAAGACGGCGTTGACGGTGTAGAACCAATAGCGCTCGTCGCCTGTCGATTTCGCCGCGTTGTTGCCGAGCGCCATGGGCGGCGAGACTAGCTTCGCGCCGTCGGGGTTGCCACCCTGTTTGCGCCACACCGCTGCGTTGCGCACGGCGACGGCGAAGGGGGTAGCAATCGGCCGGTCTGCTTGCTAAGTCATGGCCCGCGGGCCTTCATGCAGCTCAATATCGAGACCTTCAGCAACGTCCGGGGCGGTAACGCTTTTTTCAAGGCCGTGACGCATCCGGTGGCGGCGGAAAAGGGCCGTGCGCTGTTCGCCCGACTGGCGCCAATGACCCGCGTCGCCGTCTATGATCCCGAAAATTGCGTCGACGCGCTGGCACAACTCTACGACCTTTCCGCGCTGACGATCGCCGGGCTCTATGTGCAGGACGTCGCGGCCATCGGCCATACCGCGCTCGGCCAACGTGCGCAGCCCGTCACCACCCTCAAGGAATGCCGCGCCGACGCCGTTTTTGTCGCCTGCTTCGATGCGGAACGCGCGATCGCGCACATCCGGCATCTGTTGCCGGACGGCGCTGTGGTCGTAAGCCTCGACGAGCTGCGCCTGCCCGACGCGATGGTGACGAACCGTGTGCGCTATCTCGATGCGATCAACTTCGCGACCAATTTCGTTTTCTTCCGCGATGCCGGCGGACTTTCGACGCGACTGGTCACGGCAAATTATTGGTCGGGCTACGGCGCGCAAAGCGTCGCGATCTGGTGCATTCTCTTCGATGGCGCGGGCAATGAGATCGGGCGCTGGCACGAGGCGCTGCCGCAGGGCACTGGCGCCATCACCATCGACAGCCGCGACGTGCGGCGGCGCTTCGGTCTCGGCGAATTCACCGGACAGATCTTCCTCCATGCCGTCGGCGTCGCGGGGCACGACGTGGTGAAATACGCGCTCGATGTCTACGGCGACGGGCCGGCGAAGCTGAGCCTGTCGTGCACGCATGACGCCAATTCCTGGCCGTCGGCGCTTTACGCCGGCTTGCCCGCGCCCGACGAGGGCGAAACCGTCACGCTCTGGATCCAGAACTCGATGCCGTGCGCGATTCCGGCCGGGACGATTGGCCTCAACCCGATGGGCGATCCGGGGACGGCATACCTTCAAGAACCGGTAGCCGCCTTTGCGAGCCGCGCGCTCGACGTCGCAACGCTGCTGCCCAAGGCGCGTTGGCCACAGCAGATCGAGATGCATGCCGGAAAGTATGTGGTGCGACCGCGCTACGAGGTGCGCAAACGCGGCCGCCTGCGCATCGCTCACGTCAATGTCGAGCGCTCGGACCTCAAGCCCGATCCGAAAATCGCCGAGCTCGGCAACCTGCTCGGCAAGGGCTACATCCTGCCGGCGCCGGTGCTGCCGCGCGCCGCCTGGCGCTCGCTCGCCCTGCCGACACCGATGTCGACGGCACAGCAGGATCTGCCTGTGGCCTTGATCGTCTACGACCGAAGCGGCCGCGAAGCGGCGCGGCGCGGTTTGGGGCGACTCGCGCGCAAGGACTCGGTCGCGGTCGACATCGATTCGCTGCTCAACGGCGCCAAGCTGCCCGACGACTACGGCCACCTGGAGCTGATCTACGATTTCGCCCATGGCGGCAGCGCCGACGGCTGGCTGCATGCGCTGTTCCGTTACGAGGATCGCGCGACCGGTCATAGCGCCGAGACCAGTTTTGGCGCGCACGTGTTCAATACGGTGCTGACCTACAAGGGCGAACCGCAATCCTATGCCGGTCGGCCACCCGGCCTGTCGACCCGCCTATTCCTGCGGCTGGGCGACGCGCCGCACGACACGCTTTGCCACTTGATCTATCCGGCCTCGACGCCATGGCACGCCGAGAGCGCGACAGATCTGATCCTGCACGACCGCGGCGGGCGCGAGATCGCGCGCGAGCGCATCGCCATTGCATGCTCGGGCTCCCAGCTGTTCCGCTACCATCAGCTATTCGACGCCAAGACGCGCGCGCGCGCGGGTGAATCGGCCTATATCGTGGTGCGCGACGCTACCTGCCGGCTTTTCGGCTATCATGGTTTGATCGGACGGGACGGCGCCTTCAGCCTCGACCACATGTTCGGCTTCTGACATGGCACAACGCCACCACACCAAGTTCCTGATCATCGGCGCCGGCCCGGCGGGCTATACGGCGGCGATCTATGCCGCGCGCGCCAACCTGAAGCCGATCCTGGTGCAGGGACTGACGCCAGGCGGCCAACTCACCATCACCACCGAGGTCGAGAACTATCCGGGCTTCGCTAAGGCGATCCAGGGGCCGTGGCTCATGGAGCAGATGCAGGAGCAGGCCGCACATGTCGGAACCACGCTCGTGCACGATATCATTGTCAAAGCCGATTTGTCGGCGCGGCCTTTTCACTGCATCGGCGATTCGGGCGACGAATACATCGCCGAAACCATTGCGGTCTGCACCGGCGCCGAGGCGCGCTGGCTGAGCGTTCCGGGCGAAGCGCTGTTGCGCGGCGCCGGCGTATCGGCTTGCGCGACATGCGACGGCTTTTTCTTCCGTGGTAAGGAGGTCGTCGTGATCGGCGGCGGCAACACGGCCGTCGAGGAAGCGCTGTATCTGACGCACCACGCCACCAAGGTCACGCTGATTCACCGCCGCGACCAGCTGCGCGCCGAGAAGATTCTCCAGGCGCGGCTGTTCGCGCACCCCAAAGTCGCGGTGGTGTGGGACAACGTGGTCGAGGAAATTGTCGGCGGCGGCCAGCCGGCGCACGTGACCGGTGTGCGCCTCAAGAACGCCAAGACCGGCGCGATATCAACGGTCGCTTGCGACGGCGTGTTCGTCGCCATCGGCCACGATCCGGTCACCGGCATGTTCAAAGGCCAGCTCAAGATGGATTCGGCCGGCTATCTGATCGCCAAGCCCGATTCGACGGTGACCGACATTCCGGGCGTGTTCGCCGCCGGCGACGTCAAGGACAAGATTTTTCGTCAGGCGGTGACCGCCGCCGGCATGGGCTGCATGGCGGCGCTCGAAGCCGAGAAATTCCTCGCCGCCGAAGAAGCCGGCGCGTTGCGCGCTGCGGAATAGGCGACGATGGACTGGGACAAGCTGCGCGTCTTTCATGCCGTGGCCGAGGCGGGCAGCTTCACCCACGCCGGCGAGGCGCTGAATCTGTCGCAATCGGCTGTCAGCCGTCAAATCAGCGCGCTCGAGGAAAGCCTGTCCGTGCCGCTGTTCCACCGTCACGCGCGCGGCCTGATCCTCACCGAACAAGGCGATCTGCTCTACCGTACGGCGCGCGAGGTCTTCGCCAAGCTGGCGATGACCGAATCGATGCTCACCGAGTCCAAAGACCGGCCGAGAGGTCCGCTCAAGGTCACCACCACCGTCGCCTTCGGCGCTTCATGGCTGACGCCGCGCGTCCGTGAATTCGTCGACCTTTATCCGGAGATCGAAGTCAGTCTCGCGCTCGACGACAGCGAGCTCGACCTGTCAATGCGCGAGGCAGACGTGGCGATCCGCATGTCGCCGCCGCGCCAGCCCGATCTGGTGCAGCGTCACCTGATGACGGTGCGCTATCTTGCCTTCGCGTCGCCTGATTACCTGAAAAAGCACGGCACGCCGCGTAACCCAGAAGATCTCGATAAGCATCGCATCGTCGTCTACGGACCCGAGACGCGCCCGGTGCGCAACGTCAACTGGCTGCTCGAGGCCGGCGCGCGACCGGGCTACGAGCGGCGGCCGATCCTCGCGGTCAACAACCTCTACGCGATCGCGCAGGCGATCCAGAACGGCCTCGGCATTGGCGCGCTGCCCGACTTCATGCTGGCCGAGAGCCACAACCTGGTGCGCGTCCTGCCCGAGGTGAAGCCTGTCGAGGCCGCGGCCTATTTCGTCTATCCCGAGGAACTGCGCAACTCGAAGCGCATCGGTGTGTTTCGCGATTTTCTGCTGCACAAGGTCGGCGAGAATCGGAACGGTGGCTGAGCAGCGCGTCGGCGTTTGCGACAGTTGTAAAAGATAGCGGCACTCGACACTGGCGTCGCACGCGCGCTAACCTTAATGAAGGTTAACGCATTCGCGCAGTGTCCGCATTTGCGCGCTGCGCGTGTCGAGGATGCAGATGCGCGATCGTTGGTCGGTATTCATTGCCCTGACAGTGTCGAGCCTCGCAGTGCTGGCGACCGGCGTTACCGCCGGCGTGGCGCTCTCGGTCGGAACGCAGCCGGCCGCGCTCGGGCTCGGTGCCTTTGGGATCGTCGCGGCATCCGCCGGCCTCCTCGCGATCATCCGCTGGATGCTCGACGCGGAGGAAACCTATCCGGATTACCGCTATCGCCGCGCAGTTGCCGCCGGCCCTGCGTCGTTCGCCGCCGTGATGACTGGCAACGAGGCGCCGCGACCGCAACCATTGCACCAGGCGCGTCCCGCTCCGCCCGAAAACCTCGGCGACAACGTCATCGCCTTCGACCCGGCGCGTGCGCGGCGACGAAAGGGTCGCGCGCTTTAAAGGCAATTTGCGGCGAAATTTCGCGAAGCACGGTTAAGCGTGGTTCACCGTGTTTCACTGATTGTTCCATTTTTTACCAAATGCCAATCTTGCTTTACGGTCCTTTATCGGATTTCGCGCTAAAACCGGGGCTCCTCTTCGCGGACCGACGAGCCCATGAGCGATCGAGTCGAAACACCGGAACACGAGCGCCGTAACGGCGGGCTTCGGTCGCCCAGCCGGCGGCTGATTCTCGGCGGCATCCCGGTCGCCGTAACGCTCGCGAGCAAGCCGGCATTGGCGATGACGGGCGAGTGCTCGGTATCGAACGCCCTGTCGGGCAACCTTTCGCATCCGCTGCCCGAAGGCACCAACTGCGGCCTGACGCCCGAAAGCTGGATCAAACTCGCCGGCACCGAGCAGCTCTGGTCGCGCACCGGGTTCGCGCCTTCAACCACCTTTCTCTCGGCCTGCGGTTCGCAGCCATTCGAATCCCAGTGGACCTGCGGCGACCAATCGCTGCTCGCTGCCCTCGAAGGCGACCTGACCGTCGGCTGCAAGTTCGGCAAGGATTCCGTCGCGCTCAATGCGGGCACGTTCGGCGCTCAGATGGCTGCGGCAATTCTCAACGCCGGCTGCTTCTCGCCGACGAATTATCCGCAAACCGTATCGCAGGTTCGCAGCCTCATCGCCGCGATCTGGTCGAGCCAGCCGAAGACGCAAAGCGTCGCGCAGGCCGAGCTCGACGCGACGACCGATCGCGTTTCCTCCCTCAACATCAATTCGTAATCAGCGTGACCGCGCCGGCGCCAAGCACGCAACCCGAGACATGGCGGATCGCCGCCGAGGTCGATTGGCGTGCGTGGCCTGGCGAAATCGTCGCCTATAATGGTCGGAGCGGCGACACGCATCACTTCGCTGACTTTGCCGGCTGGCTGTTCGCCCGACTGGCGGCGCGGCCGGCGAGCGCCGCGGCGCTCGCTTCGGCAGCAGCCGATACCGTCGAGCTGCGCTCCGGCGAGGCACCTCGGCAAACCGTCGAGCGCACGTTGGCGTTGTTCCGGCAGCTCGATCTTCTTGAGCCCGTGGCGTGACGGCCATGATGCGGCACGAAACCATCCATCTCCGGCTCGGCCCGTTTACCGCGGCGCTCGCCACCGGCTTCGACGACGTCGTCGACGCGCTCGAGCGGCTTTATCCGCCGCAATTCCGGGAGCAAAAGAGCGATTTCAGCGATTTCCACGTCGCGCTCGTCCCAGGCAAAGGGCTGCGCCGCTATGTCCGGCCGCAGGCGCGGCTGCTCATCGACGGCCAAGATCCGTTCAAGCCATTGCCCGCGGACCAAGCCTTGCCGTTGGTCGAGTGGGGACTCAATTACGCAATCGCCGGCCTGGCGCATCAGTATCTGATCGTCCACGCCGCCGCGATCGAGAAAAACGGCCGCGTCGCAATCCTGCCGGGTGCGCCGGGCTCAGGCAAAAGCACCCTCGCCGCCGGACTCGTCCATCGCGGCTGGCGTTTGCTCTCGGACGAACTGGCACTGATCCGCCGCGACGACGGCCAAGTCGTGCCCCTGGCGCGGCCGATCAATCTCAAGAACGCATCGATCGACGTGCTGAAAGCCTTCGTGCCGGGTGCGGTGTTCAGCGACGCGGTGCTCGATACCGTCAAGGGAACCGTGGCGCTGATGCGCGCGCCCGACGACAGCCTGGCACGGGTCGACGACGTCGCACCGGTCGGTTGGATTGTCTTTCCACGCTGGCGTTCCGGCGCCCCGGCACGGCTCACGCCGTTCTCCAAGGCGGCCGGATTGATCGAGATCGGCCACCACGCGATGAATTACAGCCTGCACGGCGCGCAGGCCTTCGCGCTACTCAGCGAGATCCTGGAAAAAAGCGACTGCTACCGCTTTGCCTACGGCGACCTCAACGAAGCAGCGAGCGCGTTCGACGCGCTCGCCGCAGCGTGACGACGATGGTCGCGATCAGGCTAACGCCAGACCGGCTTGCCGAGATAGATCTGCGACGGATCGCTCAGTGCGCCGGCAGTGGCGCCGAGCGCCCCGCCGAACACCGCACCCGTCAACGGCATGCCGACCGCGGCACCGGCCAGCGCACCGACACCGGCGCCCATGACGCCGCCGGTCAGCGCACGATCACCCGGATTCGATCCGCAGCCGGCGACCAGAAGCCCGCTCGCGACAACCAAAATAGCCATACGACGCATGAGTTCGCTCCTCAAAGGCCGAAAGCGCGCGAGTATAGGTCGCAGATTTTGTGGAATACAATACTCTCAATTGAGTCAATGGCTTGTATGTCACCGTTAAAGCCATACAAGAGCAGAATTGAGTTAAATCAAGTAGTTACGCTGATTTCCGATTCGCGTCATCGTCCGACGCGAGCCGGTCTCGGCCCAGAAACGACGAATCGGGGACCCAGCGAGAATCGCGTCCACGCCCAAGGATGTAACCGACGCCACCACCCGCACGACGGAGAATTCAGGTGATCTCGCTCTTGCTCTGGCTGATGCGCATACCTGTCCCGGTGCTGATCCTGCTCTACTTGTTCAAGGTCATCTGACCGGACGGGAGCGGGCCGGCACGACCGCGGCTCAGCGGAACAGGTTTTCGCCCTTGATGCCGTCGTACATCGCGGCGACGTATTCACCGTAGCCGTTCCAGATCAGCGTCGGCCGTCGCGTGTTTTCACCGAGTTCCCGCTCGGTCGCCTGGCTCCAGCGCGGATGCGGCACCGCCGGATTGACGTTCGCCCAGAAGCCGTACTCGTTCGCCTGTAACGCCGTCCAGAACGATACCGGCTGTTTGTCGGTGAACGTGAACTTGACGATCGACTTGATCGACTTGAAGCCGTACTTCCACGGCAGCGCCAGACGCAGCGGCGCGCCGTCCTGTTTCGGCAGCGGCTTGCCGTACATGCCGGTCACCAGGAAGGCGAGGTCGTTGTTGGCCTCGAACATGGTCACGCCCTCGACATACGGCCAGGGATAGAAAAACGCGCGCTGTCCGGGCGCCATCTTCGGATCCATGAACGTGACCATGTGGACGTACTTGGCGCTGCCGAGCGGCTTCGCCATGTCGACGAGCGCCTTCATCGGAAAACCGGTCCACGGCACCGCCATCGACCAGGTTTCGACGCAGCGGTGGCGATAGAGCCGCTCTTCGAGCGTCACCTTCTTGAGCAAATCGTCGATGCCGAGAGTCATCGGCTTCTCGACCATGCCGTCGATCGCCACGGTCCACGGCCGCACGTTCAGCGCGTCGGAATACTCGTAGACGTTCTTGTCGCTCGTGTACTCGTAGAAATTGTTATAGGTGGTCGAAAGCTTCTCCGCCGTGATCGGTCGGTCGAGCGTGTACTTGGGATTGCGTTTTGCTGGATAAAGGCCGGCTGAGGGATTCGTGTCGGCGAACGCCGGCAGCGAGCCGGCACCGCTCGCCGCGACGAGCGCGCCCATGCCCATCGCCTTGATCAGCGCGCGCCGATCGCGGAAGACCGCCTCCGGCGTCGCCTCGCGCTCGGGGATTTCCCACCCCCGCCACCGTTTCACCCACATGACCGACCTCCGTCGCTGGAACCGCAGCGATACCGCCAAGCCGGTTTCACATCAAGTCACGCTCGCGCGACCGCCGCCGAATCGACGCCGCGGCCAAAAATCCGCGCTATTCGGCGGCTTCGCCGGTTCGCGCCGCCAGCACCTTTTCGGCAAGCTTGCCTGTCAGCTCCTGGAGCCGATCAAATTGGTGCACGAACGTGCCGGTGCCGAGCGTCGCCGAGCGCAACTCGATGATCAGGTCGTGCATTTCGGCGACCGGCATGTCGGTCGCGACCACGTCCCAGCCGGTCCAGTCGGGCTTCGCGTCGTAGCCCAGGATGTGACCGCGCCGCGCCGAGACGATGCGCTGGACGCGCGACGTGAAGGCATTCGGCACCGAGATCTCGACGCGATGGATCGGTTCGAGCAGCACCGGGTCGCATTTCGGCAACGCCTCGCTCATGGCCTGTCGCGCCACGGTCTTGAACGCCTGATCCGAGCTGTCGACGGCATGGAATTGCC
>Ga0307372_10009954_pt1 | contig 12967 bp, 10 predicted proteins | sample OX1MG_FD_202533 | JGI IMG/M metagenome (GOLD analysis project Ga0307372, IMG submission 202533) | Soil microbial communities from Risofladan, Vaasa, Finland - OX-1 | ecosystem: Environmental > Terrestrial > Soil > Coastal area > Acid sulfate soil | place: Finland: Risofladan, Vaasa | collected...
GGCCGCGATTTGATGCGGCGAATTTTTCGGTGACTGCCGGTCGCGGCAGTTTTTACTGGTCCTTGTGCCGACCCGTGGGAGCGCACGGACGCGTCGATCAGCGTCACGGCGCGGGTAGCGGACAAGGTGACTGGGGGTTGGGGGGAGTCCGCGAGCGCAATGCCGTCGGTCCTGCGTCAGGCCTTGTTGATGCCGTTCTGGCTCGCCCAGGTATTCACCCAGGAAAAATTCTTTGCGCGCAACCCGATCATCGGCAGTCGCTGGCTTAACGAGCGCGGCTTGCATACCGCGCGCGTCGCGCTCGCCTGGCGGCTGGCCGAGGCGCGCCGGGGCCGCTTGGCGCGGCTGATCGCGGCCGAGGATCGCCGGCAGCTCGATTCCGACGGGTTCATCGTCAAGCGCGATTTTCTGCCGGCGGAAGTCTTTGCCGACCTTGCGGCGCAGGTGCGCGCCTTGCGGGCACCGGCGCGCGAGATGGCTGAGGGCGACACGATCACCCGGCACATCGCACTCGACCCGGCGGTGCTCGAGCGGGTGCCGGCGGCGCGGCGGCTGCTCGCATCGCCGCAATATCGCAGCCTCCTCAGCTATGCCGGGTCCTCGGCCGCGGCGCCGATGGTCTATCTGCAGACCGTCTTCAGCCATGCGGTCGGCGGCGACCGCGATCCGCAGACCGAATTGCACACCGACACCTTCCACCCGACGGTCAAGGCCTGGCTTTTCCTCAGCGATGGCGCGCCCGACGCGATGCCATTCGTCTATGTCCCGGGTTCGCATCGCCTGACGCCGCAGCGGCTGCAATGGGAGCGGCAGATGAGCATCGCGGCGAGCCGCGGGTCGCCGCACGACCAGCACCGGCTGGTGCGCGCCGTCTCGCCTGCCATGCTCGACGAACTCGGCCTGCCGGCGCCGCGGGCGATTTCGGCCGCTGCCAACACGCTCGTCGTCGCCGACACGTTCGGCTTTCATGCGCGCGGGCCAAGCGCCGTTCCGACGACCCGTGTCGAGATCTGGGCGTTCGGCCGGCGCAACCCGTTCCTGCCGTGGACCGGCCTCGACCCGTGGTCGCTCGCCGCGCTCGGGCCGCATAAGCCCGCCTTCTATTGGCACGCGGTCGATCTCCTCGAGCGCGCCGGGCTCGGCCGCCAGCGCTGGCGCAGCCGCGGCAGCGTCTCGGCGTTCGATCCGGCCTAGCCTTGCGCATGCACCGGTACCGCGACGAGACCAACGAGGCGACCGCCGGGTGCGGTTCTGCCGTTGGCCGGACGGGCGACGGACGACGCTCGTTTCTGTTCCTGCAGGGCCCGATTTCGAGCTTTTTCGACCGTCTCGGCCGCGCCTTGATCGGGCGCGGCCACCGCGTCCACCGCATCAACCTGCATTTCGGCGACCAGCTCTTCTGGCGCCTGCCGGCAAGCCATTTTCGCGGCCGCTTCGGGGATTGGCGCGGCTTTGTCGGGCGCGCGCTGGACGAGCACGCGGTCACCGACCTGGTACTGCACGGCGACCGGCGGCCCTATCACATCGTCGCCGCCGAGGAGGCCCGCGCCCGTGGCATCGCCGTCATCGTAACCGATCTGGGCTATGTCCGCCCCGACTGGATCACGCTCGAATATGACGGCATGACGACCTATTCGCGCTTTCCGCGCGATGCGGCCACCATCCGGGCACTCGCCGCGACGAGCCCGGAACCGGCGCTGGGGCCGCGCTTCCAGACGCCGTTCTGGCTGATCGCAGCGCTCGACATCCTCTACAATCTGGGGCTCGTTTTCGGGCGGCCGTTCTATCGGCACTACCGGTATCACAGCATCTACCACCCGTTCGCCGAATATGCCGGCTGGATCTGGTCGCGGCCAAAGAGCCTCCTCAGGGCGCGTGCGACGCGGGCGGCGAAGCACCGGCTGCAGGCCAGACCCGGATCGTATTTTCTGGTGCCGCTGCAGATCTCGACCGATTTTCAGATCCGCGCCCACTCGCGCTTCGGCGATGTGCGCGAGGCGGTGCGCGAGATCATCGCCTCCTTCGCCGCCAGCGGCAGCGGCCGCCAGCTCGTCTTCGTCACCCACCCGCTCGACAACGGGTTGATCGGGTGGCGCCGGCTGGTGGCCCGGCTGGCGCGGGAATACGGGGCCGAAGGACGGGTATTTGCCCTGACCGGCGGCACACCGATCGACCTGCTGCGCCACGCCGCCGGAATCGTCACGATCAACAGCACGGTCGGCGTCACCGCCTTGCACCACGGCGTTCCGCTCAAGGTGCTCGGCAACGCGGTGTTCGACATCGCCGGGTTGACCTGCCAGGCGCCGCTCGACGCCTTTTGGATTGATCCGGCGCCGCCCGACCGCGCGCTGACCGCCGGCTTCCTGCGCGCCCTGGTCGCGACGACGCAGGTCAAGGGCGGATATTACCAGCGCGAGTCGCAGGATTGCGCGATCGCCGGTTTTATCGAGCGGCTGGAGCGAGGCCTCTACCCCTTGCCGCCGCTCGCCGCTTCCGAGTTCGCCCGGCGCCCGCCGCGTCCTGCCACCCGGACCGTTATCGTCAGCGGCGTCGCCGGCGCGATCGGGCTGGCGCTGGCGCGCGCTTGTGCCGCGCCCGGCGTCAGGCTGTGCCTGCTCGGCAATGACGCGACGCTCGACCGGGCGGCCGAGGATTGCCGGCATCGCGGCGCCCTGGTTGAGCGGCTGAGCCGCGCCGACGATCTCTTGGCGATCGACCGCGCCACCCCGAGCGACCTCCTGGTGGTGGCGGCCGGCGCGGCCGAGGCGCCCCACATGCGCGAGAGCGGCGCGCCGGACACGCTTGCGGCGATGGCGCAAGTGGCCTCCCTCGCGGCACCGATGCGGCGCCGCGGACGCGGCAGGATCGTACTCGTCGGCAACCTCGCCGGGCATACCGCGCCGGCGTTCCTCGCCTATGGCGCCGCGCTGCGCCGGCGGCTGCGGGCGGACGGCGTGGCGCTGACCCTTGTCGTGCCGAGCCGCCTGGCGACACGCGCCGCCGAGCGGCTCGATGCACCGTCGATCGCCGCGGTCGGTGCCGATCGGCTGGCGGAGCGGGTCTTGCAGCGGCGCGGTCGGTCGCGCCGGGTGATCGCGGTTCCCGGTCCGGCGACGGTGGCGTCGCAGACGCTGCGCCTGATCGTTGCGAGGGTGCGCGAAGCGGCCCGCTCGCTGCCGCTGGGCGGCGCCGTCGCGATCCGCGAACCGGCGGACGAGGCGCCGCTGCCCGGCGAAGCGGGCCCGGGCGATTGATGTGGTCGCGCTCCGCCACGAGCGGTATCCTGGCCGCGGCAGGGCACGATGAGCAGGGCGCAACGCACGGGACGAGGCACATGCTGGCGCAGCTAGGCCGCGCCGCGCTCGCGCCCATTTGGACCGCGCAGCTGCTGACCGGCGCGAAATCCTTCGAGCGCAACCCGCTGATCGGCAGTCGCCGGCTCAATCAACAGGGTCTGCATGCCGCGCGGGTGACGCTGGCGCACCGCGTCGCCGCTTCGCGCCGCCGCCGCCTCGCCGGGCTGGTCTCGGACGCCGATCGGGAGAATTTCGCGCGCGACGGCTTTGTGGTACGGCGCGACTTTCTGCCGGACGCGGAATTCGCGACGCTGCTGGCGCAGGTCAAGGCCTATCGCGGGGAATCGCGCGAAATCGCCGAGGGCGACACGGTCATGCGCAAGATCGCGCTGGACCGCAAGGCGCTCGCCGCGTTGCCGGCGCTGCGCCGCATGCTGCAGTCGCCGCAATGGTGCGGCCTCATCCGCTATATCGGCAGCCGCGACGCCGAGCCGGTGGTGTGGATCCAGAGCATCCTGCGGCATGTCTGCGACGGGCCGCCTGACCCGCAGACAGCGCTGCACGCCGACACCTTTCACCCGACCGTCAAGGCGTGGCTGTTCCTGACCGATGTCGCCGCCGACGCCGGGCCCTTCACCTACGTCCCCGGCTCGCACCGCCTGACCGCGGCACGGCTCGCCTGGGAGCGGCGCATGAGCCTGGCTGCGCGCCATTCGCCGGATGCCGCGACGCGCCAGGGGTCGTTCCGCATTGCGCCGGAGGACCTGCCGGCGCTGGGTTTGCCGGCGCCGCGCCTCTTTGCGGTGCCGGCCAACACGCTGGTCGTCGCCGACACGTTCGGCTTCCACGCGCGGGGGCCGAGCGCCGGGCGTTCGCTGCGGGTCGAGATCTGGGCCTATGGAAGGCGCAGCCCGTTCGTCCCCTGGGCGGCCGGCGATCCGTGGAGCCGCGCCGGGCTGGCCCGCCGCAGCGTGCTCGGCTGGAAGCTCGGCGATTTTCTCGAGCGGGCCGGCATCCGGACGCATCGCTGGCGCGCCCGGAAGGGCCTGTCCGCTTTCGATGCTGCCTGACGCGCCGCTCCCCTCCCGACACACCTGAAAGGCTGGATCAACGATGGCGTGGGACCCCGCCCAGTACCTGAAATTCGCCGGACCGCGGCTGCGGCCGGCGCTTGACCTGTTGCAGCGCATCGACCAGGAGGCGCCGGCAACCGTCTATGACCTCGGCGCCGGTGCCGGCAACGTCACCCGGCTGATCGCGGCGCGCTGGCCGGAGGCGCGGGTCGTCGGCGTCGATTCGTCGGCCGAGATGCTGCAGAAGGCCGCTGCCGACAATCCACGGGCCGACAATCCGCAGCTCGAGTGGCAGCAGGCCGATCTCGCGACCTGGCGGCCGGCGCGGCCGGCCGATGTGATCTATTCGAACGCGGCGCTGCACTGGATCGAGGACCACGCCCCGGTCTTTGTCGCGTTGTTTGACAGCCTCGCCGCGGGCGGCACCTTCGCGGTGCAGATCCCGCGCAATTTCGGGGCGCCGTCGCATACCTCGATGGGCAAGGCGGCGCGACAGGGTCCGTGGCGCGCCCGGCTCGAACCGCTGTTGCGACCCGCCCCGGTTGCCGAACCGGAAGTCTATTTCGACCTCCTGGCGCGGCGCGCCGCTCGGCTCGACATGTGGGAGACCGAATACCTGCAGGTCCTCGAGGGCGAGCACGCGGTAAAGGAATACACCAAATCGACCTGGCTCTCGCCGCTCCTCGCCGCCCTTGAGGAGCCCGAGCGCAGCCGCTTCGAGGCGGTCTATACCGAGATGGTCGACGCCGCCTACCCGCGCCGACCGGACGGCAAGACGCTGTTTCCGTTTCGCCGCCTGTTCATTATCGCGACCAAGGCATAGACGCAGTCAGCCCGCGGTATCGGCTACGCGGTGCGGCCGCGCACCAGGGCTGCGCCGGCGGCCAGCGCCCTGAGCTTGCGCTCGGCGAGGCTGCGGTCGAGCGGCGCCATGCCGCAATTGCTGCACGGGTAGAGCCGCTCGGGCGGCACATGGCGCAGCGCCCGTTCGATCGTCGCCGCGACGCACTCGGGGGTCTCGACCTCGGTGCTCGCCACATCGATCGCGCCGACCAGCACGTCCTTGCCCTGGAGCAGCCCCAGCAGTTCGATCGGCACGTGCGAATTGGCGCATTCGAGCGAGACCTGGTCGATCCGGCTCGCCGCCAATGCCGGGAAGATCCGCTCGTATTGCCGCCATTCGGCGCCGAGCGTCGTCTTCCAGTCGATATTGGCCGGGATGCCGTAGCCGTAGCAGATATGCACCGCGGTCCGGCAGCCCACTCCCTCGATGGCGCGGTGCAATGCGGCAACGCCCCAGGCGGCAACCTCGTCGAGATAGACGTTGAAGGCCGGCTCGTCGAACTGGATCACATCGACCCCGATCGCGGCCAGTTCGCGCGCCTCCTCGTTCAACAGATCGGCAAAGGCCATCGCGAGACGCACCCGGTCGCCGTAATGCGCGTCGGCGACCGTATCGACGATCGTCATCGGTCCCGGCAGCGTGAATTTGAGCCGCCGCGTCGTGTGGGCGCGCGCGAGCCCAGCCTCCACCGCATGCACCCCAGCGCGGCGGCGCAGTGCCCCGGTGACGGTCGGGACCAGCGCCTGGTAGCGGTTGTTGCGGATCCCCACGGGCACGCGGCGGCCGAAATCGATGCCCTCGATCCCGGCGAGAAAGCCGTGCACGAAATGCTGGCGCGACTGTTCGCCGTCGCTGACGATGTCGATGCCGGCATCCTCCTGCAGCTTCAGCGCCAACAGCGTCGCGTCGCGCTTGCCGTCGCGCAGCGCGTCGCCCTCGAGCCGCCAGGGGGGCCACAGCACGCGCGGCTCGGCGAGCCAGGACGGCTTTGGCAGGCTGCCGGCGATCGTCGTTTCCAGCACGCTCACAACCCCAGCGAGGCGATTAGCGCATCGCGTTCGGCGCTGTCAGCCGGCGCCCGCTTGCAGGCGAGCGCAGCGAGTTCCTGGTTGGCGCGGCGGCGCAGGACGATCTCGGCAAACGGCGCTCCCTGCAGCTTTTGCAGCAGCAGGGTGGGCGTGAAGCCGCATTTGTGCGCCATGCTGGACCAGCCCCGTGCCAGAAGCGGGCCAAAGCCGAAGATCATGTCATGCGCGATTACCGGCCCGGCCGGCGATTCGTAGACGACCTCGTGCAGCCGGTCGCTCGCGAGGTATTGGGCGATCGATTGCAGATCGGGAACGATGATGCACAGGAATCCGTCATCGGCCAGGATGCGGTGCGCCTCCAGGATCGCCGTGCCGACCTGGTGGAGGTACAAATGCTCGATGCAATGGGCGGCCCAGACTGCATCGACCGAGCCCGTTGCGATCGCCGACAGATCGGTGATGTCGGCAAGGATATCGGGAGCGGCTTTGGGATCGACATCGACCCGCACCTGACGCCAAGCGGCGAACACCGGCGGCAACCGCGCCGCCCCCTTCGGCCCGCTGCCCAGATTGACGAGCAATCGCGTGCGTTGCTGGTTCTCGACCGTGTCGCTCATGTCCTGGATCGGTCTCCTCTTCAGCGGCGCGAGAGATAGCGGGTTTCGCAACCCGACGCAGCCCCCGCCGGCGTCATCGCCCTAATCCGACCGGAACCCCGCGATGATCCAGCCACCGAGAACGAGGGCCGCCAGCAAACAGGGCGTCATAACGCTCCATGCCGTGGCGCGAACCGCGAACGTCAGCTCAGGTTTGAGTGACGTGTACGGATCGATAACATAGGCGAACGTCCAAAATACGAACCACAGTACCGCCGAGCCTACCGCAAGCCGCGTCAACCCTCGCTGCGACCTTACCACGCCGAACGCCGCCCGCCCGGCGGGTCGCCACGCCCGACGGCCGCCGTCAGCGGATCAGCTTCAAGCTCGGTCATTTGTGCCCTATACCATGCGCCGACGGCGGCGGCCACGCCGCCGCAGCGGATCTTGCGCGGCGCGCTCTTTCATCGCGACAGCCGGCAGCGGCCGATTTCGCCGCGCCAGGGTCTCTTCACAGAAGAGCGCCGCGCCGTTAGGTTAGGGCGTTCCCACTCGGATTATTGTCATGCCCTTTCTCGCCGACCGACTCGCTCGCGTAAAGCCCTCGCCGACCATGGCGATCACCGCCCTCGCCACCGAGCTGAAAGCGGCCGGGCGCGACATCATCAGCCTGTCGGTCGGGGAACCCGATTTCGACACCCCGCCCAACGTCATCGAGGCGGCGATCGCGGCGATGCGCGCCGGCGAGACGCGCTATACCGTGTTCGATGGCCGGATCGAGCTGAAGCGCGCCGTCTGCGCCAAGTTCAAGCGCGAGAACGGGCTCGACTACGAAACCTCGCAGGTGACGATCGGCAGCGGCGGCAAGCAGGTCCTCTACAATGCCTTTGTCGCCACCCTGAGCCCGGGCGACGAGGTGGTCATCCCGGCACCCTACTGGGTCTCCTATCCCGAGATGGTGCTGCTGTGCGACGGCGAACCGATATCGGTCGCCTGCCCGCAGAACAACGGCTTCAAGCTGCGCCCGGAGGATCTCGAGGCGGCGATCACGCCGAAGACCAAGTGGCTGATCCTCAATTCGCCGTCCAACCCGACAGGGGCCGCCTATACGCAAGCGGATTTGCGCGCCGTGGCCGACGTGCTGCTCAAGCACCCGCAGGTCTGGGTGATGACCGACGACATGTACGAACACCTCGTCTACGACGATTTCGAGTACCGCACGATCGCGCAGATCGAGCCGCGCCTCTATGAGCGCACGCTGACCGTCAACGGCGTCTCGAAGGCCTATTGCATGACCGGCTGGCGGATCGGTTACGGCGCCGGCCCCCGGGAGCTGATCAAGGCGATGGGGGCGATCCAGTCGAATTCGACCGCGAACCCCTGCTCGATCAGCCAGGCGGCGGCGATCGAGGCGCTGAACGGGCCGCAGGATTTCATCGCGGTGCACAATCGCAGCTTCAAGGAGCGGCGCGACCTCGTCGTCGACAGCCTGAACCGGGTGCCGGGGCTGTTCTGCCCGCGGCCCGAGGGCGCGTTCTATGTCTACCCGTCCTGCGCCGGGGTCATCGGCAAGCAGACGCCCTCGGGCGAGACGATCGGGAACGACGAGGATTTCGTCAAATATCTGCTCGCCGCCGAGGGCGTCGCGGTGGTGCATGGCGCCGCCTTCGGTCTGTCGCCGCATTTCCGCGTCTCCTATGCGACCTCGAACGAGGTGCTGCGCGAGGCGTGCAACCGTATCGAGCGCGCCTGCCGGGCGCTGCGGTAAACGCCCCTCACCCTGTCCCTCTCCCCGCATGCGGGGAGAGGGGACGCGGCTGCAGAGGCAAAGCGAAAACCCCGCCTGCTATTCCCGGAAATGCTGCAAGCGCTCCCTCTCCCCGCACGCGGGGAGAGGGTCGGGGTGAGGGGCTGGCCCGCAGAATGCGCCTTGCGCCAGATTCCGATTGCCTCGGTGCGGGCGGCGCGCCACGATCCTGTCATAGAAACGGGCCGCCGATAGCCGCGCGGCGGCCGCGGTCAGTGTGTGTGGAGGAGCTCGATGCCTAGTGCCCCCCGCTGCGTCGCCTTGGTCGGCCCCTATCTGTCGGGCAAGACAACGCTGCTCGAATCCCTGTTGTTCACCAGCGGCACGACCAGCCGCCGCGGCAGTGTGCGCGACGGCAATGCGGTTGGCGACCATGCCGCCGAGGCGCGGGCGCGCCAGATGTCGACCGAGATCAACGTCGCCAACGCGACGTTTCTCGGCGACCCGTGGACGATCCTCGACTGCCCGGGCTCGGTCGAATTGTTGTACGAGGCGCAGCAGGCGATGCAGGTCGCCGATGTCGTCGTCGTGGTGTGCGAGCCCGAGGTCGAGCGCGCGATCACGGTCAGCGCGCTGTTGCGCTTTCTCGACCGGCACAACATCCCGCACATGCTGTTCATCAACAAGCTCGACGCGGCGAGCGCGCGGGTGCGCGACGTGCTGGCGGCGCTGCAAGGGGTATCCGACCGCCCGCTGGTGCTGCGCCAGGTGCCGCTGCGCGGTGCCGAATCGGAAGTCACCGGCTATGTCGACCTGGTCAGCGAGCGCGCCTATCACTACCGCCCCGGGCAGGCTTCCGATCTGGTGCCATTGCCGGCCGATTTCTGGGACCGCGAGGCCGAGACCCGCACCAGCCTTGTCGAGAAGCTCGCCGATTTCGACGACGCGCTGCTGGAGCAGCTGCTGGAAGACGTGCAACCGCCGAAGGAAGAACTCTATCGCCATCTGACGCAGGATTTCCAGAAGAGCCTGATCGTGCCGGTGTTTGTCGGGGCGGCCGGCCATGATCACGGCGTGCGCCGGCTGTGGAAGGCGCTGCGCCATGAGACGCCGGGGCCGCAGGTCGCGATGGCGCGGCTCGGCATCGCGCCCGAAGGCGAACCGCTGGCGCAGGTCTTCAAGACCTTTCATCTGCCGCATACCGGCAAGCTGTCGCTGTCGCGGGTATGGCGCGGCCCGGTGGCCGAGGGCAACGTACTGAACGGCGTGCGCGTCGCCGGGGTGGTGCGCCTGCTCGGCGCGCAGCAGGAGAAAATCCCGGCCGCCCAGTCGGGCGAGGTCGTCGGGCTGACCCGGATGGAAGAAATCGCCACCGGCGCCATCCTGACGCCGTCCGGCAAGGCCGAGCCGCTGCCGCAGCCCGAGCAGTCGCAGCCGGTCTACGGCCTGGCGATCCACGCCGAAAAGCGCGGTGACGATGTGAAGCTGACCGGCTCGATTGCCAAGCTGATCGACGAAGACCCGACCCTGCAGCTCGAGCAGAACGCCGAATTACGCGAGATGGTGCTGTGGGGCCAGGGCGACGTGCATCTGCAGATCGCCATCGACCGCCTGCGCAACCGGCACAACCTCGCGGTCGTCGGGCATCATGCCGCGGTGCCCTACAAGGAGACGATCCGCCGCGCCGCACAGCAGCATTCGCGCTTCAAGCGGCAATCGGGCGGCCACGGCCAGTTCGCCGACTGCACGATCGACGTGAAGCCGCTGCCGCGCGGCTCGGGCTTCACCTTCACCGACAAGGTGGTCGGCGGGGCGATCCCGCGCAACTACATCCCGGCGGTCGAGGAAGGGGTCGTCGAGGCGCTGGTGAACGGGCCGCTCGGCTTCCCGGTGGTCGATCTCGCGGTCGATCTGTTGACCGGCCAGTTCCATGCCGTCGACAGCTCGGACATGGCGTTCAAGACGGCCGGACGGCAGGCGATCCAGGAAGCGCTGCCGAAATGCGAGCCGGTCCTCTTGGAGCCGATCGACGCGGTTTTCATCTCGGTGCCGAGCGGCTTCACGGCGCGGGCACAGCGCCTCATCTCGGGCCGCCGCGGCCAGATCCTCGGCTACGACGCCAAAGCCGATTGGCCGGGCTGGGATGTGGTACGGGCGCATCTGCCGCGCAGCGAACTGCATGATCTGATCGTCGAATTGCGCTCCCTGACGCTCGGCGTCGGCAGCTTCGCCCGCCAGTTCGATCACATGGCCGAATTGAGCGGCCGCCCGGCCGATAAGGTCATCGCCACCCGCGCCCAGGAAGCCGCCCAGTAGCGCATGGCGTGACTTGTCGCCGGCCGCTGCCGCGCCTACATCGGACGCGGCGAACGATGGAGGCGGCATGCTGATCCGCAGGAAGCACGGCTGGGAATTGCCGGCAAGCACGGCAACCGACGAGACGCTGTTTCGCAACCGCCGCCGGCTGTTGCAGGGCATCGCGGCGGGGCCGATCCTCGCTGCCGGGTTCGGCGGCGCGGCGCTGGCAGCGGCCGACCCGACAGCGGCGCTTTATCCGGCCAAGCGCGACGACAAGTACAAGCTCGACCGGCCGATCACCGACGCCAAGTATTCGACGACCTATAATAATTTCTACGAATTCGGCACCGACAAATCGATCTGGGAAGCTGCCCAGGCCCTCAAGGTCGAGCCGTGGACGATCAAGATCGACGGGATGGTCGAAAAGCCGATCACCATCGGGTTCGACGATCTGGTGAAAAAGATGACGCTGGAGGAGCGGCTCTACCGCCACCGCTGCGTCGAGGCCTGGTCGATGGCGGTGCCGTGGACCGGGTTTCCGATGGCGAAATTCGTCGATTTCGCGCGGCCGCTCGGCTCGGCGACCTACCTGCAAATGACCACCTTCCTGGACCCGGCGATGGCCCCCGGGCAGCGCGCATTCTTTTATTCGTGGCCCTACATTGAGGGCCTGACGATGTTCGAGGCGAGGAACGAACTCGCCTTTCTCGTCACCGGCATGTACGGCAAGCCGGTGCCGAAGCAGGACGGCGCGCCGTTGCGGCTCGCGGTGCCGTGGAAATACGGGTTCAAATCAGTGAAGTCGATCGTACATTTCGAGTTCACCGACAAGCGCCCGAAATCGTTCTGGGAAAGCCTGCAACCGAGCGAATACGGCTTCTGGGCCAACGTCAACCCGGCGGTGCCGCATCCGCGCTGGAGCCAGGCCACCGAGCGCGTGCTGGGCAGCGACAAGCGCGTCCCGACCCTGATCTGGAACGGCTATGGCGATTATGTTGCCGACATGTACAAGGGGCTGCAAAAGGAGCGCCTCTTCGCCTGAGGCCGGGACGCCTACAAGGCGGCAAGGCGCCGCCGCTCCTGCCGCGCCATCAGCCAGCCGGCGAGCGCCACCATCGCACCGACAATGGCCAGGAAGACCGTCGCCAGGGCGTTGATCTCGGGCGTCACCCCGATGCGCACGCTCGAATAGACCGCCATCGGCAGGGTCGTCGCCGACGGGCCGGAGACAAAGCTCGCGACGACGAGGTCGTCGAGCGACATCGTAAAGGCCAGCAGCCAGCCGGAGATCAGCGCCGGGCTGATCCCCGGCAGCGTGATGCGCCACAATACGGCGAGCGGCCGCGCCCCGAGGTCGAGGGCGGCCTCCTCGAGGCTGCGGTCGAAACCCGCCAGCTGGGCGCGCACCAGGACAGCGACAAAGCAGGCGGTGAAGGTCGCATGCGCAATCGTCACGGTCAAAATGCCGCGGCTCGCCGGCCAGCCGGTGAGGCTTTGCGCCGCGACAAACAACAGCAGCAGCGACAGGCCGAGGATCACCTCCGGCACCACCAGCGGCGCCATCAGCATGAAGCCGAACAGGGCTCGCCCGCGGAAACGCACGAAGCGGTTCATCGCCAGCCCGGCGCAGGTGCCGATGACCAGTGCCGCACTCGCCGCCATGATTCCGATTTCGAGGCTGGTCAAGGCCGCGGCGCGGTACTTGTCGTCCTGCCACAGCGCGCTGTACCAGCGCGGCGAAACCCCGCCCCAGATTGTCACCAGCCGCGAAAAATTGAAGGAATAGGCCACCAATACGGCGATCGGCAGATAGAGAAAGGCAAAGCCGAAGACCAATGCGGCGAGGCGCAACGCCGCTCCGCCCCGGCTGCCCGTCATGCCGCCGCCCGCGCGAGGAGGCGCTGCGCCACGAGCAGCGGCAGGGTCACGATCGCGACGAGCGCCATCGCGATCGCCGAGGCGGCCGGCCAGTCGACATTGTCGAAGAACTCCTGCCACAACAGCTTGCCGACCATCAGCGTGTTGGGGCCGCCCAACAGGTCGGGGATGACGAATTCGCCGACCGCAGGAATGAACACGAGCAGC
>Ga0307372_10009955_pt1 | contig 12966 bp, 13 predicted proteins | sample OX1MG_FD_202533 | JGI IMG/M metagenome (GOLD analysis project Ga0307372, IMG submission 202533) | Soil microbial communities from Risofladan, Vaasa, Finland - OX-1 | ecosystem: Environmental > Terrestrial > Soil > Coastal area > Acid sulfate soil | place: Finland: Risofladan, Vaasa | collected...
GACCGGCCTTCGCAACATGAGCCAGCCTTCGGGACCGGGTTGGCGGTGGCGCTTCTCGATCACTCTCACTCGAGCGAACTCGTGCTCCCGCGGGCCATTGGCGTCTTCGGTGACCCGATGACGCACCCACGCCTGGGGGTTCAGAGTCGCCGTCAGCTCAGCCACGGTCATGGACCGTGGGGATGCGGTCGTCGGACGCTTCCTGGTCGTCAGTCGGCCGGCGGGAGTGCGCCTCCGAGGTGGTACTTCCCAGGCGGGGTCCGTGGCCCAGAAATCGGTGTTTGATGCCACTTCGAAGCAGTACCACCGCTCCAGTTCGGTGACCAGAGAGTGGAGGTCGTGGCTGTCCCCATAGGCGGCGTCCCCGGTGACCCACTGAAAGGGCAGGTGCCCGGCCTGGTCTGCCTCTCGCGCCATCTCGGCCCCCACGTCCAGCTTGGTGCGGAACTCCAGCCCCTCGGGGAGGGCGGCGCGCCGCCGCCGCGCGGCGGCTCCTCGGGGAACCACTCCTTCAAGAGATACAGCCGCCGGTCCACCAGCGTGTGGCCCTTGCTGGAGGCATAGGCGAGGAACACGCCCACCTGGCAATTTTCCCGCCGGACTACGTCCGCCCCAGTGTGCCCTAGTACTGCCGCCCGACTCCGGCGGAGTGGGTCCCCTTCTTGACAAAGCCGGTGTCGTCGAGGATCAGGACTCCACTCGTGGTGCCCAGATGTTCCCCCGCGAACCGCCGCAGCTCGTCGATGCAGCCCTCATCATCCCAGGGGGAGTCGCTGAGAAACTCCTGCAGCCGGCGGATCGGGACGCCCACCTGCTCGGCCACGTTCTCAACGTTCTTGCGCTCAATCGAGAGCATCAGTCCAGTCAGGTAGCGCTGGCTGGCAGCCCGCCCCTCCGTCCGGCAGAAGAAGCGTGCGAAGCGCTGGTGGAAGCGCTCCAGTTCCGGGATCGCCGCCCGGAGGTCCTCAGCATTCATCGCAGGTGTCCTAGTGACGGGCACCATAGTTGGGATGTACGGGCTGGACGGTGCCCGCCGCCCACAATAACCGGCCAGATCCTCCTTTGGGATCCGCTACCAGCGTTGTAGTACTAGACGGCCCAACCTAGATCAGCAGGGGGTGCCCTCCTGGACCGTCGAGAACTGGCCAAGACCTTGCAAGCCAGCTGCTCGATGACGGGCAAGCGAGCGGCCCCGCCTTCTCGAGCTTCAACTTCGCCGACGAGACGCTCCATCTGATCTTCGGACTCATCGGAGAGGAGCTGGGGGCGGGAGAGGAGGTCAGCATCGCGGGCTTCGGACGATGGAAGATCCAAGAGAGTCCCGGTGGGATGCGGCGCCTCCCAGGACCGGGACGGCGCTCAAGGTGGGACCTCCAAGAGGGTCCACTGCTACCTGGCCAGTAGTCTCAAGGTGTCCGTCGCCGCCAAGCCAGTCCGCTGGCGCACAACCCGGTTCCCCGCCTGAGCGGGCAGCTTCGGACAACCGTTGCCAAGGGGGATCGTTGCGCGTCGAGAGTTTCTCCTTCGGCTCTCTCTGGATTGACGGGGTGACCAATGAGCATGACCTGGTGATCGGCCGGGACGAGATTCGAAAGCGCAAGAAGAGCGCCTCCAAGCAGTATCGGGACGCCAGCGGGCAGACGCCGCTCTCGATCAAGGCAGACATCCTGGGGCACGGACGCCGATTGGTGGCAGCGCCCGGATCGCTCCATCTGGCTGGGCCTGGCTTCAGCGCCGCACCCGGCGCGGACCTGGGGCCTGGAACAGTTGCCAGCGGCCACCGCCCTCTTGCTTCGCGGCGTACATCGCCGCATCGGCCCCCTTAATCAGCTTCTGCCGCGTGGCGCCGTCCTGGCCATTGAATGCCACACCGATGCTGACCGAGGCTACCACGACCTCCCCCTCCACGTTCAGGGGGCGCTGCAGCGCACCGAGGATCCTAGTGGCAGTCGCCGTCGCCTCGTCGGCCGATCCGATGTCTTCGAGCAGCACCACGAACTCGTCACCCCCGAACCGGGCCACCGTGTCGACGTCACGGACGCAGCGTTGCAGCCGGGTCGCCACCGTCCGGAGCATCGCGTCCCCCGCCGGATGGCCCAGACGGTCGTTGATTCCCTTCAAGTCGTCGAGGTCGCAGAACAGGACGGCCAGCACCTCCGGGTGCCGGCGCGCCCGAGCCAGGGCCCGGTCGACCCGATCCTCGAACAGCAGCCGGTTGGCCAGCCCTGTCAGTGGATCGTGAGAGGCTTGGTGGAGAAGCTGGCGCTGGCGCAGCCGCTCCTCGGTGACATCCTGGAACTGGGCAACAAGGTATAGCGGCTTCCCGGCAGCGTCCGAGACCAGGCTGGAGCTGATCTGGAGCGAGACGAAATGGCCGTCTCCGTGCAGGGCCCGCTGCACGAAGGGCTTCTGCGAGCCCCCATGCCGCAACAGCTGCTGAGTGGCTTGGATGTCCTCCGGGGCGGCCATGCTCAGGACTCCCATGTCGATGACTTCGGCAGCGCTCCGCCCCAGAATCTGGCAGAGAGCGTCATTGACCTGGAGGAAGCCTCCCTCCAGGGTGACGATGGCCATCCCCAGCGGGGCCTGCTCAAATGTCACCCGGAACCGCTCCTGGGCCTCCTGGAGCGCCGCCGCCGCCGCCCGTTCGGCGGTCACGTCGCGGGTCGTGCACAGCCTGCCGATCAGTCCATTGCGGTCATCGATCAGCGCCGTCACCATCACGTCTGCCCAGTACTCGGCCCTCCCGGGCGGGTGATGCTGGACCAGCCGGTGCACCGGTGGGCCATCGCCGAGCGGCAGATGGTACGGAAGTGTGTACGCATCGGCCTCCTCCTCACCGTGGAAGCTCGCCAGGGTGTGACCGAGTGCGCTCGTGGCTGAGGCGAGGCCCTGCATGGAGGCCCAGGCCGGGTTGGCGTAGGTGATCACGCCTGCCAGGTCGATAGCGCAGATCCCCTCCGGGAGTTGGTCGGCAAGCCGGGCAATCCCACGAAAGCGTTCGCTCGCGACCAAGCGGGAGGTGGAGGAGCGCTGCACATCGACCATCCGCCCGGCGGCCACCCCCACGATCACGACCATCGTCAGCATGCTGCCGTGTGTCCAGCGCTCCAGTCCGGTGTCGAGAAAGAGGAGGTCGGGGAGCATCAGGGCCACCGCCCACATGGCTGTCGGCAGCGACCCGCGGAGACCGAACCTGATCGCCGCGTACCCGACAGGGACTACGATCAGGACAAGCGTGGCCACTGCGGGCACATGGGCGATATCGCTGCCGTAGACATCGTCCGCAAAGTGGACGCCGACCACGGCCAGGACCAGCAGCTGGGTGGCCCAGAAGGCCCGGTCCCGCCAGGGCACTGATGTGAGACCCGCGACGACAGCGCGCACCGGGGCTGGAGGGTGCCGGTGATCTCTCGCCCGTTCCTCACTCACGGCCGGTCCAACCGTCATCGCGCCGGGGTTTTGGCGCCGGGGATGTTGAGGCGCACGTCCAGGGAGGCGAGAACTAGGGAGGCTCCATGGGTTCGATCTGTGACCAGCGCCTTGTCGGAGACGCCGGAGCACCGGCGGTTCCGTCTGGACCGGGCCTGCCCCATACTCATCGGCTGCCACCCGCCCTGGCCGCAGGTGTCGCGCGTGATCACGATGAGGTTGTCACCTACCAAGCGCGCCTTCCGCCTTCCGGATGCGCTCCCACTTCAGGTCCGGCAGCGCCGCCGGTCTGCCCAGCAGGTAGCCCTGGCCGTAGGGTACGTTGAGCCTGCTGAGGGCGGCCAACTCGGCGGTGGTCTCGATCCCTTCGGCCACGATCTCCGCGCCCAGCTCTGCGGACAGCTCCACCAAGGCCCGGGCCAGGGCGCGCCGCACCGGATCGCTGTCCAGGTTGGCGATCATGGAGCGGTCAAGCTTGATGACATCCGGGTGCAGGCGGATCACGTGCTGCAGGCTGGAGATGCCGGCCCCGGTGTCGTCGATCGCGATCCGCACCCCGCGACTGCGGAGCGTCCCCCGGACCTGCTCGAGCTCTGCATAGTCCTCCACGCTGACGTGCTCCGTGAGTTCCAGCACCACACGCTCCGCGGCCACATCGTCGAGCGCACGCTGGAGCGCGGAGGAGCACAGCGTCTGCGGTGAGACGTTGACCGTCAGGAACGCCCCGGCTGGGAGGGCGGGGAGTTTCTCGAAGGCTTGCCGGACCGCCACCAACTCCAGTTCCAAGCCCAGCCCGACTGCGGCTGCTTCGGCGAACCACTGATCAGGGCTCCGCGGCGGCGGGGCTCCAAAGCGTGCCAGGGCCTCCATACCGGCCAGGGATCCGGACCGCAGGTCGACTATCGGCTGGACATACATCTCCAAACCGGTGCCGCCTAGCACTCTCTGGATCCGCACTCTGCTCGCGTCCCTCTCATCCTCCCCGCGCTGGCGCCGCTCTCGTGCCCGATCAACCTCCACTTGGAGGTTGCCAGTGTGCTCAAGCAGCTGGCGGTTCAACGCCCTGGTGTGGAGCAGGTTGCGGACTCTGAGCGTCACCTCGGTGCTGTCCACTGGCTTGGTGAGGAAGTCGTTGGCCCCCGCGTCAAGGGCCCTGTCCCGAGCCGGCCTGGTGGTGTCGACGGTCATGATCAGAATCGGCAAAAACTCCATCGGCGGCACGGTGGCACGCACCTGAGCCATCACCTCAAATCCATCCAGCTGCGGCATGTGGAGATCGAGGATGAGCAGGTCTGGTTGGGTTGTTTGGAAGAGGCTCAGCACCTCCGCCGGATTGGTGGTGCTGGCCACCTCGGTATAGCCCGAGCGGGCCAGGATGGTTTCCAACAGGCGCACGTTGGCCTGGCCATCGTCTGCGATCAGGATTTTCGAACTTGCGTGTGCCATAGCGATTGGGGTCCTTCCCGATGTGATCTTGTGGCGGCGTTTGTCACCCACCATCGTTCGAACTGAAGGAAGCATCTCCGGGCGTTACCGGACCGTCGCTGGGAATCCGGTGGTGTTCAGGGTTGGGTGGGAATCGCGGAGGGGCACGCAGCGCTGGGGGACACATCCTGGGGTGTCGCCTGCTGGGACCACCCATGCGAATGGCCCGTCGCTTTCCCGGCCAAGCGCTGTGGCCGGGTACCACTGAGTACGCGGACTCTGGCGCACTACCCTGACGCCAGGTGCATTTCGATCTCGGCGAGCAGTTCGGCGGGGTGCAGTGGTTTGGCGATGAAGCTGTCGCAGCCGGCGGCGACAACTGCGGCCCGGTCGGCCGGAAGGACGCTGGCGCTGACCGCCAGGACCTTGATCCCTTGATAGGCCGGATCGGCCCTCAGGTCCCGGACCAGGTCCAAGCCGTTGCCGTCGGGCAGCCTGATGTCGAGCAGGATGACGTCCGGGGTGGCGTCGGATACCCGGCTGCGCGCCTCGGCCAGGGTCGTGGCGAGTGCAACCCGGTAGGGTCGGCGGGCCAGAATGGCCTGAATCAGGGCCAGGTTGCGGGGGGAATCCTCCACCACCAGGATCGCCGGCGCCTGGCGCTCAGACATGCCCGTGGCTGCGGGATGGAAGGACCGCCTGGCTGAGCCACTCGCCAAGGCCCGCCAAGGCCGTGTCGCCCTTCTCCAAGATGGCCACCACCTGGCCATTCAGCCGCTGCTTCTCCTCCTCGGAGATCTGCACGGCCGTGATCACGATGACGGGGATCTGCGAGGTCTCAGGATCGGTTTTTAGCTGGGCCAGAACTTCGAACCCGTCGAGATCGGGCATCAGCAAGTCCAGCAGGATGCACCCCGGTTTGAGCTCCCGGGCCAGCCGGACTCCCTCCTCGCCACCGGACGCGGTAGCCACGACGATTCCCATCCCCTCCAAGGTCGCCTGATAGAGACGAAGAGCGACCGGGTCGTCGTCTATGCCCAACACCAGCGAGTCGGCATGGGGGACGGCGCAACCCTGCTCCAGGCGGCTCATAGCCCCGATTAGGGCGGCGCGGTGGATGGGTTTAACCAGATAGTCCACGGCCCCCAGCGCCAGCCCCATCTGCCGGTCGTCGACCACCGACACTATGAGAACCGGGATCTCGCGGGTCTTCGGCTGGGACTTGAGACTGGTGAGCACGTGCCAACCGTCCAATCCGGGGAGCAGAACGTCTAGCAGGATCGCCTCGAAGCGGTCGGCTTGGGCTCGGGCGAGACCGTCTTCTCCGCTCGCCGCAACCTCCACCTGATATCCGGCCTCCTCCAGATAGATCTCCAACAGCCGACTGACGTTGGGATCGTCCTCGATCACCAGCACGCGCCGGCCAGATGGGATCCCAGCGGGGCCCTGATTCACGGAAGTTTCATCCGGGCTGCTCGCACGACGCACGGCTGCGGCTGGGAGGAGCACTCGGAACTCACTGCCAAGCCCGTCTTGGGAGTCCAGCTCCAGACTGCCGCCATGAAGTTCGACCAGCCGGCGGGTGAGGGCCAGTCCCAGTCCTGTGCCTTCCTCGTGGGTGCCGCCGAGCTGGCCCTGCACGAAGGCGTCGAAGATTCGCTCTTGCTCCTCTTGGGGGATGCCGGGCCCGGTGTCCTTCACCGCGAGGCGGATCCCACTGGCGTCGGACTCCACGCGCACCACCACCTTCCCTTCCCCAGGCGTGAACTTGACCGCGTTAGAGAGGAGGTTGTAGGCAACCTGGCGCATCCGTCCCCCATCGGCCCAGACCGGCAGCGACCCCAGTCCTTGCAGCTCGATGGTGATCTGCTTGCGGTCCGCCATCGGCCGCATCATGTCCATGGTCTGCTGGGCGATGAGTACCAGGTCAACCTCCTCGCGCCGCAGGTCGAGCCGCCCCGCCTCCACCTTGGACAGGTCGAGAACATCGTTGACCAGATGGAGCAGGTGCATGCCGGCCTCGCGGATGTGGCCCGCAAATTCCATGGTGAGGGCGGGGTTGTTAGCCTCGACCGGGTCCTGCAGAAGCTCTGAGAAGCCGATCACGGCATTGAGGGGCGTTCGCAGCTCGTGGCTCATGGCAGCCAAGAAGTCCGTCTTGGCTGCACTCGCCTGGGCCAAACCGTCGTTGGCATGGCGGAGCTCGTCGGTGAGCCTGGCACCTGCCACCATGCGCAGAGTCAGGGCGGCAAAGAGCTCAATCAGATCGATGTCGTCCTCGCTGAAGAGCGGCTCTCCGGTCACGTAGCAGAGCACCTCCCCCAAGGGGCCCTGACCAGGATCCACTGGGATCCGCACGACATTGGCGGGCATGCCGTCGAGGCCAGCGGGATTGTCCCTGGACCGCGCTGTTGGAGAGGCATCCAAACTTGGAGTCAAGCCGGCCGGCGCAAGATCGCTCACTGACCCGGCCACGGCTTGACGCTCGAGCACCCCGTCCGGGCCGGGCATGAGCACCACCGCGGCAGTCGCGCCGGTGACCTCGCGGGCAGCGTCGGCGAGGCGCTGCCAGAGGTCCTGCGCAGTGGCCGCGCTGGGCTCCAACGCGAGCTGACGGACGAAGTCGTAAGCGGCCGCGCGCCGGCCCAGACGGCGGAGCGGATCTGGGGGGATGAAGGCTAAGAGGTAGCCCACCGCCGCCGCCAGAGCCACCGCGTCGGCGGCCACCCCGAAGCCTGCTGAAGATCCCACCACGGCTCCGATTGCGGCGAGCAGAATCGCCCCCAGGAAGAGGGCAGCGGCCACAGTGGCGTGGACCAGCCGAACCTGGGCGACCCCCACTCGCCGCCGCGCCTCCTCGGCCAGGTAGAAGATGGCCAACACCTCGGCACCGAAGAAGTAGGCGACCACTGCGAGGATCGCAAACCTGGCCGCCGGACCATGCCCACTGCCGGTCCCGACATAGAGGACGATCATCGCGACCAAAACTGCCAGGGCTCCCGCCGTCATCCCTCGCGGCAACCGGCGGAAGTGAGCGACCACGCGGAGGGTCAGAAAGGGATTGGCCAGCAGCAGGGCCACACCGAGGTCAGCGATGGCGGTTGGCCCCCCCGGGATGTGCCCGCGCAGGAATTGCAGGGCCAGCAGCGCCGCCACCGACCCGAAGACCGCGGCCACATCCCTGTCCAGCGCGCGGCGGCGGCGCAGATAGGTGACCAGGGTTGCCGCGGACACCAAGTAGAAGACAACCTCGAGCACTATCTTCAGGACCATGCGGATTCTCCCCGCAGCCCCGGTTCAGACTGGTTGGCGCGCCCAGCAGGGAACAGCCGCAGGTCGCCCGCCAACGCTAGCTCGGTGAAAGCGCGCCCAGGGTCAGTGCTCAAGCCAGTGGCGAACGAGTCTTGATGGGATTCCATGAACCGAACTCTCCTCGCGGATTCGCCGAACCCGACGCGCTCCACCGCCCGTACCGAGTTCGGAGATGGCAATATCCGAGCTTGGCGGTAGCAATATCGAGCATGGAGGCCCGAGTGCCCCCCGCCGATGACCATTGCCTCCCGTTTGTGCAACGTTCCGGTGCCGTGTCGGCAACGGAGATGGCGTCACGGCCCGCCGTTCGGGTGACCACCGGCGTGGCGGCCTCTATGGATATGGACTCGCCAACTGGGCACGTCAAGACCCAGCCTCAATCGCAGGGGGCTCCCCCGGGAACCGCCGGGAACTGGCCAGGATCCCGCAGGCTCAACTGGCCTGGGACGGGGACGAGAACGACGCTGTCCTCCCGTGCTTCCGCGTCGCCGAGGTGAGTGGCCAGTTGGACTTTGGGCGCCTCCCCGTGCAGCCAGAGTCTGACCAGGAAGTCAGCGTCGCTGGTTTTGAGCGCTCGAACCTCTCCTACACCTCGGGTGGGATGTGGCGCAACTCCTTCAGCCCGGGGTGGCGACCTATCAGGGCGGGACCATCCAACAGCCTTCGCCCGGCTGCGGCCTCCGCCCTCCGCGAGGCCACGACTGCGGCCTAGATCCTGACCCCTGTCGAACCAGCACGATCTCCCCGATACTCAGCCTTCCAGGTGTAGTTCCGACGGCAGCAGGGTTCGTCCTCGCCGTGATTACCAGTGGTGGCGGCCAGGGATGTCCCTGGTGCGCATAGAGTCCGGGACCAGCGGACCTCCGTGGGCATCTCGCCCCCGTTCCCTGACTTCCGCAGGGGGGATGCTGGCTGCCAGGAACCTTGTAGAGTGGGGCTCGGGGGCAAGGTTCCCGCAATCCGAGCTCTAATCAGCAGTACCGCTCCAGGAGTTTCCCCTCCCGGCGTGGATCGATGCAGAGGCGGCGAGAGTGATGGCGGCGGACGGATAGCCACGGGCATCACCGTTGGCTGGGAGGAGCAGGGCCGGCTGGCGGGGCGCGAGCTGGAGGACGTGTGCCGGTACGCGCTTGAGCTGCTCGGGGCTCAGCGGGTTAGCGTGTGGCGTCAGATGCTGGCCGCTGACCTCATCTCTCTGTACGCTGTGGCTCGGGCCGATGGGAAGGACGAACCTGCGGAACTCCGGGAACGCTGGAGCTACGTTCCACTGTCAGATCTTCCTGTGATAGCCCAGTCGCTCCGTGATGGCCAGCCGGTGGAGATCTCGGATGCCACCACGGAGGCGGGCCGGATGCCGCAGTTCAGCGCCGACTTCGGGGTGCGCTCCCTGCGTTGCGAGCCGCTTCTGCGCGGAGGGGAATCCCTCGGCGCTCTGACGGTGGAGCCGGCCGAGGTGGCAACTGGCGACCTGCTCGCGGTGAGAGCCCTCGTCGGCGCGGCATCGGCCAGTCTCGGTTTGCTCCGGGCGGACCGGCGCCGGGCCGAGCTGGAACTGTTCCTGCAACTCGGTGAGGCGGCTGGCAGCGCCTCGATCGGGCAGAGCCTGGCCCTGGGCTGCGAGGGACTCGCCAGGCTTCTCGACGTTCGCCGGGCCAGCGTGTTCTTTGTCCGCGACGGCCATCTGGTGCCGAGGATGTCCAGGATGGCCGACGGCACCACCGACAGCGCGGCCTGGAAGCTTTTCCGATCGGGTCCGGCTATGCCTCTCGCCGAGGAGGTGTTGGCCTCGGGAGGTCCCGTCGAGGCCAACGACGCCACATCCCCACTCCTCGCTGGTTGGTGGGCTGACACCTTTGGCATTGCCGCCGTGCTGGGGGTGCCGATCCTCAACGGCGGACGGGTGCTGGGCGTGCTGGCGCTGGACTCCGAACGGCCCCGCAAATTCAGCGGCGACCATGTCCGCCTTGCGGTAGGTGCCGCCACGCAGCTGGGCTGGGTCATCGCCCGCGCCGACGCCCACGCCGCCCTGGCCCACCAGGCCACCCACGACGGCCTGACCGGCCTGCTCAACCGGGCGGCCCTCCATGACTATCTCCCCCATGCGCTGGCCCGGGCAGCGCGCAGCGGCGAGGAGCTGACGGTGGCTTTTCTTGACCTCGACGGCTTCAAGGAGATCAACGATACCAAGGGGCACCGCCGGGGCGACGAGGTCCTGGCCGAGCTCGCCCGGCGCCTTAGAACCGGTCAGCGAAAGGGCGACATCGTCGCCCGCCTGGGCGGAGACGAATTCGCGGTGCTGCTTCATGGCTCCGGGCTCAGCGGGGCCAAGTCCGCCGCAGCCAGGATCGCCCAGCTGGTGACGGAGCCCATCGACCTCGGAGGTGAGACTGCGCGGGTGGGGGTGAGCATCGGGGTCGCCTGCTTCCCCGCCCACGCCGCCAATGACGCCAAGCTGCTGGAGCGAGCCGACTCCGCAATGTACAAAGCGAAGCGGACCCACCGCCAGTTCGAGCTCTACGAGCCAGACACTGATACCCAGAAGTGAACTGCGTGCTCCAGCCGGTTAAATTGTCGGATCTGCCCGCCGCAGGGATCGTTCCCCTCGCCTCCCGCCAATGCGAATTAGCCTGTTTCTGGCGAAATGGGGTGCGAATCTGGTCAGATGTTCTGGCCCTTGTGCAGCAGCAGTGGAGACCCAATTACGCTGATTCTGAAGTTAGTTGACTCCATGGGGCACCGCGAAGCCATCGGTGGACCTGGCAAGGCGTCCACTTCCTCGCTCTTGGTGGGGCCTACTCAATCGACCGGCAGTACCGGAAGCTGGGCTCCGGGCGCTGGGGGTGGTTCAAAGAAGAGGTGATCACCCCCGAACAGGCGAAGCGGGCCATCGCAGGCGGGCCGGCCGACGTGCTCCTAAACCACGATGCGCCAGTCGGGGCGCTGCCCCAGGCGACGGCGTATGGTCCGGTGAAGCTCATGCCAGGTGTGCAGCAGAGCGCCGGACTGGTTCGGGAGGTGGCCGAGGCCACCAAACCGAAGCTCCTGCTCCACGGCCAAGCCCACCCACCACTGGATGACTGATCGTCTAGTGTGCCCTTGACTCTCCCGTCAAGGGCAGGATAGACTAGGGCGTGAAGCGAAGGGAGATCGTGAAACGGATCGCCGCCCAGGCCAAGGCCGCTGGTGTCACATGGGAGGTGCAGCGTGAAGGCGCCAACCACACGGTCTACCGGCTCGGCGCCACCATGATCCCAGTGCCTCGTCATGTCGAGATCGGCCCTGGTCTGAGCGATGACATCTTCAAGCAGTGCGAGCCCGAACTGGGCGAAAGGTGGTGGAAGTGATGGCGAGCTATCGGGCCACAGTGACCCGTGACGGTCGGTTCTGGCTCGTTCGCGTCGATGGGGTCGGTTCGACCCAGGCGCGCCACTTGCGTGAGCTGGACACCATGGCAAAGGATCTCATCGTGCTGATGACCGGCGATTCCGAGGAGGTCGCCGTCGAGTACGACATCCGTCTTCCCGCCGAGGTCCAGGACCATCTCCGGCGTTCCGAGGAGCTACGGGCGGCCTCTGCGGAGGCGCAGGCGGCGGCGGCCGCCGAGGTTCGTAGTGCTGCCAGGCAGTTGCACGAACAGGGCGTGGCGCTCCGTGACGTAGGCAAGGTCCTTGGCGTGTCGCACCAGCGAGCCCACCAACTCGTGAGCTGAAGAACGGGCGACGGCGATATCCCCTACACCCCAATGGGGAGCGGTTCGGCGTGTTTGCGTGCAAGAGCGTACCGGCGTATGCGAGGTCTACTCGGAGTCGCCATCCTTGGCCTTCCTGGTACCGGTAGTCTTGGCGCAAGAAGCAACGCTTGCGGGGGCGTGTCGGCGGGGGTCACCGGCCCGGGCGCTGGAGGTGGTGGTAGATCGTGGGGCGCGAGACGCCGAACTCGGCGGCGATCTCGGCGACGGTGTAGGCCCGCCGGCCATCGGGGCCCGATTGGTCGTACATCTCGTGGGCGATCCTGGCCTCGCGGGGGCTGAGCTTGGGCCGCTGCCCCCCGGTACGGCCACGGGCCTGGGCGGCGGCCAGGCCGTCGCGGGTGCGGTCAGCCATCAATGCGTGCTCGAACTCGGCGACGGCGCCGACGATCGGGAAGAACATCCGGCCCACCGCGGTGGAGGTGTCGATCCATTGGTCGATCACCACCAGGTCGACGCCGCGGGCCTGCAAGTCGCGAGACAGGACGATCAGGTGCTCGAGGGACCGTCCCAGCCGGTCGAGCTTGGTGACCACCAGCTGGTCGCCTTCCCGGGCGACCAGGAGTGCCTTGTCCAGCTCGGGGCGGCGGGCCAGCTTCCCGCTGGCCCTGTCGACGAGGACCTCGTCGCAGCCCGCGGCGTGGAGCGCGTCCCGCCGAGCGTGTCCGCGAACGATCGTTCACGAGACAGCCTCGACTAATGTCGGTATGCTGACTCGCCTGCCTTAGCGTGACTTTTCGGTCCGTTTTTTTCGGAGGCGGGGTTCTTCGCTGCGGTCCGGCTGGAGCTGGTGGGGCTGCTGCACCGGCCCGCCCCGCGGCCGGACAAGAATGGACGCGGATTCCCCCGGCTGAGCCGAGTCGGCCGACGCACCGTGCGCTTCAGCGCCACAGTCGGCCCGGCGGGCTGTTTCTACCGTCGAGGAGGGCACCCGGTTGTGAACGTTGAGGCCGAATCAAAGCGCCCCTCCAGTCCTTCTCTGTGGGTGCTGCGTCCATACTTCCGCCAGCTCACGGGCCTGCTTGTTCTGGGGTCCCTGGGCGGGATCG
>Ga0307372_10009957_pt1 | contig 12964 bp, 9 predicted proteins | sample OX1MG_FD_202533 | JGI IMG/M metagenome (GOLD analysis project Ga0307372, IMG submission 202533) | Soil microbial communities from Risofladan, Vaasa, Finland - OX-1 | ecosystem: Environmental > Terrestrial > Soil > Coastal area > Acid sulfate soil | place: Finland: Risofladan, Vaasa | collected...
GACATTCTGACCGCCAGTCAGCGATCCAATCCTTTTTACTTCGTCTCCGCGTCCAACTTTCCGTATCAGCCCTATTCGACGGATCGCCCCGGTGGGAACCAATATAGTGCCAGCATCGTGCAGCCATTCGACATCAATCGGAAGCGAGATGCACGCATGCAGGCTGCGGCCAGTGCCGTGCGCGTCCTCGAAGCCCAGTATCAGAACGCAGTCCGGTTGGCTATCGACGACCTTTACGTCGCATTCACTGACGTCATCGTGGAACGCGACACGTTGCGTTATGCTGAAGTGAGCTTGGCGGGCGCGAGAACGATGCTCGACGCGGCGCGGAAACAGGCGCACGCCGGTGAGATCAGCGAATCAGATGAACTGAACCTGGCGATCCAATACGAAACTGCCAGCCTAGGGCTCGACCAGGAGCGAAGTGAGTTGTTCCAAGCAAAACACCGTCTCGCCGCCTTATTGATGATTCCACGCGAACAGGCGGCGCAACTCGAGCTGCGCGGGCTGGTCAAGGCGCCCGAGGCCCCGTTGCCGGATCGCGACGACTTGGTGCGAATGGCACTCGATAACCGGCCAGACGTTATGGCCTTCCGACTGGGCATTCACCGGGCGCAGGCCGACGTGCAAGTGGCGCGCAAGGAATGGGTTGAGGACTTGTTCGTCGTCTATTCTCCTTATCAGTTCCAGAACAATGCGCACATCGGTGGTCAAAATGCGACGAGTTTCTCGGTGGGCTTAATGAGTTCCATCCCGTTGTACGACCGCAATCAGGGCGAAGTCCGACGAGCTGAGCTAAACGTCGCGCAGACTCGCTCCGCATTGGACGCTCGGGAGCGCGAGGCGATTGCCGAAGTAGAACGCTCGGTCCAGGAGTATTATGCCAGTCGCGAAGCTGTCAGGCGAATCGAGAAATTCGTTTTGCCGGCCTCCGAAAAAGTCAGGGCCATTGCGTACCGCGAGCATGAGGCCGGTCGCACAAGCACCGTGGATTATCTCTTCGCGCTGCGTGACCGAAACGAGATCGTCCGCCAGTATCGAGACGCGCTGATCCGTCACCGACGCAGCATGTTGCAACTGAACACCGCGGTGGGCCGCCGGCTTTTGCCGTGATCGGTCACGATTTTGGAACGGCCGTGGCAGCCACGGGCGCCTTGGGTCGCTCGCGCAGGACGAGACGGTCGACTCCGCCGGCAACCAGATGCTGCACCAGGTTGTAAAAGATGATCGGCAACATCGCCGTGGGATGATCGGCCAGCGCCATCGAAGCCAGCACCAGGCCGGTGCCGTTATTGTTCATGCCCAGTCCGAACATCAGCGACGTTCGTTCGCCGCCGCCTGCCCGCATTAGGCGAGCGATCGCCCAACCCGCGGAAAAGGCGACGCTGCAAAGTGCCACCGCGATGACGAGCATCACGGCCAAAAAGTCATAGTCGGGCTGGCGCACCGCCTGGGGCAACGAAATCGAGGCGTTCGAGTAGATCAGCAGAAACAGCACCACGAAGTTGCCGAGCTTCAGATAGGGCTTGGTCGCCACCACCCGGGCTTTGCCCAACAGCAGGTGCAGGACGATTCCGGCGATCGACGGCAGGATGACGCTGACAGCAAGGAAGGCGTTCGTGCCGCCGGAGGCCAGTTCGTGCAGATCTTCCGAATAGTCGCCGGTGGTCATCAGGCCGACGGCGTGCAAAGCCACTGGGGTCGCCAGCGGGCTTAAGAGCGTCGAGAACAGCACTAGGCCCAGGCTGAGGGCCATGTTTCCGTTGGCGTTCTGCGACCAAGCGGTGGAAGAGCCGGCGATCGGCATGGAGGCAACCAGCGCCAGTCCGACCAGGATGTTTTGCACCTCGTCGGCGTTGTGCCACAGCCGCATCACCTGCGTGACGCAGAAAATGAAGGCAATGGGAATCAGCAGGTTGGCCGCCAGCCCGCTCAAAAGCGTCAAGGGCTTTTGAAACAGTTTTTTCAACTGGCTGGGCTCCACGCCGAGGCCGGCATTGAGCAGCAGGAACGACAGCATGAGCATGCTCAGCGAAATGCGCGTGGGGCTGTTTCCTCCGAGAGCGAGTTGGCCGACCGCGACGTCGCGCAACCAGAGGCCGAAGCCGGGGAAGAACGTCGCCGCGGCATACGAGCCGAGAAGAAACCACAAAAAGTTCTGGTGAATGAAATGTGCTACGCGGCCGCCAACGCTAGGGCTGCTCATTTTTTTCCTCTCTTGTTCGTGGCCGTGATAGGCATTGCCCGCTTGCGTGATAATCGCAATCGCCCGCCGGGGCAACCCCGGTTCCGGGGCTTCTTTCGATATGCTACGCACGCGAAAGAGCGAGTGCCTCCTATCTAATGAAAACCTTATCTTCGCTTTAGCGAGGCATTATTCTCTAATTTTCCGCAAGTCACGGATACAATAAACCTACGATCTCAGGATTGGTGTTTGGAGATTTCCCCAAATCGCCTATCCTGACGCCACCGGTCCCCAAACGACGGCCCGCGTTGACTCTGGGTGACGCCAGCAAGCCCGCGAAACTGCACCATGACAACCGAAACGATTCCGTTCATCGCGAACGGCGTCCAGCACCCTGCCGCGACGAAATCACCCGCGAAAACGCTGTCAATTTGCCTGATCAATCCCCACTTTGAGCCTTCGTACTGGGGTTTTGAATTCGCGCTGCCGCTCTATCCGGGCAACAAGCGCAGCACCATGCTGCCCGGCTCGCTGTCGGCTGTGGCCGGGCTCTGCGGCCCCCACGACGTGTACGTGCTCGACGAAAATGTCGAGGACATCGATTGGGACTTCGTGCAGACTTTCGACGTTGTGGGAGTGACGGGGATGAACGTGCAAAAGCTGCGCATGCGCCAGATACTCCTTGAGTTGCAAGCACGAAATAAATTCACCGTCGTCGGTGGGCCGTTCGTTTCCGTGCAGGAAGAGTCTTTTGAGGGGCTGTGCAACGTGGTCTTCGTCGGCGAGGCCGATACCAGCTGGCCGCAGTTCCTCGACGACTTTGCCCGCGGCGCTCCTACCGAAAAGCGCTATGAGCAATCGACGCCGACCGACATGACCCAAGCGCCTCGGCCGCGTTTTGATTTGCTGAAGGTCGACCGCTATGCCACCGGCGCGCTGCAGTATTCTCGCGGCTGCCCATTTCAATGCGAGTTCTGCGACATCATCGTAATCTATGGCCGCCGGCCGCGGGTGAAGCATCCCGCTCAGTTCGTGGCCGAATTGGACGACATGCGCCGGGCCGGGTTTCACTCGGCTTTCATCGTCGACGACAACTTCATCGGGAACAAGAAGAAGGCCAAAGCGCTGCTGGCGGAACTGATTCCCTGGATGGAGCGACACAACTACCCGTTGCGTCTGATGGCCGAGGCCAGCATCGACCTGGCCGACGATGCGGAGCTTTTGGATTTGATGTACCGCGCCAACTTCAGGAGCGTGTTCATCGGGATAGAAACGCCGCGGCTGGCGTCACTGAACGAGACCAAGAAGTTTCAGAACACGCGTGGCGACTCGCTGGGGGCCAAGCTGGCGCGGATTCAAAGCGCGGGTCTCGACGTTAGTGGTGGATTTATCGTCGGCTTTGACAGCGACGACAAGGAAATCTTTGACGACCAGTTCCGGTTCATCCAGGAGAACGGCATTACCCTGGCCATGGTCGGCATGCTGCAGGCGGTCCCCAGAACACCTCTGTACGAGCGGCTGAAGCGCGAGCGCCGTCTGGTCGAAGAGGATCCAAGCTGCAATTTCGTTCCCCAGCAGATGACCCGCGAGCAGTTGCGACAAGGTTACTGGAACCTCGTCCAGCGACTCTATGCGCCCGAGGCGTACTTCGACCGCTACTTCAAGGTCTACGAGTCGGCCGAATACCTGGAGCGTCGCGCCGAGATCTGCCGCAAGGCCGGGGAAGGGAAGCGCATGCCGACTTTGAGCTACGGGCTGTTCCTCCTCTGGTCCCTGTTCTGGGCCCTTTTATGGGATGGCTCGTTGCTTTCGGTCGGCAAGGTCTACGCCAAATACTTCTTTACTCGCAACCTGAGGCATCGCCGAGACATCGTGGGTTTTGCGCAGTTCATGAACCGTTGCGTGACCCACTGGCACTTTTACAAATTCACTCGCGAGATGACGGCCGGCAGACTGCGGGCCTATAATACCCTGTGAGGCGGGTAGGTGCAGCACGATGCCGGCGATCGGCTCTGCCTGGCGCTGGCCGTGTTCTTGCCGTTGGCGGCGATTTACGTGCTTTGTCCCGACGCGCCATTGTGGGCCTACGGTCATGCCCACGACTCGACGGCCGACGCCGTGCCGCGCAAGTTGGCGGCCGTCCTGTTACGCTTTGTGGCCTTTTATTCGCTGTTTGACGCCATGAATGTGATGTTCGCCGGCGCGGTGAAGCGGGCGGGCGACACCCGCTTTGCTATGCTCACGACCGTCTCGGCGGCGCTGGGCGCGGCGGGCTTCATTTGGATCAGCCAGGAATGGTTGCACCTTGGCCTGCATGGAGCGTGGTTCGTCGTCACCGGTTGGATCAGTGTCTTGGGCATCGTATTCTTGCTCCGCATCTGATTCACCATTGAGATCCAACATTGAATTTCAAGTGGCGTCGGGCGTGATGACGCCCTTTTTTAGCTGGTGTCCATGATGTTCTCGTGGAGGTTGAGGTGCGGGGTGTTTCCGCGTTACGGGTTCCTTTACGGGTTCCTCTTCTCTTCTGTCCCTTTGTCCAGTTGGAACGTTTTGGCGAGGTGCAGTGCTGCCTCATGTAAGGGCATCCGATGGACCGCAGCCCAGAGGTCCAAGACGTTGCCTTTCATGCCGCATGCAGGATCAAAGCATTGAAACACGTTCTTCTCCAAGTTCACCGAAAAAGAACGACGACGGTCGCCTGCGTCGGCATGGATCGGGCAGCGCCCGCGTCGTTGGGCGGCTGCACCTCGCAGATCGGCCAGACAATCCAGGTGGGAGAGGATCTGCTCCATCGTGACGTGTTGACGCAAGGCTTTGAAATCGACCCGTTCATCCTTCTGCACAGGGGCAGCCCGGCACGATGGTGCCTCGTTGGTCAGTGGCGCGTTGACGGCCGGCTGTGCCTCGTCTACCTTGGAATCAGCCGCGGTGACCACTTGCTTTTCGGGCATGTCCCGGTTGTGGCCCGCGGCGTTTTCATCTTTTTTCTCCTGGGTACCGGCCTTTTCCCAGGGGTAGTGGTTGGGATCGAAAGGGCGGTCGGTCTTCCACACGGCGAAGACCAAGTGCAGCATCTTCCGCATGCAGTGTCCCAGCGCCACGTCGCCCCGCTTGCCATGGGCCATCTGTCGGGCATACAAAGGGCGGATCGCCGGGTTGAACTTGCAAGCCGACCAACAAGCCATGTAGAGATAGCGACGGACCAGGTCGTTTCCCCTGCGCGACATCTCCATCGTGCCTGGCGCGCAGGGCTTGCCCCGCTTGTCCACGCCGGAGCTGCTCTCCTCGGGGAATACCCCGAAATAGCCCACCAAGTCTGCGGCCGTCTCGAAACGGTCGATGGAGACGACCTTGGCCACGATCACGGCCGCGGTCGCCGGGCCAATCCCCTTGATCGTCTCGACTTGGCGATGGGGGCCTGGCGGCAAGGCCTGATAGGCTTGCAGCGTCAGTTTTTCCAGGGATTTCTCGGCGGCCAGACTGGCCTTGATTTGCGCAACAAGCTGTGTCACCAACGCCTCGGGAACGGAGCCGCGCAACGAGGCCACGGAGTCCTTGGCGGCCTTCTGAATTTCGTCGGCCTTCTTCGCGGTCAGGTGTGGGATCGCGGTCAGCGAAGCGGGCTTGGCTTGAGCGATCTTTTGGGCAGTCGGGTACTTGTCGACCAGCGTGAGCACGTAACCGGCGGCCAGGTCGGACACAATCGTGGCCAACTCGGGGAAGACCCGCGACAAGAGGTTATGCAACTGGTTCACCACCCGCGTCGTTTGGCGAACCTGCGCCTCCAAACGGCTGACGACCTCGCGGAGTTGATAGAACTCGGCCGGCACGTCGGGCGTTTCGGGGGGACGTTCGGCGATCGCAAAGCGCGCGTTGGCCAAGCTATCAGTAGCGTCCGCTTTGCGTTTGGGAAAGAGCGCCTGCCGGTAGCGCTTGTTGCGTTCCGGCTCGCCGATGGAGAGGGTCTTGGGCCAGGGCAATCCTCGCAGGAAGCGTTCCAGGTTCGTAGCGTACTGCCCGGCCGCGTCGACCCGGATGTGGAAATGCGCCCGTGGCTCACGGGCGACGATCTTTTCAAACGCGGCACGCAGTTTGGCGTACCCTTCGCTGGACTCGGTGAAGTCCAGCGGCTTGATTGCAGGCTGGCGATCTTCGCGCAGGAAGTGCGCGGAGTGACCATAGCGGGCCGTGTCGATACCGACGGCAACCGGCACCGCGGGGGACACGTTCGGTTGTACTTCAATCGATGGCATGACAAAAACTCCCAAGAACTATGAACGGAACAGTAGCCGCGGGGGTCCTCCGAGCATCCTTCGACCTGGGCCAGCCTTGTGATAAGTGGTCAATGCCACATGTTCCAACCAAGCCTCAGCCAAAGGTCGGAGGGAGCAATCTCAATGAAGAGGTCGAACCTCAGACAAGCGTTTAGCTCTCCTCGCGACTCCCAAACACGCATTCCAGTCTGCCATGACGAGAAGCGTGCGGCAAACCTAGAAAACGAGCATACAAGACAAGCTCAATGGGGTCTGACGAGTTGGGGGCGCGGGCCGCCTTAGCCCACCATCTTGATCACCATCGAGGCAAGCTCGATGGGGTCCAAAGCGTTACGGCGCGTCGGCTTCGGCGAGCCAGTACCGAAGGCCGTCGAGCACGCCGGCGGCGTGGGAGTGGGGCGAGCGGTAGATGTGTGGTCCGGCCAGTGCCGCGAGTTCAGGCTGGGCATTGCCCACGACGGTGCCGCGAAAGGGCGGTACGAACAACGCGCCGTCGTTGCCCGAATCGCCGCAGACCAGGACGCGCTCGAGCGGAATCCGCCAGCGGCGCGCCAGCCAGACGGTGGCTGCGCCCTTGTTTGCGCCCGCCGGGAGCACGTCGAGGTCGCGAGATGAACTGTAGATCACTTCCGTCACGAGCCGCGCTTGACACAACGCCCAACGCACTTGACGCATGAGGTCGGCGGCGGCGTTCACGGCGTAATAACTGACCTTGAACGGCGACTGGTGCTCGGCGGGTTGGGTCCTGAGGACGTCGAACGCCGCAAGTGCGGCGCGGACGCGCCGAGCGTCCCAGCCACCGCGGAAGCGGTCGTGCCAATCGCCCAACGCCTGGCCGTCGTCGAACAGGCGAATTTCCGTGCCCACGTCCGCGATCACCGCGTCGGGCGCCGGCAAGGCGGTCGCCGCCACGGCCTCGCGCACCGAGACATATCGGCGGTCCGAGGCGTACACGAGGCGCATCCGGCCGCGTTGGGCGCCATACCACTCGGCGAACCGGCCGAGGGCCTGATCGTCGCCGAGCAGCGTGCCGTCCAGGTCGCAGACCAGCATTCTCACCACAGTTTCAAAGCGTTTCGTCGTGGGGCAGGTTTCCAAGGGGCCATGTACCGCGCGCGGCCTCGATAGGCGACGCCGGAATTCTTGCGAATTCTGCTACCGCACAAGATGTCGGTCGCTGGACACGTTCAGCACTTCACTCCAACTGATTTCGTGGCCGTGCTGACGCCGCGCGAGGTAGTCTTGCAGGAAGCGGACCGTTTCGTCGATCGCGTCGGCCTGAATCATCAACAGTTCCCCCGGTTGGGCCGTGTGCAAGCCGAACTCAAGCGCCGCCAAGGCGCCTTGCACTTCGCGCACTTCCGCCACGCGGCCGCCGGTCTCCAGCCCGCGCCGGAAGAGGGCCATGATCTCGCCGTCGGCGCGGCCCCGTTTGTAGCGGCCCTCGTACAAGATGACGTGGTCGAACGTGTCGCCCAGCAGTTCGCCTTGCCTGACGATGTCTTCGTCGCGGCGGTCGCCCGCGGTCGAATAGACCACGCTACGACGCAAGTGCGGGCACTGCTCGACCGCTTCCACGACGGCGGCGAGCGCCGAGGAGTTGTGGCCGTAGTCGAGGACAACGGTCGTTTCTCCGATGGCCAACATGTTGAATCGGCCGGGCACCTGCGAAAGTCCGCCGACGAACGACTCCAGACCGTCCCGAATGTCTTGCCAAGTCGTCCCCAGCGCCCAGGCGGCCGCAACGGCGGCCAGCGTATTTTCAACCTGGAAACCAATACGCCCACCGTGGGTTAGCGGCGCACGAGCGAGCTCGGCGACGACCGTCTCGCGTGGTCCCTCGGACGCCACGACCCGCCCCTCCCGTACGAACAGCACGCGTTCTCCACGATCGCGGTGCGAACCAATCACGGGGTGATTCTCGTCTTGAGCGAAGAAGATCACCGAGCCAGCGCACTTCTGGGCCATCGCCGCGACGAGCGGATCGTCCCCTTTGAGCACGGCCGTGCCGTCCGCCGCGACGGCCTCGACAACGCAACGTTTGATGCGCGCGAGGTCTTCAAGCGTCTCGGCGCCGCCGACACCCAAGTGATCACCCTCGGCGAGGTTCGTCACCACCGCCACGTCGCAGCGGTCGAAACCGAGGCCTTCGCGGAGGATTCCGCCGCGTGCCGTTTCCAGCACGGCCGCGTCGACCTTTGGATTGAGCAGCACCGCGCGGGCGCTTTGCGGACCGCTGCAATCGCCGGTGTCGATCCGCCGGCCGGCGATGAAGATCCCGTCGGTGCAGGCCATGCCCACCGCGTTCTCCTTTGTCTCGAGCAAGTGCGCGATGAAGCGCGTGGTGGTCGTCTTGCCGTTGGTGCCCGTCACGCTGACCAACGGCACCCGGCCGTTCTCGCCGGGAGCGAAGAGCGCATCCACGATCGCATCGCCCACGGGCCGCGGCCGGCCGGCCGACGGCTCGAGGTGCATGCGCAGGCCCGGACAGGCGTTGACTTCGACCACGGCGCCGCCCTGCTCCTCCAAGGGCCGGCCGACGTCGCGCGTCAGAAGGTCGATCCCTGCCACGTCGAGTCCGATCATCCGGGCCGCCTCGATGGCCCGCTCGGCCACCTGCGGATGGACCAGGTCGGTGACGTCGGTCGCGGTGCCGCCGGTGCTCAGGTTGCCGTTGCGGCGCACGAGCACGCGCCTCCCCGCGGCCGGCACGGCCTCCGGCGAAAGTCCCTGCTCGGCCAGGACTCCCAGCGAGATCGCATCGAGACGGACCCTACTCAATGGGGTTGCGTGGTCGCTGCCGCGTCGCGGGTCGGCGTTCGTATCGTCGACCAGCTCGGCGACGGAGCGCGCGCCGTCACCCACCACCTGCGCCCCTTCCCGGCGCGCGGCGGCCACGAGGCGGTCGCCCACGACGAGCAGGCGGTAATCGGCGCCTTCCACTTGCCGTTCGACCACGATCGATGAACTCTCCTTACGCGCGGCCTCGTACGCAGCCGTCACTTGCGCTTCCGTCGCCAGGTGCGTCGCCACTCCGCGGCCCTGGTTGCCGTACCGCGGTTTGACGACCACCGGCGTGCCAAGCTCACGGGCGGCCTCCCAGGCGTCGCCGGCGCTTTCGACCGGACGGCCCTCGGGCACCGGCACACCCACGGAGCCTTGTCCTGGGCGATGCTCTCGGCGATCGCCGTGGTGCGGTCGGTCTCGGCAGCGATCACCCGTCGCTGCCGCGCGCCATGGCCAAGCTGCACGAGGTTGCCCGCGTTGAGGCGCCGTGCGGGGATGCCGCGCCGTTTCGCCGCGTCGACGATCGAGCGCGTGCTCGGTCCCAGCCGAAGCTCGTGGCTCAACTCGCGCAGCCGCGCCACTTCGGCCGAGATGTCGAACGGCCGATCGTCGACGGCGGCCAGGCACAGCACGAACGCGGTGGCCAGGCAGGCGCGCGCAACGGCTTCGTCATCGTACTCGATGACCACCTTGTACACGCCCTCCGCCGAGGTTTCGCGGGCCCGGCCGTACCCAACTTCGCAGCCGGCCAACGTTTGCAATTCCAAGGTCACGTGCTCGAGGATGTGGGCCATGTAGGTGCCCCCTCGCAGCCGGTCGAAAAAACCTTCGCGTTTGCCGAGGCCGCAGCGGTGCTCGATCATCGAGGGCAGCCACGCCATCAACCGCTGGTTGAAGCCAGGCAATTGGTGGGAGGGAGAATCCTTCAGCTCTCCCAGATCGACTCGGGCCTCCAGGACGGGAAAATTGGCCCAGATGTTCGGGCCCCGCAGTGCCAAGACGTTGAGTATCTCCATGTGATCGAATTGCATCCTTGCGATGAGAATGGGAACGTGGGGCGGGTTTCCAACCTGCCATAAACCGAGTAGCGGAACTCGTAAAAGTTCCGATCGTGTGTCATGGCAGGTTGGAAACCTGCGCCACGAAAACGTGCCCCACGACTGCGATCAGCAAACGGGCCCCAGCATCGGCCAGCCGGGTAGAAGCGATGGGGGCCAGTGCAGCGAGAAGGCCTTCGGTGGTTCGTCTTCGCTCGCGGTCACGCGGCGCGGCGGCTCGTCCGCGGTTGTCACCAAAAGTCGTTCACATCGTGCGCCGCCCGGCGAGAGCGCCGCTTGGTACGTTGGGGGCGAAGTGCAAAGGCACACGCCGCGCCCCGGCTCCGCATGTCCATCAGTTCCCGAATTGCAAACTACCGTCGTCGGCGTCGTGCGCGTCATGAGTCGCCTCCTTGGGATTGCGTTTGATTCCATACCTTGAGCAAAGATCGTGCCGTGACGAGGGAGGCCAGCGCGGCGCGCGGCGTTTCTCATTGATCGACAAAGCTTTAACGCGGTTGGTGGCAACGCCGAGCGACCGACCGGCCGCGTCAACATGTCGTGCTGTTGGCACGAGCTCGCGGCACAATGGCAGCCGGCGGAGTTGTCGCGCCGCGCGGAAAAACCAGGCTTATGATACCGCGCCCGGCGCGCCGATGGTTGGAACGGGCCTGTGTTTCCGTGAAGCCGCCAGCAACCTGCCTCGCTGGCGGCTTTTTTCACAATGGCCTTCTGGCCTCGTGGGGCAGGTCCGTAGAACGGAATTCATTCCGTTTCCCGTCGTTTCCTGGCTCACGGTCCGTCGTCGGTCCCAGAAGCATCGGCGCCGACCGACGGCGCGAGCACCTCGCCGATCGCCGATTCATTCAGAACGAGGTAACGACCGGTGGCTATCTCCTGGCATAGCCAGGAGTCCGGCGCATTGGGCAACGAACGGAGAATGCTCACAATCGCCGTCCGTCCGAAAACGGCGCACGACCTTCGTTGGCCTGGTTTCACGTAGATGTACATGACGGCGGCGGTCAACCCTCGTGGGGCAGGTTTCCAACCTGCCATAACTTCACTTTCTCTTGATGGCCCCTTGGAAACCTGCCCCACGCTACGGCAGGTTGGAAACCTGCACCACGGATGCCTCGGGCAGGTGGACGACGAACCGGCTCCCGCCATCGTGGACCGCGCGGTAGGCGATCTCGCCGCCCCCCTCCTCGACGAACTTCTTGACCTGCGCCAAGCCAAGGCCAATACCCACATCCTGGCCGGAACAGAACGGTTCGAAAATCCGTTCGCGCCGCGCCGGCGGCACGCCCGGACCGTTGTCCGTCACCGCCAGCTCCAATCCATTCCGCGCGCGGGTCACCTCGACTTCGATCTTGCCGCCTTTGCCGACGGCTTCACGGGCGTTGTCCAGCAGATTCAGCAGGACCTTCCGCAGGCACGCGCGGTCGATCCGCACGCGAGCGGGATCCGAAGGGAGCCGGGCCACGACGGCGATGTAGTCCTCCTCCATCAGCCGCTTGACGAGATCCAGCGCGCCGCGCACCTCGTCGTTCAGATCGATGTCCTCGGCGCGGTACGGCTCGCCGACCGCATAGCCCAGCATCTCGCGGACCAGGGCGGCCACCCGGTCGATCTCGCGTACCGACTCGCGAAGCATGGCCGCCAGTTCCGCGTCGGGCAGACAGACGTCGCGGCGGAGCACGCGGCCGATCGAGTGCAGGTTCAAGCGGATGGTGTTGAGCGGGTTGCGGACCTCGTGGGTCACGCCGACGATGAACCTCGCGAGGTCCTTCATTCGCCGCACGTCGGCCCGTTCGACGCGGCGTTGCAGGGCCGCGGACTGCCGGGAGATTAGGGAGAGCGAGCCGACCGCCAGCAGCACCACCAGCGCGACCCCGCCGATCACAACAGCCCAACCGAAGATCGCGTTTTTGCGTTCCGCCGCCACGCGGTCTTCGAACCAGTCGGCGTTCAGCCCGGAATGGTAGGTGCCGACCACATTGCCCTTGAACGCGATGGGCAGCCGGATGTCGAAGGCGGGCCTGCCCTCGGTCAAATCGGCGAAGCGTGTTTCCACGACGTCGCCGCCAACGCCGGTCACGATGCGCTGATACCACTCGCCGGCGAGCCGGCCCCCCTGCATGGCTGGGTTGCTGTGCGCGGCGATCTTCCCGGTGGCATCTTCAATGGCGGCGTAGGCCCACTTTTCCTGGTGCAGGATCTCGCGCTTCCAATGCGTGCGCAGCCAACTCGCGTCCTGCAAGCCGTGGAAATCGGGGGCGACGCTCCCTTCCAGCAACTGGCTCTCGAAATGGCCGACCGTGCGCTCGGCATGCGACTTGAGCACGGCCACTTCCGATTTCAGCAACGCGATTCGCTCTTGCTTCACGTCGTGTGCCGCGCCCCAGATCCCCAGCAGCAGAACGCACGCCAGCGCGGCAGTCATGCAGGCGAAGGAGGCGATCGTATAGCGGCGCAGCAGGCGCCGGCCATGGTATGGTTCCTCCTCGCCTTCGTTCCAACCTTCGATCGTCATGCGCTCTCCGGACAAACCACCGTCGACCAATGACCATACGTTACGCGGCCAACGATGAGACATTCACGGTGGCTGGCGCAGAGCGTAAGCGATGCCCCGGTCGCTTCGCTATCTAGCCGGGGCCTCGCTGTCGCTCTGCCCCCAG
>Ga0307372_10009958_pt1 | contig 12962 bp, 9 predicted proteins | sample OX1MG_FD_202533 | JGI IMG/M metagenome (GOLD analysis project Ga0307372, IMG submission 202533) | Soil microbial communities from Risofladan, Vaasa, Finland - OX-1 | ecosystem: Environmental > Terrestrial > Soil > Coastal area > Acid sulfate soil | place: Finland: Risofladan, Vaasa | collected...
CGAACTCCTTGTATAGGTCCTCGAAGGGTCCAGAAGCCCCGAAATCGGTCATGCCGATGAAAACGCCATCCGATCCGAGCCAGCGCTCCCACCCTTGCGCTCCGGCTGCCTCAATCCCGATCCGTGGAGCATCGCCCAGCACCACGTCGCGGTAAACAGGCTCCTGAGAGGCGAATAATTCCCAGCAGGGTAGAGAGACGACGGCAACGCCGATCCCCTCGGCGGCCAGCATCGCGCGTGCATTCATGGCGATCGCTACTTCCGTGCCGGTGGCTATGAGGGTAGCGCGCCGAGGCCCATCCGCCTCGGCCAGCACGTAACCGCCCCAGGCGCACCGGTTCTCCCCAGCATCCGTCCGCACCGCCGGCACGGCCTGACGGCTCAGCACGATCAAGCTCGGGCCGTCAGCGCGACGTAAGGCCAGTTCCCAGGACTCGGCGGTTTCGAGCGCGTCCGCCGGACGGAACACGTGCACGTGCGGCATCGCCCGCACGGATGCCAGATGCTCCACCGGTTGGTGGGTGGGGCCGTCCTCGCCCAGGCCGATGGAGTCGTGCGTCATCACGTAGATGACGCGCTGGCGCATCAGTGCCGACAGACGTAGGGCCGGACGCAGGTAGTCAGTGAATACGAAGAATGTGCCGACGTACGGGATCAGTCCGCCGTGCAGCGCCAAGCCGTTGGCGCAGGCGGCCATGCCGTGCTCACGGATCCCGAAATGCAGATAGCGTCCGCCGAAATTTCCGGGGATCACCGTACCCATGGACTTCACAAAAGTGAGATTGGAGCCGGTCAGGTCGGCTGAACCGCCGACCAGGTCTGGCGTGGCCGGAATCAGCGCCTCCAGGGCCCGTTGCCCGGCAGCGCGGGTCGCCAGCTTCGGTTTCGCCTCCGCGATTTCGGTCTTCAACGTTGATACCGCTTCGTGCCAACCCTCGGGCAACCTGCCGGCCAGCGCACGCTCGAACTCCATGCGCTGCGCATGGCGCGCAAGGCGCTTCAACCAACTACGCCGCGTGCCGGCGCCGCGGTTGCCGGCCGCCTGCCACATCTCGGCAAGATCGTCCGGCACGGTGAACGGTGGTTCGTGCCAGCCAAGGAGCTCTTTCGCTCCCTCAGCTTCCTGGGCACCAAGCGGCGCCCCGTGTGCCGCCGCGGTACCGGCCTTGGTAGGGGCGCCGAAGCCGATGATGGTGCGACAGGCGATCAGTGTCGGCTTTTTCGATCGCACCGCAAAAGACAATGCTGCGGCGATCTGTGTCGGATCATGGCCATCCACTGCCTTGGTGGCCCAGCCCGCCGCGGCAAACCGTTTGAGGGTGTCCTCGGACCGCGCAAGCGCCGTGTCTCCGTCGATTGAAATATGGTTGTCATCATAAAGCAGGGTCAACTTGTCGAGGCGTAGGTGGCCGGCGAGTCCGATCGCCTCATGGCTGATCCCTTCCATCAGGTCGCCATCGGAGCAGATCACCCAGGTGCGATGATCGACCAGCGAGCGGCCGAACCGCGCCGCCATCATGCGTTCGGCCAACGCCATCCCGACCGCAGTGGCCACGCCCTGACCCAGCGGGCCGGTCGTGGTTTCAATGCCGGGATGGGCGCCATGCTCCGGATGGCCGGCGGCAGGGGAGTGCAACTGACGGAAGCGCTTCAGGTCCTCGATACCCATGCCGGCAAAGCCGGTCAGATGGAGCAGCCCGTAGAGCAGCATCGACCCGTGCCCAGAGGACAGCACGAAGCGATCGCGGTCCGGCCAGCGTGGATCGGCTGCATCGAACTTCAGGAACCGGGTCCAAAGCACGGTGGCGACGTCTGCCATGCCCATCGGCAGGCCTGGATGGCCGGACTTGGCCGTCTCTACGGCATCGATCGCAAGCACGCGAACAGCGTCCGCCATCCGCCGGGCCATCGTGAGCGGGCGAGCGAGGATCGCTGCCTGGCGGGCAAGTGCGGGGTTCGTGGCGGCGAGTGGTTCGGCGACGCTGACCATGGACGCTCCTACAATACGGAGGCCTATAAGCGGGCGGTGCGGGGGCGGGCAACCCCCGGCACCCGGCCCGATGCCCCCGTGGCAGTCGGGAACGGGACCCACCTTCGGATCCCCGCGGTGGAGGTAATATTGTCCAAGGCTGGACCGCTTGCGGGACTTCGTCCGGCGCCAATATACCCCATCCGGGTATGGACTGAAAGGGATCCCGGTGATGTGGCAAGCAACGAAGCAGGGAGCGGCAGCGGCCAGGGCCGGAAAGCAGCACGTCCCGCTGCCGGCGAACGAGCGCACCAGCCTCGACGATCCCGCGACCGGCACTCCGGCACCAGATAACCCAGCGCGCAATTCCGCAGGTTGGCCGAACGATCGGGGCGTCAATGCCGCTGATCAGAGTGAAAAAGCGACAGAATACCCCGCGCCCTGGAGGCTATCCCGCCGTCGGTTGCTGGCTACTGGAGCGGCCTCGGTATCGTTTGCTGCGCTGCCGCCGGGCCGCGCTAGCGCCGGCACCACTCGGCTCACCATCGAACGCCGCAGCCTGGACGTAAACGGCAGGCCTGCCATGGTGTTCGGCATCCGCCAGGACAGCGGGGCGGTCGGCATCGCTCTCGATCCCGGACAGCGCTTCGCCGTCGATTTGCGTAACCGCGCCGGCGTACCGACCATCATCCACTGGCACGGCCAGATTCCGCCGGTCCGCCAGGACGGTGTCACCCAAACCGGGCTGGAGACGCTGATCCCGGCCGGAGCCGATCAGGCCTACGATTATGTGCCTCGCCCGGGGACCTACTGGATGCACTCGCATCACGGCCTGCAAGAGCAGCAGTTGATGGCGGCGCCGCTCGTTGTACGCACGCGCGCGGACTTGCGTGCCGACGCACAGGAAGTGACGGTGCTGCTGCAGGATTTTACTTTCAGGGATCCGCAGGAAATCCTCGCCGGGCTCCGGCACGCCGGCATGGCGATGCGCGCCCCCGCGGCCCCGGGGGGAAGCCGCATGGCGGGGATGGCAACGACCCTGGAGGGCGGCCGGGCGATGCCCGATGCGGCGAAGTTCGGGGCGGCGATGTCTGGCAGCGGGATGCGCATGCGGTCGGACGGATCTGCCGCAGGCGGCATGGACCTTAACGATGTCGCCTACGACGCCTTCCTTGCCAATGACCGGACCCTGGCCGACCCCGAGGTGGTGCGTACGGAACGGGGCGGCCAGGTGCGGCTGCGTCTGATCAACGGTGCCGCCGCCACGGCGTTCTGGATCGACCTCGGCGCGCTTGACGGCACGGTCGTCGCAGTTGACGGCGATCCGGTGCACCCAGTGGCGGTCCGTCGCGTCCCGATAGCCGAGGCGCAGCGGGTCGACGTGCTCCTGCGCATCCCTGCCGGCGGCGGGGCATTCCCGGTGCTCGCACAGCGCGAGGGCGATCGGCCGCGAACTGGCATCGTCCTGGCGACCCCGGGCGCCACGGTCCGCAAGCTGCTGCCCGATGCGCAGACCGCGGCGGGGCCGGTCGACCTGTCGCTGGAACGCCGCCTTCGGGCGCGCTTTCCGCTGGCCCCGCGCCGCCCCGACCTCGTGTATCGCGTGGCGCTGACCGGGCAGATGATGCCGTTTATCTGGGGTATCGACGGGCGTACCTGGTCCGATCGGCTGCCACTGGAAGTTGCGCAGGGCAAGCGCGTGGCATTCGACCTCGTCAACCGCACGGCGATGGCGCATCCGATGCACCTACATGGACATCATTTCCAGGTGCAGGCGCTGAACGGTGTCCGCTTCAGCGGCGCCATGCGCGACACCGTGCTGGTGCCGATCGGCGGCACGGTGCGCATTGCCTTCGATGCGGACAGCCCGGGTCGCTGGTTGTTTCACTGCCACAACCTCTACCACATGGCGAGCGGCATGATGACCGAAGTCGCCTACGCCGGCTTCAAAGGCGGATACTGAAACCGCGCCGGAGCGTCGCGGGAGACAAACGATGCGCACCCGTTCGCGGCCGACACGATCCGCCCGGCTCCCCGGCGTCCCGCCTGCGACAGCGGCCCGCGCGGCATCGGGCGGGCGAAGGAGCTTGCCGGGTCGGATCGTCGCGGCTTGGGGCACCACCCAGCGCCCCGCAATGGTCGGCGTGATCTGGATGGCCGTGCTGCTCGGCCTCCTCGTCTGGCTGGCGGGTCGGCACGACGGCGTCGTGCTGGTGCCGCCCTTCGTCGCGACCATGACGATCCTGCTCTGCCTGCCCGAGGTCGCGATTGCGCAGCCGTTTGCCGTCGTGGCCGGATCGACCCTGGGTGCTGCGATCGGCACGCTCGTCGTCTGGGCGCTCGGCTTCGGTGCGGGGCCGGCGATGGTGGCGGCGCTTACCGCGCTGATGGTGCTGCCGAGAGCGCGAGCCTATCATCCGCCCGGGGTGGCGCTGGCGCTGTATCCCGCGCTGCTGCATCCCGGACCGTGGTTCGCCGCTGCGGTGGTGCTACCGTTCGTGCTCGCCGCCGTCGTCTCGGCTGCGGCTCTGAGCCGGCTGTTGCGTGGCTGGCCACGCTACCCCGTGCCGCTCTGAGCGGCGCGGCGCCGGCGGTTCGTACCCGCGCTGCCGATCCTCTCACGCTCTTCCCTTGGCCCGGCGCTTGCAAGCCTCCACTCCGGCGCCCACGTTTCCCGCCCGTGCCGAGGCCTGCCGTGATCCTCTCCGACTATGCCGCCCCCGGATACTACTGCGAGATGACGGACACTGCCGCCGCCGCCCCGGTGCGCGAGCGCCTCGCCGCCCTGTCCATCGAGGCGTTGCACCGCCGCGCCGCTGCCGCCGAGGCCGAACTCTACAACCTCGGCATCACCTTCACCGTCTATTCCGACAAGGACGCGATCGACCGCATCCTGCCGTTCGACGTCATCCCCCGCGTGCTGTCTGCCACGGAATGGCGGCAGATCGAAACCGGGGTGATCCAGCGGGTCGCGGCGCTCAACCTGCTGCTCGCGGACCTCTACCACGGCCAGCGCATCCTGAAGGACGGCGTGCTGCCTGCCGACCTCATCCTCGGTCACGCCCAGTTCCGCCCGGAGATGCAGGGCATCGACCTGCCGCACGGCACCTATGTGCATATCTGCGGCACCGACATCATCCGCGACACGGACGGCAGCTTCCTGGTGCTGGAAGACAACGCGCGCACCCCCTCCGGCGTCAGCTACGTGATCGAGAACCGCCACATGATGCTGCGCGCCTTCCCCGATCTCGTGGACGGCGTCGCGCTGCGGCCGATCGATACCTACGGGCTGCAACTGCTCGCGGCGCTGCGCGAGACGGCGCCCCGCACCGAAGGCGATCCCGCCGTGGTACTGCTGTCCCCCGGCAGCTACAACTCGGCCTTCTTCGAGCACGTGTTCCTGGCGCGCGAGATGGGCGTACCGCTGGTCGAGGGCCGCGACCTCGTGGTGGAGGACGAGCGGGTCTACATGCGCACCACCGGCGGCCTCGCCCCGGTCGATGCGATCTACCGCCGGATCAACGACGACTTCCTCGATCCGGAGGTGTTCCGTCCGGACAGCGCCCTCGGCGTGCCCGGGCTGATGCGCGCCTACCGCGCCGGCAACGTCAGCCTGGCGAACGCCGTCGGCACCGGCGTTGCCGACGACAAGGCCGTATATGCCTACATGCCGCGCATCATTCGCTATTATCTTGGGCAGGACCCGATCCTGCCGAACGTGGAAACCCATCTCTGCCGCGAACCCGAGGGGCTCGCCTATACGCTCGACCATCTCGACCAGCTCGTGGTCAAGCCGGTGGGGGAGGCGGGCGGCTACGGCATCACCATCGGTCCCCGCGCCTCCCGCGCGGAGCTTGGCGCCTGCCGCGACCGGCTGCTGGCCGATCCGGCCAACTACATCAGCCAGCCCTGCATTTCGCTCTCGGTCTCTCCCACCCTGGTCGGCGGCCAGGTGGCGCCGCGGCACGTCGATCTGCGCCCGTTCGCCATCACCGGCGCGAAGACCTGGGTGCTGCCAGGCGGGCTCACCCGGGTCGCGCTCCGCGAGGGGTCACTGATTGTCAATTCGTCGCAGGGCGGCGGCTCCAAGGATACCTGGGTCCTTGAGTGATACCCTGCTCGCCCGTTCGGCGGATGCGCTGTTCTGGCTCGCCCGCTATGTCGAGCGGGCGGAGAACCTGGCTCGCATCCTCGATGTGAACGACACCTTCTCCCGCGATCGTGCCGGTGGGCAGAATTGGCTGTCGATCGTGCAGTTGCATGCGGAGGAGGAGGGGTTCTTCGCCCGCCACAGCATCGCCTCCGCAGCGAGCGTGCTCGGCTTCTACGTGATCGACCCCACCAACCCCAGCTCGATCGCCAGTGCGGTGCGCGCGGCACGGGAGAACGCGCGCACCTTGCGCCCGCTGATCTCAACCGAGATGTGGGTGCAGTTGAACATGTTCCACAGCCGGATGGCGGCACTCGGCCCGGCCGACCTCGCGCCCGGCCGGCTCAGTCCGCTGTTTGCCTGGATCAAGGAGGCTTGCCAACTCCATACCGGCATCACCGAAGGCACATTCTACCGCGACCAGGGGTGGTATTTCTATCAGCTCGGCCGCTACCTGGAACGCGCCGACCAGACCACGCGGTTGCTCGATATCAAGTACCACGTGCTGCTACCCGATCCGCGCGACCATGGTTCGCCGGTCGATGTCAGCCAGTGGAACGCGCTGCTGCGATCGGCGGCGGGCTACCATGCATACCGGCGGTTGCATGCAACTGGGATCACGCCGCGCCAGGTGGCGGGGTTCCTGCTGCTCAACCGGCGCTTCCCGCGCTCGGTCTATCTTTGCGTGCGGGAGGCGGAGCTGCTGCTCGCGGAGCTCAAGGCCCGCTACGGGCTACGGCGGGGCAACGAGGCGGCGGAACAGCTTGACGGGCTGCGCGCGCTGCTGAGCGGGGTGGGGATCGGGGAAATCCTGGTCCAGGGGCTGCACGAGTTCCTTGACCTCGTGCAACAACGGCTCAACTTGTTAGGGGAGGCGCTCGGCACCGGGTTCTTCGGCTATCCTGGCGGCCCGCCTCCCGAGTTCCCCATATCGCCCCTCGGGCCGTCCTCCGGGCCGCCCGCCCCGGCCCAATAGGCTGCGCATGCCCCTGCTGTCGATCCACCACGTCACCACCTACCGCTATCGCCAGCCGGTGGCATTCGGCGAGCATCGGATCATGTTCCGCCCGCACGACGGCCACGACCAGCGGCTGGTCTCGGCCGAGATCGCGATCGATCCGGCACCTGCCAGCCTGCGCTGGGTACACGACGTGTTCGGCAATTGCGTGGCGCTGGCCCGCTTCGACCGTCGCGCCGACCTGCTGCGCTTCGTCTGCAGCAGCGCGATCGACCACCTGCCCGTGCACCCGCTTGCCTTCGCGCTCGATGAGCACGCCGCGACCTACCCGTTCAGCTACGACGCCGAGGACATGCCGGACCTGCTGCGCTCGATCGAGCGGCAGTGGCCCGATCCCGAGCGGATCGTCGATACCTGGGTGCGCCAGTTCCTCCGCCACGGCCGCTCTACCCCGACCGAGGCGCTGCTGGCCGACATCACCCGTGCGATCCATCAGGGGTTCAGCTATGTCGCGCGCGAGGCCGCCGGTATCCAGGACCCGCTGGTCACCCTGGCCAGCCGCAGCGGCACCTGCCGCGATTTCGCGCTGCTGATGATGGAGGCGGTGCGTGCGCTTGGGCTCGCCGCGCGGTTCGTCTCCGGCTACCTGCACAGCCCGGGTCCGGGCGTGGGGCGCCGGGTGGGTGGGGGGGCCACGCACGCCTGGGTGCAGGTGTTCCTGCCTGGCGCGGGGTGGGTGGAGTTCGACCCCACCAACGGGATCGCCGGATCCAACCGCGACCTGATCCGCGTGGCGGTGGCACGCGATCCCCGCCAGGCGGTGCCGCTGTCGGGAAGCTGGACCGGGTTTCCTTCCGACAGCCTGGGGATGACGGTGGACGTAAACGTCACCGCGGTCGGCGATGAACCGGACGCCGCCGAAGGGGCGGCCCGGCAGAGCGTCGTCGCAGGATAGCGCGCCCGGCGGACGTACCGCGGGCAGCGGCGCGAGCCAGGTTGGGACGCGTTCAGGAGCAAGGCCAAAGGACGCCGCCGTCCCCCCCTCGTCTTGTCATCCTTGGGCCGCCGCTGGACAGCCCCCGGCCCTGCTGGCAGCGTCCCTGCAACGTCGCCCGGGATCCGCGCTTTATGCAATTCGATCTCACCCCAGCCCAGCAGGACCTTCGCGCCCTCGCCCGCCGCATCGCCGAGACTGCGATCGCCCCGCGTGCCGCCGCGATCGACCGCGACGAAGCCTATCCCTGGGCCAATGTCGCTGCCCTGCACGACGCCAGCCTGCTCGGCCTCACCCTCCCCGCTGAGCTCGGCGGGGGTGGCGGCAGTCTGCTCGACGCCGTTCTGGTGGTCGAGGAGATGGCCCGGGTCTGCGGCGTTACCGGCCGCATCGCGGTGGAGGCGAATATGGGGGCACTCTCCGCCATCCTCCGCTATGGTACCGAGGCACAGCGCCGCCTGGCCGCCCGCCTGGTGTTGGACGGCGACAAGCCCGCCATATGCATCACCGAGCCGGACGCCGGCTCGGCTGCCACCGAGATGACCACCACCGCCCGGCGCTGCGCGGACGGTTGGCGCATCACCGGGCGCAAGCACTGGATCACCGGCGCCGGCGTTTCCCGCCTGCACCTGATTTTCGCGCGCGTACACGACGCCGACGGGACGGACCGCGGCATCGGCGGCTTCCTCGCCGTGCGCGACCCGGCCAGCGGCGCCCCGACGGGCCTTCGGGTTGGCAAGCGTGAACCCACCATGGGCCTGCGCGGCATCCCCGAGGCCGAGCTGATCTTCGAGGATTTGCACATTTCCGACGACATGGTCCTACGCCACCGGCCGGACGGCGCCCTGGTCGGCTTCGGCGCGCTGATGGACGCCTACAACACGCAGCGGGTCGGCGCGGCGACGGTGGCCCTCGGCTTGGCGCAGGGCGCGTTCGACGCCGCGCTCGACTTCGCCCGCACCCGCCGCCAGTTCGGTCGCCCGATCGGCGAGTTCCAGGGCCTGCAATGGATGCTGGCCGACATGGCGACCCAGCTCAACGCCGCGCGTCTGTCGATCTGGCGGGCCGCGGCCTCCGCCGATCCGTTCCCCGATCCGCTCTTGGCGGCCGAGGCGAAGCTGTTCGCCTCTGAAATGGCGATCAAGGTCACCAACGACGCGCTGCAGATTTTCGGCGCCCGCGGCTATTCGCGCGACTGGCCGCTGGAACGCATGGCGCGGGATGCGCGCATGTTCACCATCGGCGGCGGCACCGCGCAGGTGCTGCGCACCATGATCGCCGGGCGGCTGCTGGGCTGGAAGCTGCCGCAGACGCGGGACGGTTTCGCGGGGCGGTGACCCCGGGCGGGCTTTCCTCCATGGCCTGGGTTCTTTACCACCCCCGGCCATGCTCAAGCCCAGCCCCGGCGCGGTCGCCGCGCCATGACCTGGTTCGCCCTGCTGCGCCACTTGACCTTCGCCGCCGGGCTGGCGGCGCTGTCGGCGGTGGTCGTCCGCCTGATGATCGCTGTACGGGTGATGGACACGCCGGATGCGCGCAAGGCGCACGACCGCCCGATCCCAAAAGGGGGAGGGGTCGGGATCGTCGCCGCGTTCCTGGTGGGCGTGGCGGTGTTGTATGTCTTCGCTCGCTTTTCGCGAATCGCCGAACCCTATTTCCTGGGCGTGATCGGCGCAGCGCTGCTGATCGCCGGGGTCGCGCTGCTGGACGACGTGTGGGACTGGCCGTTCACGGTGAAGCTAGGGGCGCAACTGCTCGCCGCGCTGGTGGCGGTGGGCAGTGGGATCTACGTGCGCGACTACCGGGTGCCCTACCTCGGCGGGTTCTATGTCGGCTGGGTCGGGGCGCCGGCGACCCTGGTCTGGATCCTGTTCGCCACCAACGCGATGAATTTCATTGACGGGCTGAACGGCCTTGCCGCCGGGGTGGCGTTGATCGCGGCGGCGTTCCTGGCCGGAATCGCGGCGTCGCAGGGAAGCTGGTTCGCCTATTTCGCCGCGCTGTTGCTGGCGGCGGGGCTGATCGGGTTCCTGCCGTTCAACTTTCCCCGCGCGCGCATCTTCATGGGCGACGTCGGCAGTCAGTTCTGCGGCTTCATGCTGGCGATGCTGGGCGTGGTGGCCGGACGGTTCGACGGGGTGGAATTGTCTTTGCTGCTGGTGCCCATGCTGCTCTCGGGCGTGCTGTGCGACGTGGCCTTCACCCTGGTCCGCCGTGCGCTGGCCGGCGAGCGGCTGACCGTGCCGCATCGCGGTCACCTTTATCAGGTGGCGCAGCGATCCGGCGTGCCGGCGCCGGCGGTGGCGCTGGTGCACTGGGGGTTCACGGCGTGGGGCGGGGTGTGCTGCCTGGCGTTCATCGCCGTACCCCCGGCCTGGAAGCCCTACGTGCCGCTGCTGACCTTGCCGCCACAGGTGGTGTGGTGGTGGTTCGTACGCACCCGGGCGCGGGCGGCTGCGATCGGGCGGTGGTAGGACCGCCGATGCCGACGAAATGCGGAGACCACGCGGGGTCATAGCGCTATCGGCGACGTCGTCGCAGCGAATCGAAGTCCTTGGGATGCCTACCCCACGGCATCGATCGATGCTGTCGCCAGCAGCACCCAGCCCGACGCCAGCAGCGCTACGACCACCGCCATCCCTGCGCGCTGGCTGGCGAACGCCGCCGTCACCGCGCCCAGTGCGGCCGGGCCGACGAACCCGGTGACCCGTCCCGACAGCGCATACAGCCCGAAATGGGCGTTGCGCGTGTCCTCCGGCGCCAGCCGCGCCATCAGGCTGCGGCTCGCCGACTGCGCCGGTCCCACGAACAGCCCGAGCCCCAGCGCCAGCACCCAGAACACCGAAGCTGAGCGCGCCAGCAGAACGAGCGCGCCGATCCCCGCCAGCGCCCCGACCGCCACCAGCACGGTCGTGCGATCGCCGATCCGGTCCTGCATCAGAGCGAACCCCGCGGCGCCGATGCCGGCCGTGACATTGAGCGCGATGCCCAGCAGCAGCACCTGGCGCGCACCCATCCCAAAGGTTCCGGCGGCGAAGATGCCACCGAAGGCGAACAGGGTATTCAGCCCGTCCGTGTACAGCATGCGCGCCACCAGAAACCGCCGCAGGACCCGGTCCGCCGCCGCCGCGCGTAGGCTTGCCCCGAGCGTGCGCAGCCCCTGGCGCAGCGCCGTCCGCCACGGAGCGCGCCGCACCGGGGCCGGGGCGAGAGCCAGCAACGGCAGCGCGAAGATCGCGATCCAGGCGGAAGCGAAGAGTGCCGTGGCACGCACCGGTTCTGCCTGTGCGCCGCTCAGCCCGAAGAACGGCGGCCGCGGATCGATCAGCAGCACCAGGCAAAGGCCGAGGCACACGATCCCGCCCGCATAGCCCATCCCCCAGCCAAGGCCGGAGACCCGGCCGAGCCGCGCCGGCCCCGCAATATCGGGCAGCATCGCGTTGTAGAACACGAAGGCGACTTCGAAGGCCACAGTGGCGCCGGCGACCAGCGCCAGAGCCATCGGCGCGTCGGTTGCGCGCGGGCGCACGAACCAGAGCGCCGCGGTGCACGCGACCAGCAGGGCGGTGCAGACGCCGAGCAGCACGCGGCCGGACCCGCCCCGGTCGGCCACCGCGCCCAGCGGTGCCGCGGCAAGCGCGATGGTCAGGCCGGCGGCGGTCTGCGCCGTGGCCCAGGCGGCGGTGCCGGAGACCGGATCGGGAGCTACCGCGCGGACGAAATAGGTGGCGAAAACGAAGGTCACGACAATGGTGTTGAAGGCGCTGCCCGCCCAATCGAACAGGCACCATGAGAAGATAGCGGCGCGTCCGGCGCGACGCGGGGGCGGGGTCATGTGCGCAACCAGCGATGCGTCGCCGACCCGCATCGAAAGGCAGCCGTCCTCGCGCCGTTACGGCACCTGCATGGCAGCGCGTGACAGGTCAGCCGTCCGGCTCTCACCGGAGGCGGCGGCGACCGGGGCGACGGCTCAGCGGGCGGAGCCTCGTTTCGAACCGGCTTCGGATTTGCGCCCGCCGCTCGCGGCCGAGGCCATGATGGAGCGGAGGTCACGGATGTAGGCGTTGCCCCGGGGCGTACGCTGTACCAGCACGCTGCGCCGATCGGCAGGGTCCGGTTTGCGGCGCGCGAGATCGAATTCCGCCAGCCGGTCGAGCGCGCGCGTGATCGCCGGCTTCGACACGTTCAGTTCCGCGGCGAGCCCGCGCACCGTGTGACCGCCCTCCTGCAGATAGCAGGTCAGCAGCACGCCGAGTTGGCGGGCCGAAAGGTCGCTTCCCTCCCGGCGCACGAGTGCGACAATTGTATCACGGAAGAGGTTCAGCATCTGGTCGGGAGCGGTAGCAGGAGATGTTGCCATGGTGGTTCCTTTCATGCTTGCCGCATCGTGGGCGGAGAGCGACTCGGCGAATCGCCCGCGTTCCGTTGCGCAAACCCTAGGTCGAAATGGGCGCTAACGGTGCGGTCCGCGCTGTTGAATCGCGAAGATGTTACCACGTTGTTTCGGTGCGCGCCAGCGCCGGTCTCGGCCCCGCACGGGCATGCACCGGCACGCGACCAGGCGTTCGCATCCGATATGGGGTTCCGGCAAGTGATTGACATTTCGTATATTTTCTTTTCGTGTCCGACATGTCCACGCCGCGACGCGCCTGAATATTTCGACCGCCTGTCAGGATACGGGACCGAACAAAGCCAAAATCGTGGCGGCGGGGGCCGGACACCGCAACCAGCCTCACCTCGCGCCAAACCGCCCGGCAATGGCGGTGAAAGCCGCACGAAGCGTTTGCGCCTCGCCGCCCTCGGGTCGGCCGGGACGCGGTTGGTCATTCCATGCATAAAGGTCGATATGGGCCCACGGCACACTTGCCGCAACGAAGCGGCGAAGAAATAA
>Ga0307372_10009960_pt1 | contig 12961 bp, 10 predicted proteins | sample OX1MG_FD_202533 | JGI IMG/M metagenome (GOLD analysis project Ga0307372, IMG submission 202533) | Soil microbial communities from Risofladan, Vaasa, Finland - OX-1 | ecosystem: Environmental > Terrestrial > Soil > Coastal area > Acid sulfate soil | place: Finland: Risofladan, Vaasa | collected...
TTCACCCTGCCGATCGCGCGCCGCGTGGCCGCGGTCACTGGCGTCGAGGGCGAGGCGGGTCTGGTGCAGCGGGCTGCCGACAACGCCACGCGCAACCGTATCGACAATGCGCGCTTCCAGGTTGCCGACCTGTTCGCCGATCAGCGCGACGCGGCGTGGGCGCGCGAACCGTGGGACGCGATCCTGCTCGATCCGCCGCGCGCCGGCGCGCAGCAATTGCTGGAGTATCTGCCGCAGGCATCGGCGCGACGCGTGGTGTACGTTTCCTGCCACCCCGGCTCGCTGGCGCGCGATGCCGGCACGCTGGCCAAGCGCGGATTCGCTCTGCGCGCAGCCGGCGTGATGGACATGTTTCCGCACACTGCGCACGTGGAGTCGATCGCGCTGTTTGAACGGACATGACGATGAATCTGTGCGAGCGGGATGACTAGCGATGGCCGTCGAGATCGAACGCAAGTTCCTGCTGCGCGACGCCCGCTGGCGCGCCGGGATCGTACGCAGCCGCCGCCTGGCGCAGGGCTATCTGGTCGGCGCCGCTGTGCATGCCCCCGGACTGACGCGCGCCTCGGTGCGGGTGCGCGTCGCCGATGCCGGCGCGTGGCTCAGCATCAAGTCCGCGCGCACGACGGTCGAGCGCGAGGAGTATGAGTACCCGATCCCGCGCGCGGATGCCGAGCGCATGCTCGCGCAACTGTGCGGCGCGATCGTCGAAAAGATCCGCCACGATGTGCCGGCCGGCGATTTCGTGTTCGAGGTGGACGAGTTTCTCGGCGCCAACGCCGGCCTGGTGGTGGCCGAGATCGAGCTGCCGGCGGTGGACGCGGCGTTTCCGCGCCCCGCATGGCTGGGTCGCGAGGTCAGTGCGGACTCACGTTATCTGAATGTGCATCTGGCGGAATATCCTTACTCCACATGGAGCCTCGAGCAGAGGCAGGAGTACACCTGATGCTGGTGGTCGGTTTCGACGGCACGGAGCTGGATACGCGCGAACGCGCGCTGCTGGCGGCGCCGGAAATCAGCGGCGTGATCCTGTTCACCCGCAACTTCCGCAGCCGTGTCCAGGTCACCGACCTGATCGATGCGCTGCGCGCACTGCGCGGCGAGGATTTCCTGGTCAGCGTCGACCAGGAGGGCGGGCCGGTGCAGCGTTTCCGCGACGGCTTCACCCGCTTGCCGGCGCTGGCGCGCATTGGCGCGCTGTATGACCGCGATCCCGCCGCCGCGATCGCGCGTGCCGAGGAGCACGCCTGGGTGATGGCCAGCGAGATGCGTGCGCTGGACGTCGATCTGTCGTTCGCCCCGGTCGCCGACCTCGCGCGCGGCAACCGTGCGATCGGCGTACGCGCCCTGCATGCCGACCCCGATGCCTGCGCCACCCTGGTGCAGGCCTGTGTGCGCGGCATGCATCTGGCCGGCATGGCGGCGACGGCCAAGCACTTTCCCGGCCACGGCTCGGTGCGCGAAGACACTCATGTTGCCGCCGCCTGCGATGCGCGCGATCTGCAGACGTTGCACGCCGCCGACCTGCTGCCGTTCGCGGCCGCGTTCGAGGCCGGCGCCGAGGCGGTGATGATGGCGCACGTGGCTTATCCGGCGGTCGATCCGCAGCCGGCCGGCTACGCGCGGGCGTGGATCGAGGACATCCTGCGCGGCGAGATGGGCTTCGGCGGCATCGTCTTCAGCGACGACATCGGCATGGCCGCCGCGCAGTCCGTCGGTGGCGTCGGCGCGCGCATCCATGCCCATCTCGACGCCGGCTGCGATCTGGTGCTGGTGTGCGCACCGGCACTGGTCGAGGAGGCGCTGGTCAGCGTGCGCGGTCGCGCACCTTGCGATCTGGCGCGGCTGTCCAGCCTGCGCGGCGCGGCGGCCGGCAGCTGGGCCAGCCTCGAGGGCAACCCGCAGCGCGCGGCCTTCATCGCCCGCCTGCAGGCACTGCCCGCCGTGGACGGAGATTGCGCATGAGCCTGCCCGCCACGCTGGCCGAGGCCCTGGGCAAAGCCGAGCGCCTGCACGAGCGTGACGCGATCGAGGCCGCAATCGCGCGCATGGGCCGTGAACTGGATGCCCTGCTGGCCGGCGAGCGCGCGGTGTTCCTCACCGTGATGAACGGCGCGCTGATGTTCGCCGGCGCGCTGGCACTGGCCGTGCGCACCGATCTCGAATTCGACTATCTGCACGCCACGCGTTATCGCGGCGCAACCCGCGGCAGTGACCTGCAATGGCTGCGCCGGCCGGCCGTCGACCTGCGTGGACGCACGCTGATCCTCGCCGATGACATCCTCGACGAGGGTCATACCCTGGCCGCGGTGCGCGATGCCTGCCGCGCCGCCGGTGCGCGTCGGGTGCTGATCGCGGCGCTGTGCGTCAAGCGCCACAACCGTTGCGTACCGGGTCTCGCCGCCGACGTGGTCGGTCTCGAGGTGCCCGACCGTTACGTGTTCGGCTACGGCATGGACTTTCAGGAGCAGGGTCGCAACCTGCCGGCCATCTATGCGCTGGCTGAGGACGCATGAGCGAGACCATCGCGCTGGCCCTGATCGGCGGCACCGGCCTGTACGCGCTGGCGGACCTCGAGGTGATCGAGCGGCGCACGCTGGACACGCCGTGGGGCACGCCCTCGGCGCCGGTGGTGCTGGGGCGGTTCCATGGCCATGCGCTGGCCTTTCTGGCGCGCCACGGCGAGCAGCATCAGCTCGCCCCGCATCGGGTCAACTACCGCGCCAACCTGTGGGCGCTGCATGCGCTGGGTGCGCGCCGCGTGCTCGCCGTCAACGCGGTCGGCGGCATCCGCGCCGACCTGGTGCCGCGCGCGCTGGCGCTGCCAGACCAGCTGATCGACTACACCTGGGGCCGCGCCGCCAGCTACAGCGACGCCGACGGCGCCGCGGTGACGCACATCGACTTCGGCGAACCCTACGGCGCGAACCTGCGTCGGGACGTGCTGCAGGCCGCCCGCCGTGCCGGGGTCGTCCTGATCGACGGCGGCTGCTACGGCGCCACCCAGGGACCGCGGCTGGAGACGATCGCCGAGATCGCGCGCCTGCGCCGCGACGGCTGCGACCTGGTCGGCATGACCGGCATGCCCGAGGCCGCACTGGCGCGCGAGCTGGGGCTGGACTACGCCTGCCTGGCCGTGGTCGCCAACTGGGCGGCCGGTTGCGATCCCGAGTCGCGCGCGATCACCATGGACGAGGTGCAGGCCAACGTCGCCGCCGCCAGCGCGGAGATGCCAGCCCTGTTGACCGCATTGCTGGGAGCTGACTGATCCAGTGCCGGTGGGGCAGGCGGTTGCATTCGCCGCTGCAGTAAATCCGGTGTGATTAACTTGCCACGCCAGCAGGCGTGCTTGCCGGCTGCCCGCTTGCGGTTTGGCCGTCGTCGTGGCGATACTCCGCGCCGTGCAGGAATCCGGGGCGCCACGGGGGACAGCCGGACGCCCATGCCGGACCTGCACTTCTTCCATCGCAAGGGGTGAAGGCAATGCTGCTCGGTACCGTAAAGTGGTTCAACGATTCCAAGGGTTTCGGCTTTATCGCGCCGGAGGATGGCAGTGAAGACGTGTTCGTGCATTACTCGGCGATCAATGCCCAGGGTTTCCGCTCCCTGCAACAGGGCCAGCGAGTGAGTTTCGAGGTGGTACAGGGCCCCAAGGGCGCCCAGGCCTCGGGTGTACAGATCGCCACCTGATCGATTATCCCCTGACCGGATGACGGGACCCCGTGCGCCGCGCGCACGGGGTTTTTTTGGTGCGCCCGGGAGCATGACAGCCGGCCTCAGCTGAGAAACTGCAATCGGGCGAGGTCGGCGTACAGCCCGCCTGCGGCGAGCAGATTTTCGTGTGTGCCTTCGGCGACGATGCGACCGGCATCCATCACCACGATGCGGTCGGCGCGCTGCACGGTGGCCAGCCGGTGCGCGATCACCAGCGTGGTGCGGCCGTGCGAGAGCCGCGCCAGCGCGTGCTGGATCGCCGCCTCGGACTGTGCGTCGAGGCTGGCGGTGGCCTCGTCCAGCAGCAGCACCGGCGCGTCCTTGAGCAGGGCGCGGGCGATGGCGATGCGCTGGCGCTGGCCGCCGGAGAGGCGCACGCCGCGCTCGCCCAGCGGCGTGGCATAGCCCTGATCGAGTGCGCGGATAAAGACATCGGCCTCGGCCGCCTGCGCCGCGGCGATCACTGCGGCGTCGTCGGCGTCGGCGCGGCCGAAGCGAATGTTGTCGGCGGCGCTGCCGCCGAAGATCACGGTCTCCTGCGGCACCAGCGCCAGCGCGGCACGCAGGGCAGCGGGGTCGAGCGCGCGCAGATCGGCGCCGTCCAGGCTGATGTGGCCGTGCTGGGGATCGTAGAAGCGCAGCAGCAGCGCCAGCAACGTGCTCTTGCCGGCTCCGGATGGCCCGACCAGGGCCACCGTTTCGCCAGGCCGTACGCGCAGGCTGAATTGCATCAGCGACGGCGCGTCGGGCCGGCTTGGATAGTGGAACTCGATGTCCTCGAACACGATCTCGCCGCGCGGCGGCTGCGGCAGCCGCGTGGGTGCGGCGGGAGCGACGATCGTCGGCTGCTGCGCGAACAGTTCGCCGATGCGCTCCATCGCGCCGGCCGCGCGCAGCACGTCACCCCACACTTCGCTGAGCGCGCCGACCGAGCCGGCGGCGAACACCGCGTAGAGCACGAACTGGCCAAGCACGCCGGCGTCGAGCCGGCCGACCACGACCTCGCGCGCGCCCGACCACAGCACCAGCGTCACCGCGCCGAACACCAGCGTGATCACCGTCGCGGTCAGCGCCGAACGAGCGCCGATGCGGCGCCGCGCGGTATCCAGCGCGCGCCGCACGGCGTCGGCGTAGCGCCCGCTCTCCAGCGCCTCGCGCGCATAGGCCTTGACCGTGGTCGCGGCGTTGAGGGTTTCGTTGGCGATCGCCGCGGCGTCGGCGAGGCGGTCCTGGTTGCTTCGCGACAGCCCCTGCAGACGGCGTCCGAACAGCAGGATCGGCAGGATCACCGCCGGGATCACCAGTGCGGTCAGCCCGGCCAGGCGCGGGCTGGTCCAGACCATCGCCGCGCTCGCTCCCAGCACCATCACCGTGCTGCGCACCGCCACCGAAACGCCCGAACTCAGCATGTCCTGCACCACCGTGGTGTCGGTGCCCAATCGCGAGATGATCTCGCCGACGCGGGTGCGCTCGAAGAAGCTGACGTCCTGGCCGATCAGGTGCGCATACAGGCGCGCCCGCAACGCCGCGACCGCGCGCTCGCCGAGCAGGGTGATGCAGAAGTAGCGGGCGGCGGTGGCCAGCGCCAGCAGCACGGCCAGCCCGAACAGCAGCGCGAAGCTGCGGTTGAGCGCCGACGGATCACCGCCGCTGAAACCGTGGTCGAGCATGCCGCGCACCGCCAGCGGCAGCGCCAGCGTCGAACCCGATGACAGCGCGAGGAAGGCCAGCCAGCCCGCGGCCAGGCCTCGGTGTGGCCGCACGTAGGGCCACAGGCGGGTCAGCGCCGCGAGGCGGTGGCGGGCGTTGCGCGGGGTGTCGACGGCCATGAAGGATTCCCGGGGCAGTCGGCTCCGGATGGGGGCGCGTGCGACAGCTTCAATCCCGCGCGGTCGCGGCATCGCCCGGCGCAATGCGCCCGCGGCCGCGGGTGAGGTCGGCGAACCAGGCGGTAAACGCCGCCAGCTGCGCCGCCGGCAGGGTCAGCTCGCACTGCGCGCTGTCGGCGGCATGGCGCTCGCGCGTCAGCGCGGCCTCGAACGCTGGCAGCCGCGCATGCAGTCGCGCCAGTTCGGCGGGCGTGCAGTGCAGGACCCGAACGACCGGCACGATCAGCGCACGCCGCGGCGCCGTGCGCAGGCATTCCGCGGCGGTGCCGGCGTAGGCGCGCACCAGTCCTCCGGCGCCGAGCTTGATCCCGCCGAACCAGCGCGACACCAGCACCGCGACGTGATCCATGTCCTGACCGTCGATTGCCTGCAGGATCGGACGTCCCGCCGTGCCCGCCGGTTCGCCGTCGTCGCTGCAGCGACAGGCGTCGCCGATGCGATGCGCCCAGCAATTGTGGCTGGCCGCGGCGTCGGACTGCGCGGCGATCCAGGCGGTTGCCGCGGCGATGTCGTCCACGGACGTGGCCAGGGCCAGAAAGCGGCTGTGGCGGATGCGCTGTTCGAAGCGCGCAGGGGCGACGAGGGTGGTCGACACGACGGCGGTGGGCTTCAGCCCTCGTCGGCCACCACGCGCAGCCGCAGGCTGCCGTCGGCGAGGCGGGCCTGCAGGGGGTCGCCGGCACGGGCATCCGTCGCCCGTCGCAGCACGCGACCCTCGGCGTCGAGCAGGATCGCGTAGCCGCGTTCCAGCGTGGCCAGCGGACTGACCGTCTGCAGCGCCCGCACCATCGCCGCCAGCGCCTGCTGCCGGCGCGGCAGCAGCGTGTGCAGCGACGCGGCGAGCCGCACCATCGCCGCCGCCAGCCGGCGCCGTGTCTCGGTCAGGGCACGGCGCGGATCGTGCGCCTGCAGCCGCGCTGCAAGAATGCCCAGGCGTGCGCGTGCGGCAGCCAGACGCGCCGCCGGCGTGCCGCGCAGGCGCACCGTCAACGCCGCCAGCCGTGTCTGCAACAGCGCCAGTCGCGCCTGCGGGCGCTGGGTCTGCAGCCGCACCCAGCGCTGATCCAGACCCTGCGCCTGTGCGTCCAGGCGGCGCCGCAGCGCACGCGCCGCGCGCTGGCGCAGGGCCGCCAGCCGCCCCGTCAGCTCCTGCGCATCCGGCACCAGCAGCTCGGCGGCGGCGGACGGCGTCGGTGCACGCAGATCGGCGGCGAACTCGGCGAGGGTGAAGTCGGTCTCGTGGCCGATCGCCGCCACCACCGGTACCGCGCTGGCCGCGATGGCGCGCACCACGCCCTCGTCGTTGAACGCCCACAGATCTTCGGCTGCACCGCCGCCGCGGGTCAGCAACAGCACGTCGTAGCGGCCGCTGACAGCGGCGCGCGTCAGCATCGCCGCGATTGCCGGTGGCGCCTCGCGACCCTGGACCGGCACCGGCAGCAGCTCGGCCTCGACCAGCGGGAAGCGGCGCGCGAGCACGCTCAGCACGTCGCGCACGGCGGCACCGCTGGCCGACGTGATCACGCCGATGCGCCGTGGCAGTGCCGGCAGTGGCCGCTTGCGCGCGGCGTCGAACAGACCCTCGGCGGCAAGTTTGGCGCGCAGTTCCTCGTACGCACGCTGCAGCGCGCCGGCGCCGGCGTCCTGCATGTGCTCGACGACCAGCTGGAACTCGCCGCGCGGCTCGTACAGGGTCACCCGCGCCCGCAGCAGCACGTGCTGGCCGTCGGTGGGCCGAAAGCGCAACAGCTGCGCGCGCGGCCGGAACATCGCACAGCGCACCTGCGCGTGGGCGTCCTTGAGGGTGAAGTAGAGATGGCCGGAGGCTGGGCGGGCGAGATTGGACAGCTCGCCCTCGATCCACAGCAGCGGCAGCGCGCCGTCGAGCAGATCGCGCACCAGCCGCGTCAGCGCGCTGGGCGTGAGCGGGCTGCGGTCGGGTGCGGCGGAGTCGGTCGGCGCGGCCATCGGACCGCAAAGGCTAGCACGCCGATTCAGGAGGGCGGCCGCCGTCGCCGCAGGCGCAGGCGCTTGCGCAGCAGGCTGGCCCCGATCCAGCCGCACAGCAGCGCCAGCGGCCACGCCAGCAGTTGCGGCAGCAGCACCGCAAGGACCGCCAGCGCGACCAGCAGCAATCCGCCGGCCAGCAGCGCGCCGCCCTCGGACGGTCCCAGCACGCGGCGGTTGGACAATGCCGCACCGACCGTGTTGGCCAGTCGCAGCGCGCCGGCCGCGGCGCGGCTGGAGCTGCCGCCGGCGCGGCGCGGGCGCGGCGGCACCGCGCCGCTCGGACGCGGGCGACGGCCGTCGGCGAGCACGATCTCGGTGGTGTTGGCGAGATCGCGTTCGTACTGTTCGGTCATCAGGCCGGCGAAATCTTCGTTGTCGATCGCGGCGTCGAGTTCGAGGTTGGCCAGCCAGCTCGACAGATTGAGGTTGGAGGAACCGACCCGTGCCCAGCGACCGTCGGCGACCGCGGTCTTGGCGTGCAGCATGCTGCCGTTCCACTCGAACACGCGGATGCCGGCCTCGAGCAGCGGCCGGTAGCCGGCGCGCGACAGCGCGGCGACCGCGTGCAGGTTGCTGCTGCCGGGTACCAGCAGGCGCACGTCGACGCCGTCGCGTGCGGCCGACACCAGTCCCTGCACATAGGTCGGGATGCCGACGAAGTAGGCGTCGGTCAGCCACAGCGTGCGCTGCGCCATCGCCGCCACCAGCTGATCCAGCCGGTACAGCCCTGCGGTCTGCGGATGGGTGGCGATCACCCGCAGCGCGATGGCGCCGGCGGGCGCGGGTACTGGCGTGGCGGCCAGGTCCAGCGGCGCGCCCAGGCCGGCCCAGGAGTCGCGATAAGCCTGTTCCAGATCGCCCAGTGCGGGTCCGCGGATCACCAGCCCGGTGTCGCGCCACGGTGGCACGCCGCGCGTCGGATCGCCCAGCCACTTGGCGGCGGCGCAGACGCCCGACAGCGAGCCCCAGACGCCGTCGACCAGCACCAGCTTGCGGTGGTCGCGACTGATCCAGCCGAACGGGCTGTCTGCGCGCAGGCGGTTGTACACCCGCACCTCGCCGCCGGCGGCGCGCAGCGGCAACCAGAACGCGGCACGCGCATTGCCGAGATTGCCCAGCCAGTCGTGGATCACGCACACGCGCACGCCGCGCTGCGCCGCGGCAACCAGCGCAGCGCGCAGCTCGCGGCCGACGGGATCGTCGGCGATGATGTAGTTCTCGACGAAGACATGCGTCCGCGCCGACTCGATCGCCGCCTGCCATGCGGCGAAATGCGCGGCACCGTCGATCAGCAGCTCAACCGCGTTGCCGGCGACCAGCGGTGCGCCCGCCGCGCGGCTGAGCGCCTGTTCGGCGAGCAGGCGCGCGTGCAGGGTCGGACGCGGCAGTGGGGCGGCGGCGTTCACGGTCCGAGTGTAGCCGTCTGTCGCGGAACCTCGGGTGCATCTGCGAAGATCGGCTCATGAGCGCGCCCGAACGCTGCGATGATCTGGACACTCTCGTCGAACGCATTCTTGCGCGTGTCGGCCCGGATCTGGTGGTGGCGACGCCACTGGGGCTGGGCAAGCCCAACGCTCTGCTGAATGCGCTATATCGGCGCGTCGCCGCCGATCCGGCGCGTTCACTGACGATCTACACCGCGCTGTCGCTGCTGCGGCCGCGCGCGCGCAGCGACATCGAGGCGCGCTTTCTCGAGCCTTTCCTGGCGCGCCAGTTCGGCGCCGACTACACCGACCTCGACTACGCCCTCGCGCAGACCGACGATCGCCTGCCGGCCAACGTGCACGTGCACGAGTTCTATCTGCAGTCCGGCGCCCTGCTCGCCAGTCGCAGCGCGCAGGGCGACTACATCAGCCAGAACTACACCCAGGTCGCCCGCGATCTCGCCACGCGCGGCGTCAATCTGCTCGTGCAGCTGGTGGCGCTGCGCAAGGGCGCAGACACGCCGCGCATCAGCCTTTCGTGCAACCCCGACCTGACCCTCGAACTGCTCGAACGCATGGCCGCCAACGGCGCGCCGCGCCCGCTGTGCGTCGCCGTCGCGCATCCGGCGCTGCCCTTCCTCGGCCACGCCGCCGAGGTGCCGGCGACCTTGTTCGATCTGCTGCAGGTACCGGTGGCGCTGCCACCGCTGTTCGCGCTGCCGCGCGAACCGGTGGACGACGCCGAGCATGCGATCGGCCTGCACGCGAGCGCGCTGGTCGCCGACGGCGGCACCCTGCAGATCGGCATCGGCGCGCTGTCCGATGCACTGGTGTACGCGTTGGGATTGCGGCACGCCGACAACGCGCGCTGGCGCGACGCGCTCGGCGCACTCGACGCCGGTGGCGGCACGCGCGCGCTGGCGGTGGGGATCGGCGGCCTCGATCCGCTCGCGCACGGCTTGCACGGCTCCAGCGAGATGGTGATGGACGGCTTCATGCGTCTTCGCCGCGCCGGTATCCTGCGGCGCGAAGTGTTCGACGATCTGGCGCTGGAACGTGCGCTGGCGCAGGCGGTGATCACGACTACCCTGCGCGCCGGCGATGCGCAGCGACTGCGCGACGCCGGCGTGTTGCCGGTGCAGGTGGATGCCGCGCAGCTGGCGCGGCTGCGGGTGTTCGGTCTGCTGCCGGAAGGCTGCACGTTGGCAGGTGAGGCTCTGGCCTGGCCGGATGGCCGACGCCTGCCCGCCGAGCTCGACCACGCCGAGACCCGCGCCGCGTTGGAGGCCTGGCTGCCGGGTCGGCGCCTGCGCGGCGGCCGCTATCTGCGCGGCGCGTTCTTCCTCGGCTCGCGCGATCTCTATGCCTGGCTGCGCGCGCTGGACGGTGCCGACTGGGACGGTCTGGAGATGACGCGGGTGGCGCGACTCAACCAGATCGCCGGCGCCGGTGCCGCACTCGACGCGCTGCAGCGCCGCGGCGGGCGTTTCTTCAACATCTGCATGATGATGACGCCGCTGGGTGCGGCGGTGTCCGACGCGCTGGCCGACGAGCGTGTGGTCAGCGGTGTCGGCGGCCAGTACAACTTCATCGCCATGGCGCACGCGCTGCCGGACGCGCGCTCGATCCTGATGCTGCGCGCGACCCGCAACGCGCACGGCCGCAGCGACAGCAACATCCGCTGGTCCTACGGCCACACCACGATTCCGCGTCATCTGCGCGACGTGGTGATCACCGAATACGGCGTCGCCGACTTGCGCGGACGCAGCGACGGCGAGTGCGTGCGGGCGATGCTGGCGATCAGCGACGCCCGCTCCGTCGACGGTCTGGTGGCCGACGCGCAGCACGCCGGCAAGCTGCCGCGCGATTTCCGCGTGCCCGACGCCTGGCGTGCCAACACCCCGCAGCGTCTGCACGCCGCGCTGGCGGCCTCGCGCCGTGCCGGGCTGTTTCCCGCATTCCCTCTCGGCAGCGATTTCGACGCCGCCGAGCAGCGCTTGCTGCCGGCGCTGACCTGGCTGCAGGGGCAGTCGGCGCGCGGTCTGCGCGGCTGGCTGGCGCTGGCAGGGGCGCTGCTGGTGCCGGGACCGGCGGCCGGCGCCGCGGCAGCACTGGCGCGCATGCGGCTCGACGCGCCGGATGGTCTGGGCAAGCACCTGCTGGCGCGACTGTTGCGCGGGGCCTTGGCGCGTGTCTGAGAGCTTGTGGGTCCAGCGGCTGCGCGGCCGGATCCCTGCGCGGCGCGGCGCTCGCTCCGCGACCGCGCGGCCGGGTGCGGTCCCGACCTCGGGCCATTCGTGGCGAGTGCCTGGCGCGCGCTGACACGACCGTGACCGTCACGCCGGCACCCCGCTTGGCTTACACTGGCATCGCCGCCATGGTCGGCGGTGCCGCGTCGGCACGAGGAATGCCATGCAATCGGCTTATGCCCGCCTGACCGAAGGACTTCCGGCTCGCAGCCCGGCTGCCGCCGGCGCGCCCGCCCATCCGCGCGAAGTCCAGCAGCGCGTCGCCCAGTTGCCGCTGGCCAGCCCGGAGCTGGCCGCACGCGAGTTGTCGCGACTGCTGGGCGAGATGCGCGCCAACCTGTGGTCCGGCGGCGAGCGGCTGGATTCGCTCGAGTTGCTGCGCGCACCCGCCGAGCAGCTCAGCAGTGCGTTCGTGCGGCCGCTGCTGGCCGAGAGTTTTCCGCTGCCGCCGCTCAAGGCGCGCATGGCCGACATGGCACGCGAGGTGCACCTGCGTCTCGGTGAAGGCTATGCGCTGGCAGCCTGCGAATTGTGCGCGCCGGCCGGGAAGGTGCCGATGCTGCGCGGCAAGGCCGTCACCTTGGCCCTGCTGCGCGCCCAGCAGCATCTCGGCCTGGCCCTGCTGTGGAGTTACCGTCTGTATCGCACGCCGCCGACAGGCATCTGGCGCCGTCTGCATGCGGTCTATGGTTTTGCGCTCGATGCCGGCGTGGTCACCAAAGCGGTCAGCGGCAGCGGCCACGAGAGTGGGCGCGATGTCCGCGGTGCCTATCTGCACACGCTGCTGCTGGCACTGTGCAACCCCTACCGGCTGACCCTGCGCGAGATGGGGGATGCTTACGCGCTGACCCAGGCGCTGGCGCCGCACTGCGGGCTGACCCGCGGCGGCGAGGCGGGCTTCGCGATGCGCGACGATGCCGACAGCGGTCCGGGCTATGTGCCCGAGGAGCGCGAGCAGGCGCAGGGCGATCTGCTGGCGCTGGACGTCGAGCCGGTGATGCGTCTGCTCGAGCAGAACGCGGCGTTGCTGCCGCCAGGTGCCGAAAAGCTGAGCTTTCGCGCCGAGCGCGGCACGCTGGAAGTGCCGCACGCGTTTGTCGAGCGGTTGCGCGCCGCCTGGATCGGCGCCGCCGCGCGCGGCCACGCGCGCATCGGCGCACAGCACGCTCTGGATACCGTGATCGGCCTGCACGGGCTGCACTACCTGCTGGCGGGCGGCCAGGATTTTCAGGCCTTTCTCGCCCGCGTGCGCGGCGCCGGCATCACCCTCAGCAGCAGCGAAAACGCCGCCGCCTGGGCCAGCGGCAGCGAATTGTTGCGTGCCGCGGTACTCAGCGCGCGCGTGCTCGACCAGAGTATCGGTGGATACCGGCTGCTGTGGGAGCCCGGCGCAGCGGTGCGGCTGAAAGTGGGCGAATTGGTCGGACTGGCACTGCCGGCCGAACGCGGCGACGTCCAGGACTGGATGGTCGGCCTGATCCGCTGGCTGCGCGTGGACGACGAAGGGCGTCTGGACGCCGGCGTCGAGCTGCTGGCGCGGCATGCGCTGGCGGTGGCGGTGCGTACGCCGGACGCGCAGGGCCAGCTGCGGCAGCCGCTGCGCGCGGTGCTGCTGCGTCAGGACGACGGCGAGGCGCTACTGGTGCCCAGCCTGTTCGATCGCGCTGCCTCCGCC
>Ga0307372_10009961_pt1 | contig 12960 bp, 12 predicted proteins | sample OX1MG_FD_202533 | JGI IMG/M metagenome (GOLD analysis project Ga0307372, IMG submission 202533) | Soil microbial communities from Risofladan, Vaasa, Finland - OX-1 | ecosystem: Environmental > Terrestrial > Soil > Coastal area > Acid sulfate soil | place: Finland: Risofladan, Vaasa | collected...
AGCTGACGTTCCGCACTTCTCGGTGCCCTTTTGCGCCCCCACTTGGGCTGGGTTCGCACGGTCACCGAACCGTTCGGCTTCGATCCTTGTCCGCTTGACGCAGCAGAATCTCTCCGGCTGCGGCTGAGATCTCCTCCATCTCCGCCACGATCTGCTTCAACCGGTGGCGGTTGGCGATCCACTCCTCGTAGAGCGCGGCTTCGGCCGGGGTGAGTCTGCGGCTCACCGTCTTTCCTTCGACGGCGCGGCTCCACTGGTAGTAGGGACCGTGGAGGCGGGGCGGGTCGGCCTGGCACTTGCACCCAGGCTTGCCGCACGAGGTCTCTCGCAATACGAGTGATCCCGGGATGATGAAGCCCATCTCGCAGAGTTCGGCGGTGAGTGAGCGGTACTTGTCTTGGTAACGCTCGAGTCGACTGGGCATCGCAACCTTTGGCCGGGGGAATCCACCATGAGGTGTCGGTCAGCGTCTATGCTGACCGATACCGGGCCCAGTGTCAAGGAGGCGTCGCATGGACAACGACGAGCCGTTCGGTCTCACCCATGACAAGGTGGGGGGTCTGCCGATCGTGAACTGGTTCATGCAGCGCATGGGCGTGACCGACGTCTTGGAGCGCCACCTGCCCCATGACGACGCCCGGCTGCGCCTGGCCCCCGCACGGGTAGTCGAACTCGTGGTGCGTAACATCATCTGTGCCCACAAACCCCTCTATGCGATGGGCGAGTGGGCCGCGCCTTACGAGGCCTCGCTGTTCGGACTCGAAGCCGGCGACCTCGGGGCGCTCAACGACGACCGGGTGGGCCGCATGCTCGACCGGCTCTTCGATTGCGATCGGGCGAGCCTCATCACCGAGGTCGTGGTCAAGGTCATCGGTCAGTTCGACATCGCGATGTCCCAGCTGCACAACGACTCGACGACAGTCACCTTCCATGGTGCCTACCGGGGTGCCACCGGGGCCTCGCGTGGCGACCAGCCGACGCCGGCGATCGTCCATGGCTTCAACAAGGACCACAGGCCCGACTTGAAGCAATTGCTGTACATCCTGACGATCTCAGCCGACGGCGCGGTGCCGATCGCCTACCGCACAGCAGACGGCAACACGACAGACGACGTCACCCACATCGAAACCTGGGACGCCTTGGTCGAGCTGGTCGGGAGCCCGGACTTCACGTACTGCGCGGACTCCAAGCTGTGCTCGGCCGAGGCGATGAACCACATTGCGAAGCACCACGGGCGCTTCGTCACGATCATCCCGCACGGGCGCAAAGAGGACACCTGGTTCCGCGACTTCGCGCAGAGCCACGTGCCGGCCTGGGAAGAGGCCTACCGCCGCCAGGGGCCACGCGAAGGCGATCCCGACGAGGTCTGGCGCACCTTCGTGGCCCCGGTTCCCTCCACCGAGGGCTACCGGGTGATCTGGGTCCACTCGACCCTCAAGGCTGCCCGTGACGCCAACATCCGCCAGTCCAAGATCGAGGCGGGGTTAAAGGCGATCGAGTCGGTGGCCGATCGGCTCATCTCACCCAAGTCACGCCTTCGGACCTTGGTGGCGGCCGAAGAGGCGGCGACGGCTGCTCTCAAAGACGCAGGAGCAGCGCGCTGGGTGGGCTTCATCGTGCACCAAGAGGACAAAGAGATCTTCTCCCAGGAAAAGCGTGGTCGCCCCGGCGCAGACACCCGCTACCGAAAGAAAGTGAAGAAGGTGTTCAGCATCGAAGCGGTGACCAAGGCCGACACCATCGCCTATGACGCCGCCAGCGACGGCTGTTTCCCGATGGTCTCGAACGCGGACGCCTCGACTCCCGCCCAGGTGCTCGAGATCTACCGCTACCAGCCGAACCTCGAGCGCCGCAACCACATGTTGAAGGGGCCCCAGGCTGTCGCCCCGGTGTTCATCGAGAGCCCGCACCGCATCGAGGCGATCCTGCTCTGCCACTTCTTGGCCATGCTCACCGAGGCGCTCATCGAACGGGAGATCCGCAACTCGATGAAGGCACGGGGCCTCAAGGGCATCCCCCTCTACCCCGAGCTACGCCGATGCCCGTCACCGAGCGCCCCGCGGATATTGGAGATCTTCGGCGACACCCAGCGCCACCACTTGATCGGCAAAGGAGAGGTTGTGCAGGTCTTCGACCCCGAGCTCACCCCGCTGCACCAGCAGGTTCTCGACCTCCTGGGCGTCCCGGTCAGCGTCTACACCTCGACCAGCGACTCCTGAGGTGGGGCGGATATGGGTCATGAGAAGTGCGGAACGTCAGAATCAGAGCGAGGGCCAAGACACAACCGAAGAGGTCAGGGCCATTCTGAAGCTTGCAGCGAAGAACAACCGGGCAGCGTTCGACCGACTCGCCAAGTAACAACGGCGCTACGTCCGTAGGCGGCTCAGTCCCTCGATACCTTCGTAGATGCCATCGATGGCGGCGAGCTCGAGCCCATGTGCCAGCGCGGTCGCTGCGATCCAGCGGTCGGCGGTGTGATCCTTGGCGCCGATCCCATGCCCCGCGTTCTTGGCCCAGACGGTCAGGTCCACAAAGGCTGCTTGGACGAGTTCGTTCACCTGAATCGTGGGCACCGAGGCGATCCGCTCGAGTAGAGCGGCGGTCCGTTGTTCGCCCCAGTTCCGCAGGCTGGGCCACACTCGCAGCTCGACCGCTGTCTGGACGCTGATCACCACGGTGCGGCCAGCCAGGGCAGCCACCCAGGCTCGGCCGACGTCGTCGCGCGATGCCGGGACATAGACCTTGGAGAAGACATCGGTATCGACCAGGACCGGTCCCGCTCCGGGACCCGTCAGGTCGCTCAAGCTCGGAGCTCCGCCAAGAACTCGTCAACTTCGTCGGAGGTGACGCCGCTGATCCCGCCACGCGGCACGACCCCGCCGATTGGGAGAGCGGATGGCAGCGGTGCAGTCCACTGCTCGGGCAGTGTCTCGAGGGCCAGGGTCGGTTCGACGATGCGTGCGACCCGATTACCGCTGCGCTCTGCCACACCGCGGGCGACGACCCGACGCCCGATGAGGCGGGCAGCGGCGTCGAGATCGAGCACATCTTCGAGGGTGATGTCGTGGCCAACGTCGTCGTGGATGCGAAAGCGCCGGGCCCGCAGGTCGACCTTGTCAAGCAGTCCGCTCATGGCGACGAGCTCGGTTTCTTGGTCTTGGTCCACCTTCCATACGGTGGCATCGACCTGTCCCACGGCAATCACCTGTTGACCGGCCGATCCGTTGGCTCCCCAGCTGGCTGTGACGTGCGATGCGCCAGCCGCCTCTATCCGGGCGACCAGTCGCCCGATCGACTCGCGCACGAGTGGGCTGGCCCAGGTGGGTGGGCGGTTAGCGGCGATGGCCCCGAAGGACTCTTCGAGGCGCCGAGCGATTGTGTCCTCCTCGCTGCCAGGTAGCGGCAAGGCGGTTTCGTCGCCGAGGGTGAGTTCCAGAACGGTGGAGCCTTCGCCCAGCCCGGTAAGTCGGATCTCGCTCACGCTATCCACGAAAGCGGGGGCGCGGCCAGGGCGCTCAGCACCCACGACCTGGCGGGCGATGCGAGTCGCCGCCGCCTGCAGGGCCTGGCCGATCTCGGCCAGGTCACGCAGGGGAATTTGCCCCGGAGGGCTGGCGATCCCTTCTAGCCGCAGCTTGTAGTTGCGCGATGCCGTCGCTCTCACCTCCTTGAGTCCTGGTCAGGCTACTCGGGGGATGTAACGCTTCACCTGTGGGACCACCGGCGTATTGGCCGCCGGGTCGCACGGGCATCGGTCAGACCTAAAACGACCCCTTCAGCGCCGTCGCTTCCCCCGGTCAGGCTGCTGGCAGCCACAGTTCGGTGGTTCCCACCTCGCGTACTGAGCGGGCCTCATTCCCGTCTCCGACGTGGGATGATCCCCAGGCCGGGGAGGCATCAAAATGGCCCACGGTATTGTTTCGAGTCCCCCCTCCGACACGTGGGTTGAACTGGAAAAATCTCGTCGACGGACAGGTTCACGGCGCCTGGCGCCAGATGAGGTCGGCTGATCATTCTTCACTCGGTCCGCAGCAGCAGCGCCGCCGGCGTCCGGGCCGCGATACGTCCCGGAATGGTGGCGACCAGGTTGCCGAGCACCAGGGCACCGAGCGCGATGGCCACGATCGCCAGGGCAGGTACGGCCGGCCTGGGCACGACGTAGATGTTGGTGGCGAAGAGATCCCATAGGAACCTCCCGGCGACCATCCCGAGCGGCACGCCGATGACGAGCCCGATCACCACGGCGACACTGGATTGCCAGGCCACGCTTGCCCTCAGCTGGCGTCCTGTGAAGCCGAGCGTTCGCAGCATCGCCATGGAGCGGCGGCGGCGGCGGACCGAGGCGACGAGGGTCAGGCCCAGCGCGGTCACCGCTCCCACCGTCAATCCGAGGCCGAGGATCAGCGGGGTGGCACCCATTGAGTGGTAGTTTACGATCTCGGCCGGCCTCTCGACCCCCAGCACGTAGCTGCCATTGTTCCCCGGGGCCGTCACTTCCGCGGCGATGCGGTTCAGCGACCGGAGTGCGGTCGTGGCGTTTCTCCCGGGCTGGAGGCGCACGAATTCGGCGTTGGGGCCGGCCGGGGACACGCTGAACTGGTTGCGTACCGATGCGGGGAGGAGCTGGTAGGGTACGACCGCTCCCGTCCCCATGGACGCATGCCCCGTGACGCCGCCGACGCCCACTGCGGGCATGGTGGCCGTGCCGACGATGCGGAGGAGGTGCGGGATGGTCGTCCCGTAGCGCACCGTGACGGAGTCCCCGACCGACTTGTGGATCTGGGCCAGCGTGTCTGGACCGAGCACGATCTGGCCCGGCCGGTCGAAGCCGTGGCCGGTCAGGATCGGTGGCGCCACCGATGCACCCGGTGACCCACCGAGGACGGGCACCGTGAGGCCGTCGATCTGCAAGTTGCCGAACCAGTACCCAGACCAGGCCGCCACGCTCGGATCGTGGTCGAGCAGCGTCGCCGACTGCGCGGCGGGAATGTCGCCGACGCCGCCTCCGGAGATCAGGGCGTAGTTCCAGTTCCATCCATAGAGGCGAGGGTGCGATACGAGGGAGTTGAGGCTGGTACCGAAGACCACGGTAGCGATGATGACCACCACGGCCAGGGTCGCACCGAGGATGGCGGAGCGCACCGGCACGGCCTCGCTCTCCGCCCCCGGCTCGAGCGCGAAGCGGATGCCGGTGACCGCCGAGACGGGCAGGCCACTCGCGGACGCGGCACCTTCAATGCGCGAAGGTGCGCGGGGCCGACGGCGCGTCCCGGTGCGCTGAGGCGCCCGCTGCACGGCCAGCACGATCGCCACGGACCCGAGGACCACGACGAGCACCGCCACCCCGAGGCCGAGCACCGTCCAGTCGAAGGCGACTCCGGGGTCGGGATAGTAGGGACGCACCGGGCCCAGCGGTGCCAGTGGGGACAGCGCCACGGCGACGGCGACGGCCCCCAGCGCGCCCACCACGACGGCGCCCATGATCCCGAGCAACGCGTCGCCCGCGGTCATGAACGGGTTGGCACCGAGGGCGCGCAGGGTGCGCTCCTCCGGAGCCCAGAAACCCAACTGCCGGCCGATCACCTGACCCGCGATGAGGATCGCGGCGAGCCCGGCGATGAGGCCGAACACGGCGAGGGCAATGGCCTCGGGTTTGATGGCGTTCTGGGCCTTGGTGACGTCGATGGAGGTGTCGTAGAAGTCATGAGGGAGTTTGGACGGGACGACGCGCTCGATCTCCGCCTCGACGGCCGGCACGTCGCGGCTGCCCTGGTCGAGCTGCAGGAAGGTGAACGAGAAGTTGGCGCAGCAGTTGTCCAACCGCCGTGTGAGGGCCGGCGTGAAGATGACGGTCGTAGGGCCGTTGGCATCGATCTCGTCCTGCACGACGGCGTTGTTGAGGACGACGGTCCCGACGAGGGTCAGTCTTTCGTGCAGCGCGGGAGGTGCGTTCGCCGACTCGAACTGGGAGCTGGTGTAGGTGCCCCAGGTGACGGTCTGCCCGACGTGGAGGCCCAGGGCGTCGGCCGCACCCACGGTCATCATGATCTCGTTGGCCCGCTTGGGGTCGGCCATCCGTCCCTGCAGGACCGTGACCCGGTCCTGGTTGAAGTAGAGGCCGTCGACGCTTCCGTTGACGTCGAAGTTGGCCTTCTGGGCCGCTGACGTCGGTTGCCCGTTCGCTCCGATCGGCTCGCTGTAGATGGCCGCGTAGCTCTCGGCCCGCCGGACATGGGGTAAGCGGGCGATAGTGGCCACGAGGGGGCCGTTGTAGCCGGTGGTGTACCCGAGCGCCGGATTCCACAGTGCCGTGCCGAAGCTCAGGTTGGACGGGTTGGTGGTGGCCAGGAAGGTGGGGAAGGAGGACTCGGTGCGCCGGGCTGCGGCGAGGGCGCCCATGGAGAGGCCGCCCACCAGCCCGATTAGCAAGACGAGCGACAAGTAGGCGCCGCGGCGCTGCCGGAACGTGCGCTGGAAACGGTACAGGGCAACCGTTAGCACGTCCTTTCTCCAGCGATTGCGGTCGCGCCGTCGAGCTGAGACCTCCAGTGGCGCGTCCGCGGTCGCCATCACATGGGCAGTCTTATGGATGCTCAGTCGGCGCCCAAGGAGGGCAGCATCCGGAACATATTCGTGCCAGCACCCCGATTCCAGGACGGAGGCGACGTGCCGATTTGGGGGCACGTTTGCACTCTTAACCCCCAAACCCCCGCACCGGAGCTCCTACCAGGACTTTCGGTTCGTTAGGCGGCTCTGAGCGTCACCTGACCGCGGAGTAAGGCCGGTGTACTCAGGGGGTCATACGCCCCTCCGACACGATCAGGACCCGACTCCTTGAGACCAACCTCCTGGTAGCGGACGTGGAGCCGGGGCGCTCCGGACACCGTAACCTCAAGATGGTCTGGGAGAACGGTGACATTCTCGACGAGCTCCTCGATGAGAATCCGTCGCTCGGACTCAGTGGCCACGGCCCAGGCCCGGTCGATATCGAGGTTCTCAAGGACCCGGGCCACCTCCTCGAAGCGTCGGCTGACGTCATCGGCCTTTGCCACCTCACGCCGCGCCTCCTCAGATTCACCGTGTGCCGCCGCTATGGCCAGGGCTAAGCGAGCTTCCTCCTCGGCAAAGAGATCAGCTCCGATCTGGTCGTCGTAGTACAGGCGCAAAAGTTTCCGCCGTTGACCCTCCAATTGGTCCACTGCGTGCTGTGAGCTTCGAGCTGGCCCTCCGCCGGGCTTGGGGCCCGGCTGTCGGGCCCGCTCGAGCTCAAAACGAATGGCCCCTTTGAGTTCCTCGTCGGTACCGATGAGCCGCAGTCCGAGGACGGCAGCCCGAAGGAGCCCATCGTTGGTCCGACGAGGCTGCTTGCAGCCCTGTCCTCTGTGGTGGCAGCGGTACATCTTGCGACCCTCGCCGTTCTGGTCGATGGCCATTGAGCGGCCGCACATCTCGCAGCGAACTCGGCCGTAAAGGAGGTCCTTGCCCTGCTGGTAGGCCGGCCACGGGGCCGGCCTTCGTCATTGTGATCCCGTACGAGCTCGGGTCCCTCAAGGCTGCCCCTACGGGCGGCTGCGCCGGCCTTGACCGATCCTGCTGATCCGTCCTTACGAGAGTCTGACCGCCAAACGAACATGTGGATGGCAGAATGGTGGGGTGACCGAGAGTGCCGTCCAGCCCGAGACGTTGGCCGACGATGTCGATCACCCTGTCACGAGGGACGTGCTGATCGCGCGCATCGCCGCCGACCGGCGTGCCGGCAAGGACACATCCAAGGATCTCAAGGCGCTCCTCAAGATTGCCGGCCAGGAAAACCGGGCAGCACTCGACCGACTCGCCAAGTAGCGCTCCACGGTGGCCCACGGCGATGGGTCGGAGGTCGTCTATCTAACCATGGAGGACTTTTACGACGCTGCCGCCGAGGCGTTGGGTGCCGACCTCGCTACCGTGCGGTCGATCACGAATGAGACTCTCGCCGGCTCGGCAATAGCTGCGCCGAGTGCGGGATTCGGCGACTTCGAGCAGTCCCTGGACTTTGCCGCCAAGGCGGCCGTCCTTCTTCAAGCGGTGGCGAGCAACCACGCGCTACCCGACGGAAACAAACGGTCGGCGCTCTTGTGCGCCATTGCCTTCGCCACCGTGAACGGCTACCGGTGGGTGCCGCCATCGGCCGATGAACCCGATGGAACCGAGACAGCCGAAGTGGTCGAGGCCGCTTCGACACGATCCATTCCGCTCGGTGCGCTTTCGGCCTGGGTCGAGTTTCGACTCGACGAGGTTCCACTGCCTCCTCCCGAGCGTCTGTCGGAACGTCCGCCGCTGGTGATCTATCCGGCCGAGTATGTCGGAGGCATCACCTACGCCGATCACACCATTGAGGTCGGAGATCTGAAGATCCACGATGTGCACGGCTACAACCCCGCCGGCGTCTACGTGCGCCGGATCAGCGGTAAGACGGACGGGATCTCGGTGGCGGAGATCATCATCACGGCAGTAGGGGATCGGTACTCTCAAGAAGAGCTCGACGCTGAGAATGCCGAAGCCCAGCATATCCGTTGGGGGTCAAGGAGTACTGGCGTGGTCGGCTGGTTGGCAAGGCAACCTACGGGAGTGACGGCCACACACTCACAGATGAAGAGTTCGAGGCCGACTGGGCGGAATCCGAAGAGAGCTGACGATTACGTTCTTGGCCCCCGTTCACTTCAGGAGGCATCGGATTTGGGATCGCATGAGTGGTGCCGTTCCGGCCGGCAGCGGGGCACTCGAATGACAAGGACAAGTGATGTCGAGATGCCAATAGGAAGCTGTGAGCGAAACGCATGTGCCCGGCGATTCGGCGACACTCGAAATCACAAGGGTTCGACAGGTTGTGGGTGCGCTCGCTAAATGGTGGGTGGACGTTGACGGCAATCACGTAGCAGGGATTGCGAACGGTAAAGTCGTTCGCCTTGCGATATCGCGAGGTCCGCACAAGGTGATGATCTGGAAGAAAAGTGGTCGGGCCTGCAGCAACGAATTCGACGTGGACATGGAATCGGGCGGAGTCGGCGTATTGACTTGCCGTATCGATCCGAACTACGTGAGCACCTAGTTGGATGGCCTATCTAAGCTCCCTGCCCAGATACGAACGCTTCGCTCAGCCGTGAGCAGCGGTTGGGTCGTCAGAGGGATGATCGAACTTTTCGCAAACCAACACCGGTAAAACAATGGATTTGAGAGTTATAGGCTCAGCGGATAGGTGCCGACTGTGGTGACCAGCCGGGTAGGCCCGGCGCATTGCTGCGCCGGGCCCCCCTAAGAACCGAGCATGCGAGTGTTCCCCGCACTCGGCTCAAGCAGGCCCAAAGGGATCACAGGCATGCGAGAGCTGCGCTGGGTTCGCTATCAGTGTCGGTATCACGCCGACGCTGACAGTGGGCATGTACGAGGTGGAGTGCCACGGGATTGTCCGTCGTGCCGGAACCTTGCTTGGCGGTGATCGCTTGTTTGCGGGCCGCTCTGCGGGTCACTTTGAGCCACTGTTCCCATTCTTCGGGACTTTGTGGCTCATCGTCGGCAAACAACAAGAGCTCACCACAGAGCGGACAGCGACCATGCTGAGTCTTCAACAGACCCAGGCTGACGCCGTCCAAAGGCGGTGTGCTCCGTCGCCGTCGCCTGGCCCAGTACTCGGTCAGGTCTGGATCGTCGGGTGACGCCATACCTGGCACCATCTGGTGTCGGACGATCTTGGTCCAGGAGTGCCTGAGCAGGTAGGCGCCGCTATGGCGATCACCGAAGACCCACCGGTTCCGCCTGGACCTGTTGAACTCGCCGAAGTACCGGTTGGTGACCCAGTGCCTCGACTTGTTCGGGTGGCTGTACTTGGCCCACTTGTAGGTGAGCGTCCATACATAGTTGTCCAGCTTGGAAAATTCCTTGCTGGACACCACGTTCCGGTAATAGGCCGACCATCCCCGAATGATCGGGTTCAGCCGTCGCAGCACCGCCTCGGCGTTGGCCCCTCTGAGGGCCACCATCTCGGCGGCGAGCCGCCTCCGGTGCCGTTGCACGGCCGCCTTGGATGGTTTGATGAGCAGCTTGCCCCGGTAGCGGCGGACGTTGAACGAGAGAAAATCGAATCCGTCATCGAGGTGGACGATGTGCGTCTTGTCCTCGTTGAAGACCAGACCTCTCGGCGCCAGCCATGCCGCCAACCGTGTCTTGACCTCTTCGGCCTGTTCACGGCTGACACACAGTGCTATAAGGTCGTCTGCGTATCTGACCACCACGGGGCTGTTGGCCATCGTCGCTCCTGCTTGAGAGCGGGAACGGTGGTAGCGAACCCCGGCGACCTCCTCCAACCCATGCAAGGCGACGTTCAAAAGCACGGGACTGATGACCCCTCCCTGAGGAGTTCCCTCCTCGGTCGGAGCAAAATGACCTTCCTCGACCACCCCTGCCTTCAACCAGCGCTCGACCAGTTCCCTTGCGGGGAATGTGCCGAGTTGGGAGAGAAGATGGGAATGGTCAATTCGGTCGAATGCCGCCGCCAGGTCGGCATCGAGCACCCAGCAGCGTCGAGCGGACTTGCGGCTCGCCGTTTTGAAGATGGACTCGATTGCGTCATGGCAGCCACGGCCGGGCCGGAAGCCATAGGACTTCGGCTCGAACCGCGCCTCCCACTCGGGTTCGAGTGCACTTGCGACGTGGGCTTGCAATGCCCTGTCGAAAATGACCGGTATCCCGAGCGGGCGCCTCTTCCCGTTCGCCTTGCGTATGTACACCCGCTTGACGGGTTTGGGCACCCGCGAGGCGTCATGGCGTTGCACCGAGTCGGCCAGGATGGCCTTTCCCGGTGCGGTCACCACCACGGTCCCGTCGATGCCCGCCGTCTTGCGGCCAGCATTGCGCTCGGTCACCCGCCGCACGCTCACAAGAGCATTGGCACGAGACCGGAGCATTAGCTTTTGCAGGTTGCGGACCTTTGCGAGGTCCCCAGCCCGTGATGCCGTGAAGATGCGTTGGCGCAGACGCCGTACTTGATCCTCGACATCAGGCCAGTCAACTGACCCCCAGTCGAGCACGTCGTCCTCGGGTCCGTTCACCACCGTGGTCGAGCCACCGTGGCGTCCAACTTGTCCCTCGGTTCGGGTGTCGTCATCCATCGTCTACCTCACAGGCCCACCTGACCCACGTCAGCACCCTTTCGGGTCAGGGCAAATGCCCCTGTCCGGCCAGTTATGCGGGACGACCGGCGGAGGGGCCAGTCGTGCGTCCCGGTTTCCTGTCGCCTTTCGGCTGCCGGCATTGGCTTCTTGGGTCATCCATTCCCCGCTGAGGAGTTGGGCCTTCCTTGCGGTCGGCTTACCGGTCCTTGTTGCCAGGGCCCGGACCCCATCGGGATTCCACGTTCCACACGTGCGAGTTGCGACCGGGGTGGGTGCCCTCTTTACCCCGGGGACGGTGGTGCTCTCCCGGCCGATAATCGCTCCTCGGTCGTCACCTGCCGCGTTCCAACGGCTTGTCCCTGTTCCTCGGCACTCCATCCATCACCCAAGGGTCTGGCTAACGAGGCATCACTGAGGGTTCACTGTATTCACCCGTCCGGCCTTTCCCAGCCTGTAACACCCGGATGGCACGGGCGCCCTTGGGCCTTCACCCGGAGCTTCGGACCCCGCCGTTACCAGCGACGCACGTCCGGGTGGGGACAGGCATTGAGCACTTACCTGGGGCTACGCCGTCGACATCATTCGTCGACCCTCCTTCCTGCGAGCCCGCTCGCTACGTGCGACCTCGTGTCGCAAGCGGTTACGCCAGTCGATCAACTTGGCGGTGAGTAGAAAAGCGACCGCCAGGGCGAACTGTGCGGCGCGGTGAACGTTCTTGCGGTCAGTGTTCCTGCGGAGTTGACCGAAGTTCGACAGCCACGAGTTGGTGCGCTCCACCGGCCAGCGCATCCCCATTGGTTGGGGGTTCTTTCCCTTGGCCTCTCCCTTCTTGCGCTTCTTGGCGATTATGGCGTCGTTGATCTCGCGCTCTACGAGCCGGGAGCGGGTGGCCTCTGAGTCGTAACCCCGGTCGAGCCACAACGTCTCGATCTCTTCGAGCAGACCGCGTTTGGCCGCGTCGTCGAGGGTGGGTGCGAGCAGGACCGAGTCGTTGCGGTTGGCGCCGTCAATGGCCACGCCGATGGGGATCCCGAACTTGTCGGTGAGTATCGACCACTTCCATCCGAGCTTGCCCCGGTCGGTCGGGTTCTTGCCCGTTCCCTCCCCGCCAGTCGGGTAGGCCCGGGCGCATTGCTGCGCCGGGCCCCCCTCAGATCCGAGCATGCGACTTGCACCGCACTCGGCTCAAGCAAGCCCGTCAGAATCAATCGATTCCGTCGCCGTCCGTCCCACTGGGATGGCCCTTGGTCCGTTCACCGCGAGGCGGCGTCTAACTTGTCCTTGGGTTCTGACTCGTTGTCGACTTCGTCATCGGGCTCACCCGACCACGTCAGCACCCTTTCGGGTCCGGGCATATGCCCGTATCCGGCCAGTTATCTGGGACGACCGGCGGGGGGCCGGCCATAATGTTCCGGTTTCCTGGTGCCTTTCGGCTGCCGGCATTGGCTTGTTGGTCGTCCTGTGCCCGCTGGGGACTTGGGCCTTCCTTGCGGTCGGCTTACCGGTCCTTGTGACGGGGCCGGACCCCAACGGGGTTGCCACGTTCCGCACGCATGAGATGCGGTCGGGGTGGGTGCCCTCTTTACCCCGGGGACAGCGGTGCCCGCACGGCCGACCCCTTGTCTTCGGCCGCCGCTTGCCGCATCGCAACGGCAAAGTCCCTGGACCCCAGTCCTGCTCCCATCGTTGCTGCGGATCACCGAAATTCCCCACTGTCGATCATCGAAATTCCCCAGGTACTCAAGACGAGGGTGGGCTTGTCGATCAGCCTTACATACGTGTCAAGCGGGCACCTCCTGACCGAGGAGTTCTG
>Ga0307372_10009962_pt1 | contig 12960 bp, 13 predicted proteins | sample OX1MG_FD_202533 | JGI IMG/M metagenome (GOLD analysis project Ga0307372, IMG submission 202533) | Soil microbial communities from Risofladan, Vaasa, Finland - OX-1 | ecosystem: Environmental > Terrestrial > Soil > Coastal area > Acid sulfate soil | place: Finland: Risofladan, Vaasa | collected...
TTGACTCGACGGACTAAGGTTCCCCTATCAGGATGTCCCGCTTGTCAATTTCGCTTACACGATGTGATAATAAAGGACATTTGCCATTCAAATTTGTCCGTCTTGGCCGCCTAAGCCTCGCACAGGATTAAATCGAGATTTCACGGTCTGCTAGATCGCATTTGAAGCTCATGAACCGGACAGCAATCAGTCCTAGGATGACGGGCGCGGCCGTAATTTTAGTCGGCCTACTTGTGGGAGGAGGCGCGTTCCTTGTTGGACAAGCCTCCGCTTACCCGAACGGTCAAAGAGTCCATGTTACTGGAACGTGGGTAGCTACCATAGAGTATTACCTTTCTGAGAACGGTGGCCTCGCGGTCCCCTATCCCGCAGGAGCCGGGTCTACTAACGATTCGATGGGCACGCACGCCAATTTCGGAACGTTCACCGGAGGCATGTCTGGGACAACGAGCATCGTGCTCCAAGGTGATGGGCCATTGACGGGTGGCTTCTACGAGTCCTTTGTAGGCCCGTTTGTCGGCACAGTAGGGCGTTCCTCCCCTGGCATGTTCACGACGATTGGAAGTGCGTACTGCTCATGTAACGGGTCGGCGCCGTGGACACTGAGCGGTACCATTAGTGCCGTCGCCGGCTCAGGTATGTTCGGGCTAACGGGCATATGTGGAAGCGGCACATGGTCCGGTACAAGTCTACCCAACGCAACAGGTCTTAACGGCACCACCTTTACCGTCACATACAATGCCACATTCATGTTCGGCGCCCTGTGCAATAACCTGCCATAACCAGCAATAACCAGCAGCTTAGGCAGGTAGCCTAACCACCGAGTTAGGCTATTCCACTCTTTCTTCGCCCTTCCACCAAGGGAGCTAAACCCTTCTCGCATGCGGCACGTGGCACCGGCATGTCCACTGAGACGGATTGTAGCCAGCGCGACGCTTGGGGAAGAGCACGTGACGTCCGCGACGAGCATGGTCCACATGGCGGCCTTCATCGGGCCGCGCTTAGCCGGCCTGACCGGAGGAGCGGTGTCGTCCGCGCTGCTTCTCACGACGGTCGTGCCCAACGCCATCTTCCTTCTCGTAATCCTGACGAAGTACCCGAACCCTGCTGCCGCAAATAGACCTAATGCCACTCGACCTATCTTCGGGAGCTAATCAACTGGAGACTCGCCAGCTTACTATCCACTGCTTCGTACAAGTAGTCGTAAAACTCGTATCTGTCCTCCACCAGTTCAAGCCTCGCAGACTTTATCCCCCTAGCTCTTCTCACAGTCACAAGAATCTCTTGGGACTTCGAGATACTCGGAAGAATCATGGAGAATAGGCCGAAACCCTCCCACAGCCCTGTGGAGAAGTAGTAGGGCTCGAGCAGCTCAAGCAACATCTTGTCGACTTGACGCCTTACGTCGGGATTGTCATATTCGACCACCAGATCGGCCATTACGGCCTCTTGAATGGCCGTGACATCCACGGAGGCCAATGTGAAGATGACGCCGCCCTTGATCATCCTGACCATCCGCCTTCTCACGGTCTTAGTGGACATCTGCAGCTCCCCTGAGATTTCTCCGAAGGGGGTGTCTACATTCCGCTGGAGCCTCGAGATGATTCTCCAGTCGGATTTCGAGAGCGAAACGGCGCTCGTGGGAAAGGGCATGGTGGTCAACATCATACCGTGCGCGCCGGCAACCGTCGAGATCAGGTCGGCCCTTTTCTGGAGCGAGTCGTCGTCTTTGTAGCAGAACATCACTCCGACGGACCCCAACAGGTGTATCTGGACTATGAACAACCCATCGATGAGAGAGAGTTTCTCCGCCAGTTCCTTCCTAGACGTCGAGGCCTCGACGTCCAGAACGAGTGCCCCGATTTTGAGCCCGAGCAAATCCATGTTGAGCAGGAGCGGGAATCCTTTGATAAGACCGCAGCCGATTAATCTGTCCACCCTTTTTGACACGACCCTGTCGCTCACTCCTAGCTTCTTGCCCATCGCTCTGAACGACTTCCTTTGACCTTCCCGAGACGGAACTAGTATAGCGTTAGCTAAATAGGTGGTATTATATACGAATCACGACATAGGGTCGTATGCGCGTCGCTCCTTCGATATCTCTCAGCGATGACGATAGGAGGCAGCTCCTCACTTGGTCTCGCGGTCGTTCTACGCCGCACAGGATAATCCTACGCTCCGAGATTGTCTTGATGGCTGCGGACGGGGTCATGAATAGGGACATCGTTGCGAAGCTGCACGTCCGTCCGAAGACGGTGACGCTCTGGAGGAGCCGCTTCGCGTCACACGGCCTCGACGGCATAAGGAAGGACGCGCCCCGACCAGGAAGGAAGCCGAGGATCTCTCAGGAGCAGATCGACGGGGTCATCGACATAACACTCCACACGAAGCCACGCGGCTCGACGCACTGGAGCACGCGCACGCTCGCGAGAAGGACGGGTCTGAGCAACTTCACGATTCAGAAGATCTGGAAGGCGCACAGGATACAACCCCACAGAGAGCGCTCCTTCAAGCTGAGCAGGGACCCGGAGTTCAACGAGAAGGTGAGGGACGTGGTCGGGCTTTACATGAACCCGCCCGACAAGGCGATAGTCGTCTGCGTGGACGAGAAGAGCGGGATACAGGCCCTCGATCGGAGCCAGACGATCCTCCCGCTCCGTCCCGGGATGCCCGCCAGCCGGTCCTACGACTACAAGCGCAACGGCAGGATAGATCTCTTCGCGGCCCTGAACATACTCGACGGCACTGTCATCACGGAGTTCCACAAGAGGCACCGTCATCAGGAGTTCCTAATCTTCCTCCGGACGATAGACGAGTGCGTTCCCCCGGAGTTCGACGTGCACATGGTCATGGACAACCTCGGCACGCACACCCAGCCGGACGTGAAGAGATGGTTCGAGAGGCATCCGAGGTTCAAGCTCCACTTCACACCGAAGGGCGCGTCGTGGATGAACATGGTCGAGGCGTGGCTGAGCATCCTCACGAAGAAGCAGATTCGGAGGAACTCCTTCGGGAACGCCAACGACGTCATCAGGGCGATAAACGAGTTCGTCGAGACGTATCAGGAGAGTCCCCGCCCCTTCGTCTGGACGGTCGAAGCGGAGGAGATAATCAGGAAGGTCGCCAAGCTACGAAGGTTGCAGGCCACAGGCAAATGACCGCACAGTCATAATACCCCATCCGTTGCTAACACTACACTAGCCTGTTTGCGCCGCACGGTCCGCTTCGGGTCTCCCCACGCGTCTCCAAGCTTGCTGGTTTCGAATGGACGGTTGAAGGAGAACTCAATGCAACATTTGCGTTTCTCCTGAATGAGAGATACTGGACACCCGATTACAGCATGTCCAGAAACCTAGCTGTCAACTACCTTGCGGGACTCTTTGACGCAGAGGGGAGCGTATGGTTGAGAGGCGACAGAAGATTTGAGCATAGGGTATCGTTCACGAATAGCGATCTCGGCCTGCTGAACTGGGTCCGCAGCACACTTGGAGCGATGGGATTTCACGCGCACCTTGGACTTCCGAACCCGAGAGGAGTGCGCCAGGTCCAAATATGGCGTGTAGAAGAAGTTCTGCAACTAATGAGAATGCTGCCCCTTAGACACCCCGAAAAGAAGACAAAGGCGAAACTTTTGTTGGATTCTCGGAAATCATGGTCAGAGTTGAATGAAGACTGGTCAGAACTGATTGCGGGACTCGAGAATGATAGAATAGACTTCATTCGACTCGCCTCTGAGAAGGTCAAGGAAAAACAGGCAGTGGAAAGGAGTTAATGGATTTGTGTTAATTATGAAGCGTCTCTAGGCAGTGATTTTGCCTATCAGTGATCGGCCTCGACCGGCCAATAATTCAATCCCCAATACACTGGGGGAATGTCCGCTATGTGCAACCCCTTCAGGAGGTGCCGTATCGCGGGCAGGTTCTTGAAGCTTGGGACGCCCAGCTTCAAGCGGTAGGGCTTGGGGCTTCCGTCGCTCACGATGAAGTAGCTCATCTCGCCGTGGGCGGCCTCAGTCCTCGCATAAACTTCGCCCGCGGGCACCCGCGGCTGGGGGCCGAGCTTCAGCCTCACCGGGCCGGGAGGGATGTTCTTGAAGGCCTGCCTCAGTATCTTGACGGACTCCCGCATCTCTTCGAGCGCGACGTAGGCCCTCGCCCAGGTATCGCCCTCCTTCAATGACGCGACGGCAAAGTCGAATTCCGGGTACACGCTGTAGGGCTCGGCCTTCCTGATATCATGGGCCACCCCCGAGGCCCTGAGCACCGTCCCGGTCGTGCCGAGCTTGATCGCGTCCTCCCTCGTGAGCACCCCGACGCCCCTCGACCGCTCCTCCCAGAGCGGGTTCCTGAAGAACATCTTCTCATACTCGTCCATCCTCTTGTCGAACCAGTCCAGGGTCTCAAAGGCCTGCACTTCGATGCCTTGGGGCATGTCGTTCCTGACTCCCCCTGGGATGATGTATGCGAAGGTGACGCGGGCGCCGGCTATCCTCGCGCCGAGGTCGATAAAGAGGTCCCTGTCGCCCATCATCCACGTGATCATGGTGGTCTGCCCGACGAAGAGGCCGAGGATCCCCAAGTAGTACTCGTGGGAGATTATCCTGTTGAGCTCGGCCATTATCACGCGTAGGTACTCCGCCCTCGGCGGGATCTTGTTGTTCATGAGCTGGTCGACCGCGAGCGAATAGGCGAAGAGGATCCCGGAGCTGTCGAGGATGACAGGCCTCTCCAGGTGGGGGACGTTCTGGATGTAGTTCCGGTACTCGGACATCTTCTCCTCCCCCCTGTGGACGTAGCCGGGGTCGGGGTCGGCCCTGACGACGAGGTCGCCGTCGAGCCAGAGCCGGATCCGGAAGTGCCCGGCACCCGGGTGCTGCGGCCCCAGGGAGACGCTCATGATCCTGTCTGCGTCAGGCGAGTACTCGAAGGCTGTCGACAATCGCTATCGCCCCGGCGAGATGTAGTCCTTCCTCAGCGGCGGTATATCGTTCCAGTCCTCTGGGAGGAGGAGGCGCCTGAGGTCGGGATGCCCCTCGAAGACTATCCCGAGCATCTCGAAGGTCTCCCTTTCGTGGTATTCCGCTCCGCCCCAGACGTCGGTGAGCGAGGGGACCTTGGGGGAGTCGTCCCTCTTCACCCGCTCGGCGAGCTGGACGACCAAGTCCTGCTGCCCCGGAATTGAGATCGAGCCCACGAAGTAGATTACCTCGAACTCCTTCTGCTGGATGTAGTCCGTCCCCCCGACGACGTTGAGGTGGTCGAAACCGAGGACATCCCTGATGTAAAGCGCGACTACCTTGATCTTGTCAGTAGGGACGGTTACCTTGATTCTTCTGGGCCTCACATAGTCGATCTTCGCCGAAGGGAACCTTCCGGCGATCTCGTCGGCCATGTCCAAGGTCCTCGAAGTATCGGGCGACGCAAGGGTCGGGCGTCTTGTTGGCACAGATGGGCCTGCCTCGATCACCGAAGGGGCCGGCGTCAGAGGCGGGGCTTTTGCGAGGCCAGGTTTCTGTTCTGCGTTTGTGCTCCCGTTCTTGTCTGAGTCAGTGGGCTGCAATCGAGACCATCTCATTCGTGGGCTGGACGTTCCTTATGTCCCGCGAAGGCTCGTAGAATGCCTGATCTTGTCCTGGAGGAGGGCGACGCCCTGGATGAGCGACTCGGCGCGCGGCGGGCACCCCGGGACGTAGACGTCGACGGGGATGATGTCGTCTATCCCCCTGAGGACGTTGTATGAATCGAAATAGAGCCCTCCAGTGATTGAGCAGGCCCCCATCGCGATGACCCACTTTGGTTCGGGCATCTGGTCGTAGATCAGCTTGAGCCGGGGGGCGAGCTTCCGCGTCACCGTGCCCATCACTATGATGAGGTCGCACTGCCTGAGGGAGCCGAAGGCCTCCAAGACCCCGAAGCGCTCGGCGTCGAACCTGGACCCTGAGGCCGCCCCGACCTCGACAGAGCAGCAGGCCGTCTCGAGGTGGACGGGCCATAGGCTGTAGAGGCGGCCCCAGTTCACGATGTAGCGGAGCGGGGCGCCGATGGCGTTCTGGAGAATCTCGTTGACCTTCCCGACGAGGACGTTGACCTCGCCCGTCTTGGGGACCTGCGATGCCTCTACCATATCTCCCGCTTCCCTGCCATGTGCACGGTGAGGCCCATCGGTATCAGGAGGGCTCCTACGAAGACGAGCATCATCCAGCTCGAGAGCTGCCCCAGAGCCAGCGGCTGGTACGCGACGGCCCACGCGAAGAGGAACATGGCCATCACGTCGAAGACCACGAACATCAGGAGGTAGGCGTAGTACTGCATCATGAAGTGCATCTTCCCCCTACCCCGGGGGACCTGCCCTGCCTCGAACGTCGCGTTCTTGATGGGGTTGGGGCTCTTCGGAGCGAGGAGCCTCGGCACGACGAGCATTATGGAGGTGAAGAGGACGCCCACCAGACCCATGACGAAGACTGACCCGATGTCTCCAAAGATCGCCACCCCACGCGAGTCCTCCGGATTTTCCGACGACCTGCGGAGCATATTAAAGCTTGGCGGGCGTCTCAGTCGAATTAGCTAGGTCGTGCGCGGAAACGCCTGTCGTCCTCTCGAATCATCCTAAAGCGAAACACATTTAGTAACGCTTCATTCGGCGATAGGTAGTTTGAAAATAGCGGTCGTCGGCACCGGCGTCTCTGGGTCATATCTGGTCAACAGGCTGAGCGAATCGCACGAGGTCGTGGGGTTCGAGCGGAGGCCAAAGGACCAGTTCTTCGCGGTATGCGCTTGGGGCACCTCCAAGTACGAGATGAGGAGACTCACGGCATCCACCGGGCTGGACTTTGACAAGTACATCCTGTTCGAAGGCAAGACGATGCACGTCGAGATAGGGGACGAGATGCTAGACATCCCGCTGGACGGCCTAGTCACCTTCAACAAGCACCAGTTCGAGGTCGATCTGATGAAGGGCCGAGACGTGAGGTTCGGGGTGAGGGCGAACAAGGAGCAGCTCCAGAAGGAGGGCTTCGACATGATAATTGACGCAACGGGGAACCACAGGGAGCTTCTCCCAAAGATTCCCAACGACGCGTTCATCCCGTGCTATGAGACCAAGATGAAGTACAAGGACGGCCCACCGGTGGACGACTTTTACGTCAAGCCGTTCGCCCGAGACAGCGGGTACCTGTGGTATTTCCCCCTAGAGAAGGGGTGCGGTTACGTGGGCGCGGGAGACTTCGACAAGAAGCAGGTGGACTATGTCGACGGCTATAACAGGGAGCACCCGGGCGAGGTGCTGAAGCGGATAGGGAGGCCCATCAGGTTCCTCTCCCCCGGATACTGCGAGCCCTTCTACGAAGGAAACGTCGTCGGCGTGGGCGAGGCCATCGGGACCGTCTTCCCTTTGCTGGGCGAGGGCATCATCCCGAGCATCCAGTGCTGCAACATCCTCATGGAGACGATGCCCGACTTCAAAAAGTACAGGCTGAAGGTCCTGAAGCACTACGAGATCTTCGACGAGGCGTACAAGCTGGTCGACCTAAAGATCAAGGGCAAGTTCAGCATCACCAGGAACGCGGCCTTGATGTGGAAGATATACCGCTACATGAAGAAGAGGGAGGACCGGTTCGGCATGGCCATCAGGGCCAACGACCTGCGCCAGATCATCAGCGTGTGATAACTGGCCTTCGAGCTTGTCGACGCGGCGGAGTGAAACCGATCGGCCTCCGGGAGCCTCGTCATGAGCGCCACGGAGGTCCGCGCCCACTCCGCGGTCCACGTCCTCAAGGGAGCGGTGACGAAGGTGGTAGGCCCGAGGAAGTTCACGTTCGCCCAGGCGGGAGTGCTCAAGTTGACTTCCGAAAGGCCGCCGACGAAGCAGGAGGTCGGAAAGATAGAGGTGGCCGCGAACAGGAAGATCGCCGAGGACGCGGAGATACTGGAGTTCAGCATGGACAGGCAGGAGGCAGAAGGGCACTTCGGGACGGGCATCTACGACTTCGCCCCAGCGCCCCAGGCCGGGACCCTGCTCAAGATCGTTAGGATCCCCGACTGGGATGCCAGCTACTGCCCGCAGGCGCACGTCGAGAGCACGGGCTCGATAGGGGCGATTAGGATAGACCGCACCTCCTTCGACGAGGCTGGGAGGGAGCTCGAACTCAGGTTCCACCTTCTCTGAAATAGCAGCTCGGGCATCCGACGTCAGACGCCAGGGGGAGGTCCAGGACAAGGGAAATCTCGGCCTTGACGCCAAGAAAGTATTAAACAGCCTGCCAGCGAAGCGGCCGACGGGCCCGTAGCTCAGTACGGATAGAGCGACAGCCTCCTATCCACTTGAGAGACAGCTGTAGAAGACCAAAATTCTTCGGCTAAAGGTCGAGGGTTCAAATCCCACCGGGCCCGCCAATTTTCCTCCCGTCCTTTCGGCCCCCAATCGAAAACTGCCCCGACAGACCTCTCCTTGAGGAGAGGGATCAGCCCCTAGCCAGGATCTCGGATATCTTGCCGTAAACGTCTTCAGTGCTTGCCGATTGAGTGAGCCTAACAGCCAACGCCGTGTCGTATCCAGGTAATTTAACCAGAAGGATTTTCCCGTTCTTGAACGCCCCAAGGATGAATTCTGTGCCCCCGAAAATTTCTTCAGCCTTGGCCGCAGCACCGAGTATTACCGTCCCGATAGTTCCGAGGTGTTGGAGTGTCTGCTGATCGGCCTGTGCTTCCGTTGGCAATTGAGAAGATCTCATAACCGACGAGACTCCTCCTCCCCTTCCGAGCACGTATACTGATAGGACGGAGGAGTCGCATTCGACCATTGCACGTAAGACGCCCTCTCCGAGGACCTCTTTGGATGGGGTCGACTCTTCCTTCTCCTTGCGATGTGCCAATGTCTAGCTCCTCCTAAGCCTGAACAGCAGGGTCGGTGACTCATAAGGTCAATGAATACACAATCTTGGTCAGAAACGGTAGCACCGGGTTGTCGGTGTCATGCTCAAGAACAAAAGGCGGTATTTTTTTCGGCAAGACCTCCCGCTTCCTCTTGCGCGCCAATGCATCTATGATATCGGTGCTGTCGTTTTGTAGTTACCCTTAATACGCTCAAGGCCCTTCCACGGGCAATGAAGAAAGCTAGGCGCGCACTTCCGCTCCTAGGTTTGGCTGTCATTCTGGCTGTCAGTCCATACTTCACGGCAATCTCATATGCAGGTCCTCCAAGCATTCCCTCTTCCGTCGAGGTCGCCGTGGCTTACGCTGACACCGAAGGTAGGGGTAACAGTGCCGGAACCTGCGCCAACTGCTTCCCAAGTCCCTGGTGCGGTTCCCCCGGCGTCCAGTTCATCGGTTCGTCGACGAACTACAACGGCAATTCAACCGAAACGAAAAACTGCAACGGGGGAGACTGGGACACCGGCGCGATACTCGTCATCAACACCGGGGCGACCTCCATTACGCTAACCAATCTAACCGTCGCTTTTCCTCTGCCCTCGTCTGGTACCTCGGTCACACCCACCTGCGCTGCCGAGATGAGGCCAATGACGGTCAACGTCTGGTTCGGGCAGCAATATTACTGGGATAACCCGGCAGACCCAGCGTTCGATGGGGGCCCGATCACGGTCCCTGCTGGAGGACAGGCAATCTTCGCTGGTACCAGCAGCGACAACTCATATCATTGCCCGACTGGCAATTATCCATCGATAGGCCTAACGAACGGAACCTACGATTTCGACTCGAGCGACGCTTACTACCTGAACGGATGCGCACCCACAACCGACCCTTCATCGGCTCCCCGAATCACTTTCTCGGCCGTTGGATTCGCTGCCACAGCATACAACGACAACGGCCACACCGTTGATACTGGCGGTATCGATACCGGGAACTGCCCCCCGACCACAACGGACCCCCAGTGGGGCCATGAGAATCTAGGTTGGAGGCTCGTGAACGATACTTGCGGAGAGAGCTGCCCGACGAACCAACTCGGAGTAGCAACTACCACATCCACGACCAAAGTAGGGGGAGTATCCTCGACGTCCACGACCACCACGCCAACCGTCACAATGTCATCAAGTTCAACAGCAGCAGTCAACACCTCAAGCGCAATTGGAGGAATCAGCACAACCACACTCTACGGGATAGCAGTCGTCGTAGTGATTTTCATCGCTGCGGCAGGATATCTTGTGGCTAGAGGCAGAAGGCGCCCCTGATTGTTGCGCTGTGCCCTCTAGTTTGTGTCGTAGAGTCAGCGCCATCGCCCAGGTGATGATCAGCGCAACAGAAGACATGTGCCATACTGGGTATCCGCGAAGTAAATCGGCAGGACGACGCGTATTTGAAAGACGAGGACCAGCCCGATTTGTCGCTCGCAGAAAGTTTGAACTGGGATCATCCAAGACTGCCTCGAGGGTCTCTTCGCGTTCGACCAGAGAGATAGATTAGATGAACGTCTTCCAAAGATGGGCGCGATTCAACCCTTGAAGGCAAGAAAAACCGGCAGAAAGACACCGTGGCTGTACATCCTCTAGAACAGGGAGGCAGCCTGGATGAACCCTACCCGAACGGGTTGAGGTGGCGTCCCACCCCGTGGTTCTCGGGATTGAGAATCCACTTCACTGCTTATTAGATGTCGAATCTCGAATCCTCTCTGTTGGTCTGTGATGGCGAAGTACGAAGTCACGACGAGACCGATTTGGGTCGCGCTTTTGGTGGCCACTCAAGCCGTGCTCGCGGTCATTGCCATCCCGAGTGGAGCGCTATTCTTGGCAGACCCGAGCGGGGGGCTTCTGCGGGCACAGTTCATAATGCCCTACCTGACCAAGAGTCTTCCTTTCATCCATGACTTCGCTCCCGTGGGGATTTGGCTCGTTGTAGTCTACGGCGTGCTTCCCATTCTCTTCGATGTCGGCCTGCTAAGGCGGGTGCGCTTGGCGTGGCTTCTGACAATTGTGCTCGGGCTGACTGTCGTCGTCTGGATCGCCGTCGAAATGGCACTCTTCGCCGCGATAGGGTTTACGCCGCTGTATCCCCTGATTGGAGGGATCGGAGCGGCAACGGTCTTCGTATCTTCCCTCCCTTCTGTGAGGAGATACTACTCACGCCGATAGCCCACACAGGGGTGATCCGACGGTACTCTTCCCAAACGCCCGATGGTCGGCGCCCAATCCACGTGAGCCCACATGCGGTCTGGGCACGCGGCGCGTGGAGGCCGTGGGCGTGGAGGCCGTGGGCGTGAAGCCATCGCAGCTATTTGCGCTCCTCAAGACGTACCCGTTACCCTTCGTAGCAATCGCCGGCCTAGCTGGTGGTGGAATAGCCACTCTGGTGGCCGGACGACCCGACGTCGGAAATCTGTTCTGGTACGCCGCGCTCCTAATCGGTGGCGCTCCTGTCGTCTATCACACCCTGAGAGGCGTAATTAGGGGGAAGTTCGCGGCTGACATAGTGGCGATGCTCGCCATCTTGACCGCCGTACTCACAGATGAAGCGTTTGCTGGTGTGATCATCGTGATTATGCAGACTGGGGGAGAAGCTCTCGATGACTATGGATTCAGGAGGGCTTCGTCGTCTCTCGATTCTCTTATTGCGCGGGCGCCGAAGATTGCGAACCGCAGGCGAAGCGATGGAGGAATCGAGGAGGTCGAAGTGAAGGATGTAGCCGTTGGGGACGAAGTGATTGTGCGTTCGGGCGACCTGATTCCGGTAGATGGCTTGTTGACGCGCGGGCCTGCCGAGATAGATGAATCGGCTTTGACCGGGGAACCCCTTCCGAGGACGAAGGCAAAAGGAGAAGTTCTCATGAGCGGAACCCTGAACGTCGGCCAGGCCTTCGAGATGTCGGCCACAAGGGTGAGCACCGAGAGCCAATATTCCAAGATCGTGGACCTAGTCAGAAAGGCTGAAGGAGACAAGCCCCCCATTCAGCGGCTTGCGGACAAATATGCGATTGTCTTCACTCCGCTCACAATCGGCGTCGCAGCTCTGGGATGGTTGTTTACGCACAACGTCTCCACGGTCCTTGCGGTCCTTGTGGTCGCGACTCCGTGTCCGCTAATACTTGCGACGCCTCTCGCGGTCATCTGCGGGGTGAACAGGGCTGCGAAAGAGAGCATAATCGTCAAGAATGGTGCCGCAATCGAGCAGATAGGGAGGGGCCGCGCCGTCTTGTTTGACAAGACCGGGACGCTGACTTATGGCTCTCCCATCGTCGAAAGCATCGTTTCTCTGGAAGGGGAGGAGCGCGAGATAGTTAGAAAGGCAGCCAGCGTCGAGCAGCTATCCTCGCATCCGGTCGCCAAGGCGCTGGCCGAAGAAGGAATCCGGAGGTTTGGAACGCTGGGGATGCCTGCGAACTTCAAGGAGACGCCTGGGCAAGGGGTTGAAGCGGAACTTGACGGCGAACACATCCTGGTCGGACTCCAGCAATTCTGCGAGGCAAGAATTTCGCGAGCATTTGACGGCAAAGCGGGGGAGATCCTCGAAAGCGCTCGAGGCGAAGGACGAATGGCAACTTTCATAGCCATTGACGGAAAGCCTGCGGGCATAGTCGTCTTCACCGACAAGCTGCGTCCAGGAGTCCCAGCGATGATGATGAGGCTGCGGGAGCTCGGAGTGGAGCAGACCGTCATGCTGACGGGAGACAACAAGGTCAATGCCGAGATCATCGCGCGGGAGGCCGGCGTCGGCCGGGTCGTGGCCAACCTTCTGCCCGCTCAGAAAGTGGAGGAAGTTCGCAAGCTGACTCAGCAGTTCGGCAGGACGATCATGGTGGGAGATGGCATAAACGACGCGCCTGCCCTGGCAACTGCCACAGTGGGAGTCGCGATGGGCGCCCACGGGACTGGAATATCTTCAGAGGCGGCTGACATCGTCCTTCTGGTGGACGACGTCACCAAAGTGGCAGACGGAATCTCGATAGGGCAGCGCATGCTGCGCGTGGCCAAAGAGAGCATCTTCTTCGGTCTAGGAGCAAGCTTCGTCCTGATGG
>Ga0307372_10009966_pt1 | contig 12955 bp, 10 predicted proteins | sample OX1MG_FD_202533 | JGI IMG/M metagenome (GOLD analysis project Ga0307372, IMG submission 202533) | Soil microbial communities from Risofladan, Vaasa, Finland - OX-1 | ecosystem: Environmental > Terrestrial > Soil > Coastal area > Acid sulfate soil | place: Finland: Risofladan, Vaasa | collected...
GTTTTTCCCTATTGCAATGTTTCCCTGTATTTTGGTGTCTCCATCTATACGGAATTGGTTTTGTGTTCCTATAGTATCCAGGACTAGCTGGTTTGCATGTAGAATATCTTCGGGGGTGCCAGTGTCTTTCCACCAGCCTGTCACTATATCATATTCTATTGTGTTTCCTTTTTCCATTAAAAGCTGTAACGCTTCTGTAATTTCCAGCTCTCCTCTCCAGGATGGCTTGAGCGCATCTATGATATCAAATATTTTCGGAGTAAGAAAGTAGACGCCAATTACTGCCAAGTTTGATGGAGGATTTTTTGGCTTTTCCATTATCTTTTTTATTTTTTTTCCGTCAAGCTCTGCTACACCAAATCTTGACGGATCGTCAACTTCACATAATAACATCATGGCATCTGCAGAAGATGCTTGGAATTTTTTTGTATAATCAACCAACCCCTTTCGCAGTATGTTGTCTCCAAGATATACAACAAACCTGTCGTTTCCAATAAAATCCTTGCAGAGTTTTATTGCATGAGATATTCCAGCAGGCTTGTCCTGGTAGATATAAGTAATATTTACCCCAAACTTTTTTCCATCACCATAATAGTCCTTAACCTTTTGCGGATAGACATCACCAATGATTACTCCAACATCTGTAATTCCTGCATCCTTGAAATCCTCAAGTGCATACTGTGACATGGGTTTGTTTCCTATTGGAAGAAGCTGTTTTGGACCTGCATGGGTAAGCGGTCTTAGCCTTGTGCCATGGCCTCCATGAAGTATGATTCCTTTCATTTTCGATCCTTGTTATTAGATGCGGTATATTTCAATTTGATCCAGTTTTTATTTCAGATATGAAGCGGTCAAGTCCCTCTTCTACTGGGATAGGCTTTACTTTTAGTATTTGAGTTGCCTTGGATATGTCTAAGGAAGAGTCTTTTGGTCTTTTTGCAATCCAGTTCATGTCATTGATACTTGCTGGTTTTAGCAGGCTCTTCTCAAGGCCTAGCTTCTGGGCCACAAGTGTTGCCATGTCGTATCGCGATATCCTTGTTGCACCTGCAAGGTGAAGTATACCAAGTATTTGTCTTGTTGATATTTCTATTAGCATCTGGCTGAGATTTGGGACGTATGTGGGAGAGGTATACTGATCAGTTACAATTGTAATCTCTTTTTTTGCCCTTAGGTTTTCTGCAACAAATACTGGAAAACTCTTTTTTGTGTGATGCATTCCAAACGGGGTACTTGTTCGTGCGATGCACCAGGATGATGCCATGTCTTGTATCGCCAGTTCGCCTTGGTATTTTGAATATCCATAGTAATCAACTGGGCTTGGCATGTCAGATTCTCTTTTCATCCCCTTTTCTCCGTCAAATACATAATCAGTGGATACATAGACAAAAAAGGAGCCATGTCTTGCAGCCTGTTTTGCCAGGGTTCCAGTAGCTTGTGCGTTTATTTTCAATGCTAGATCCTTTTCTTTTTCGCACAGATCAACATTTGTCATTGCTGCCAAGTGTATGATAACATCAGGTTTGGTATCCTCAACAACTTGGATTATGTTGTCGTTATTTACAAGGTCAAGCTGGACTGGAATGCCCTTGCGAGGTTTTGATTGACCATAACATGAATAGACCTGGTGTTCTGATTTTGCAAGGTCTTGAACTACCTGGCTTCCAACCAGTCCTGCAGAACCAGTAACAAGAAATTTCATTTTTACCAGTTTACGGTCCACGGTTGTGGATGTAGTGTTTTTTCATTTGCCAAGGGTTCCCACCACTGGGGATTGTTTTGATACCAAGATACTGTTTCCTGTAAAGCTTGGTCAAATTCGTATCTTGGTTTCCAGCCTGTTGCTTTTTGTATCTTGGAGCAATCAATTGAATATCGCTTGTCATGGCCTGGCCTGTCACCCACTTTTTCTATAATATCTAGAGGCTTGCCCATTAGCTTGAGAATTTTTTCTACAATGGTTTTGTTTGTGATTTCATTCCAAGATGTGATGTTATACACCTCGCCTGACTTGCCTTTTTCAATCAAGGACTCTATAGATTGTACATGGTCTAGGACATATATCCAGCTTCGTATCTGATATCCTCCATCGTATAGTGGAATTTTGAGGTTCTTTGACGCCCGAATTATTGTTTTAGGGACTAGTTTTTCTGGGAACTGGCATGGTCCAAAGTTGTTTGTACACCTTGTTGTGATGCATTTTATTCCATAGGTTCTGTGATATGCTTCAACCAATAGGTCTGCAGATGCCTTGGTCGCTGCATACGGGTTGCTTGGCTTTAGGATATCATCTTCTGTAAATGATTTTTTATTTTCTGCATCTCCATAGATTTCATCAGTGGATACGTGGATGAATAACTTGTCTTGCTTTCTTGCGGCTTCAAGTAGTGAATATGTTCCTAAGACATTTGTCTCGATGAATGGTTTTGGGTTTGATATGGAACGGTCAACGTGGGTCTCTGCTGCAAAGTTTACTATCACATCAGATTCCTTTGCCAGATTTGATATGGTTTCTTGGTTTCTGATATCGTCTTTTATGAAATTGTAATTGGAATTTTTTTCCACATCTTTTAGGTTAGCTAGATTTGAGCCAATTGTGAGACTGTCAAGGTTTGTTATAGTATCCTGCGGTTTGCCTGCAAAATGATTTCTGATAAAAGCACTGCCTATGAAACCTGCGCCACCGCATACAAGAATGTGCATATTGTGAAAGTGCTTAACTTATTATTTATTCTAATCTAGGAGTGACTTATCTATGCATGAAATTAATTATCTATATTTTTCCTTACTGGAAATAAGTAAAGATCTGATTCATTTTATTTACATATAACAGATCTGAATAGTAAGACATTACTCACATATAGCCGTTAGATAATTAAAATGATATTAAGTCATATGGTCCAAAAATTCTACATAGTGGGATGCCAACGTTCTGGAACTACATTACTTCGCCTGATATTGGAATCACACAATGATATAGTATGTTTTGATGAATCACGAGCATATGAGATCCTTGGAAATGATTCAAAAATGGGAGATATAGTTAATCAATATAGTAACAAAAAATACATAGGTTTCAAAATACCACGATTTACAGAACAATTAGACAAACAGAATATTTTTGATTACGGTTTAGAAAAATCAATAAAAAATTTTTACAGAAATGAGCCACTAATCTTTTTAACAAGAGACGTTCGAGATGTTGTTTGCTCCATGAAAACATTACGTGGTAGTAAAGACTCATGGCTAAGGGAGTGGGGTATACCTATCATAAAATTTTGGTGCCAAGAGTCAGCTGATTTTAGAAAAAGATATGAAAATGATATTGCAAAGATAGAAAAGTTTCAAAACTATGATGTAGGCATGGCAGCACTATATTGGAAATTTAAAAATGAAAGCTATCAAATTTACAAGAATTTGGGAATGCCAATAATTAAAGTAAAATATGAAGATGTGGTCACATCACCTGAAAATCCCCTGAAAGAAATTATCGAATTTCTTAATTTGGAATGGGACAACTCACTTCTTTGTCATCATCTTATTTCACATCCAGAAACTGATGAGAGTGGTTTTACCATAGGCAATACAGATTCTCATATGCCTATCAGCACTTTTCATCTACATAGATATCAGGATGAATTATCAAATTCAGAAATAAATGAAATAATGGAGGTATCTGAGCACATTATGAAGATGTTTAATTATCCCGTTTAACAACATGACATATTATTAATTTCATATTTCGTATGTGCTTATCATTTATTTTAATCTAGGAATGATTTATTTATACATGAAAATCATTGTCTGCATTTTTCAAGACGGGTAGCTCCAGATCTTTTTTTATCATAACTGGCTTGTCTGTGGGCCATTTTATCGATATGTCTGGATCATTCCATAAAATTCCCCTTTCATGCTCTGGCGAATACTCTGAATTGACTTTGTAAAGTACATCTGCTCTGTCACTTAGTACACAAAACCCATGTGCAAAACCTTCGGGAATGTAAAGTAACCTATGATTTTTGTCTGAAAGTATTTCTCCTATCCATTTACCGTAGGTAGAAGAACCTTTGCGCATATCAACTGCAACATCAAATATTTCCCCACTTGTTACTATCACTAGTTTTGCCTGTGCTTTTGGATCTTTTTGGTAGTGTAGTCCCCTCAAGACTCCCCTGAGAGAATGAGAATAATTGTCTTGGACAAATCTTGTGTTGATACCATTGACATTAAAAATGGATTCTTTGAAGCTCTCCATAAAAAACCCTCTTTCGTCTGAAAATGCTTGAGCATCTACAAGGATAACATCAGGAATTTCCAATCTTTTGAATTTAAATGGCATTGAAAGAGATAATGATTCAGTTAATAAAAATCATGGTCCCACAATAAAGGAAAAGTGAAACTTTCAGGTTTCAAGTAAACCGACCATCAGAACCAACTGTAATGCCAGAAAAAGAAAGTTTTACATTGTTTTCAGAAAAGAATTTTAATTTTTATTCATAAATTTTATTAATGAATCCAAATTACCTGTTGCAGCTTCTGGGAATTTTTTCTGTAACTCTTTATTTTCCATATACTGTTTGACAATCATAGCCAGAGGTTTTGCTTCTTTTGATGAATTTTCAAAGTAGAAATCATAATGTTTTTGCAACACGTCCTTACGACTATCAGTTAGGATTCCCGATGTGGCAGCCCAGTCAATAAGAGTCTTAAAGTTATTCTTTTGTTCATTAGGAAACGTTTGACGTAAATCACTCCTTAATTCATAAAGATCTGCTAAAACTCGGATAGGTTTGATATAATTTTTAACTACTCTGAATGGTATTGCCAATGAAAGATTTGGATTGTAATATGGATCTCCTCTTTCGATGAAATCGAAGTTTTTCTCTCTGAATAATCTTCTTGCCTCTAATTCTTCTCCAGATATATCAACTGAGCCTCTTGTACCTCCTTCATAATGATATAAAACAGAATATGGCGTGTAAATAATCAGTTTGTTTGATCTTATCACTCGAATACACAAGTCTACGTCCTGCCAAGCTTTTGCTAATTTTTCATCATAACCACCTATCTTATTAAAAAAGTCTTTTTTCATCATCATGCAGGCAGCCGTTACAGCACAACAATCACGTACTATTTTTGGGTAAGAAAAATAACCATCATCATTCTCGTACATGCCACCATAGTTTCCTCCATGATATTGAATTCCTATCACGGTTCCAGCATGTTGAATCCTACCATCTGGATACAGTAGCTTGGCACCCACTATTCCTATTTCATCTCTCTGTGCATGTTCTAGGAGTCCTTCAATCCATTTTGGAGCGATGACCTCAGTGTCATCGTTTAGGAAAATCACATATTTTCCATTGCTCTTTTGTACAGCATCATTGTTTACTTTGGAAAAGTTAAATTTTTCCATGTGTACACTCTCACATTTTACTTTAGGTATGTTTTCACAGAACTTTTTGATTTGTGAATCTTTTGAGCTGTCCATTACGAGTATTTCGACGTTTTTGTAAGTACTTTTTTCAACAATGCTTTTAACGCATTTTTGTAGGTTCGAAAGTGTTCTTGTGGGAATAATGATAGTGATCAAGGGGCTTTCCTTCATGCTATATTTTACACTGTATGTTCCTGGCTGAATACCCTCTTGACATTTTGCGTCAATTTTTCTTCGTTGCAAAGTTTCGGTTATTGCTTTTTTTCCAGCTTCAAATGCATAGTTCTTTTCAGACAAACCTAACGCTGTAGATCCAGGAGTTTTTCTCCAACTGTACAAGACTTTTGATATATGAACTATTTTTCTTGCATGTTCGAGATATCTTAAATTCAGATCATAGTCTTGGCTTCCTTCAAATCCATTTCGAAAACCACCAATTTGTTTCAGCACTGATGTACGATATACGGAAACGTGTATTGTATAGTTGTATGAAAATAATAAATCAGGAGACCAATCAGGTTTGAAAAATGGATCAATGTGTATTCCTTTCTGGTCTATCTTATCCTCGTCAGAATAGATAAAATCTACATTTTTGTCTTTGTTAATTGCATTTACAACCTCTAAAAGCGCATTTGTGGCAAGTTCATCGTCATGATCTAGTAATAATGTGTACTCACCAGTTGCCAGATTCAAGGCATTATTGCTTGCCGAGCTTATACCTTCGTTCTTATGAGAATACGTTACAAGAATTCGGTCATCAGCTGATGATTCTTTCTTCAGAATCTGATGTATTTCATTGTTTGATGAACCGTCATCACATATACACAACTGCCAATTGGGATAATACTGTCTTTTTACTGATAAAATTGCTTTTTTTAATAAGAAAGGATCTGTATTGTATACTGGCATGATTATGCTCACGGTTGGTTTTGCATCAAAGGATTCAATCATTGTAGTTTGTGTCTTTTCATCAACGAAATCATCAAACCCATATCCATAACTGAATTCTTCAGTGGACATAATTGTTGAAATAGGTGTGTTGATTTCTTTTCCATAGAAACGGTATGCAGTTTTTCTTAACGCTTTTCCCAACAAGGTATTTGGAGGACAGGTTTTATCTAGAGATGCAGCTATACGCTTAGATAAATTAAACAAAACGCTATTGTATATCGAGTTTAGTTCATTTGCAAGTAATGATTCCTTTGTAGTGGAATTTTGAAGTCTTTCTACTAGATTATCAATTTTATTACCTTGATTCTCCTTTGTTATTTCTAGCTCCGCAATTATTCTTTCATGTTGTCTGGCTTCCCCCAACACATTTCCAAGTTGAGATGTTTGCTGTTCTAGAAGGGTGTCTTTTTGTTTGAGTTGAGATGTTTGCTGTTCTAGAAGGGTGTCTTTTTGTTTGAGTTGAGATGTTTGCTGTTCTAGAAGGGTGTCTTTTTGTTTGAGTTGAGATGTTTGCTGTTCTAGAAGGGTGTCTTTTTGTTTGAGTTGAGATGTTTGCTGTTCTAGAAGGGTGTCTTTTTGTTTAATTAAATCAGCATTTCGAATTTTATCTAATTCTTGCATATAGAAATTTCTATGTTTTAGAAGCAGATGGGTTTCCATTGTATTTCCAATCTTGTCGGGGGCTATAGTGATTGCCCAGCTTAACAACTTTGTATAGTCAGAGTTTGTAACCGCTGGAAATTCTTGCTGTAAATCAGTTCTGTTTTTATATATTTTCATAAGACTATCTAATGGATTAGTTTCATTCTCATAGATTTTGATTGTAGATGTTTTGAGACTTTCTTCTAGTTTTTGAATCTGCTCTCGTTGTTGCCATAGTTTTTGTTCAAAATTCTTTATTACTCGTTCAATCCGATCTGGTGTCTTTCTCAAACGTATAGCATAAGGAGTAATAAAACTACAATCAAAATCCAGATCCCGATAGAAATTATTTTGTGCAAATAATTCTATCCAATATTCATGTGGTTGTACATTGTAGTGAGTCTTTTCATCTTTGTCTGACGGAGTCGATGAAAATAAAATGTCATCAGAATAAGTACACAGGTTTTTAACTGCCTTTTCTGCTAATTCTGGTTTTAGATGTTCTAAAATTTCAATACACACTGCAAGATCGTATTTTTTCTGAGGTTTTTCCAAAATAGATTTGTGCACACAATATTTTTTTAGATCATCTCTCACTTCACTTAACGCATAATTTGAAATATCAAAACCATATGCATCAATTGATAGATCTCTCAGACATTCAACAAGGAAGCCTTTTGCACAGCCTACGTCTATTACTGAGGCAGGATTGATCTTTTCTTTTATGTTTGATGCAATTTTACGAAAGAAAGGAATAAAATTTTCTCTAGTATATGGAGTACCACAACTTGTATCAAAATAAGTTTTATCATACAATTCTTGATTAGAGGACCTTTGTTTAGAATCAACTTCTTTCTTTTCATTCATACGTGTTACAAAATTGGGTTATACTTCCATAAGTAGTTACTACTCTAATTTAAATAAGATTTCTATGGAATTTGTTGATCATAAATATTAGAAAGATAAAAAAGAAACAATAAAAATTTTCTTTTAATCACAGTAAACATAAATTCGTATTAGACAACATAGCGTTTATGTCAATTGATCATTCAGCTATTCATGAAAATAGATGGAATTTAAGCAAGAAATACATTCTGGGAAAGGGACTGGAGGTAGGAGCTCTCAACAGGCCATTACCTGTGCATAAATGTGTTCAAGTAATTTACATAGATAACATCAATGTCGAAGATGCGTATAACATTCATTTTCCTAGGTTGAAAGGAACTGATATTGTAAATGTGGATGTCATAGATGATGCAGAAGAATTAACAACAATTCCTCTTGAAAGTCAAGATTTTATCATAGGGTGTCATTTTTTAGAACATACACAAAATCCAATAAAAACTATTGAATCGCATCTTTCCAAGATAAGAGTTGGAGGAATTTTGTATTACATACTCCCAGATAAAAGATATACATTTGATATTGACAGACCGGTCACTACTTTTGAACATATATTATACGATTATCAAAAAGGTGCAGACATATCATATGATTCTCACATGTATGAATGGGTAGAATTAGTTGAACATGTTAAAACAAAAGAACAGATAGAAAGTCGTGTCAAAGAATTGAAGGATATCGCACATGCTATTCACTTTCACGTATTTGATGCAAAGACTCTCAAAGAATTTTTTGAAAAAATCAACGAAGTGTTAGGAAATTCATATGAGATAGTCGAATTCTATGAGGATAAGATGCATGAGAACATAGTAATCTTAAGAAAACTAAAATCTAAAACAAAGACACATAATGAAAACCTAGATCCAAATATGCCATTAGCTATTCGTACTTTGATGCAAGTTTACGAGAGACGAGAGGATTTGCAGAAAGCATATCCCGAGGTAAAAGAAAAGAAAGAACTATCTAGTCTTATTGAATGGGCAAAAAGATATGGCATAAATGAAGATTCGAGATTATTTAGATTTGCCCCTTATTTTGAATCTTGAAATTGTTGCAAGTTTATTTATTAACAAAAGGAAAAAATAGGAACCAAAGAAAGTGAGACTAATTGAATGAATTTGATGAGGATACACCAGCACTAAAGATTCTGCTAGAACTATACTATAAAAGAGCAGATCTTCAAGATGCATATCCTGAAGTATTGAAGAAAGATTATCAGGCTCTTATAAATTGGGCTTCAGGTGTTTCAAATCACAAATGGTCCGATGCAGATATAGATCGTATATCAAACTTCAAAAGTTGGTACACAAAAAATGAAAAATATGTAGAACGTCCGAAAAATGAGTCCGTCATAAAGGAAATTCTGAAACTTACAGACCGAGCAATGAATAACACACTGGATGAAATATTAGTAGAATCTGATATTAGTGAACATTTATCAACTTTATTTTTACTGACAATTGAATTTGATTTAAAGAGAATTTTAGAGTTAGGTGTAAGGGATGGAAATTCAACCACAGCCTTGACGGAAGCAGTTTCTAAAATAGATGGTCATGTTTGGAGTATAGACGTAAATTCTTGTAACGAAGCAGGACGAAAAGTGAAATTGTTAGATTTAGAAAAATATTGGACCTTTATCCAAGGAGACGATATAGCCATAGGACAAAACTGGAACCAAAAAGTTGATCATATTTTCATAGACACATCACATTCTTACGGTCATACCTTACAAGAATTGAAAACTTATGTCAAGTTTCTAGAACCTAATGGCTTCATTACTTTTCATGACACAAGAACATACCCAGGGGTTTTGAAAGCTATACGAGACTTTGTGACTAATGAAACTTGCAAATACAGGTTTTACAATTATTTTAATAATAATGGTTTTGCTATACTAAGAAAGCTCAATTAGATACTGTCAACATCATGCACATGTTATTTAATAATTTTACAAAATAGAATGATCCTGTAAAACGTAGAAACGATTTTTTACTATTTTTGATGTCAGATTATTTTTCTTTCGACTCAGCAAATTGCCTATACGCTTCAACTACTTTTTTTGGCTCACCATATTCCCTAATAGTTCCCTCATGAAGCCAAAGTACTTTATCACATAGATGCTGTACTTGGTCTATATAATGAGAAACATATACAATGGTTTTCCCAGATTTCCTAAATTTCATAAATGTGTCAAAGCTTTTTTCTTGAAAAAGTATATCTCCCACAGATAGGATTTCATCAACTAAAAGAATATCAGGATTCACTTGAATTGCAGTTGAAAAAGCAAGTCGTGCATTCATACCAGTTGAGAAATTCTTTAATTTGGTATCAAGAAATTTTTCCAGCTCAGCAAACTTTGCTATTTCCTCTATCTTTTCTTTGATCTGTTTTTTTGTAAAGCCTAGAATTACTCCATAGATAATTATGTTATCGCGTGCAGTTAATTCGCCATTAAAACCTGTTCCTAGCTCTAAAAATGGGGTTAATTTACCATTAGTTACAACTGTTCCCTCATCAGGAGAGTATATGTTCCCAATAATCTTCAATAAAGTTGTTTTACCATTTCCATTAAAACCTACAATTCCCAGCATTTCACCTTTTTTTACTGAGAATGAAATATCTTTAAGAACAGTAAGTTTTTCATATGTTTTCTGCCTGTCAAAAATTGACGTTAAATATTCATATACAGAATTTCTTTTCTCATGATAGATCCTAAAGCTCTTGGTTACATTTTTTACTATGATAGAGTATTCGTTTTCCAAGTTATAGTTCCTCAATTATTCTTTTACTCTTTATTCTAAAAACGAGGTATCCAATTATGAAGATGATTGCTGTTGAAGCTATAATGTATAGTGTTTCTTTAAGAGTGGGCAGTGAACCATACAATACAAGGCCATGCGCAGTATCAAGAATAGGAACTATGGGATTAAGCTGTAATATGTTTCTTATATATTCTGGAAACATGTCTAATTTGTAAATTATTGGCGTAACAAAAAATCCCATTTGTAAGAGAATTTGCCATATAAACTTGAGATCCCTGAAATATACGGTTAAAACTGAAAGAAACAAAGAGATTCCTAAAGTAAATATAAACAAGTCAATCAGAAGCAAAGGCAACAGAACAATTGTTACTGGCGGTACAAAATGAAAGACAACAATAAAAAAAGAAAACGCTAAAAATTCAAACCCCATCATGATTAATGCGGTCAGACATGAGCTTATGACGATTATTTCCCTTCTAAAGTAAACTTTCTGTATTATTCCTGCTCGTTCTAGCAAGCTTGACTGACCCATCAAGGTAGATCGTTGAACCATATACCACATGATCAATCCAAGCAACAAGTAAAGAGGATAATTTTGAATATTATTTTTTATTACGTTAGTAAAAACAAAATACAGAACAGCTAACATCAAAAGTGGTTCTAAAAATGACCAGAGAAACCCTAACACTGATTTACGATATCTTAGCTTTACATCGTTAATTGCCAATATAACAATAAGAGATCTTTTCTCCCAAATTTGTTTCAGAAGATTATCTGACACGAAATGAAAGGCGTTTCAAGATCATTATAATGTTATTTATAACGAAACCAGTAATTTAACAAGGATCTCTCCTTGCTTAGATTTAAATTCAATCTAAATTATGTTTGAACCTTTTTGATCACGGCACATAGAAATGAGATAACTAGGTAAATTAAATAGCCCTTTTTTCAGATTTCCCAAACCTAACGTAGTGTTCATATGGATCTGTATTTGCTTCAAGAACATCCGGGTTTTTCTTCAAATAACTTATTGCACTAAAGTTTTCTGGTATGTCCTTATGATTCCTATAAGAAGAATTGGCAAATCGATTTATCGTTTCGTCTAGGTTTTTCAGCAAGAAGGGCTTTGGTGTTACGTTTTTTATATCTTCATCAGTTAAGGGAATTCCATGAAATTTGTTTTGGACAATCTTACCAGTACTAATATCTAAAATATCCCTGATGAGAATTTTTCCCTTGGCTGCATTGTTAGCTAATGGAGTGGTATACACACAATCATCAAAAAAGTAATGAGTTACTTGAGACCATCTGGTTCTAGTCTTATCCATAATAGTGCCTCCACCGTGAACAACGTTTGAAGTCCAGATAACAGCTTGACCTTTCTTTAGCTTTGCAACTTTTGGTGTAGCATTATAGTACTTTGCTAGTGTTTGCCAAGTATCAGTAAATTTTGGATAATGAGCATAGACATGTTCTCGCGGATTATTTTCTGGATCTATTGAAAAATGTTCGTTAGATAATGAAACCCAATTCTGAGAACCAGGATAGTAAAAAAGAGCACCGTTTTGTTCGTCTATATCTTCAAGTGCAATCCATACTCCGCACATAAATTTCTCAGGTAAGCTGTTAAAGTGAACATGATCACTATGAGCTGCTTGTTGTGTACCTACACCAAAGTTAAGTGTCTGAAATGGAAAAGCATGTCTCCCATACAAAATTGATAGTATTTCTAGTAATTTTTTATTGGCGGCAAGTTCTTTAACTTGAACGCAGAAAGACCAGGCATCTTGAATCCGTAAATCAGCTCGCTCTCCCGAGCGCCATTTCTCCCAGTCATATTTTGGACTAATTATATTCTTGATGTCTTCTACAATTTTGTTAAAATTAGGTTCAGGGAAATCAAAAACAGCAAAACCGTCCTTGTTTAGAGTGCAAGCTAAATCATTAATCTCGTCAGAATAACTACTAAAATCCCATATTTCAAGAAAACAAGGTTGATGAATTAATGGAATTCCTGGTAGTGTAATTGGTTTATTGGACATTATTTATCCTGCAAGTTGTTCTCGTTAATAACAATTATGTGAATAACTAAGATTTTTTGGCAATCACTAGTAATCTTTCTCCAGTACCTTCCCAGTGCATAACATGATCAAATGCTATCAGTTCTAGATGAAGATGATGTAAAAGAGTTGAAACTTCTTTCGTAGTATAATAACCTACAAACGTTTCTATTTCTCCCCACCCACTAAGTGCAGGTCCA
>Ga0307372_10009967_pt1 | contig 12954 bp, 16 predicted proteins | sample OX1MG_FD_202533 | JGI IMG/M metagenome (GOLD analysis project Ga0307372, IMG submission 202533) | Soil microbial communities from Risofladan, Vaasa, Finland - OX-1 | ecosystem: Environmental > Terrestrial > Soil > Coastal area > Acid sulfate soil | place: Finland: Risofladan, Vaasa | collected...
GCCGCCGGAATCGGCTACGCCGTGGCTTCGGGTGCCCTGGCTTCCGGACTGGGTTATGCGATCTGGTACACGGTACTGCCGGTATTGAAAGCCACTCGCGCCGCCAGTGTGCAACTCAGCGTGCCGGTGATCGCGGCGCTGGGCGGCGTGTTACTGCTGGGTGAGCACCTCAGCCTGCGGCTGGTGCTGGCCTCCATCGCCATCCTCGGCGGCATCGCCCTGGTGATCCTGGAGAAGCGTTCCATGAATGCTGCACGACAAATAAGTACTGGACAGCAATGAACGCAGGATTTCCACGCGCATTCTCATGGCTGCTCAGGTTATTGGTCCTGACCGCGGTACTGTCCGTGGTGTGCTTCGGTATCCTCGTGTGGCGGGTGAAACCGCTGGCAGTGGCTGTGTGTCCTGTTTGCTTTGGCTTTGACAAGATTGAAAGCGGCATCTACGCCGAACACGGGATGCCCGTCGAAGCGCAGGTGTTGGCGAAGCGTGTGTTAGCACTCGCAGAGGAACGCGTCCGGGATTTCTACGGCGATATCCAAGATCACCCACGAGTGCTGATCTGCGCGACTCAGACTTGCATCGGCAGGATCGGGGGCGGCGATGCCGCCAGCGGGTCAGTCGGTGCATGGGTGCTGCTCCTGGGCCCAAAAGGCATGAATGAGATCGATATCGCCCATGAGCTGTCGCTCATCGAGGTCTCAGGCCGCATCGGCCTATATTATTCGCTCATGGACACGGTTCCGGCCTGGTTTGATGAGGGTGTGGCGGTGGTGGTCTCGGATGCCCCGGAATTCGCCGCACTCGCGAAAGCCAATCACAACGGCTGCCTGAATAAACCCACCGATGATTTGCCGGTGGATAAGACCAAGTGGGTCGAGGAAGCAGGCGAGTACCCGTTCATTTACGCGCAAGCCGCATGCCGCGTGTCCGATTGGATGGCGACAAGAGGTGGCAGCCATGCGGTCAGCCGCTTGCTGGCGCGGATTGCGCAGGGCGAAGCGTTTGATAAACTGTATGCCGAGCATTAGTATTTGTCGTACGCAAGCTGCATGTAATCTATCATCCATGCGCAACACCTTTAATATATGCATATAACCCAATCGATCTAGGGCCCGGGGATGCCTGAAAAAGTACATCCGGTTTTCGACGGCGGCTGCACCTGTCGGGCGGTGCGCTTTCGCATGACCGGCATGCCGCTATTCGTGCACTGCTGCCATTGTCGCTGGTGCCAGCGGGAGACCGGCTCCGCATTCGCCCTCAACGCCATGATCGAAACCGAGCGGGTGGTCTTGCTGCACGGCATGCTGGAAATCATCAATACTCCTTCCAACAGCGGCATGGGCCAGAAGATCAGCCGCTGCCTGGTTTGCAAAGTCGCGCTGTGGAGCAACTATGCCGATGCCGGCGATGCCATCCGCTTCGTGCGGGTCGGCAGTCTCGAAGATCCGGACCACTTTCCGCCGGACATTCATATTTTCACCTCCTCCAAACAACCATGGGTGGTGCTGCCGGAAGGCATACCTACGGTGCCAGAATATTACGACCGTAAAAAATATTGGCCGCGGGCCAGTCTCGAGCGCCACGCGACCTTGCAGGCAGCTGCCGCCAAGTCCTGAGGGGCCGCAATAGACTCAGTCCAGTAATCTTCCACGCCACTCCGCGTTCCTTGAGCTATGCTTTCTGTAGTGCATGCAGGAGGGCATAGCCATGAGACTTTCAGATGTACTGGATTCCAAGGGCTGGGAGACGGTGGTCACCCACGAGAACGTGACCGCCACCGAAGCGGTCAAACTCATGTGCGACAAGCATGTAGGCGCAGTGGTGATCAGTGACGCCAAAGGCCGGATCGGCGGCATCCTCACAGAGCGCGACATCCTGCGGCGCTATGCAGAATACGGCAATAAGCTCGGCGAGCTGAAAGTATCCAAGATCATGACCCACAAGGTTGAAACCGCCGAACCCGATGCCAGCGTGGATGAGGTGCTCAATACCATGACCAACAAGCGCTTCCGGCACATACCGGTTGTGCGTGGCGGTAAACTGGTGGGCATCGTTTCCATCGGCGACATGGTCAAGGCCATGCTGCAGGAGAAGATGCAGGAGGCAGACTCGCTGCGCGAGTACATCACTTCCTGATGGAAAGTTTCTGGTTACACCACGGTCTGTGGTTCCTGATCTTCATGTGTTTCTTCCCGCGGCTGACACTGTTGTTTTCGAGTGTGCCGTTCGGCGGTCTTTTGTGGTGGCTGGGCTGGATCTTTGCACCGCGTCTGCTGGTGGCGATCCTGGCCACTTACAACTATGGGCATACCAATATCATCCTGTGCGTGCTTGCCTGGATTTGGGCACTGGCCGGTGAGAGCACCGAGAAGACCGTGCTGGTTTACAAACGGCCCCGATATCGACGCTAAGTAACCAGCAACGCCCCGCCTGCATATGACCAAACACACTGCTGAGCTCGTCAAGATAGCTTGTCCTTACTGTGGTGAGAGCATCGAGATCAACGTGGATTGCTCGGTGGAGAACCAGAGCTATATCGAAGATTGCCAGGTGTGTTGCCGGCCCATGGTTGTCACGGTCGCCGTCGATGTGGCGGGCGTGCCCAGTGTCGAAGTCTCAGCGGAAGACGACACCTGAAATAAAACGGAAGGATCGGGCGTTACGGAATGATTTAAGGGTTTCCGTCGCCCGGTATCGGTGGCTCGCCCGCGGCAGGTTCCGCAGCGGCTTTCTTGGCGAGTTTTTTCAAACGCTTGTCTTCCTGCTTCTTCTGACGGGACAAGTCACGCTGGCGCTTGTCGAATTTGTAATTGGCTTTGGCCACGATGTTTCCTTATATTGAGCCTGCAGTATAGGCTTATTCTGGTGACCTTGCCGAGCTTACTTGCGGTAGTCACCTGTCGTTTCTATGTATCTACATATGCATCGTGCCCATGGGGCATACTTATCGCCAGGTAGTGGGAGACTCGATCAACATGTGCGGTCGCTACACCAGCCGATTCAGTGACAAGCAGAATTTGCCCGCGAGCGTGGTGGATATCCCACGTTTCAAAGCACGCTACAACATCGCCCCGCAGCAGAAGGCAGCCATCATCAGGATGCTGGATGGCCAGCCGAGTTATGAAGAATTGAGATGGGGGTTCCGTCCGTCCTGGCTCAAGGACAAGAACAAGGCGCAAATCAACGCGCGCGCCGAGACCTTGTTCACAAAGCCCATGTTCAAGCACAGCGCCCTGCATCGGCGTTGTCTGGTGCTGGCGAGTGGCTGGTACGAATGGCAGCAGGGCGAGCATGGCAAACAACCGTATGTGTTCCATCTGCAAGATGATCCATTGTTCGCTTTCGCGGGCATCTGGACGCGCTGGCATACGCAGGGCCAAGAACAGGAGGACAGCGACAGTTACGCCATCGTGACCACGGACGCCAATCCTGTGGCTGCGCCGGTGCACAGACGCATGCCGGTGGTGCTCGCGAAGAAAACCTGCGCGGCCTGGCTGGATGAAGCCGCTCAGGATATCAAAACTCTATCGTCCCTGCTCACGCCGTATTCCGGCGACGACCTGCATGCATATCCAGTGAGTACCTATGTGAACAGCCCGCAGCATACCGGAGAGGAATGCATCAAGCCCCTGCAAGAGCTATAGACATCCAGCCACGGCCAAAGCAGTCCCGCAGGATAGACACTTCGATGTCAGGCAGGCTTGGCCTGAAAGCCGACTGCGGGTAAAGTGCGGGCTCCGCGCCGAGCCGATTAACTAATCTTAGGAGTCCCGTGATGATTCGCACCCCTATTTTCACACTCACGTTGGTGCTGATGTCTGCCGTGCTTCCGGTTACTTCAGCTTTCGCCGATCAAGGCGGTACCATGACACCGAAAACTGCCGCACAGGACAATCCATTGTTAACTCCGAGTACATTACCTTTCCACGCACCGCCTTTCGACAAGATCAAAGACAGTGATTTCCAGCCGGCCTTCGAGGCAGGCATCAAGCAGCAATTGGCCGAAGTGGACGCAATCGCGAACAATCCGGCGCCCGCCAGCTTCGAGAACACCCTGGTGGCATTGGAGAAAAGCGGACAATTGCTGACTCGCGTGAGCCAGATTTTCAACGGGCTCACCAGTGCGAATACCGATCCAACGCTCCAAAAAGTTCAGGAAGCGATGGCACCCAAATTGGCTGCCAGTCAGGACGCCATTTTTCTAAACGACAAACTCTTCAAGCGCATCCAGAAGATTTACGCCGAGCGCCGCACGCTCAAACTCGATCCCGAGTCCCATCGCCTGATCGAGTATTACTACCAGCAGTTTGTGATGGCGGGCGCCAAGCTTTCCGACGCCGACAAGGCCAAGCTCAAGCAGCTCAACGAAGAGGAAGCCACACTCAGCGCCAAGTTCGTCAACCAGCTGCTGGCCGCCAACAAGGCCGGTGCACTGGTGGTGAGTGACAAATCGGAACTCGCCGGTCTTTCTGAGGGCGAGCTGGGAGCGGCAGCGCAGGCTGCCAAGGCCCGTGGACTGCAGGGCAAATGGGTGATACCCCTGCAGAACACCACCCAGCAACCCGATCTGCAGTCGCTCTCGGACCGCGCCACCCGCGAGAAGCTCTTCGAGGCTTCATGGATCCGGGCCGAGCGCGGTGATGCCAACGACACGCGCGCGACCATCGCACGCCTCGCACAGCTGCGCGCCGAGCAAGCCAAACTGCTCGGCTATTCCGATTACGCCAGCTGGAAACTTCAGGACCAGATGGCCAAGACCCCGGCGCACGTGGAGCAGTTCCTCGATCAGCTGATTCCTCCTGCCACTGCCAAGGCCCGTGCGGAGGCCGCGGATATCCAGGCGCTCATCGACCAGCAGCATGACGGCTTCAAACTCGAGGCCATGGATTGGGATTTCTATGCCGAACAGGTACGCAAGGCCAAATACGATCTGGATGACGCGGACATCAAACCCTATTTCGAGCTTAACCGGGTGCTGACGGATGGTCTGTTCTACGCCGCCAACCAGCTGTATGGGCTGACCTTCAAGGAACGCCACGACATCCCGGTGTACCAGAAAGACGTGCGCGTGTTTGAAGTCTATGACAGCAATGGCAAACCGCTGGGCTTGTTCTATTGCGACTACTTCAAGCGCGACAACAAATCGGGCGGTGCCTGGATGGACAATTTCGTAACGCAGTCGAAGCTGCTGGACCAGCAGCCGGTGATCTACAACGTGACGAATTTCCCCGAACCCCCACCGGGACAACCCGCGTTACTCAATATCACCCAGGTCATCAGCATGTTCCATGAGTTCGGTCACGCCCTCAACGGGTTCTTTGCTGACCAGGAATATCCAAGCCTGTCGGGCACGGCCACGGCGCGCGATTTCGTGGAATATCCTTCGCAGTTCAACGAACACTGGGCGCTGAATCCGAAGGTGCTGGCGCACTATGCGTTTAATTACAAGACCGGTGAACCCATGCCGCAGTCGCTGGTGGACAAGATCAAGAAGGCCGAATACTTCAATAAAGGTTATGACATGACTGAGATGCTGGCGGCCGCCGAGCTGGACATGCAATGGCACACGCTGCCGGCGGATGCGCCGTTGCAGAATGTGGATAGCTTCGAATCTGCAGCCTTAAAAAAGACCCATGTGTACATGCCGCAAGTACCGACGCGCTATCGTTCCAGCTACTTCATGCATATCTGGGGTAATGGTTATCAGGCCGGCTACTACGCCTATCTATGGACGCAGATGCTCGCAGATGATTCCTATCAATGGTTCCTCGATCATGGTGGCCTGACACGTGCCAACGGCCAGCGCTACCGTGATCTGATCCTGTCGCGCGGCAATACCGAGGATTACGCCAAGATGTTCCGCGAATTCTACGGGCACGATCCCCAGATCGGTCCGATGCTCAAATACCGCGGTCTGAGCGGTAACTGAGCAGAATCCTGGACTGTGGGGCCGGCATAAGCCGGCCCCACTCTTATGAAATGTATGTGAGGTGAAGGTCATGACACACACAGGCAGTTGTCATTGCGGAAAAGTCCGCTACGAAGTGGAGGGTGATCTCGGTGAGGTGACGGAATGCAATTGTTCCATCTGCCGTCGTCGCGGTTATTTGCTGTGGTTCGTGCCGCGGGACAAAATGCATCTCAAGACACCCGATTCGGAGCTATCCAGTTACACATTCAACAAGCACAGGATCAAGCATCGCTTTTGCACTACCTGCGGCAGCGCGACTTTTGGCGAAGGCAGCGACTCCAAGGGCAATAAAATGGTGGCCATCAACGTGCGCTGCCTCGAAGACGTGGATCTCTCGACACTCAAGATCAAGCAGTTCGATGGCAGCAGTTTGTAGACTGTTGGCGGCTTCCAGGTTGCAAGCATCTTTGAATGTCGCTAATAGTCGACACCGCGAGCAGGTACTGCATTAAATCTCGTTAATGTGCCAGGGTGTCATTCCTGTTTCAGTCAACCCCGTTAATAAGCGTGCGTTGTTTGCTCTTAGGGCCACAAACTCGAGGATCAACCATGCAACGCACGACTACCGCACTAATCATTGCCGCAATAGCCGGAATCGTACCGGCATTGCCCGTCACCGTCTCTGCGCAGGTGAGCGTCAGCATGTCCGTGGACATCGGGCCGCCACCGCTGCCGTATTATCCGCAACCTTATGCACCGGCTCCGGATTACATCTGGACTCCTGGTTATTGGGCCTATGGCCCCTATGGCTACTATTGGGTGCCCGGCACCTGGGTACTAGCGCCGGCTTTCGGCCTGCTGTGGACGCCGGGTTGGTGGGGTTGGGAGGCTGGATTCTATAGGTGGCACCACGGCTATTGGGGCCCGCATGTGGGTTATTACGGCGGTATCAACTACGGCTACGGCTATACAGGTAGGGGTTATGAAGGCGGCTATTGGCGTGGACACGATTTCTACTACAACCGCGCTGTCAATAATATAGATCCCGATCACGCCCGATACGCTTACGATGGTCCCGCGAACAATCGCACCGAAGCCAGCCGTATCAGCTATAACGGAGGCGAGGGCGGCGTCAGGTTCCAGCCGACACCCGATCAGGAGACCTACGCCCGTGAGCCGCATACATTTGCGACCCCCGCACAGAAGCAGCAGGAGTCCCTCGCTCAGGCTAATCCCGCACAGCGGTATTCGATGAATCATGGCAGACCTGAGATCGCTGCTACTGCCCGGCCCGGTAAATTCAAGGGTTCGGACGTGGTGCGCATGAATAAGGAGCAGGACTCCTATGTTTACAAGCCGGGTCAGCAACCAAACCGGGGTAGCCGGGGCGGTGAACCTTCACCCCGAGTGTCCCAGCCCGTGGAGCACGCTCCAACGCCGGATCAGAATATGAATCGTGTTTACAAGCCGGATACGCAACCAACCAGGGGTGGCCGGGTCGGCGAACCCTCACCTCCAGTGTCCCGGCCCGTGGAGCATGTTCCAACGCCGGATCAGAATATGAATCGGAATGAAAAACGCGCCGGGGAAGGTCGCACGACGCGACCCGAGAATTCTTATGACAAACAACCAGGACAGCCTCACGCTAGACCTCCTGAAGCCAAACGCCCGCCCGAGCATAAGAAGCACGACGACGAAAATCGTCCGCCGCCTCGTTGAATCAAAAATGTGAAGCCAGCCGATATCTAATTACATCGGCTGGCTGAGCCCCAGTGCCGATTCAGGCTGAACCCAGCTCCTTGCTGAATGCCCGCCTCAGGCAAAGCACCTGCAGTGCCTGAGAATTAGCGTTTCAGGATGGATTTGCGGATTCCAGCTGCTGGCGATGCCGCAGTGCCGGGAACCACCACATCCACAAACCCACCACCACGAGCGTACCGATGCCACCAATGAGAGTGGCGGGTACCGCCCCGAACCATGACGCCGTGACGCCGGATTCAAATTCGCCGAGCTGGTTCGAGGTATTGATGAAGATGGCGTTGACGGCACTCACGCGTCCGCGCATCTCATCCGGGGTTTCCAGTTGCACCAGCGCCGAGCGGATCACCATGCTGATCATGTCGAGCGCGCCCAGGCTGATCAACGCCAGCATCGAAAGCCAAAAAGATCTTGAGAGTGCGAAAATGATGGTGGCAAGACCGAATCCCGCCACCGAAACAAACATGACCTGACCGATTCGGCGTTTCAGCTGACGATGCGCCAGCCAGACACCCATTGCGAGCGCACCCACGGCCGGCGCAGCGCGCAACAGGCCCAGGCCCCAAGGGCCGGTATGCAGGATGTCGCGCGCAAAGATCGGCAATAGGGCAGTGGCGCCGCCTAACAATACCGCAAACAAATCCATTGAGATGGCGCCCAAGACTACGGGTCGATGACGTATGAAAGTGATGCCGGCAAACACGCTACGCAGCGTCGCTGGTTCACGCGGCACTCGCGGACGGTCAGTTTTTAGCCGCCACATCAGGAAGGACGCTGTCAGAAACAACAAACCCGAGACGCTATACACCACTCCAGGTCCGGCCACGTACAGGAAGCCGCCGAGTGCAGGACCGATGATCATCGCCGACTGCATGGCCGAAGAACTGGCTGCCATGGCGCGCGGATAGAGTGCGATCGGCACCAGGCGCGGGAGCAATGCCTGCAGGGTCGGGAATTCGAAGGCCTTGGCGACACCGATCACGAAGATCAGTGTGAGTATGGCGGTTTCATGGAACCAGTGCAGATAACTGCCGATCGCAAGCATTCCTACCGCCAATCCTTCGATCAGCTGACAGATGAGTACCACGCGCTTGCGTTCATAGCGGTCGGCTACATGACCTGCCACCAGAGCCAGAGTGATCGAAGGAATGAACTGCACCAAGCCAATCATGCCCAGATCAAACGCTCGGTGGGTCATGCTATATATTTGCCAGCCTACCGCTACAGACAGCATCTGGAAGGCGAAGCCGGAAGCGCCGCGCGCGAACCAGAATTGCAAAAATGCAGGCTGCCGCAACAATGAGTTATTGGTGATATCTTGTCCGGCGGCGTTTGACGGCATAGGGGAGGGCATATTTCGTCAGAGTATCAGTGTAGCAGCCAGCAGCGACGGCCTGAGAGCGGTCGGTTCTCTTTCTTCAGCCACACTCATTTTCTATTCAGGGATCTGATTGATTCAGGAATTCACAAGTTTCTTATGGGAATGGTCAGGTTCGCCGCAACGCATCAGGATGCTGGCACGCACCGCATCACGTAGTGCGCGCGCATCATTGCCGCGTTTGCCCGTGGGCATGATAGGCGCGAGCAGTTCCACTTCCACTCTGCCTGGACGCGGGCGCATGGTCTCAGCGGGCAGAATGGCGCGTGCGCCACGAATTACCACCGGTACCACGGGGATGCCGGCGCGCGTCGCCGCCAGAAATGCACCCATGTGAAAAGCCCGCAACCCCGGTTCCCTGCAGAAAGTGCCCTCAGGGAATACACCCAGTGAAACGCCGTCACGCGCCAGCTGGATTAGACGGTTGGCATCTTTTAGCGCCGTCTTGGTGTTGAAACGCTCTACGAACTCCGAACCCATTCGCATCAATAGCCAACCCACTAACGGCATGCGCATGGCCTCGCGTTTTATGACAAACCCAAATCGCGGTGGCAGGACGGCAGTGAGCAATGGCCCGTCCATGTAGGTGCAGTGATTGGATGCCAGAAAACAAGCGCCTGCGGGAAGATTCTCCAGCCCAGTTACCATAACGGGGATGCCAGCCAGCCGGAACAGTAGTCGACCCGCCCTCTGGGCTACCCGCCGGCGGCTTACGCGACCGGGCAGGATAATCACACACAGCGTGGCCGGTAAGCCAAACAACAGTAACACCGCCCATACCTGCAGGGGAAATACCAGGGAATAGAGGTAGTTAGGGGATTTTCTCATATTAGTTTTGGGAGAATACTGAGTAGAATTCGGGCTCGTAAATGCACTCAGGTATGCTAATATTTTACATAAATTAATTTTACGATGTTTCTTTGAAAGTGTGTTTAATCCACACAAGGCAATGGTACGTAATGTTATTCGTGTACGAAATAACATCTTCCACATGGCGAGGTGCCTTCCATGAATGATTCAATCATTACCGGACACACCGCTTTCCATAATGCAAACGAACTCGCTCAACCAACTCCTGTGGCCGGTCAGCAGGAGGTGGAACGCTTCCTGGATGCCATGTGGAGCGAACGCGGCTTGGCAGATAACACGCTTTCCGCCTACCGTGCAGATCTAGTCGGATTATGCCGTTGGCTTGATCATCAGCATGTGGGGATCCTGCAGGTCCAGCGAGATCAATTACTGGCTTTTCTGGCCTGGCGGGTGCAGCAAGGTGCGCGCCCGCGCTCCACGGCGCGCCAGCTGTCGAGCGTCCGCAGATTTTATCGATATATGCTGCGCGAGGGACGCATTCATGAAGATCCCAGTACTCGCATCGATATGCCGAAACTCGGTCGCCCCTTGCCGAAATCGCTGACCGAGACCGAAGTGATCGCCTTGCTCAAAGCACCGGATACCACACAAGCGCTTGGCGTGCGTGATCGTGCCATGCTGGAACTGTTGTATGCCACGGGCTTACGAGTCTCTGAACTGGTGACCTTGCGCATCGATCAGGTAAACCTGCGCCAAGGTGTCGTGCGTGTGCTCGGCAAAGGCAAACGTGAGCGTCTGGTGCCCATCGGTGAAGAGGCCCAGACCTGGATCGAGAAATTCCTGCAGGCACCGCGTTCTGAGATCATCGGTTCGCAACAGAATGATTTTTTGTTCTCCACGCGCCGCAGTGATCACATGACGCGTCAGGCCTTCTGGCACATCATCAAGCGCTATGCCCAGAAAGCCGGCATAGCCGCGGCCATGTCGCCGCATACTCTGCGGCATGCATTCGCTACGCACCTGTTGAATCATGGTGCCGACTTGCGGGTGGTGCAGATGCTACTGGGACACAGCGATGTGTCGACTACCCAGATATATACGCATGTTGCCCGTGAGCGTCTCAAGGACCTGCATTCCCAGCATCACCCCAGGGGCTAACTGCAACTGGCATGGAAAATTAATCAAAACTCTTTCAATGAGAATCTCTCTAACTGTTTTATTGATCGGCCTGTTATTCGGCAGTTTATCGGTGCATGCGGATAGCGTGACCAGTGATGAAGTGCGCCTTGCAAAATTGCTTAGCCTCAAAGTTACGGACGTCACACCGGCACCCATCCCCGGACTGTATCAAGTCACAATCGGCCCACTAGTGGCTTATGTGAGCGCCGACGGACGCTATATTATCCGCGGTGACATCATCGATGTGCACAGCGGCGAAAACCTGACCGCCAGCGATCGCGCGGGGATGCGGCTTGCCTATTTGCAGCAGTTAGGCACTGCGGACATGATAGTGTTCTCGCCTATACATCCTCGGCACACCATCACGGTACTCACCGATATCGATTGTCAGTACTGTCGAGTATTTGAGCGTGACCGGCCGACCCTGAATGCCATGGGCATCGCTGTTCAATATCTTTTTTTCCCGATCGATGGTGTTGGTTCACCTTCCTGGCACAAGGCCATGGCTGTGTGGTGTTCACATGACCGTAAATCGGCTCTCGAAACAGCTATGGCTGGCAGGCCAGTGACAAGCAAACCTTGCGATACCGCGGCGATGACAGTTGGTTATCGGTTCGGGAGGTTACTGGGCTTAAACGGTACGCCAGCTATCATCACAGACCGCGGGCGTTTGATCGACGGTTATCTGCCGCCTGCTGAACTTGTATCCTTACTTGATACTGGGGCAGTGTCTTTTCAGAAAGCCGCCAAGTAGGATTTCCAGACAATCCCATAGAAAACGCCCGTCAAAGACGGGCGTTTCTTCAATAGACTGAATTCAGCGTTCCAATAATTTCAACTTGTCGGGTTTGCCTTCCCATGCCTTGGCATCGGTAGGCGCGGGTTTCTGCTGGGTGAGCACCGGCCAGGCTTTGGCTAATTCGGCGTTCAAGGTTCTGAACTGCTGCTGGTCTTCGGGCAGATCATCCTCGGCATAGATGGCATTGATAGGACATTCGGGTTCGCACAATGTGCAGTCGATGCATTCATCCGGGTCGATCACCAGAAAATTCGGGCCCTCGTGGAAACAGTCCACCGGACAGACTTCCACGCAGTCCGTGTATTTGCACTTGATGCAGTTTTCCGTGACGACGAAAGTCATGGTGCATGCCTCTGTGGCGATGTGCCGATGGCTTGATTCTGCCACAAGCTTGAGTGAGTTTGCAGGTTCAAGTCGCTATGGTCTTATTCCAGATGTTGTTATGGAACCCGAACTGTCCGCGGCGCCGGTCCGCAAAGAAGCATTCCAGGGTATAGCGCACGCTTGGGAAAGCGATGTCTTCCCACGGAACACGCTCCTCGCTGAATAGATCCACTTCCGAGGTTTCCGCGCCGATGCCATATTTCCCCAGCAACAGCCGGCCGTAAAACATGAAATGCACCTGGTTGACGTGCGGCACGCTCACGGATGCCAGCGGTGCCAGCAGCTCCACCTCCGCCAAGGCTTCCTCCCGGGTCTCACGCAACGCCGCTTGTTCCAAGGTCTCGCCATTTTCCATAAAACCCGCAGGCAGGGTCCAGAAGCCAGTGCGCGGTTCGATGGAACGCCGGCACAGAAGCACCTTGCCTTCCCATTCCGGCACGCAGCCCACCACCAGCTTGGGATTCTGGTAATGGATGATCCCGCAGTGCTCGCAGACATAACGAGGCACGTGATCGCCACGCGGGGCTTTCATCACCACTGGGTGACCGCATTGGCCGCAGTATTTCATTCGGTATCGTTATCTAGAGTGGTGCCCGGAGTCGGAGTCGAACCGACACTCCTTTGAGGGGAACGGGATTTTGAGTCCCGCGTGTCTACCAGTTCCACCATCCGGGCTTTGCTTATATATCAATGGGCTGCGTGATTTAGTTGAGTTGGCGAGACTTATTTTGC
>Ga0307372_10009968_pt1 | contig 12952 bp, 7 predicted proteins | sample OX1MG_FD_202533 | JGI IMG/M metagenome (GOLD analysis project Ga0307372, IMG submission 202533) | Soil microbial communities from Risofladan, Vaasa, Finland - OX-1 | ecosystem: Environmental > Terrestrial > Soil > Coastal area > Acid sulfate soil | place: Finland: Risofladan, Vaasa | collected...
GCGCTCGGAGTCCATCTCCCCAACATGCAAATGTAGCCAGACACTCGCGTCCCCCAATAACTTGCCAACTGCTTCACCGAGAAATACTTACCACCCAATCCCTCCCCTCCCCAGCGGGGAAGATCCGCCCGAAGAAGCGCGGCAGGCAGTGATGCTCTGTTTGACGGCCCAGGAGTCCTTGGAGGCCGGCAGAGTAATTCATCTCTCGTGATGGCCTGGCCGCGCCAGCCATGCCGCTGCAAAAAGTCACAGCCGGCCGGAGATCACACGATCCATGCCCTTGGCGGTGTCGTAAAACTGTTGGTCCAGCGCGTAGCGGTATCGCCGCTCCATCTCCGCCACTAACCAGCCCTCGTAGCCCACCTTGAGCAAGGCATTGCGAATCGCGGGCCAGTTGTTGTCACCCAGGAACAGGTTGGTGTAAACGGAATCGCAACACCGGCCCCGCCGCTGCATGACGTCCTTTACGTGGATGCAGGTGATGCGCGGGCCGAGGATTTCAACCCATTGCTTGGCAAAGCCGGTATCGTGAATGTTGCCAAGGTCCAGATGGATTCCAACCCATGGGCTATTAATCTCCGCAAGAAACTGGTTGAATTCCCGGGGGCTGAGCAGGAAGTGATCCTCGGAGTTGCCATTCTCCAGGCCGATCTTGACGCCGGCCTCTTCCGCCTTCGGCGCAAGCTGCCGCAGCGAATCCTGCAATCGCTGATAGAGTTCATGGTAGGGAAGACCCTCGCTCACTTCTCCGGTGATAACCAGGATGGCGTTCGCACCAAGAAGGTGAGCCGTCTCGATCTGGCGTTCGACCACATGAAAACCCCGGGCGTGAATCTTAGCGTCTCTGGCGGCAAGCGGGTACTTCCGCAGCAAGCCGTCGGAGACATTTGAAACCTCGAGGCCGGCATTCTTAACTTTACGGAGGAGCACCAGAACATCCCGGTCCTTGATCTCCATCGGAAACCAGGGCGTGCGACCTTGCCAAAGCTCGACACCGTTGAATCCCGCCCTCTGGGCCAAGTCCAGGCCCTCTTCAAAACTCCAGCCCTGCGGGAACATAAGGTCACCAATGGATTTTTTCACGATTTTCCTCTCGCCATGCAACACCGGACCAGCGATATCCTCGAGGGATACCGAGCAGTCAAGCGGTATTTTTTATTGAACCTCTAAAATATCAGACAACGCTTCCGTCTTGACTTTGCACTTTCCGCCGTGTATCTTCCCTCGGACCGCCACGCCAGCGCGGCAGCGGCCGGGGAATTGGGTGGCATCCCAAGCCGTGCGTCTTTCGCCCCGATGCTGCCCGGAACCGGCTTGCTGACTGTTGGTGGTTAAAATGGATTCGGCATGCCGGACGTGATTGTGGGCTGCGGTGGGAGTCCAATTCGGGCTTGAGACCATTGGATTTGGTCTCGAGTGCGCCTCTTGAGGTGGGAGCCCGGCCGGCGGGCGCCCGGAAACAAAGACAGCGCGTCTGATTCGCAGCTTCAACCGAAAGGCATGCGTTCTGATGTCCCTGCCAACTCCTCCTCCGATACCCCTATCGAATTTGCCGGAACCCGGAGCCAACCCTGCGGCTACCGGCCGGCGATGGTTGATCGTCGGACTCCTTTCCGCCTCCATCGGCATCAACCTTGTCGACCGCCAGGTCCTCTCCGTGGTTGCACCGGTCCTGCGCGACCAACTCTCTCTATCCAACACGCAATACTCCTACATCATCTTCGCGTTTCAACTGGGCATGATTCTGGGCCAGGTGCCGGCTGGTTTCTTGATGGATGTGGTGGGCCCACGCATCGGGTTCGCGCTGATCTTTGTTGGGTGGTCGGTGGTGAATGCGCTGCACGGAATCAGCCGGGGGCTGAACAGCTTGCTCGCCTTGCGATTTTTCCTGGGGATCGCCGAATGCGGCAATTACAGCGGCGGAATCAAAGTGGTTGCACAAATCTTCGCCCCGAAGGATCGCGGCCGGGCTGGCGGCTACTTCAATGGCGGCGCCCAATTGGGCGCGGTGATTGCTCCGCCGCTGGTGGTCTTGATTACCGTTAAATTTGGCTGGCGCGCCGCCTTTTTCCTGCCCAGTCTGCTGGGGCTGGTTTGGCTGATACCGTGGCTGCGGTTTTTTCCTCATCATTTCTCCGGTAAGCAGACCCTGGCTTCAGTGCCACCTGCAGAAGCTCCACGGCCCAGAAATACGATCAACTTGAAAAAGCTTTTCCGCCAACGGCAGGTTGCCGGACTGATGATCTTCCGCGCCCTCACCGGTCCGCTGACAAGTTTTTATTGGTACTGGCTGCCCGAATACCTGCGGCACGGCCGCAGCATGGCTTTCGTCACGATCGGTCTTCTTGCCTGGATACCTTTTCTCGCCGGTTGCATCGGAAATATCGCCGGCGGATATTTTTCGGATGGCCTCATCCGGCGCGGGGCGACCAGCGATTTCGCCCGCAAGCTCGGATTCATTCTGGGAGCCATCCTGGCCACACTCAGCCTGGCTCTTCCCTTTATTCGCAGCAGCCCGGTGGCAGTGTTCGTGATCTGCCTCGTGGTGTTCGGCAACCAATGGATGACGGCCAACTACATCAGCTCGGTGGGCGACATTTTCCCGTCTGCGGTCGTTGCCAGCGTCAGCGGCCTCGGCGGCCTGGCGGATAGTGGCATGGTCATGTTAACCATGCTTTTGACGGGGTTGGTCGTGGATCATTTCTCCTATTATCCGGTCCTTCTGGCCGCAGGCATCTTCCCGCTTTTGGCCGTTCTCAGCATTTATACGGTGGTGCGGCGGATCGCCCCTGTCGAGATCGAGGCGTGACTGGCAAGAGAGCACCATCGCTGGAGACGCTGGCCGCCGAATTTGAGGAAAGAATCGTCAATGCGGCTTGTGCGGCCATTCCCAAAGCGTTCAATCAACCAGGCATACTGGTTGGAAGAACGCCCATTCTTTTTTCATGTTGAGCCGTAAGCGCCCAACTTGACATGCAGAGCCGGCAGAGCACCTTCCATGCCTGTCGAACTCTACGGGTTGTCATTACAGGATTCGAGCCCCGTGCCACAGCCCCCGTCAGTGCAGCCCCACAGCGCCTTGGACCGACTCGATGAGCTTGGTGGAGTCATACCCAATGCCGTTCTTGAAAACGGTTTGCACTTTTTCGATGTCGCTGATGTTCGCGGCGGGATTGCCTTGGATTACGACCAAGTCAGCGGTCTTGCCCGGCGCGAGGGTCCCGATGGTCGAGTCTTGGCCAAGATATATTGCGCCGTTTTGGGTGGCGATGTGGATGGCCTCGACCGGTGTGAAACCGGCCTCAACCAACAGCTCGACTTCGCGCTGATCGCCGAAACCCGCCACTACACCACCATAACCGGTGGGGTCCAAGCCGGCTAACAGCAAGCCGCCGGCTTTTACGAAGTCGCGCTCAAATTGCATTTCCTGGTGGAGATTGGTGAGCATGTTGGAATGGGTTCGTTGGCCGACAAGAGCGCGAATCGTGAGGTAATCAACCTGCGCGGGAGCAGACAATACGCCCAGCACGCGGGGTTCAAGCGGCAGCCGGCCGGGCACCGAAATTTCAAACACCGGCATGGTGGAAGTGACCGCCACGTGATGACTCACCAGATCGTGGATCATCGTTTGGACCGAAGTGCTTTCCATGTCGAGCTTTGCCATAGTCTCTCCGGTGAGCTGCTGGGAGGGACAAACGTCTGCCTTCTTGCCAGGAACAAATTCAGTATCGACGAACAATCCGTGCTCCAAATCGTCAATCCCCAGGGCGGCGGCTTCCGTGAAGCCGATGCTGCAAAGATGACCGGTGACCTTGATGCTGCGCGCATGAGCGGCAACGACGGCAGCCTTCAATTCGGCGCGCGTGATGTGCATGTAGGCTTTGAAGGAAGTGGCGCCTTCTTCCGCCCAATAGTTGACGGTGCGCGTGGCATCCTCCGGGCCGGTAAGCTCATGCATGTTCGGCGTGTAGGATCCAGAGCCCTCAAGATACGGCCCCGTGATGTAGAGATTGGGACCGGGGGTTTTCCCTTCATCGATGAGTTTTTTCAGGCTGAGGTCCGTATACGGCTCGATGCTGCCGGTGGTGCGCAGGGTGGTGACGCCGCAGGCCAGATACAAACGCGGAAAGCTGAAGCCCATTTCGTTGTAGATGATCACCGGCCCATCGGTGCGGCGCTCCGCAACCTGGTTGGGATAGAAAAGGTGATCGTGCATCCCCACCAGGCCTGGGATGACGGTCTCACCTTGAAGATCGATCACCTTCGCACCGGCAGGCGGCGGAGTGGATGAGGCATCTCCAATCGCCGCGATCCGGCCGCGTTCGATCACGACGGTTTGATCCTCGCGAGGCGGCGCGCCCGTGCCATCAATCACGCGCACGTGAGTCAGCGCGATGACGGGCGCATCAACCGTTACAAATTGCTGAGTGAGTGGCGAGAGTGCGGGATGCGCCTGGCCGAATCCAGCGGCAGCAAGGAAGAAAGTGAAAAAGAGGCCAGCGAGAGTGGATCGCATCTTTAGGTCCTTTCAGGCATTTTGATTCCGGAAAAACGAAGAGGTTGGAGGGAGCAGGCTGCGTAACAATGAAGCAAACCCACTTATAAAACCCAGGGAATCACTTGCGCCGCCAACGTGTGCCGCCCTTGGTGTCTTCCAGGATGACGCCAGACTTGGCAAGCTGATCGCGAACCTGGTCGGATTGGGCGTATTTGCCGCTGCGCCGCGCCGCGTTGCGGTCCGTGATGAGCCGGTCGATCTCTTCGTCACCTAGAATTCCGACGGTTCCAGCCTCGGGCTCGCCATTCCTGCTCACCGGAAACGAGGCTGCGTCAGAAAAGTGAAAATCGTCCCGGGCCTCCAACTTAACTTCCCGAATAAAGCCGTGTTTCTTGAGCTTCTCGTAATCGTTATCCCCAAGCACATTAAAGATCTGGTCCCAGCGCTTCAACACATCCAGGAAAGCCGTCTTGTCACTATCGTGAAGCTGGCCGTGATCCATAGCGGTATTGCCCTCGGTCACAAGTTCGAAGACCGCCGCAAGAGCTTCCGCAGTATTCAGATTGTTGTCCAAGGCGTCTTCAAAGGACCTTTGTGCTATCTGGGCCTTCTCAATCAGCTCAGGATTCTCGCCCGCTGGCAGCATTTCATCCTCAAGTCGTTTGCGGAAAACCGCCAGGCGGGCAATAGAATGCATGGCTTGCGCGATGCCGTCAAAGGTAAAGTTCAGCGGCTTATTGTAGGGCACCGACGCCAGCAGATAACGGATGGCGCTGGGCTTGAAGCCCTTGGCAATCAGGTCACGGAGGGTGAAAAAGTTGCCCACGGATTTTGACATCTTCTGTCCATTCACCATCAGGTGCTCCACGTGCAGCCAATAGCGCACGAAGGGCTGGCCGGTGGCGGCTTCACTCTGGGCAATTTCGTTTTCGTGATGGGGGAAGATCAGATCGGTGCCGCCCGAATGGATGTCAAAGGTATTACCCAGGAACTTCATCGACATGGCGGAGCATTCGATGTGCCAGCCGGGTCTGCCCGCTCCGAACGGCGCGGGCCAAGAAGGCTCGCCATCCTTGGCGGCTTTCCAAAGAACGAAATCGCGGGCGTCGTTCTTTTCATATTCGTCCGAATCGACGCGGGCGCCAGCACGATTGCCGGAAAGATTGATCTTGGAAAGCTTGCCATAGTCCTTGAAAGCCTGGACGCGGTAGTAAACCGAACCATCGCTTTGGTAGGCAAAGCCTTTCTGCTCGAGCGCCTCGATCAGCTTCACCATTTCCTCAATGGTGTCGGTGGCGCGCACCATCACTTCCGGCGGGTCGAGGCCGAGCAGGTCCCGGTCTACCATGAAGGCATCTATATATTTCTGCGTGTAATCGCGCAGCGGCAGACCAGCAGCGTTGGAGTTGCGGATGGTCTTGTCATCCACGTCCGTCAGGTTCATCACCTGCTTCACATCAAAGCCGCGATATTTTAGCCAGCGCCGCAGAATGTCCTGGGCGACAAAAGTGCGGTAATTGCCGATGTGCGCGAAGTCGTAGACCGTGGGTCCGCAGGTGTAAATACGGACATGACGGTCTTCAAGCGGCCGGAACTCCTCGACGCTGCCGGAGAGTGTGTTGTGAAATTGCAATGCCATGGGTTAGGAATGCGCAGTCAGGTGAAAGCCTGATTCTATCGGCAGGCGCTTCACGGAGTCAAATACCGTCAAGAAGGAAAGTCAGCGCGGCGATCTGACGGTCCTCGAGAAATCTTCCTGACGTCATTCACTATTCTCTGTCCTCGTGCATGGAATCGTAGCGGAATCACTCTGGCTGTTGGCTGGCGATTCCGATCATCTTGCGGCAGAGGCGGATGATGCGGGCGTGGGGAATCTGGCCGTTGGCGGGAAGCATCACCAGTTCGCCTTCCCGGAAGCTGCTGTAGTACCAGCGCGCCAGCATGCTGAGATGCTCCCAGGGCGGCAGGTCCTGATCCCGGCTGGAAACTTCGGCGCGATCCTCGGTCTTCGTCCAAATGCCGAGCAGGAGCCGCAATTGCTCATCGAGAGGCGCGGGCGCGGAAACCCTTTCGTCCAAAGAGAGTTCAAATGGGCCGGAAAGTCTGCCTTTCTCTACTTTGAAGAACGTGACACTTCGCTCCTGGTCTCCGGCCAGAACTATGACGGCGTTCAACTGCAGGAGCGGCCGCGCCAAGTCTCCCTTTGCGCGCACCACTTCCTGGATTTTTTCAAGCTTGCGATGGAGCCTTGCTGCCTGCTCGAACTCCAGGCTTCGGGATGCCTGCTCGCGCTCTTCCTGGAGCGAACTCGAGAGCGTCCGTCCATCCGATTGCAGGAAGTCAACCACCCGCGCGACTTCCTGCTGGTAATCTTCGTCCGTGCAACCCTTGAAGCAGGGCGCCAGGCACATCTGCATTTGCGAATAGATGCAGCCCGGGTGCGAAGGATTGGGATCAAGGTCGGGAACGCAGCGGCGAATCTTGAACAAGTCAAGAAACTCGGCGGTGTATCGATCCGCCTCGCGGCGCGATGCAAATGGCCCGCAATAGAGCGAACCATCCTTGGAAAGACGCCGGGTGGGATAACAACGCGGGAAGCGGTTTTGCAGTTTCACCTTCACCAGCACCGGCAGCTTCAGCCGCAGGCGCTTGCGGAATTGCCGGGGATAGAACTCCCGGTTCAGCCCATAGAGAAGCCATTGCTCCTCAAACGATGAGCCGGTGGGCTGGTAGCGAATTTCCCGCGCAAAAATTCGTAAGTTCAAGCGCCGCGATACTTCCTGCGGTGGACTTAGCAACCGTTGCAGGCGGCGGCGCAGATTCTGAGTCCGGCCAAGATAAGGCGCGCCGGAATTTTCCGGAAAGATGGCAAACACCGCGGACCGGTCCGTCAGGCTTCCAAAAAAGGCGGAATCATCACCTCCGGGATCAAACCGGATCGAATGTTCGAGTGGGGTTGCGCTCATCTCTCATCTCGCTGGGCTAAACCCAATGCCGTTCACTTAAGGTCCCTTCGAGAATATCTGCGCACGGGTGAACATAGCCCCTCACCTACCGCTATGCGGTTCCCCCTCTCCCCGCTTGCGGGGAGAGGGCTGGGGTGAGGGGTCACGCGATGCCTCTGCCAGCGAGATCGTGAGGTTCACCCCAACTGAACACTATTGAGGCTATACCATCATAAGCCCGAACCCCTTTTCTTGATAGAAGCCTGCGAAGAGTTTGGAATTCCGGTACGCAGATGCCAAGGCGCAATCAGGCGCCAAGAACAGCATCAACTCACCAGATCGGCGGCGGGAGACAGCGCCCGCGCGCGGCGGGACCGGGGTTGGCCTGGGCCAGCGTGGCGGTGGCGGGCAACCTCACGCACGACCTTCAGGAAGGCCTGCAAAACGGGAGAGGTGTCTTCCCGCCGCCAGGTGACGCGCAAGGCGGTGCGGGCCGCCGGGTCGGCCAATGCTACGTAGGAGACGCCGGGCATGCGCAGATTGCGGATGGAGGCCGGGACAATCGCGCCCCCAATCCCGGCCGCCACCAGGCTGACGATAGTCTGCATTTCATTGGCTTCCTGCACCACCCGGAAGCTGAATCCGGCGCTCTGGCAAAGGCTGACCACTTGATCGTAGAAACCCGGGCCGAGAGCGCGCGGAAAAAAAACAAAACGCTGCCCGGCGAGGTCGCGTAGCAGGATGCGGCGGCGGCGGGCGAGGGCATGGGTGTGGGGCAGTGCGGCGATAAGCGGTTCTTCAAAGACTTCTTCTTGCGCCAGGTCCGCCTCACTCATCACCGAGCGCACAAATCCGGCGTCCAGCCGGCTTGATCGCAAGGCCAGGAACTGTTCGGCGGGGTTCAACTCGCGCAGGACCAGCTCTACGTCCGGAAAGCGGCCTCGAAAGGCACGGAGCACCGGCGGCAGGGCGTGATAGACGGCCGAATCCACAAAGCCCACCACGAGCTGCCCAATCTCGCCTTGCTGGGCGCGCCGGGCGGAGCGAACGGCGTGTTCAGCCTGGGCTACCGTCTGCCGTGCCTCTTCGCGGAATACGGCTCCGGCCGGAGTCAACTGCACTTTGCGGCGAGTGCGTTGGAACAGACTCAAGCCCAGCTCTTCCTCCAACCGCTTGATCTGTTGGCTCAAGGGAGGCTGAGCCATGTGCAGCTTGGCGGCGGCATGGCCGAAATGAAGCTCTTCGGCGACGGCCAGAAAGTAGCGAAGGTGGCGGAGTTCCATGAATCCAATAATATCTCAATCGTCTTAATATGGTATCGACAATATATTTCTTATTGATTTGGAACCGGGATACAATGCGGAGCATCTATCAGTTTCCGGCGCAAGCCGGGGGCGGCGCTTTTCGGGTGGGAAGCGGAGGACCGGAAGGACTAGGACATTAATCCATGTGGATTGTCCGTTTGGCGCTGCGGCGCCCTTACACCATCGCCGTGATGTGCCTCCTGATTATTGTGCTCGGCATCTTGTCCATTTCCCGTATGGTGGTGGACATCTTCCCGGACATTGACATCCCCGTGGTCCTGGTGGTGTGGGCTTATAACGGGTTGCCCCCGGAGGACATGGAGCGGCGCGTGGTGCTGATCAGCGAACGCGCCTATTCGACCACGGTCAACGGCATCCAACGGATTGAATCCGACTCGATCCCCGGCGTCGGGCTGTTGCGGATTTATTTTCAGCCGGGCGCGGACATTGGCGCCGCCATCGCGCAGATTTCCTCGGTTTCGAGCACCATCCTGCGGATTCTTCCCTCCGGCATCACCCCGCCCAACGTGGTCCAATTCAACGCGTCCAACGTTCCCGTGGTGCAAATGACGCTTTCCAGCCAGACGCTTTCCGAGCAGGAAATCTACGATTATGCGCTGAATTTTATTCGGGTCAGCCTGTTCACCATTCCCGGCCTCTCCACGCCCGGGCCTTTTGGCGGCAAGCAGCGGGAAATCATGGTGAGTGCGGACCCGGACAAGATGGCAGCCAAGGGGCTTTCTCCGCAGGACGTCGTAACCGCGCTCGCCAGTTCCAACGTCATCCTGCCGGCCGGGACGGCGCGCATGGGCAGCTACGAGTATAACGTGCTCACCAACGCCAGCCCCACCTTGGTGAGCCAGTTCGACCAGATTCCCGTCAAAGTGGTGAACCATGCGGAAGTGCTGCTGGGGGACGTGGCGCACACCGAGGACAGCTACGCCGAGCAGGAAAACATTGTCCACGTCAACGGTAAGCGGGCCACCTACCTGGTGATTCTCAAACATGCCGGCGCCTCGACGCTGGACGTGGTGAACGCCGTGCGCCGCGTCTTGCCCTCGATTCGCGCCGTGGCCCCCAAAGGTTTGAACATCCGCCTGGATTTTGACCAATCGGTCTTCGTGCGCGCCGCCATCACCGGCGTGCTGCGGGAGGGTGTGGCTTCATCGGTGCTGGTGTCGCTGATGATCCTGATTTTTTTGGGGAGTTGGCGCAGCACCATCATCGTCAGCACGTCCATCCCTCTGGCCATTCTCACCGGTATCATCGGCCTGAAGCTCAGCAGCAACAGCCTGAACCTGATGACCCTGGGTGGGTTGGCGCTGGCCATCGGCATGTTGGTGGATGACGCCACGGTGGAAGTGGAGAACATTCACCGCAACCGGGCCTTGGGGAAACCCCTGACCGTGGCTATTCTGGACAGCGCCCAGCAGGTGGCGACGCCGGCGATTGTGGGAACCCTGGCCATCTGCATCGTCTTTTTTCCGGTCATGCTGCTGTTCGGGCCGTCAAAATACCTGTTCACGCCGCTGGCTCTGGCAGTGGTGATCTCCATGCTTGCTTCCTACCTGCTCTCCCGCACGCTGGTCACCACCATGTCCCGAATGCTGATGGCAAGTGAGCGCCATGTGCCGGGGAGTCCGGAGGCGGAAGATGCCGCACACCGGCCCCGGGGCTTGAGCCGCATCACCTCAGCGTTCAACCGCTGGCGGGATCAAAGCTTCAACCATTTCCAGGATGCGTATGGCCGGGCGTTGGGCGTGGTACTGGCGCACCGGTTCTTCACGCTGGCGTTGGGCGTGGTGCTGGTCCTGATCACCGGCGTGCTGGCCGTCTCCGTGGGCACGGACCTGTTTCCATCGGCGGACGCTGGCCTGATGAAGCTGCACTTTCGCGCCCCGGCCGGCACGCGGATTGAGGATACGGAGAAGCTGGTGCTGCAAGTGGAGGACCGCATCCGCCACGTGATTCCACCCGGCGAGTTGAACACCATCAATGACATGATTGGCATCCCCATCTATTTCAACCTGGCGTTCGTGCAGACGGACAACGTGGCGGGCATGGACGCGGAGATTCTGATCTCACTCAAAGAGCATCATCACCCCACCCTGCTCTATATGCGCAAGCTGCGCCAATCGCTGCCGGAAGAATTTCCGGGCTGTAGCTTCTATTTTCAGGCGGCGGACATCGTCAACCAGGTGCTGAATTTCGGCTTGTCCGCGCCCATAGACCTTCAAGTGATGAGCCAGAACTTCGGCCAGAGCGAAGTCTACGCGCGGCGGCTGAGGAACGAAGTTCGCCAGATTCCGGGGACGGCGGACGTCCACATCAAGCAGGTGCTGGAATATCCCGGCATGAAGGTGAACGTGGACCGCCAGCGGGCCGCGCAATTGGGATTGAACTTGAATGGAGTTGCGGACAGCATGTTGGTGGGCTTGTCTTCCAGCTTCGTGGTTTCCCCTTCGTTCTTCCTGAACCCGGTGAACAACGTCAATTACACGGTGGCGGTGCAGATTCCATTCCAAAAGATCAATTCGGTCCAGAATCTGATGGCGATTCCGCTCACCCCGCCTTCCGCCTCGGCCCTGTTGCAGCAGGAAAACACGCCCTCCCCGTCCGCCGTTCCGCAATGGCCGTCGGAGGCGCTGTCCAACGTGGCCAGCGTCGTTCCCGTATCGACGCCCGAGGAAATCAGCCACTACACGGTGCAAAGGGTGATCGACGTGGAATCAAACGTCGATGGCCGGGATCTGGGATCGATATCACGGGATATTTTGGACCGGATTCAGAGTTTGGGGAAACTACCCGCCGGCATGCGCGTGGTGCTGCGCGGCCAGTATGAAGTGATGCTGGATTCGTTCCGAGCCCTGGGACTCGGTTTGATTTTGGCGATCCTGCTCGTCTATTTCCTGATGGTCACACTGTTCCAATCGTGGCTTGATCCGTTCATCATTATGATGGCCGTACCCGGCGCGCTGGTGGGTATCATCTGGATCCTGGCGCTGACCGGTACCACTCTCAACGTCGAATCGCTGATGGGATCCATCATGGCGGTGGGCATCGCCACGTCGAACTCCATCCTGCTGGTGAGCTTCGCCAATGACGTGCGCGTGGAGAGAGGACTGTCGCCCATTGAAGCGGCGCTCGAAGCCGGCAAGACGCGGCTGCGGCCGGTGTTGATGACCGCCTTGGCCATGATTATCGGCATGATCCCGATGGCGATGGCTCTGGGCGAAGCGGGGGAACAGAACGCGCCGCTGGGCCGTGCCGTGATTGGAGGATTGCTGGTGGCGACCATCACCACGCTGTTCATTGTGCCCATCATCTATTCCCTGCTGCGCACCAAGCTGCCCACCAAACACCTGCTGGAAGCGCGCTTCCGCGCCGAAGAACAGGGCGAGCGGGCGCGGAAAGCGTTGTACGATGAGTTTGGCGGATAAGATATTGCGGGTCGTGCCTTAGGGCACGGCTTCGGTATCGCTCTGGCGATCCTCGCGGGTCGCGTGTCAGGGCACGGCTTTAGCCGTGCCGCCGCATCCCTCGCCCTCAACCCTTTCCCCTCTCCCGCCGCAGCGGGAGAGGGGGGACCGCGGGGAAGCAGTGCTTCCCGTCGCGGTGGGTGAGGGCAGACCGCGGCCAATTCACATACCGGCTTCATAGGGATTTCAGGAGATCGGTAAAGAATCGATTGAAGGAAATCGATAATATACTTGATAGTATTTTTTGCATTTGAGTTCGACGTTGGCGCAGCGGGTCATGCCCACGCCTTTGGGAGGATCCAAGCGTTACTCCGGCTCTGGCGTCCCTTTTGGTCCTGCACGGACCGTCATTCCGCCTTAGCCGTCGATGTGAAGTAGAGGGGATATGGAAGAAATTACACGGTACGTGATTCCCACGCATGTGAGAATCCAAAAATAAAAGGGGTCGAGCCGCAAAATAATTTTTAACGGAACGAACCCTAAATTATGTTAACTAACGTGTGCAGCCCGTTCGCTGGCATGAAAATGGCAGATCGTAACGTTGAAACAAAATGACTTACCTTCTCGGACCCAATGTATCCACTCACCCCTGCCCTCTTCCCGCAAGCGGGGAGAGGGTTCTATGAAAGGGGATGTCAAGAGAAAGTTTTCTCCCTGGACTCGGGAGCCGGAGTTTTTTCTCTCGGCTTCCAGCCCCTGTGATGCTGCCAAAGAGATGCGTGTCTG
>Ga0307372_10009972_pt1 | contig 12949 bp, 11 predicted proteins | sample OX1MG_FD_202533 | JGI IMG/M metagenome (GOLD analysis project Ga0307372, IMG submission 202533) | Soil microbial communities from Risofladan, Vaasa, Finland - OX-1 | ecosystem: Environmental > Terrestrial > Soil > Coastal area > Acid sulfate soil | place: Finland: Risofladan, Vaasa | collected...
CCCGACGAAGACCCGGGTGAAGATGGGGACCCAGCTCTTTCCGATGCAGGGCTACCCGGCCGCGCTGGACGCCGAGGTGGGCAACGCCGTCGGCGAACAGGGACTGAGCGTTGGTCATCGGGACCTGTATCTGCGACGTCCTTCCCACGGGCCGGCGGCGCAGGGTCCTGGGCGCCGGGCCGAAGACCTGTCCCTCCCACGCCCTGGGCAGCGGTGGGGCGATCCGCCTGCGGCCCGGCCAGGCGATGCGCGCGAGCTGGGGGGGCGCCTTACATGAGCAAGGCCGCAGCGCAGGCCGCCGATGCACTGGTGATCTTCGGCATCACCGGGACCTGGCCCGCAAGATAACGTTCCGCGCGCTGTACCGCCTGGAGGTGGCCGGCCGGCTGGAGTGCCCGATCATCGGGGTGGCACGCGAGGACTGGTCCGAGGGCCAGCTGGTCGCCTCGGTGCGGGAAGCCCTCCAGGTGGCGGGCGAAGCCGTGGAGGCGAAGGCCTTCGGCCGGCTGGCCCGGCGGTTTGCCTACCTGCAGGGTGACTTCGCCGACCCAGGCACCTACGAGCAGCTGGCTGGCCGGCTGAAAGGCACCTCCCGGCAGCTGTTCTACCTGGAGACCCCGCCCGCGCTGTTCGCTGTGGTGGTGGCGGCGCTCGGCCAGGCGGGCCTGACGGCCCAGGCCACCGTGATGATCGAGAAGCCCTTCGGCCACGACCTGGCCTCGGCCCGGGCCCTCAACCACGAGCTGCACAAGGTCCTCGCCGAGGACCAGATCCTGCGTATCGACCACTTCCTGGGCAAGCAGCCCGTGCTCGACATCCACTTCCTGCGCTTCGCCAACGCGCTGCTCGAGCCGGTGTGGAACCGCGACCACGTGGCCGCCGTGCAGGTCACCATGGCCGAGGACTTCGGGGTGGAGGACCGGGGCGCCTTCTACGACTCGGTCGGCGCGCTGCGCGACGTGGTCCAGAACCATCTCCTCCAGGTCCTCGCCCTCATCGCCATGGAGGCGCCTACCGGCGCCGGGCATCGTGCGCTGTGGGACAAGAAGGTCGATGTCTTCCGGGCCATGGCCGACGCCGACCCGGCCCGCTGCGTGCAGGGCCAGTACGAGGGGTACGGCAAGGTCCCCGGCGTGCGCGCCGGCTCGGTGACCGAGACCTACGTGGCGCTGCGCCTGGAGGTAAACAACTGGCGCTGGGCCGGCGTGCCGTTCTTCGTCCGGGCCGGCAAGGCGCTGGCCGCATGCGCCACCGAAGTGAGGGTGATCTTCAAACGCCCGCCCCGCCTGGCCTTCCTGGATCAGCCGCACCACACCGACCCGAACCAGCTGGTGGTCCGGATCGACCCGGACGCCGGGCTGCGGCTCGCCTTGCTGTCCAAGGGCCCGGAGGGCAGGGCGTCGAGGGACGTGCACATGGACCTGCCCTTCGCCGCCGAGCTCGGCAAGCCCCCCGGGCCCTACGAGCGCCTCCTCCATGACGCGCTCGCCGGCGACCGTTCGCTGTTCACCCGCGAGGACGCCGTGGAGGAGACCTGGCGGGTCCTCCAGCCGCTGGTGGACCATCCCCCCGCCCCGGCGCCCTACCGGCGAGGGTCGTGGGGGCCGCCCGGAGCAGATGAGCTCCTCCGGGGCCATCCTGCCTGGCAGCTGCCGTGGCTTCCCGTCCCGGGGGAACGCGGCAGCTGACCGCAGGGGCCGGGCGAGCAGGCCGATGGGACACCCGACGAGACAAGGGAGACGACGATGGCAACACCGAACCCAATGCAGCTCGGCATGGTCGGGCTCGGACGGATGGGGGCGAACATCGTCCGCCGCCTGATGCGCGATGGCCACGCCTGCGTGGTCTTCGACGTGGACCCTGAGGCGGTCATGGCGCTGGAGAAGGAAGGAGCCACCGGGGCGGGTTCGGTGGCCGATTTCATCGGCAAGCTATCCCAGCCTCGGGTGGCGTGGGTGATGGTGCCCGCCGGGGATGTCACCGGCAAGACCATCGAAGACCTGGCCTCCCACATGGCCTCCGGTGACGTGATCATCGACGGTGGCAACTCCTACTACCGAGACGACATCCGCCGCGCCGCCGGCCTGTCCGGCCGGGGTATCCACCTGGTGGACTGCGGGACGAGCGGCGGGGTGTGGGGGATCGAGCGGGGCTACAGCCTCATGATCGGAGGCGAAGACGACGTCGTCGAGCACCTCCGCCCGATCTTCGCCACTATCGCCCCGGGCATGGATTCCGCGTCCCGGACCCCGGGGCGCACGGGCGAACCCGACCCGGCCGAGCACGGGTTCTTGCACTGCGGCCCGAACGGCGCCGGTCACTTCGTGAAGATGGTCCACAACGGCATCGAGTACGGGATGATGGCTTCGCTGGCCGAAGGGCTCAATATCTTGCACAACGCCAACGCCGGCAAGCGCAGTGCAGCGGCCGACGCCGAGACCGCGCCCATGGAAGAGCCCGAGTTCTACCAGTTCGACATCGACACCACGGCGGTGGCCGAGGTGTGGCGCCGCGGCAGCGTTATCGAGTCCTGGCTGCTGGACCTGACCGCCGCCGCCCTGGTTCGCTCCCCCGGCCTGGAGGAGTCCGGGTGTCGGACTCCGGTGAGGGCCGGTGGACTTCGATCGCGGCGATCGACGAGGGCGTCCCCGCCCCGGTGCTCACCGGCGCGCTGTACGCCCGCTTCGGCTCTCGGGGCCTCGACGAGTTCGCCGACAAGGTCCTGTCGGCCATGCGCAAGGGCTTCGGCGGCCACGACGAGAAGAAGGCCTGACGTGGCCGCGGCGGTCAGGCCGGTGGCCGTGCTGTGGGACGTGGACGAGACCCTGGTTCACACTGGCGGGTCCGGGGCCAGGAGCTGGAATGCGGCCTTCCAGAAGCTCCACGGCGTCCCCGCCGACATCGGTGAGCACAGCTCGGCGGGCGAGACCGACCCGCAGGTGGCCAAGGCGACGTTCCAGGGCGTCCTGGGCCGAAACCCGTCCCAGGACGAGCTCGGCCGCCTGTACGCGCAGTATCTGCTGCACCTGGCCGAGGACATCTGGACCTCCGAGCAGTACCGGGTGCTCCCCGGGGCGGAGGAGACCCTTCTCCGCCTGGGAGAGGCAGGGGTGATGCTCGGCCTGGTCTCCGGCGCCATGGAAGGCGCGGCGCGCACCAAGCTCACCCCGGCCAACCTCAACCGGTTCTTCGTCTTCGGCGCCTACGGCTCGGACTCGCCCGACCGGGCCGAGCTGACCCGGCTGGCCGTCGGCAAAGCCACCCGTCTGCACGACCAGCTCACCCCGGCCCAGGTCTATGTGGTGGGCGATACACCCCACGATATTAAGGCCACCATGGTGGCCGGGGCCGTGTCTGTCGGGGTGGCGAGCGGTCATTACTCGGTCGGCGAGCTGGCAGCGGCCGGCGGCGACCACGTGATCAGGTCCCTTGAGGATCCTTTCCCGGGCCTGTGAACCTCCGCTCGAGATGCTGCAGGCCCTGTTCGGTCTCACCCACGGCATGGTGGCCGAGGTCGCCACCGCTCGAACGACAGGGAGAAATTCATGATCGATCCCATTCACCAGGCTCTCGCCCTCGGCCAGAGCATCTGGTACGACAGCATCCGTCGCTCGCTTCTGACCTCCGGAGACCTCGAGCGCATGGTCAGCAAGGAAGGGCTGCGGGGCATGACCTCCAACCCGTCGATCTTCGGCAAGGCCATCGAAGGGTCCAGCGACTACACCGAGGCCATCGCCGAGCTGCGCCGCTCCGGCCCCCTGGACGCCAAGTCCGCCTACGAGTCCCTGGCCATCGCCGACATCCGCGCCGCCGCTGACATCCTCCGTCCCGTCTACGACGGCAGCGGGGGCGCCGACGGCTATGTGAGCATGGAGGTTTCCCCGGAACTGGCCCATGACACGGCCGCCACCGCCGCCGAGGCCAGGCGGCTGTGGTCGGCGATCGACCGGCCCAACCTGATGGTGAAGGTCCCGGCCACCCCGGCGGGCATGCCCGTCATCCAGGAGCTGACCGGGGCTGGCATCAACGTGAACATCACGTTGCTGTTCGGCCTGGAGGCCTACGAATCGGTGGTGCAGGCCTACCTGGCCTGCCTGGAGGACCGGCTCGCCGCAGGCGGCGGCATCGGAGGCATCGCCTCGGTCGCGAGCGTCTTCGTCAGCCGTCTCGACTCGGCGCTGGAACCCCGGCTCAACCGCTCCCTGCAGGGCAAGGTGGCGATCGCCAACGCCAAGGTCATCTATGCCCGCTCCCGCCAGCTCTTCGCCGGGCAGCGCTGGGATGCCCTGGCCGGCGCCGGGGCCAGGGCCCAGCGGCTGCTGTGGGCCTCGACCAGCACCAAGAGCCCGGCCCTCCCCGAACTGCTTTACGTGGAGTCGCTCATCGGGGCTGACACCATCGACACCGTCCCCCCCGCCACCTACGAGGCCTTCCGGACCCACGGCGCCGTGCGCCCGGCGCTGGAAGAGGGCATGGAGCAGGCCCGCGCCCTCCTGGACAGCCTTCCCGGCCACGGGGTCGACCTGGCCGGGGTGACTGGCCAGCTCCTAACGGAGGGGGTGGATACGTTCACGGCCGCGTTCCGCCACCTGCTGTCCTCGGTGGAACAGGCCCTGGCCGGCCCGCCGGAGAAGGCGGAACCCTGGCAGCTGCGCCGGTCGCTGCCAGCTGACCTGGCCGGCCAAGCGGATGGGGCCGTGGACGAGTGGCGGGCAACCGGCAAGGTGGCCCGGGTCTGGGCCCGCGACGCCTCGGTGTGGACCGGGAAGGACGAGGACGCCTGGCTGGGCTGGCTCAGCGTGGCGCTTGACCAGACGGCCCATGCGCATCGCTTCGAGTACCTGGCCCAGCAGGTGCGCGACGCCGGCTTCACCGACGCTGTGGTGCTCGGCATGGGCGGCTCCAGCCTGTGCCCCGACGTGCTGGCGGCCACCTTCCCGTCCAGGCCCGGCTTCCCCCGGCTCCATGTGCTCGACTCGACTGACCCCCAGCAGGTCAAGGCCATGGAAGAGCGGGTGGACCTGGCCCGGACGATGTTCTTCGTCTCCTCCAAGTCCGGCACCACCCTCGAGCCCGACATCTTCGCCGCCTACTTCTACGACCGCATGGCCAAGGTCGTGGGCGAGGACCAGGCCGGCTCGCACTTCGTGGCCATCACCGACCCCGGCTCCCCGCTGGTGGACGTGGCGCGGCACCAGGGGTACCGGGCCGTCTACGCCGGGGTGCCCTCGATCGGCGGCCGCTACTCGGCCTTGTCCAACTTCGGGATGGTGCCCGGCGCGGCCTGCGGCGTCGACGTCACGGCCCTGTTCGACTCGGCCGAGACGATGGCGCACGCCTGCGCCCCCTCCGTGCCGGCCCGGGACAACCCCGGGCTGGTGCTCGGGGCGGTGATCGGCACCTGCGCCACCGCCGGCCGGGACAAGCTCACTCTCGTCACCTCGCCCGGGGTGGCCGGCCTGGGCGCCTGGCTGGAGCAGCTGCTGGCCGAATCCACCGGCAAGCGGGGCCGGGGCGTGATCCCGGTCGACCGGGAGCCGCTGGGAGCACCCGGCGCCTACGGATCGGACCGGCTCTTCGCCTACATCCGCCTCACCGCCGACGACGACGCCGAGCAAGACGCCAAGGTTTCGGCCCTGGAGAAGGCCGGGCAGCCGGTGATCCGGATCGAGCTGTCCGGCCCCGGCGAACTCGGAGGGGAGTTCTTCCGGTGGGAGTTCGCCACCGCAGTGGCCGGCTCGATCATCGGGATCGACCCGTTCGACCAGCCCCGTGGAAGAGGCGAAGGTGCTGGCCCGCGAGCTCACCGACCGCTACGACAAGACCGGCGCCCTGGCCGGCCAGGAGCCCTTCTCCGCCGGCGAGGGCGTGGCGCTCTACGCCGACGCCGCCAACCGGGCCGAGTTGGCCAGGGTGGCCGGTGAAGGCGCCGGCCTGCCGGCCTACCTGGGTGCCCACCTGCGCCGGGCCGGGGCCGGTGATTACGTGGCCCTGCTCGCCTACGTGCAGATGACCGCCGCGCACGACGCCGTCCTGACCGGGATCAGGGCCCTGATCCGAGACGCCCGCAAGGTGGCCACCTGCGTCGGGTTCGGGCCCCGGTTCCAGCACTCGACCGGCCAGGCCTACAAGGGCGGCCCCAACACCGGGGTGTTCCTCCAGATCACCTGCGATGACACCGTCGAGCTGGCCGTGCCCGGGCACCGCTACAGCTTCGGGGTGGTCAAGCAAGCCGAGGCCAGAAGCGACCTCGAGGTCCTGGCCAAGCGCGGGCGGCGAGCACTGCGGGTCCACCTCGGCACAGACGTGACAACAGGGCTGGAGCAAGTCCGTGCCGCAGTGACCGAGGCCCTGTAGGCAGCCGGATGAGGAAGGTGAGCATTCCCCGGGGTCGTCACGGCAAGGCCCTGCTTCGCCAAGCTGGCAACGGCCCGGCCCTGTCCTCCAGCACGAACTGCGCGGATGTGCTCGCCGCGGCCGGCGTCGAGGACCTGTTCGACGAACGGGCCAATGGCATGACCGTGGAGCGGGACCGCCCGGCCGGCAAGCCCGCGCCGGATGTGTTCCTCGCCGCCGCCCACGCCCTCGGGGCTGCCCCGGCGGATGCTGCGGTGTTCGAAGACGCCCGTGCCGGGGTCGCGGCCAGGCGCGCCGGGAGGTCCGGCTTCGTGGGCGGGGTCGACCGGGCCGGGCAGCCCGGCGAACTGCAGGCGCAGGGCGCCGACGTGGCGGTGGCGGAGCTGGCCGAGTCGCTGGAGGAATCGTGATCGGCCATCCGGCGTTCACGGTCGAGCCGTGGTGCCTGCGGGCGACCGATCTGGAACTGGCGGTGCTGGCGCCGGCCGAGTCGGTCTTCGCGCTGGCCAACGGGCACATCGGCTGGCACGGGAACCTGGATGAGGGCGAGCCGCACGGCCTGCCAGGTTCCTATCTCAACGGCGTCTACGAGCTGCGGCCGCTGCCGTACGCGGAGGCCGGCTACGGCTACCCGGAGTCCGGGCAGACGGTGATCAACGTGACCAATGGCAAACTGATCCGCCTCCTCGTCGATGACGAGCCGTTCGACGTCCGCTACGGCGAGCTTCGGGTGCATGAGCGGTGCCTGGATCTCCGCGCGGGTGTGCTGCACCGGACTGCCGAGTGGGCCTCCCCGGCGGGCCGGGCGGTCCGGGTGTCCTCGACCCGGCTGGTGTCGTTTGTGCAGCGGTCGATCGCGGCGATCTGCTATGACGTTGAGCCCCTCGACGGCCCGGTGCGGGTGGTGCTGCAGTCCGAGCTGGTAGCGAACGAGCAGCTGCCCGCCCCCGGCGGTGACCCCCGGGCCGCGGCTGTGCTCCAGGCGCCCTTGGTGGAGGAAGCGGATGCAGCGAAGGGCGCCCGCGCCGGGCTGGTGCACTCCACGCGGCACAGCGGCCTGCTCATCGCAGCGGTGATGGACCACGTCATCGACGGGCCGGCCGCCACCAGCGTGCAGGCCGAAAGCTTTCCCCATCTGGCCCGGGTAACGGTAACGGCGGCGCTCGAGCCGGGGCAGCGGCTGCGGCTGGTCAAGTTCGTCGCCTACGGCTGGTCGGGATCCCGGTCGCTGCCCGCGGTCCGCGATCAGGCCGACGCGGCGCTCGCCGGAGCCAGGCAGGCCGGCTGGGACAGCCTGATCGCCGAGCAGCGAGCCTACCTGGACGCGTTCTGGGACCGGGCCGACGTGCAGCTCGACGGGGACGCCGAGATACAGCAAGCGGTGCGGTTCGCGCTGTTCCACGTGTTGCAGGCCGGCGCCCGGGCCGAGGGCCGGGCGATCGCCGCCAAGGGCCTGACCGGGCCCGGCTACGACGGGCACTGCTTCTGGGACACCGAAGCGTACGTGCTGCCTGTTCTTACCTACGTCGCACCGGACGCCGTCGCCCACGCCCTGCGCTGGCGGCACTCCACGCTGCCGCTGGCCGCCGAGCGCGCCGCCCGGCTCGGGCTGCGCGGCGCAGCGTTCCCGTGGCGGACCATCCACGGCGAGGGCTGCTCCGGCTACTGGCCGGCGGGCATGGCCGCATTCCACATCAACGCCGAAATCGCCGACGCGGTCATCCGCTACCTCGGCGCCACCGGCGATGAGGCCTTCGAACGTGCCGTCGGCCTGGAGCTCCTGGCCGGAACGGCGCGGCTGTGGTGCTCCCTCGGCCACCACGACACCCAGGGCCGCTTCCGCATCGACGGGGTCACAGGCCCGGATGAGTACAGCGCCATCGCTGACAACAACATCTACACCAACCTGATGGCCCAGCAGAACCTGCGCGCCGCCGCCGACGCCGCCAGCCGCCACCCCGGCCGCGCCCGTGAGCTCGGGATCGACGAGGAGGAGACGGCCCGCTGGCGTGACGCTGCCGAGACGATGTGCGTCCCCTACGACGACACGCTCGGGATCCACCCGCAAGCCGAGGGCTTCACCGCCCACCAGGTCTGGGACTTCGCCGCCACCACCGCGGAGCAGTACCCCCTGCTGCTGCACTTCCCCTATTTCGATCTGTACCGCAAGCAGGTCGTCAAGCAAGCCGACCTGGTGCTCGCGATGCACCGCCGCGGCGACGTGTTCACCGCCGAACAGAAGGCCCGCAACTTCGCCTACTACGAACGGCTCACGGTCCGGGACTCCTCGCTATCTGCCTGCACACAGGCGGTGATCGCCGCCGAGACCGGCCACCTGCAGCTGGCGTATGACTACCTCGCCGAGGCAGCTCTCATGGACCTCGACGACCTGGAACACAACACCGGCGACGGCCTGCACGTGGCGGCACTGGCCGGCAGCTGGATCGCGCTGGTCGCTGGCCTGGCCGGCATGCGGGACCGAGATGGCACCCTGAGCTTCGCCCCCCGGCTCCCCGGGGCGCTGACCAGGCTCGCGTTCAAGATCTCCCTGCGGCACCGAGAGTTGGCTGTAGACGTGAGGGCAGCGACCGCCACGTACACCCTGCTCGACGGTGAGCCGATGCGCATCATCCACCATGGGAAACCGGTCACGGCGTCGCTCAACCACCCGCTCGTGCGCCCGATCCCCGCAGCACCGGCGGCGCTCCCGGCGCCGACGCAACCACCAGGACGTGAACCAGCCCGGCGTGTCCCCATGGAAGCCACCAGCAACCTACTCGGCGGATCCGAGTGAGCCGAACCCCAACAGCTGCCCAGCCGGTCCCGGCCGGGCAGCATGACTGCCCAGCTGAGGCTTGGTCAGCCCCGGAGCAGCTCAGCGAGCACGGCCGCCTCGCTGATCTCGGGCTGCTTGGTCGCGGTGAGCAGCGTCAGCGGCCGGCCTTTCGCGAGTTCGCGCAGGTGCGCCAGCGCCTTTGCCCTGTCAGGGTCTTTCAGCTCCGCCTGGTAGCGGCAGCCGAATTCTTCGAAGCGTTCCGGGTCGTGGCTATACCACTTGCGCAGCTGCGTTGACGGCGCGACCTCTTTGCACCACTCGTCGAGGGCGGCCCTGGCCTTGGTCAGGCCTCGCGGCCAGATCCGGTCGACCAGCACCCTGGTACCGTCGCCACGCGCAGGCTCCTCATAAACCCGGCGCACCTGTATCTTCGCCTCCGCCATCACTGGCCTCCTCACACTGAAGGTCCACTCGACAGGCTCACAACGCCCGCCCCGCGGTCAGTTCACCGCGGCCCCAGCGGGCCGTCACGCTGCCGCACGGGACGCCAGCGGCCGGAGCGCGGACCGGCCCGTCGCCCCGTACGGGGCTCCTAATGACCGGCGGCTGCCGGCCCTGTGCGGGAACAGGCGGTGAGCGCATGTGCGCAGGTGTGACGTAGTCGCATGACGCGGTCACGACAACCTGGCGACCGTCAGCAACACAGCCGAGGCCTCCAGAGCCTCGAGGCTGTGCCGCGCGTCAGGTACGACAAGCAGGTCACCGGGCCGCCCCTCCCAGGACACCTCGCCCGCCGACAACCGGACTCGTCCGCGCAAGACGTACACGGTCGCCTCGCCCGGGTTTTCGTGCTCGGCGAGGACGGCGCCTTTGAGCATGGCAATAACTGTCTGGCGCAGTACCCGCTCATGGCCACCGACGACGGTATCCGCGGTGTGACCTCCGCCGGCGGCGGCGGCCCGGTCCAGCAACTCACGGCCCAGGGCTTCCAGGGAGAACTTTTGCATGTCCTGCGACGTGTCCAATCTGCCGGGAGGCCGTAACCCCAGTCCGGGGAGAAACCGCCCGCGCCGCCTGGGGTCATTCCGCTCATGGGGCTCAGCTGACCTTCCGCGGGGACGTGAGGCCGGTGATCACCGGCTTCCCGTCCTCACACCTCACAACTCCAGCCGTCATACATATGTTGTGACACGATATTCTTCCCCTAATTTGACATAGCCTAACATAGTAATAAACTCATATCGTGCCACGATAGATGGTTTTCCTGCTGGGGGCACAGCCCTGGGCGAGTGACACGCTTCAGGTGGCATCGCCGGGGAGAACCTGCGGTTCTTCGCCGAGCCTCTCCCTGGCCACGATGAGCCACTCGGCTCACCCGGGGGTGCCGCGAAGCTGGGCGTGGTGGGCACCGACACACCGTTCGTCGCCGGGCTTCCCCCGCAAAGGTGAGCCGGGCCGTCGGGAAAGCATCCCGGTGCTGGCCGGCCCGGGCGGGTCGTCCGGATATTGCGGGAGGGGACGATGAGGCTGATCATTTACGGGGATTTCAATTGCCCCTACTCCTACCTGGCCAGCCAGCGGGCCGGCCGGCTGGCCCGTGCTGGGACGGTGCAGGCCGAGTGGCGGGCGGTCGAGCATGACCACGGGCTGGCTGTCACCGGGACCCGCTCAGAGGCTGACCGTGCCGCCTGGGAGGGCGAACTGGCCGAGGTCGCGGCACTGGCCCTGCCCGGGGAGCACGCACCGCAAGTACCGCCGCCGCTGGTCAGCAACACCGGCGCTGCGGTGGCCGCCTACGCCGAGGCGGTTACCGACGGTGTGGCCGATGAGCTGCGGCGCCGCCTGTTCCGCGCGATCTGGGCCGAAGGGCGGCACATCAGCAGCGCGTACACGGTGCGCCGCCTGGTGACCGGCCTGATGTGGCCGGCGGACGACACCGGTGACCGGCTGGCGAGCCCAGACATTCCCAGCGTGCTGAACCGGGACCCCGACCTGGCCCGCATGGTGCGCCGGTCCGGTGGCACGATCACCCCGGACGGCGGCCCGCTCACCACAGCCGGCTGGCGGCGGATACGCCAGTGGCGGGACGGCTGGCTGGCGCTGCCCGCCCAGATGATCCCCGCGGTCATCGGCCCGGACGGCATCTTGCGGTCCGGGGCTGACGCACTGCGCTATCTCGCCAGGCTGGCCGGGCATGCCGGCGCAGCAGCGGGCCCGCCCACGCGTCCGGTGGAGGAACTGGGCCAGGACCGCAAGCCCGGCCATCAGGACCGGCAGCCCCGCCAGGCTGCCCGGCTGGCTTGACTCAGGCCATTCGCCGAGATACTTACCAGCCTCATCGCCGGCACCATGCCAGAGCCGCGCAAGGCCGCTGAGGAGGCTGGGCGCGAATGGGGCGCCTACCTCACCGGCCAGTCACCCCCCTACCAGCAGCCGGGCGCCGGCGAGGCCATCGCGAGGCTCACCGAGATCATGGCGGAACTCGGCTTCGCTCCCCAGGCCATGGCCGACGCCGACGGCAGGCAATACCGGCTGTGCCTGCACCAGTGCCCGTTCCGGGAGGTGGCACAGCAGCACCAGGACGTCGTGTGCTCGCTGCATCTCGGGCTGATCCGGGGCGCGCTTGCCCAGATGCGGGCACCGCTCACCGCGCAGCGGCTAGAGCCGTTCGTAGAGCCCAGCCTGTGCATCGCCCACCTGACAGCCCGCGACGGGCCGACCCTCACCAGCCTTCCGCAGACGGAGGTTGATAGCTGACCGGACGCGGAATTGCCAGCACCCGGGCGACCCCGTGCGGTGGCTCGGCCCACGGCGTGCCGGTCAGGTCTGCGCCCCGGTAGGCAGGTGATGCATGTCCGCGAGCAGGGCCGCGAGGTCGGCACCGGAACCGGTGAGCGCGGGCAGGAGAAGATCGTTTTCTTTGGCTACATGGCCCGCGAACAATGTCGCGATCCATTCCGCGATGGTGGCAGCCGTAGTGCCGTCGGTGGGGGGCTGGAGCCGGCCGACGAGACCAGCGAGCTCGCGATGCTCGGCGGTCAAGGTTCGGACTAGGCGGGTCCCGCGGGCCTGCGTGGCCGCGGCCGGGTAGAGGGTACGTTCCTCCGCCTCGGCGTGGGGCAGGATGTCGCTTGCCAGGTACTTCTGCAGCGCGGCCAGCGCTTGCGCATGCGCGGCGCCGGCCTCAACCGCGGCGCAGAGCGCGCCAGCACGCTGTTCCAGGCCGCGGCGCAGCACTGCGTGATGATGCACGATCTCCCTGGTCTGCTCGGTGGTGCCGTCATAAGTAACGGTCATCTGGACCTCCTTTTGACCCAGTCTAACTAATTTTTACTATTAAAGATTGTGTAAAAGCTTATTCCCAGAGGCCGGGGCCGCCGCTTCGCCCGGCCGAGCGCGCCCGCCGCCGCTGCGAGGAGCGGCCAGTTCTCACACCACGATGCACAGCGGTTCCTCGATCAGTTCCTTGAGGTCGGTGAGGAAGGCGGCGCCGGTGGCGCCGTCGGCGGCCCGGTGGTCGATGGAGAGGGTCAGCGTCATGGTGGTGCCGACGGTGATCTGGTCACCGCGCACGATTGGCTGGCGGGCGGCTGCGCCGACAGCGAGGATCGCTGCCTGCGGCGGGTTGATCACCGCGGTGAACTGCCTGATGCCGTACATGCCGAGGTTACTGATGGTGAAGGTGCCGCCGGAGAGTTCATCCGGGGTGAGCGTGCGTGCCCGCGCCCTGGCGGTGAGGTCGTGCGCTTCGCGGGCGATCTCGGTGAGTGTCTTGCGGTCGGCATCGCGGATGACGGGCACGATGAGCCCGTCATC
>Ga0307372_10009974_pt1 | contig 12949 bp, 11 predicted proteins | sample OX1MG_FD_202533 | JGI IMG/M metagenome (GOLD analysis project Ga0307372, IMG submission 202533) | Soil microbial communities from Risofladan, Vaasa, Finland - OX-1 | ecosystem: Environmental > Terrestrial > Soil > Coastal area > Acid sulfate soil | place: Finland: Risofladan, Vaasa | collected...
GGCTATATCGGTAGTTTTATGGTCAAGCGATTGCTTGATGACGGTCATGAGGTCGTTGTCGCCGATAGTTTGGAACGAGGCCATGAATCGTCCCTTGATAAACGTGCAATCTTTGTCAAAGGGAATCTGTTAGAGCAGGAGTTTGTCTCCCAGCTTTTCTCCGAGCATCAGTATGACTGTGTAATGCATTTTGCCGCGTACATTGCTGTCGGAGAGTCCATGCAGCATCCGGGACTCTATTTCCGCGATAATGTCTTTACAACAATTTCACTTTTGGATGCCATGAAAGAACATGGTGTTAAAAAGTTTATCTTTTCCTCAACAGGCACAGTATATGGTACGCCTACCGTAAATCCAATACCTGAATCACATGCCAAGAATCCTGAGAATCCTTATGCGGAGAGCAAATATATGGTTGAAAAAATTCTGCATTGGTACTTCGTAGTTCATGGTATTGGTTCTGCGGTTTTACGTTACTTTAATGCATCAGGGGCAGCAGAAGACGGGAGTCTCGGTGAGGATCATGATCCTGAAACGCATTTAATACCCAATGCAATTAAAGCAGCCCTTACGAATTCTGATTTTACGTTATTTGGAGATAATTACGATACACGCGATGGGACCTGCATACGAGATTACATACACGTTCTGGATCTGATTGAAGCGCATGTGTTGACACTGAAAAAACTGGATGAGCAGAACGGTGAATATATCTATAATGTCGGTACAGGAAGAGGATCAACCAATAAAGAGGTTCTGGAGATGGTTAAGAAAATATCAGGTGTTTCTTTCCCGATTATTGTTGAAGAACGTCGTCCCGGTGATGTCGCAGAAACAGTCGCAGACGCAACAAAGATTAAAGAAGATCTTGGTTTTAGTCCGCAATACTCAGATCTTGAGACGATTATTAAAACCGCATGGGAATGGCACAAAAAGCGTTCATGAAAAAGATAAAAAATATCCAATTTCCGCAATGGGTTATTACCTCTCTCTGTATTCTGCTATTAATAGGTACGATTTTTAATGTTGGCTCTGTACTAATGCAACAAAAAGGCAAATATTTAACTCACGATTATTGGCAACGATATGAAGGTTTAAAAATGATATATCTCAATTCCCAATACGCCAATAAATATGTCAAAAGTTTTATTCCTGATGAGACTGTGTATGCTTATGCAGGTGGAGCATTTGTGAAGGGTGCAAATCCTTTACTTATTATTCCTGATGCACCACCTTTGGGAAAATATTTTATTGGGATATCTGCGTTAGTTTTTGATAATGAACACGATGTTATTATCATTTTTGCCGTATTATCATTATTCCTTATTTTTATTCTCGGAAAACAAATTCTTGCATCTACAATACTTTCGCTTATTCCAGTATTTCTCTATAGTTCAGAGTTGCTTTTTAAGAATCAACTTGTCTATACGCCATTGTTTGATATCATGCAGCTTCCCTTTTTGCTAGGTATTTTTTTGGCGTTTAATGCGGGGTTACTTTCGAAAAAAAAATATACGCTTTATTTTTTACTTATCTGTTTTCTTCTTGGCTGTTTTGTTTCGATCAAATTTTTCGCCAGTGGGATAACAATTCTGTTAGCCTGGTATATAGTGCTTTTATTAAGAAAAGAAAAAAAGAAAATTATTACCTTGACACTTTTTACTCCTATTGTCCCGATTGTTCTGTTATCAAGCTATGCGCGAGTATTTGCTTTTGGTTATACATTAAGAAAGTTAATTGGAGCACAAAAGTGGATTTTTATCTACCACCAAGGGCAATTAATGAAACCCTTTTCGATTTGGCCACTACTGCTTGCTAATAGATGGTACGTATGGTGGGGTAATATTCCTGTACTTTCCGATTCCCAATGGAGTATTTTGTGGCCGATTATCACCATTGCTTCTTTTATGACAATCGGTATGTATCTTATCAGATATATTCCGAGAAAAATCGAAGTTGAAATCCTTATGGTATGGATTGTCTGTTATCTTTTATTTTTTAGCCTCGGACAAATAACGGTACGATATTTTGTTATTTTATTGCCGGTATTATATATTTTAACTGTTTTCGGTGTCGTCAGTTTGTTAAAGAAATATAAAATTTTTCGCAAGTAAGAGTATGAATATTGCCATTGATATTTCACCGCTTTCAACGGAACATAAAGTGCGGGGGACAGGATTTTATTTGCAACATCTGAAAGAGGCACTCCTAAAATACTTTCCTGAAAACAACTACACCTTTTTTCAGACGGGAGATACTCTGCCAGAAAAAATAGATATTGTTCATTATCCGTATTTTGATCCATTTTTTATCACACTGCCATTTCGCAAACAGTATAAAACAGTTGTTACTGTTCATGACTTGACACCCATTGTTTTTTTCGAGCATTTTCCTGCAGGTTTGAAAGGCAATTTTCGATGGCAAGTGCAAAAGTTTCGTTTAAAGAACGTTGATGGAATACTTACTGATTCTGAAGCTTCGAAGAAAGATATCATGAAAATTGTCGGTTATCCTGAAAAAAAAATTGACGTTGCATATCTGGCAGCAGGGGAGGAATTTAAGAGATTAAAGATTGAAGATTTAGGATTAAAGAAAGTAAAAGAGAAATATCATTTGCCGGAGAAGTTTGTTTTGTACGTTGGGGATGTGACATGGAATAAGAATCTTCCTCGAATGCTTAGGGCAGTTGAAAAGCTGGATATTCCCTTAGTGATGGTAGGGAAGGCACTAGTTTCCTCAGATTTTGACAGAAAGAATAAGTGGAATAGTGATTTGGCTGAAGTACAAAAACTGGCAAAGCAAAATAACAATGTTCATATGCTGGGTTTCGTTCCTACCGAAGATCTGGTAGCATTATATAATCTCGCGACGGTTTTTGTTTTCCCGTCGGTTTATGAAGGATTTGGCTTGCCGATTCTTGAGGCTATGCAGTCCGGATGTCCGGTGATTATCTCTCGTGAGAGTTGTATGCCGGAGGTAGGCGGCGTTGCGGCTGAGTACTTCGATGGATATAACACGGACAATTTTGCGGATGTAATAAAGAAAGTTTACAGTTCTAGAATCATCCAAAAGGAATTATCTGAAAAAGGATTAGTACAAGCAAAAAAGTTTAGTTGGCAGGCGACTGCTGAGAAAACGATTCAAGCATATACTAGAGCGTTGAATAGCTGAACACAGTTTTGAAGCAGAATTTTATGAAACAACACGCCAAGCGGTTAATAAAACATCCCCTTATCTATGGAAGCTCAATAGTTGTAACTGGAGGCATCCTCGCAAATTTTTTTAACTTCCTCTTTAACTTATTTATGAGCAGGACGCTAACGGTTATGGAATATGGAACGATCGCCAGTATCATTTCCCTCATTACCTTTCCGACATTATTTGTTACCGCTATTAATCCGGTCATTATCCGTTTTGCCGGAGATTATTTTGTGAAAGGTGAGAAGATGCTGTTAAAAGGGCTTTATTTAAAATTTTTTAAATTTCTGCTTGGAGTAGGCATCTCAATTTTTATTATCTTTTTAATTTTTCTCACACAAATTGCACAGTTCTTCCATATCACGAATTACGTGATACTCATATTTGCAGATATTATTATCTTATTGTCATTTATCAATGTATTAAATGTAGCATTTATTCAGGCAAAGTTGGCCTTTGGTTTTCAAGTTGCCATCAATTTGGTTACCACATTTATTAAATTTTTCTTAGGGGTTGTCTTGGTCCTTTTAGGATATTCTGTTGTTGGCGCAACAGGAGCATTGCTTGCATCAGGGCTAGGAGGATATCTTTTTAGCTTTTTACCATTACGATTTCTCTTTTCCAATAAGACTGAGTCCCCGAATATAGAAACGAAAGAATTCTTCCGTTATGGTATACCCTCTGCATTGACATTACTTGGTCTTGTGTCATTTATCTCAATGGATATAATCCTCGTAAAACATTTCTTCGATCCCGTTCAGGCGGGACAGTATGCTGGTCTTTCTTTAATCGGAAGAGTTATCTTTTTTTTGACAGCACCGATTGGTACCGTTATGTTCCCTGTTATTGTCCAGAAGCACGCGAAAGGAGTTAACTTTAGCAATACATTTAAGATGGCAATTGTACTTGCACTGGTTCCTGCTCTCTGCATAACGATATTTTACTTTTTATTCCCGCACTTTACTATTTTATTCTTTCTCAAACGGTCTCAGTATCTGGCTGTTACACCGCTTCTTGCAGTGTTTGGTTTATATATTACTTTTTATAGTATGTTGTACTTATTCGCAAATTTTTACTTATCAATTAAAAAAACAAAAATTTATATTCCTATCTTGATTGGTGCACTCTTGCAGATCGTTTTAATATCTCTTTATCATCAGTCATTCTTACAAATAATTATGATATCTTTTATATTAGTCCTTTTACTTGTGATCGGTTTTTTGGTATATTATCCCTATGCCACGAGGAAATAATTCTTCCATAAAACTTCTTTCAGTTATCGTTCCAGCGTTTAAGCAGGAAAAAACAATTATAAAAGATATTAAAAATATTGAATCCACTCTCAAAGATTTAGAAATTAAATATGAGATACTTGTTGTAGTCGATGGTATTGTGGACAAAACATATAAAAAAGCAATAACGTTAAAATCACATAATATAAAAATATTAGCATACCAAAAAAATCAAGGGAAAGGGCACGCGATAAAATACGGCATGATGCATGCCAAAGGGGACGTGATAGGATTTCTTGATGCCGGCATGGATATTAACCCCAAAGGATTGGCTGTTTTATTAGCAGATTTTCAAAAATATAACGCGGATATCGTCATTGGGAGCAAGCGTCATCCGCATTCGAGAGTAATTTATCCGTTTAAACGGCATGTGATTAGCTATCTTTCTCAGAAATTTATCAAGTTACTTTTCGGTCTTGATGTGACAGATACTCAGGTGGGAATGAAATTTTTTAGAAGAGATGTTATTAAAAAGGTGTTGCCGCGCTTACTTGTTAAAAAGTTTGCTTTTGATGTCGAAATGCTCTCAGTTGCTCATTATCTTGGCTATACAAAAATATTAGAAGCACCGATCGAACTCAAACATGATTTTGAAGGAAGCATTATTTCTCATAATATGCTTGAGTCGTTGTATCATACACTTTGGGATACCTGCGCTATATTTTACCGGCTAAAAATTATCCATTATTATGATAAAAATAAAGCGTTTCGATCAAAAACACTGCCAAAGTATAAAATAAGTATGTCATAATAAATCTATGCGTATCCTCATTCTCAACTGGAGAGATCCCAAAAATCCTAACGGTGGAGGGGCAGAACAGCTTACGCAAGAAATGGCGAAGCGGTGGGTAAAAGCAGGTCATATTGTAACCCAATTCAGTTCAACATTCCCGAATGCAAAACCAAGAGAAGTTATTGATGGAGTGACATTTATAAGAAAAGGTTCCTGGTGGAATGTACATCTTTTTGCATGTTATTATTATCTGCGATACCTACGAAAGCAAACGGATATCATTATTGATGAAGTTCACTGGTTTCCTTTTTTCAGTGCGTTTTATGCTCCTAAAAAGACCGTTGTATTGGTCTGCGAGGTTGCAAATATGCTATTTTATACGATTTTCCCCTATCCTCTTGCAAGTTGTTGGCGACTGATTGAGAAGTTTTATTTAGCTGTTTATAAAAATGTTCCTATGATGGCAATATCTCAATCAACATACGAGGATTTGATAAAGGAGGGGCATACTCGTTCAAATCTTATTGTTCTTCCGATGGGTTTAACTGTTACTGTTAAGATCAAACATTTTCCTAAAGAAAAAGACCCGACACTTATTTATGTCGCCCGTTTGAACAAACAAAAAGGGATATTCGATACTATAGAAGCATTTCGTATAGTAAAACAGCATATTCCTAGTTCGAAATTATGGCTAGTCGGTTCGAGTGATCAACAAACTATCGATCATGTAAAAAAACAACTAAAAAATTATCAACTAGAAACGTCTGTAAAATTATTTGGGTTTGTTACAGAAGAAAAAAAATTCGAGCTTCTTTCACGAGCACATCTTCTCGTCAGTGCTTCAGTGCAAGAGGGATGGGGATTGACGGTCCCTGAAGCAGGACTTACTAGAACCCCCGCAGTAGTTTATAATACACAAGGCTTCCGAGATATTATCGAGAATAAAAAAGATGGAGTTTTAGTAGTGCCAAATCCAATTGCTTTTGCGGAAGGTGTAATTGACGTTTTACAAAATGAAAATTTATATAAGCGGATCCAAATTGCCGCGGAAAGGAAGGCAAAACAATATTCGTGGGATAAAACAGCAAGTATTAGTTTGCGTTTTCTAAAATCAATATGAAAAACCCTTTGGTATCCATTATTGTAACGACAAGAAACGAAGAGAGAAATATCAAGAATTGCATGGAAAGTATTAATCAGCAGACATATGCTCCAATACAAACTATCGTCGTTGATAATAATTCTACAGATAAAACAAAAGCTATTGCCAAGAAATATATAAATGAAGTCTATAATAAAGGCCCAGAACGCTCAGCACAGCGGAATTTTGGTGCAAAAAAAGCAAAAGGTAGTTATGTCGTTTTTATCGACTGCGACATGAATTTAACTCCAGAAGTAATTGAGCAATGTGTAAAAAAAATTGATAACTTTGGAGGTCTTGTTATTCCTGAAGAGTCTTTTGGTATAGGATTTTGGGCAAAAGCAAAAGCCCTTGAAAGAAGTTTTTATTTACGTAATAGCGCTATTGAAGCTGCACGGTTCTTTCCCAAAAAAATATTTATTACAGTCGGAGGATTTGATGAGGGACTTACCGGTCCTGAGGATTGGGATTTGTCGCAAAGAGTTGCTATAAAATATGGCATTGGGAGAATATCAGCTTTTATCCGCCACAATGAAGGAGAATTATCGCTCCAGCGTACTATACAAAAAAAATATTATTACGCAAAAAAATTCGGTCCGTATATTAAGAAAAGAGATAATAAAAAAAGCACTCAACAACAGTTTAGTATCATCGGCCGCTATGCATTGTTCTTCAAGCAACCTAAGAAAATGTTCAAAGATCCGTTTTTAAGCATGGGCATGCTAGTCATGAAGACAGGAGAATTCGTCGCCGGTGGTTTGGGATATATACTTTCTGAAAAAAAGTAGCTATTGTTTCTTAATTGTCCATTGCTTATAATAATAAAGTTTACGCTGCATGATTAAGCTTATCAAATCAACCTTTCATAATGAAAAGGATACAAAGAAAGAACTAGAGACGTTTATTAAGAACGCTGAAATCTTAAGTTTTGGTCCAGAATGTCAGAAATTTGAAATGAAATTCGCAAAATGGCAGGGACGAAAGCACTGCGTATTCCTCAATAGCGGTAGTTCTGCAAACCTAGCGATTATCCAGTCATTGTTAAATTTAGGAAAAATAAAAACAGGTGACCATGTCGGATTTTCTGCCCTTACCTGGTCTACCAATGTTATGCCGCTTATTGAGTTGGGCCTTAAAGCAGTTCCAGTTGATGTCGAGCTTGATACATTAAATGTCTCAAGTGAGAAACTAAAAGAGGTACTTAACGAATATCCTCTCAAAATGCTATTTATTACCAATCTTCTTGGTTTTTGTGATGATCTTGATGAGATTAAGAAAATATGTGATGAGAAAAAGATTGTGCTTATTGAAGACAACTGTGAGTCTCTTGGGTCCGTGTATAAAGGGAAAAAGCTGGGCAATTTCGGTTTGGCTTCTACATTTTCATTTTATGTCGGACATCATATGTCAACAATTGAAGGCGGCGCCGTCTGTACAGACAGTGAACGGTTGGCAAATATGCTTCGTATTGTCAGAGCACATGGGTGGGATAGGAACTTAACTGAACAGCGGCAAACAAAGCTACGTGATAAGCATAAAGTTAATTCTACTTTTTACTCAAGATATACATTTTATGACTTAGGATACAATTTACGTCCAACAGAAATTAATGGTTTTATCGGTAATACACAAGTGAAATATCTTAATGAAATTATTGAAAAACGGAAAGAAAATTTTTTTAAGATGGCACTTCCTATTTATCAATATGCGGATAAATATTATCCGGTAAAATATAGTCATATGGATTTTCTTTCCAATTTTGCGGTACCCATTATCTGCAAATCAACTAAAATACGTGATGAATTAGTAGAAAAATGTAATAAAAAAGTGGAAATACGGCCAATTGTTGGTGGAGATATGACTAAACAGCCATTTTTCCTGAAGCATTTGACAGGAAAAAATGTAAAAGAATCAAACGCGAGCATTATACACAAGCAAGGATTGTACTTTGGAAACAATCCAGAACTGACGAATAAAGAAATAAAGGAGATTGTTCGGATATTTACGAATAATTTCTAGTACCAATAATAGAGTTATTGTGATATTATTTGTTATATACTTATGGTAAAAGATTTTTGGAAAAATAAGAAGGTGCTTGTTACTGGTGGTGCTGGATTTATTGGAAGCCATGTAGTTGAGAACCTCGTTTATCGAGGAGCACAGGTGAGAGTCTTCGATAATTTACAAAATGGAAAGAAAAGTAACCTTACATCGGTGAAAGATGCAATAGAATTTATGAAAGGAGACTGCCGTAATGAAAAAGATGCTCTGAAAGCCTGCAAAGGGCAAGATGTCGTTTTTAATATAGCTGCTCGTGTTGGTGGAATTGAATATAATCGTACACACCAAGCGACAATGATGCGTGACAATCTTCTTTCAGAAACTATTATGATAGAAGCTGCTCATCAAGCCTCTGTAGAGCGTTTTTTAATGGTATCATCGGCATGTGTTTATCCGAGAGCTTGTTCTGTTCCTACACCTGAATCCGAAGGCTTTATGGATGAACCCGAACCGACAAATGGAGGATATGGTTGGGCAAAACGCATGGGAGAACTCTTGGGAAAATATTATCATGAGGAATTTGGTATGAAAGTGGGCATTGTCCGTCCATATAATTGCTATGGACCACGGGATCATTTTGACCCTGCAGTTTCCCATGTGATTCCAGCGCTTATCAAACGGGTATTCGATGGAGAAAATCCAGTCGTTGTATGGGGCAGCGGAAAACAGACACGTGCCTTTTTATATGTCACAGATATGGCTGAAGGAATGATACAGTCACTAGAAAAATATCCAACTCCCGATCCAGTTAATTTAGGAACCGATGAAGAAATTTCTATCACTGAATTAGTGCAAAAGATTATTGACTATTCAGGTGTAAAAGCGAAAGTGAAATTCGATAAGACCAAACCAGATGGAAGTCCTAAAAGGAATAGTGATAATACAAAAATGTTGAAAGAGGTTGGATTTACTCCAAAAGTAACTCTTGATGAAGGGTTACAGAATACAATTGCTTGGTATAAGCAAAACGGCTACACCAAATGAACTTAAAAAAATATTCCTTCGCTATTGTTACACATGTATACGCTAGTGGTCCTTCATTTAATCTCGAGGAATATCTTTCTCCGCAGGTAAAATACCTCCTTTTTATCGGTCATCCGTTCTCTTACACCAAAGATACACGTTCATTTCTTCGGTTATACAAAAACGGGAAATTGATTAAAGAATCCTATTTTGTACGGTGGAAAGGTCCCGAACTTCTTTTTTATGCTAAAGATGCATTACTGACTTTTTGGTGGCTTTTAAGATTTGGACCTAAGATCGATTATTTTGTTGGTGTTGACAGCTTGAATGCAGTCAGTGGATTGATTCTCCAGATATTTCAGAAAGTAAAACATACGGTATTTTATACTATCGATTACGTACCACAGCGTTCCGGTAATCAAATTTTAAATTATTTCTATCATCAGTTAGATAAAATTTCAGTTGAAAATACCTGGAGGGTATGGAATTTATCGCAAAAGATGGTGGAAGCAAGAGAAAATAATGGCATCAGCAGCCGTTATCGCGATAAGCAAATAGTTGTACCGGTAGGGACTTTGCCGCTCACGAGGTTGCTGCCAAAAGAAAAAATAGATAACTATAAGATTGTCTTTATGGGTCATCTTCGGGAAGGACAAGGTGTAGAATTGCTTATTTCCGCGATGAAAGACGTAGTTAAAAAAGTGAAAAAGGCTCAACTTTTAATAATTGGAGGAGGGCCACTAGAAGATAAACTAAGAAAGAAAGTCAAAAAAGAAAAATTAGAAAAATCAATTCAGTTTACTGGTTTTGTGAAAAACTTTTCAGATGTCAAAAACTATTTGCAGGATGCTGCGGTTGCAGTAGCACCATATGTAGATGATAAAAAAACATTTACGCAATATACTGATCCTGGAAAGCCGAAAGATTATCTTGCAAACGGCATACCTATCATAATTACAAAAGTTCCACAGGTTGCCTTTGAAATAGATAAAAGAAAAAGTGGAATTGCAATAAATTATTCTAAAGAAGAACTTGTTAAAGCTCTCATAAAAATTTTGTCAGACGAAAAATCCCAAACAGCTATGAGAAAAAGCGCACTTGCAATGGCAAAAGATTACACCTGGGATAAAATATTTTATCAGACGTTACAATCGACTATTTAAAATATTGCTGCTTTTAAATAGTTACTGTACATACTGAACTTTATTAAGTAAACTTAAGAATACTATGAAAACGTTATTAGAAAAGTATCTTTATTGTTTAAACTGCAGATATGATATTAAAGAAAAAAAGGCATATCTAGTATGTGAAAATTGTGGATTAAAATATAAAAAAAAAGAGGGAATAATCACCACGATACCTCATCTCACACCTGATATAAAATTATCTATAGATAAATGGGATAGTATCTATAAAAACATACTGAAAAATAAGACATATTATGAAAATTATAAGTATTATATAAAAATGTATTACGATGATACGTATAATCAACTACAAGAAGTTAAAAAATTTACTAATTCGACATATCTTGAGTTAGGATGTGGACCTTTTTTTCTAGGTCAGACTTTTGCAAAGAAATGTAAGTTAGTAATTGGCATTGATTTTTGCCCAAGTGCATTAAAAATTGCTAAGAAAATGCTTGATGAAAAAGGTGTAAAAAATTATATCTTAATACAAGGTGATATTTTGAAGATGCCGTTGAAAGATAATACTGTAGATATTGTTTATGGTGGGGGAGTCATTGAACATTTTAAAAACACCCAGGTTAGCGTGAATGAATATTATAGAATATTGAAAAAAGGAGGTGTTGCTTTCAATACCGTACCATATTTAAATGTAGGATCACTGACTTATAGGCAAGTTTGGGGGAATATACCAAATGCACCTGTGTTAAAACAAATAGCTGAATCTATACATATGGGTTTGTTGAAGGGGAAACATATGAAATTTGGCTATGAAATGTCTTTTTCAAGAAATACATTGAGAAAGTTACACAAGGAAGCAAAATTTAAAAAAATAAGAGTGGACAATTTTACCGTAAATTTAGCCTTTGATTTTCTTCCAAATTCTTTACGAAAACCATCAATATGGCTTGCCAAAAATTCCCGCCTCTTTTGGCCGATGGTGAAAGTGATTGCCCAAAAGTAATTTTATGGAAATAAAAGGAATACCTTCTCATCAAAAGCTAATTTCTATAATCATAGTTAACTATAATGGGAGGAAATGGCTGAAAGATTGTCTCGAGTCTTTAGAAAAACAGACATATAAAAAATTTGAAATTATCCTTGTTGATAATGCATCTTCAGACAACAGTGTCGCATATGTTAAAAAGCATTTTCCAAAGGTTACTATTGTGCAGAACAAAAGTAATCGAGGGTTTGCAGGAGGGAATAATGACGGTTTGAAAGCTGCAAAAGGAGATTATATTTTACTTCTCAATAACGATACATGGTCACCGCCTGATTTTTTAGAAGATTTTATCAAGGCGTTTGATGAATATCCCAAAGCTGGTTGCGTTCAATCAAAAATGGTGCTTTTAAAAGATACAAGTAAGTTGGATCTCGTCGGTTCGTACTGGACGAATTCGTCATTTCTCTATTACTATGGCTTTGGAAAAGACGCTGATTTACCGCAATACAATAAAGCCATGCCATTTTTTACCAATAAAGGCGCCTCAGTGATGATACCTCGGAAAGTCATTGATAAAATCGGCTTATTTGATGATGATTTCTGGCTATATTATGAGGAGACAGACTTTTGTCATAGAGTGTGGTTAGCTGGTTATGAATGCTGGTATTGGCCAAAGGCTATTGTTCATCATGCAGGTGGAGGTACGTCGATACATTTTGATAATAGTCTCATCCAGTTTCATAACTTTAAGAATAAATTAATGAGCTTTTTGAAAAATTTCGAATCTATTAATTTAGTCACAATTGTTCCTATTTATATAATACTCAATATTGGTATTAGTTTTATTTGGTTATTTCAGGGTAAAACAAAACATTTTTTTACTTTATATCAATCGATATGGTGGAATATTGTTCATTTTAATAAGACGATGGAGAAAAGAATAAATGTACAAAAGCTTCGCAAAAAATCAGACACTCAGATATTTAGAATTACAAAAAAGAATCCACGGTTCAACTATTATTATTATTTACTAAAAGGACAAGTTGAAAAATATCAGGATTAAATTTTTTACATGATATGAAAGTGAGATATAATAGACAATTTTTTTTTGATAAATTATTTCATGCATTACTTGTAGTGCGAGGAATAATACCAATACTAATACGTCGGTGGATAATAGAGTTGCGTTCTGAGAAGGTAGGTGAGAATTTACTAGTCAACGAAGGTTGTCTTTTCATACATACAGAAAAATTAAGAATTGGTAATAACGTTTCATTTGGAAGGAGAAATTTTATTTCAGCCAGAGGTGGTTTGACTATTGGGAATGATGTACTTATAGGTTTTGATAGTGTTATTTTAACTGAACACCATATTCATGGAAAAGGGATTGTAATTAGAACGAGTGGTTTCAAAACAGCACCTGTTCAA
>Ga0307372_10009977_pt1 | contig 12946 bp, 12 predicted proteins | sample OX1MG_FD_202533 | JGI IMG/M metagenome (GOLD analysis project Ga0307372, IMG submission 202533) | Soil microbial communities from Risofladan, Vaasa, Finland - OX-1 | ecosystem: Environmental > Terrestrial > Soil > Coastal area > Acid sulfate soil | place: Finland: Risofladan, Vaasa | collected...
GCAGGGTGCTGCGGCTGATTCGGATGTGGCTACGGGCGGGAGTGATGGAGGACGGCGTCGCCGTCGCCAGCATGACCGGGGTACCCCAGGGCGGATCGATATCGCCGCTCCTGAGAAAGCGGGCTGACTTCCGCGAGGTCTCTCATCACGTGGCGCTCGCCTTCCTCGGCCTTGACGATAGAGGCGAAAGGCCTCCCTGGACGCGCCCCGTTTGCAGGGTCTGACGACATCCCCGCGGTCGCGACATCCGGTCCGTTATAGACCACGGCGTTGTTGGCAAAGGCCACTAGAAGATCATCGCCGCCGAGACGATTAGGTCCCCGATACCCTGTCCAGGCGATTCGGCTGCTGGCTTCTGGCACGGTGTTGGCCAGTCCTGTGCCGGCGCGCTGTTGAGCTTCTTGCTCCGACAGGCCACCTGAATCCGCCCCGTTGGCAGACCTAGCCTTAGTCGATCCAGGAGTCATGGATGGGGCGGCATCCGGAGGATACCCCGACGGAGCAACTGCCGCAGTTCGTACGGTTCTAGCGGCCGCCGAGACCGGTCTTTGAGGTGTCGCTCGGGGGTGTCACCACGACCGAAAGCTGGCTCCGACGGCCGATCTCCTCCTCCAGTGTTCCCAGCAACCACCGCTCGGCCGCATCGCTCGTTCCGGCAGGGATCAGGACCAGGTCGCTATTCGTGCTGAGGGCAGCGCGACTGACCTCCGACGCCAGCCCATCGCGGTTGCGGGCAATGACTATGTTCGCCTCGATTCCAGCCGACCTAAGCCTTGCCAGAAGATCGTTCGTGAGGTGGTCCAAGCGGCGCGGAGCGGGGACCCTCATCAGGTCTTCAACAGCTTCCTCCAGCGGGCCGTGCACGTGCAGCACGGTGACGGTGGCCTTGAGCCCGAGAGCCAACTGGATTCCGACCTCGAGCTCAGGGGATCCCAAGGTCTCTTCCATGACGACCAGGAGCAGGTGAGCTGCGGGACCAGCCTGCCGGACTCCTTCGCGAGCGATGAGGACGGGCAGATGAGCGCTGCGGGCGACCTCACGGCTCACGCTGCCGAAGAGACTCGCCGCCGGAGCCAAGCGGCCCCGTGAGCCCAGTACGAGCAGGTCGGGCCTCAAAGCCTCGGACAATGCCAAGAGACTTTGGGCAACAGTGGTGCCGGCGCCCAAGTGCTCCAGCCGGACGTCGGCTCTCACCTCCGACTGGTCCAAGGAATGGGTCGCGCGAGTAATCGCTGCCCGGCCAATAGCGTCGTTTGGCCCGATATGCGCCAGGGTTAACCGCGCATCCAACCGTCGCGCGAGCCTGGCCGCAACGACGACTGCGGCGTCGGCCGAATCCATGTCCACGGCGAGGAGGATGTGTTTGATGCCCACGGACGCAAGATTGCAGCACGCGACTCAGCGATCCAGTGCTGAAGGACCTGTAAGCAGCGGCCCATGCGCCCCGCTTCGGACAGCGCAGGGTGGACCTCGATCCAAGACTGCAAACGGGCAATTCCAGTTCGCCGGAACGGTCATCGGGCGGCCCGAGAATCGTCAAGGAGTCGGTCATCCCACCGTCCAAGGTCCCCCACTCAAACGGCCTTACGGCTCTGACCGCCGACGCGGTCGAATGCAACCTTTTGACTCGGAGGAATCCGATTTGATGTCCCACATCCCAGCCTTCGAGCCCGGTTGAGGTACCCGTTCATGAGCCGATCGATCGTCCATGCAGGGCGCTACTGGCTGGCGGCCTGCCTCGGTGCGTTGACTCTTGCGTCTTGCAGTGGTGGAGTATCGGTAGCCCAAGACCCAGTAGGAGCACCGACACCCGGCCAAACCATCGACTCCACCGCAGGCGACCTAGAGGGCAACTTCATCGCGGTGATCAACCAGGTGAGTCCGTCGGTCGTGGTCATACAGACGGAAGGTGGCCTCGGTTCGGGCGTGGTCGTCGACGCTCATGGAAACATCGTCACCAACGCCCATGTGGTGGCAGGCTTCAGCACGTTTCGCGTACTCCTGCCTACCGGGAAGTCATACAACGGAAACCTTGTTGGGACCTTCGTGCCTGACGACCTCGCGGTCATCCATATCAGCGCGCCGGAACTCCGACCAGCCACGTTTGGTGACTCCGATCGTCTACGAGTCGGTAGCATCGCCATCGCAATCGGCAGTCCCCTCGGACTGCAGAGTTCGGTCACCGAAGGTATCGTGTCTGCCCTCGGTCGCGAGGTCACGGAGCCCAACGGCGTAGCGCTTCCGCCACTGATCCAGACGAGCACAGACATCAATCCTGGCAACTCCGGCGGTGCGCTTGCCGATCTCAGAGGTGAGGTGATCGGAATCCCGACGCTGGCCGCGCAGGACCCGCAGGTAGGCGGCACCGCGCCAGGAATCGGCTTCGCGATCCCCAGCAACGTGGCCAAAGACATCGCCAGCCAGTTGATCCAGGATGGCCGGGTCACCAACAGCCACAGGGCATACCTTGGCGTTCAGGTCGCAGCGCTTGCCGATGGCTCCGGTGTCGCCATCTATTCGCTGGTGCCCGGTGGGCCCGCGGAGGACGCCGATCTGAAGGTCGGCGACGTCATTTCAGCTATTGATGGCCGGGTCGTGTCGGACCAGCCGGCGCTGGCATCCGCACTTTCCAGCCTGCAGCCTGGGCGGTCCATTCCGGTTCAGGTCATTCGGCCTGACGGATCCAGAGTCTCGGTGCAAGTAACCCTGGACGTGCTGCCGGGATAGGAGGTTGATCTCATGTCCAATCAAACGACCGGCCGAACCGTCGCACTCGCTAGCGCATGGATCCCGATCGGTGCCGGTGTTGGGAGCGTTGTCGGAACCATCTACGGTGACATCGCGGGCTTCATCGTGGCGGGAGCAACCATCGGGGCCGTGCTCTCGGCGTTGACCCTGATCTTCGTAATCGCTCGCACCAACGGCGAGCTCAGTTTGGCGCAGTTCGCCAGCGGACTGCTGCTGGTTGGAGCTATGGGATTCGCGCTGGGTGCCATATTCGTTCCAGATCGCGTGCTCCTTTACGGCTTGCTTGCGATCGGCCTCTGCCTTCCGGCGGTGATCTGGCTGGGCTCGTCTCTCCGGACCCCGAGGCCGCGGGTTTCTTGATCGGTCTGTCGGGCCCCAGCACGGCTCTCCGTTCCGGTATTTACTCGACCGCGTAAGTGTTGAGTCGTCCGCCGGTGCCCGCTGGCCGGTGCTGAGTACCGGTCCTTGACAATCACGATCCAGGGCCTAACTGAGGCTGAAGCTCAGGCAAGACTGAGGACTGAGGGCTACAACGCGCTGCCCAGCCCGAATCGACGTGGCCAGTTCCGCATCATCACCGAGGTCCTGCGAGAACCCATGATGGCGCTCCTTGTCGGAGGCGGCATCATTTACCTCGCCCTGGGAGACGTCACCGAGGCGCTCATCCTGCTCGCCTTCGCGTCGACATCGGTCGTGATCACGGTTGTGCAGGAGAGTCGCACCGAACGCGTTCTGGAGGCCCTCCGCGATCTCACCAGTCCTCGTGCGCTCGTAATCCGTGATGGCCAACGAATACGGATTGCCGGTCGGGAGGTGGTGAGGGGCGATTTCATCGTGCTTGCGGAGGGCGACAGGGTGCCGGCAGACGCCGTCCTGGTAGAGAATCGGGATCTCCAGACCGACGAATCGCTTCTCACAGGCGAGTCGGTACCAGTGCGCAAGAGCGCTGGCCGGCCCGCACAGATCGAACAAGTTCGTCCCGGCGGCGATGACCTGCCCTTTGTGTTCTCGGGCTCACTTGTGGTTCGCGGGACAGGAATCGCCGAGGTGATCGCCGTCGGCGGTCATAGCGAGATCGGCAAGGTCGGTCAGTCGCTCAGCAGCCTTGAGGTCGAGCCACCGCGCCTCAGGACGCAGACTCGTCACCTCGTGCGCCTCTTCGCGGTCGCCGGAGGTGCCGTGAGCATCCTGGCGGTCTTGCTCTACGGCTTCTCCCGGGGTGATTGGCTCGACGGCCTGCTCGCCGGCATCGCCTTGGGCATGTCGATGCTGCCCGAGGAACTGCCCGTCGTCCTCACCGTGTTCATGGCCGTGGGCGCCTGGCGACTCTCTCGCGCGCGTGTACTGACCAGGCGTGCTGCCGCAATCGAAACACTCGGCTCGGCGACAGTGTTGTGCACCGACAAGACCGGCACCCTCACTGAGAACCGAATGTCGATCGCCGAGTTGCGGCTGCCGGGCGGGCAGGTTTATCGAGGATCGCCATCAACCGCCGGCAATGCTCCAGATCGCTTTCAAGAACTGATCGAGTTCGGCCTTCTGGCGAGTGCTCCCGATCCATTCGACCCGATGGAGAAGGCGTTTCACGATCTTGCAAATGTGCAGCTCCCCGAACCTCGGCGTCTCCGCGCCTCGCAATGGTCGCTCTTACGAGCCTATGGTCTGCGTCCTGACCTGCTCGCTGTCACGCACGTGTGGCGACCGGACCCTGGCAGCCTGGAATCGATCATCGCCGCGAAGGGAGCGCCCGAAGCAATCGCAGGCCTTTGCCACCTGAGCCCCGCCGTGGCTGCCGAAGTCACCGGGACGGCTGACGCGATGGCCGGTGAAGGCTTGCGCGTTTTGGGGGTGGCCAGAGGTGCTCATACCCGGGAGACCTTGCCAGATTCGGCGCATGACTTCAGCCTGCATTTCGTTGGCCTGGTGGGCCTTGCTGATCCATTGCGCCCAAGTGTGCCGGAGGCGGTGAGGGAGTGCCGCTCTGCCGGCATCAAGGTGGTGATGATCACCGGCGACTACCCCGCGACTGCCCGAGCCATCGCCCACCAAGCGGGTATTGATGCTCAGGTCCTCGTCACGGGTGATGAGCTCGGCCGGCTGAGCGAGGCCCAGCTGGCTCAGCGAGTGCGCACAGCTACCATCTTTGCCCGGACGATGCCCGAGCAGAAGCTCCGCATCGTCAATGCACTCAAGAAGGACGGCGAGATCGTGGCAATGACCGGCGACGGCGTCAACGATGCGCCGTCTCTCAAGGCTGCTCACATCGGCATCGCGATGGGTGGCCGTGGCACGGATGTTGCACGGGAGGCGGCCTCGATCGTGGTTCTTGACGATGACTTTGGCTCAATAGTCAAGTCCGTCAGCCTTGGCCGTCGCATTTACGACAACCTCGGCAAGGCGATGGGCTTCATCTTCGCCGTGCACGTTCCTATCGCAGGCCTGGCGCTGCTGCCCCTGTTCGTCGGCCTGCCAATCCTTTTTGGCCCAATCCATATCGCGTTTCTCGAGATGGTGATCGATCCCGTCTGCTCCTTGGTATTCGAGGCGGAAGCCGCGGAGGAGGATGTGATGGGCCGACCGCCGCGACCTCCCGATGAGCCGCTCTTCTCGGGACGGCGGCTCGCTTGGAGCCTGTTTCAAGGTGCATGCGCACTTGTGATTGTGGCCGGCATCTTCCTCGTGGCGCTCTGGCGCGGAATGCCCGAGCCGGAGGTCCGCGCACTCACTTTCTTCTCGCTGGTGGTGGCAATCGTCACCCTGATCTTCGTCAACCGCGCCTTCGGCGCGTCTCTCATTGTTGCGCTGCGTCGGCCGAATCCCAGTCTCGCGCTCGTGGTTGCCATTGTGGCCGGCGTATTGACCCTGTCACTTGCTTGGCCATTCGCGCAGGGCCTGTTTCTGTTCGGGCCTCTCCATCTGGACGACCTCGCTGTCACCATTGGCACGGGGTTCCTTCTGCTGGCCTCCCTGGAGCTTTCCAAGTCGCTCTGGTGGCCACGGCCAGATGCCCGAGCTCCCGTTCGGTCCTGAGCCTTGGTTATTCCAAGCTATCCGCCGGGACCATTGGCCCTCTGCCGGCAGGGCGCACGACCTTAGTCTGAGGTGGGTCGGCAGCCTAGCCTCCTAAGATCCCGGGCTGGAGTGTTACCTGGTCTTGGGTTGGTTTCGGCGGGGGTGAATGGTTCCGCCTACAACATCGAAGCGCGGAGGTCTGCAGCATCGTGAATAGGCCGGCTCACTCAATGATGTCGCCATCGAACGCCTTGGCCCAACGGAGCCTGAGGCGCTCCGTCCGCCTGGGAGTCGCCGAAGTGCTCCGAGCTCCGACGACTGCAACCGCCTCCTCCACATCTCAATGGACACCAATTGCTGATCGATTGATGCGCCTCGCCCCGTCATCAGCAAACGGTTGGGGAGCCGTGGCTGTCGCAGGGTCATGTGTAGCAGCCCTGATGGCGGTTCTGATCGGCGAACTGATCATCCCGTCGGGTGCGAGCCTGGGCGCCTTGACATTGGTGCCAGTCGTGGTGGCGGCGTGGCTGCTGCCGAACTCGGTGGCAACGGTCGTGATCGCCATCGCCCTGCTGGTCAGGGTCGCGGGCGTCTTTCATGGGCTCGACTTGGTGACAGCTGGCGCGGAGGTAGCAATGCTGCTCATGGCTGCGGTTACTGTTCGCGCCGCCGGTGGACTTCTGGCCCGCTGGCGCGAGTCCGAGCTGGCGCGGGATGTGCAGTCCGAAGAGTTGGCGGTGATGGCGGCTCGCGAACGTATCGCTGCGGACCTGCAGTCGAAGGAAGTCCGTTCAATCTTCTCGGCGACGCTGAAACTCCAGGCAGCGCTGACCATATCGGGCAATGACGAGGTTCGACAGCGCGTGAAGGCTGCCATCTCCGAACTCGACGAGCTCACGACCGAGCTTCGCCAGGAAGTGTTCGCCTGATGCCTGCCCTACCGCAAGGGCATTGTTGAGGGCGATGAGCTAGGCACCGAGCCAGGCCGGCGGGGGCGTCGACCTAGCTCGGCGTGACATAAGGGTGTCCCGAGTGGCCTTCCTGTTTTGCACTGCGGTTACCTTCACGTCTTCCGGCTTCTGCCTTTAAGCTCGGCCTACTCGACGCTCGGTGTCCTCAGCTTCAACGTACTCAGCCTCTCGGGACAAGCCACAACCTACGCTCGCCACGGTTGCTTGTATTGGGGCTTGGGTCCCATGGGCGTGAGGACTATCGGCGCCTTTTCTCCGCCCTCCCCTCCCGAGGAATCGGTCCGCCATAGCGGTTTCAACAAACCCCGGCTGAGGCTGGATCGTCCGGCCGGTGAGCGAGTGATTCGTTGCGGTGGTGTGCGTGTGCGGTTTGAAAAGCACGTCGAAGCCGACCCGCCGTCTCGCTTAGCGACAGGCGTCGATGACGACCAGGGTGCGCCCGGAATCGGTCACGGCGTGTTAGCGCGCGACCAGCCAATCGCCCGGCACGACCGGGCAGTCGATCTTGCGGATCGGCGTATCGGGATCTTCGTAGACGTAGGACAAACGGTAGTCGGAGGGATCGGTGCCGTTGCCCAGAAGCCCGCCGGCGGCCACGTAGCCGCGGATGCAGCCGCGGCTGCCGGCGGTTATGTCGGTCACGCTGCGGGCCGTCCACCACCAGCAGCCCGCTGCCGTGTAGCGGGCGGGCGTGAGCACGAGGTAGAGCGCCGTCACCGAGTCGACGAGGACCACCAGGGCTACCAGGGCGCTGGTCAGGACCAGGAGGCGCCTGCGAGGCCGGCGGGTTAGGCAGGCTTCCAGGGTCGCCACCGGCGGCGGCCCGTAGACCGCTCGCAGCCGCTTCTCGCGCTCGTCCACAGCCGAAGATTGTCTCTGCCGGCGCCAGACCGGCATTCGGGACTGGGAACTCGGCGGCCAGGGCCGCGCTGTAGATCGCGTCGTGGCCTGGCGGGCTCCCGATCTCAGAAAGGGTCTTGGGCGCCGCGGCGCCCTGGGCGGGGCTGACAACCGCGGGTTGGGGCCGCTGCCGCAGGACCTTAGGCCCTTGGCGCCATACGGGCAGCCGCCGATGCTCAGTGTGGAGGTGATCTGTAATGCAGCCGTTTGTCCGCCTGGCTTGGATTGGGTTGGCGATCGCAGGCGCCCAGGTCCTGGTCGGCGCTGTCCTGACCCTCGTCCCCAACCCTGAAGGCTGGTTCGGCGGCATCCTTTTCGCGGCCTTCTACGCGATCCCCACCGCCCTCATTGCCATGTCGCTGCGTTCGCACACGCGATGGCTCCGCACGGCCTGCGGCTGGGCAGCGCTCCTCCTCGCCGTGTACCTCATTACGATCCCTATCGAGAACTGGCCGGGCTATTCGTTCTACCAGGCAGCCTTCGCGGTTGCGGTCACGGTTCCTGCCGCCCTTTTCGATCTCGCCGCCTTCTGGGTGGCGGTAATCCGACCCGCTGGCCGGCCGCGCCAGGTGACTTTGTGAGCCTAACGCTGGCCGTCGAGTGCACGGAAGTGGTCAAGGACTACGGCCTCGGCCGCGGAGTCTTCGACCTCAACCTGGCCGTCCGGCAGGGAGAGGTTCTCGGCTTCATCGGGCCCAACGGGGCCGGGAAGACGACGACCATGCGGCTCCTCATGGACCTGGTCCGCCCAGATCGCGGGTCGGTTCGTGTCCTTGGCCTGGATGCTCACGCAGACAGCCTCGCCCTCAAGCGCCGCATCGGATACCTGCCGGGCGAGTTGGCTCAGTTCCCGGGGGTCACCGCCAGCTACATCGTCGGCCTCTTGGCGGGCCTCCGTGGACACGTCAAACCGGCGCGGATCGCGGCCCTCGCCGAGCGCTTTCAGCTGGATCTTCGCCGCAAATACGAGGACCTTTCCCACGGCAACAAGCAGAAAGTGGCGCTGGTCCAAAGCTTCATGCATGAGCCGGAGCTGCTCATCCTCGACGAGCCGACGCTGGGGCTTGATCCGCTGATGCAGCGCGAGTTCCGGGACCTGGTCAGGGAGTCGGTGGCCAGCGGCGCCACGATCTTCCTCTCCTCGCACGTCCTCTCCGAGGTTGAGGACATCTGCGACCGGGTGGCGATGATCGATGGTGGGCGGATCCTGCGCTCGGGCTCGCTGGCTGAGCTGAGATCCCAGCGATCGCACCGGGTCGAGGCGAGAATCGAGGGCCGGCTGTCGGAGGCGGACCTTGGCGCGCTCGCAGGCGTGTCGGCGGTGGTCGTCGAGGATCATCTCGTCAGCTGCACGGTGCAGGGCCCGGTCGGGCCTCTGCTCCGACGCCTCGAGGACGCCGGCGTCGTCGAGCTCGACAGCCATGAGCTGACCCTCGAGGAGCTCTTCTTCGCCCAGGTCGGTGAGCAGGGTGCGGCTGCGGCTGGTCGCTGACACCGTCCGTGGCCACCGCACCGGGATCGCGCTCTGGCTGGTAGTCGGAGCCGCTACCCAGTACCTCACCGCGAGCATGCTGGTGCAGGAGTTCAACAGCACGCCGGGCGGCGCTGCGGTGCTCGCCCCGAGCGTCGAGGCGGCGGCCCAGGCCCTGCGCATGCTCCGCTGGCCGGCCGAACGCCTGGACACCCTGGGCGGTTACCTGACCTACCACAACATCCTCCTCCTGCCACTGTTTCTCGGCCTCTACGCCGCGATGGCGGGCGCCAAGGCCCTGCGGGGAGCCGAATCGTCCGGGTCGTTGGAGGAGGTCCTAGCGACGGGTTGGTCACGTATCGCGGTGGTCCGCGATCGCGCCCTCGGCTTCCTGGTGGTGCTGGTCGCGATCTCGATCGGCGTCACCCTCGGCACCTATGCCGGGCTGATGTCAGGAGGGGAGCAGGACCTGCTCGGCTCGACGGTGAGCATCGGCGAAGCCGCCCTCTGCGCGTTCACGTTCTACGCGCTCGCGATGCTTGTGTCCCAGCTGACTCGGTCTGCGCGCTCCGGGACCGGTGTGACGGTCCTGGTGATGAGCCTTCTGTACGTGTTCACCAACCTGTGGGACAAGGCCGGCCCGCTGGCGGTGGTCCGCTTCCTCTCGCCCTTCTACTACTTCCAGGAGTCGCGCGCGCTCGTCCCCGGTCACAGCTTCAATCCCCTGGCGACGCTGGCGCTGGCGGCGATCTCGATCCTGCTGCTCGGGGTGGCGGCCTGGGTCTTCGAACGCCGCGACTATGCGTCTCCGCTCTGGGGGCGGACCCCGAGCCGGGCGGTGACGGGGCCCGTGTCCGTCCGCAGGCCCTGGCTCGCCGCTTACTGGAGCGCCTCGCTTGTGCGCCAGCTCCTGGGCTTGCTTGCCTGGGCCACCGGCACGGCCGCCTTCGCGGTCCTGGTCACCTATCTCGAGCCTGAAGTCCGCAGCCTCTGGGACCGGTTGGAGTACTTCAAGCGATTCCTCGCGATCACCGGAGCGGACTCGCTCACGGCCGAGTACCTGGCCTTTGCCGGCGGGCTCCTGGCGCCGGTGGTCGCCGCCTATGCGGCGACCCAGGTGGCCGCCTGGATCTCAGAGCTGAGGGAGGGCCGGGTCGAGCTCCTGCTGGCTGCGCCACTGTCCTGGTCGCGACTTGTACTCGAGCGCCTGCTCGCCCTCACCGGCGGGGTGGCCGTGATCACGGCGGCCGCGGTTGCGGGCCTGCTCGCCGGGGCACTGGCAGCCGGCGTACCACTGCGCGCCGACGGGCTGGCTCGGCTTGCGGGAGTGACCATGCTGTTCGGCGTGGCGATCGGTGCCATCGGGGCGGTCCTCGCGGGCTGCTTCAGGACTGGTCTCGCCGCGACGGCGCTGGTCGTCTTCTTGGTTGCTTCGTATTTGGTCCAGCTGCTCGGCCCGGCGTACAGCTGGCCCGACTGGGTCACCCGGCTCTCAGTCTTCGACGCATTCGGCCGGCCCTATCTGGAGGTCCCGCCGGCCGCGGGCCTCATCCTGCTGGGTAGTCTTGTGCTCGTCGGCTCTATCGGGGCCGCCTGGTTGAGCGAGCGCTCACCGAAGGTCGCGTGAACCTTGAGACATTAGAGCCAAAACCAATCGAGGGCGCCTCCACTCGTGCCCGCAACAAGTGTCATGAGTACGGGCCATCATCGGCTTGCCTTCGATTCCTCGGCCGTCGCGGAGGCGGGAAGCGGGAACCGGAAGTCACAGCGATCGCTGCCGCCCGCGATCGTTTGGGTTCGCACGAGGTTTTCGCGACGGCCCCTTGCCATGAGCAGGTCCTGTTCGCAGAACACCTGCTGGCAGAAGACCTCTTCGCCCCGGCTCCTCATGTACTCCGCGAGAAGACATCGCCGCACATCCGAATGCGTAGCCACGCGGGTCCGGTACATGCTCCATAGCCCAGTCAGGCGGTGCGAAGAGGAACCGTCGGCTGAACCGCTGACGAAAGCGTGTCCGTGCGAGGCGGTTTCGCGGGTGGAGAAGGAAGGCGAGGGCATCCAGCGGACGGTAGAACCGATGCATCACATTGAAGAGAGAGTCAGCGAGCAGGCCATTGGCGTCCGCTTCGCCGTATCCGCTGGCGGTCAGGCCATCGCGAAGCGCAAGCAGGTAGGCGCCCATCTCGAGGTTCAAGCGACCAATCGACGTACAACCAGATGGTGGCCGGACATAGGCGTCAGCAGCCCTCTCGACGACCACAGCCGCCGCTTGGCGGCCCACCTTCGCTCCCAAGGTCATCTCCGCCAGCCGCGGCATCAGTGGAGGGCCAGCATCAGCCATCATCTCCAACGTTCGGCCCCCGTGCTCTCCCCGCCAGGGTCTATCGGCCCCTTGCACGAGCGGGCTAAAGGTCCAGTTCACCGGCCCCCTGTACCTGCCCGCCCGTGACCTGGCCATCAACGGCGAGTCGGGCGACCTTATCGTCGGCTCGCTGGTCGTCAACACCCTGACCTTCACGGCGGGCTTCCATCAACATCCGCTACAACTCGCAGCACCTGCCGCCGCCGCCCGGGGCACGGCTTGTCCGCTGGCCCCGGAATCGTCTTCGGGCCGGTCGGCCTGCCGGTCCTAGGTTCAGGACAGGCATTCGACAGGCTTGGCGCCACCGCCCCGCCGGCGCCGCGGGTGGAATCGTTCAGGGGAGATGAGGCGTCGTGATAGTGGTTGAAGAACTCCTCGCTGTATCGCTTCGGAATCACCCAGGACCACTTCCTGTGTACCGCTGCCGACCCCGAAGCCAGTAGGTCCCGCCAGTTGTCTTCCCTGGGGCTCAAGCGCGCGCTGGCAGCAGCTCCGAAAGGTCCTTGACGACGACGTCCGCCCCGTGCCGGAGCAGCTCCCTCACCTCTGCCCTCCGGTCCACGCCGACCACCAGGGCGAAGCCGCCGGCCCGCCCGGCCTCGACCCCGGCCAGCGCGTCCTCGAAGACCGCGGCCGCGCCCGGCTCCACGCCTAGCGCCCGGGCTCCGGCGAGGAAGGTGTCCGGCGCCGGCTTCCCTTTCAGGTGCTCGCGGGCGGCGACCACGCCGTCGATGGTGGCGCCGAAGAAGCGTTCGATGCCCGCCGTTCGGACGATCTGGCGGCAGTTGACGCTGGAAGAGACGACCGCAATCTCGAGCCCTGCCGCCCGCGCGGCTTCCAGGTACCGGACCGATCCCGGGTAGGCCCGCACGCCACGCTCCTCGACCAGCCGCAGGAAGAGCTGGTTCTTCCGGTTGCCGAGCCCACAGACCGTCTCCCTCGCCAGCGAATCACCGGGCGTACCCTCCGGCAGCCGGATGTCTCGCGAAGCCAGGAACGAGCGCACCCCGTCGTAGCGCGGCTTGCCGTCCACGTAGCGCTGATAGTCGTCCGTCTTATCGAAGGCCTCGAAGCCGCCGCCAGTCCGAAGGGAGCGCTCCTCGAGGAAGGCGTCGAACATCGCCTTCCAGGCCGCCGCATGGACCTCGGCGGTCATCGTCAGCACGCCGTCGAGGTCGAACAGGCAGGCTCTCACTGGGTCGGGGAGACCGAGCAACGCCGGGCCAGCGTAGGCTCTGGAGGAAGCAGCCGGTCAGGGTCCCGCTCGGCAGGGGTCGTTAGGCTCTGGGCTCTCCTCCGGCGAGAGCGGAGTCTGGCCCTGGGAATGGCCGCCAAGTCACCCCCGCGTCGAAAGTTGCGGATCGCCCAGTTGGCGCCACTCTGGGTGCGCGTTCCGCCCCAGAGGTATGGCGGGACCGAGAGGGTCGTCCACGTCCTGACCGAGGAGCTGGTGAGGCGCGGCCACGACGTCACCCTCTTCGC
>Ga0307372_10009982_pt1 | contig 12945 bp, 13 predicted proteins | sample OX1MG_FD_202533 | JGI IMG/M metagenome (GOLD analysis project Ga0307372, IMG submission 202533) | Soil microbial communities from Risofladan, Vaasa, Finland - OX-1 | ecosystem: Environmental > Terrestrial > Soil > Coastal area > Acid sulfate soil | place: Finland: Risofladan, Vaasa | collected...
CCAGCGCGACCAGGCAGGGAACGATGCGCGCGAAGCGCCGAGCATAAAACTGCCGTGCGCGGATCGTCCCCAGACTCCCCCATCGCTCGATGCTGTTGCCGGCGATGAGAAAGCCGGAGATGACGAAAAAAATGTACACCGCCTCGGTGCCGTTGAAGGTGAGGTCGGTAAGCAACTGGTGCGGCAGCAGACCTGCGAGAACACCTTTGAGCAGGCGGATGCGAATGCCAATGTGGTTGAAAAGAACGAAGAGGATCGATATTCCGCGCAGCAGGTCAATCCCGGGATTGCGCGCGGAAGTTGTGGCCATTGGCGGGGGAAGCCTCCTCAAGGTCGGGAAGAATTGCGATCAGTGTAAAGCAGGTGGAACTGACGGCAGGTTCATGTTGAGCAGCTTCAGCGGATCGAGATATGCTCCCTGCCAGCGCACCGCCCAATGCAGGTGCGGGCCGGTAACGCGGCCGGTGGCGCCGCTCAGACCGAGCAGATCGCCGGTGTTCACGTGCTGGCCCTCCTTCACGTCGATGCGGCTGAAGTGCAGCGACTCGGTAAACAGCCCCAGGCCGTGATCGACGATGACGCAGTTGCCCTCGAAGTAGAGATGCCGCGCCAGGACAACCACGCCGCTGTTACCGGCGCGCACCGGCGTGCCGGTGGCCGCGCGAAAATCGGCGCCGCGGTGAATGCTGGCGATCTTTCCGTTGAACATGCGGCGGGTGCCAAAGCTGTCGGTCGGCTGGGCTCGCACCGGCGCGCGAAAATCGCCGCTCCACAACGGCTCCGGCGCGCTCGAAGCAAATACCCGCACCTTCAGCTTGCTTTCTTCTTCAATCTCCTTCATCGCTTCCGGCGGCGGCTGCACGAACTTCGGCGCCACGCTGAGCGAGCCGGTGCGGTAATGCGCGGCATGGATCTCGACGTCGCGGCTCAGGTCTTCGCTTCGGCCGTTGACGATTGCGGTAATGCGCAGCGTGGAGCCGCCCGCCGGCGCCGCCACATCCACGCCGCCGAGCGCGAACCAGACCGCGCCTCGCCGGAAGAACTGAACTTTGCGCCCCAGCCACTCGCCTTCAACCGAAGTGGCGCCGGGCGCGCTCACGCGGATCAGCTCCGGCGAGCCTGCATCCACTCTCGCCGGCGTCCAGCTCACCGGCTGCTCGGCGCCTGTTTGCTGAGCCGCAAGTGGCGAAACCGCCGCGGCAATCATCAAGGGAAATAACAAAGGGCGGAAGCCGCGCATGGGTTCAGCATACCGGCTACCGCCCCGAGGGCGCTTCCGCCCTGAAGGCAGAGAGGAGCGAGAAAACTTTACCTCGGCTGGTGCGCAGCGTTGTGCTTGTCCCGGTAAATCGATCTGCTGACGCGATTCTGCCGGCGGTTTACATTGCGCCGTTCCTGGCGGGTAAGGCGTCCGCCGTTGGCTCTGCGATCGGCGCGGATGTTGCGGTTGAGATTGGCTTCACGGCCTTCGAGGCGCCTGGTTTCGCCGGCGGTCAATTGTCCCGATCGCACCCCGTTGGCGATGCGATCCTGCTGGTTTTCGCGGCGCTGATTCAGCGTTGCCGGCTTGGGACTGGGGGAGGGTTGAGGGGTTTGCGCGATGGCCATACCTGAAGCGAGCAGGGCGGCCACGGAGAGAACGACGAGCGTGTTCTTCATGGATGACCTCCGGGGCCTTGCACGTCTGTCGGCCCACATGAGACTCCAGACCCGTGCGCTCAAGGAAAGTTGCAGCGAATTCCCCGCAGGAAAACTTCGGTAATGGTGTAACCTCGATCCGAGTCTTCCAGTCCAAATCGGTATGCGCCGTCCCAAGGCTTCCCAAGTGCGATCTCCCGGACTCCTCGCTATCTGCGCGGTAGGGCTTGGAATGCTGCTGGTGAGTGCCGCGCCTGTTCCCGCACGGTGCCAGAACGCGCGGCCGGCAACGCCGGTCCTGGTGGAGCTGTTCACTTCAGAGGGCTGCTCCGACTGCCCGCCCGCCGACAACCTGCTTGCCCGGCTCGATGCCGAGCAGCCCATCGTCGGCGTCCATGTGATCGCGCTCAGCGAACACGTTACCTACTGGAACCACCAGGGCTGGCGCGACCCCTATTCCTCTCTTCAGATGGACCAGCGGCAGAATCAATACGCGCAGCAGTTCCGGCTCGACAGCAGCTACACCCCGCAGGCGGTGATTGACGGCGCCGAGCAGTTGGTCGGCAGCGACACCAGGCACCTGTTGCAAGCCCTGGTGCGTGAGGCCGCGCGGCCCACGCAGAAGCTCGCCATCGCGCGCGCCGCGCTCGACAATGGCTCCGTGCATTTTTCCCTTGTCGCTCCGAATAGCGAGGGGGATCGGCTCTTCGCCGCCCTGGCGCAGGATGTGACTCGCTCCGAAGTCACTCGCGGCGAGAACGCCGGCCGCACCTTGCATTACGTGGCCGTGGTGCGCGCGATGAAGCAGTTCCGTTCGAACTTTGGCGGCGGGCGCGAGTTGCAGATCTCCGCCGGCAATCTGAATCGGCAGGCCGGAGCCGGCGCAGCGCGGCTGGTGGTCTTCCTCGATGACCCGCGCACCGGCCGCGTGCTAGGCGCCGCGGAGCAAAAGCTGGCGACGCCCTGAGTACGTCACTGTATCGCGCCCGGGTGCGCCGCCTTCCACTTCTTCAGCCGCTCCTTCACCGCCGCCAGCTCATCCGCCGTGATCCGCGTGCCCACGTTCTGCCGGTTTTCGATGTAGCGGTCCTTGTTGGGCGTGCTGGCTGAAGCGGCAATATCGAACCAGAAGTACGCGTCGGGATCGCTCTGCGGCACGCCCTGCCCCAGCGTGTAGAGCATGGCCAGCCTGCCCTGCGCTTCGGTATCGCCCTGGTCCGCGGCCTTCCGGTACCACTCCGCGGCTTTTGTCATGTCGCGCGCAACGCCCTGGCCGTAGCTATAGGATTCCGCCACGTGAATCTCGCCCGCGATATCGCCCTCCTCCGCGGCCTTGCTGTACCAGGCAAAGGCCTGTTTCCTGTCCTCCGCAACGTCGTCGGGATCCTGCGCCGCGCCCGCTGCCTGCGCGTACTTTTGGCCTACCGCTACTTGCGCCGCCGGATCGCCGCCGTTGGCTTTGGCAAGCAGCGCGGGATCGATGGAAGGCGCCTGCCCTTGTACCGGCGCCAACATCAACACTGCCGCCAGTACAGGAAGAAGGTTGATATTGGCGCGCCAAACTGACATTTGCATCCGTTGCATCCATTCCCAGTCTACGCAGGCCGCGCCGTGCGTTTCCAGCGCCAACCGCGCGCCGGCATATTTGGGCGGGGCTGTTGGACCGGTTGGAGCTAGAATTTCCTTATGACCGATCGCATGTCCCTTCCGCTTTCCCAGGCCGACCCCGAAATTGCCGCCGCCATTGAACACGAACGGCTCCGCCAGCACGAGGGGCTGGAGATGATCGCCAGCGAGAATTTCGTCTCCGAAGCGGTGCTGGAAGCTGCGGGGTCAGTCTTCACCAACAAATATGCGGAAGGTTATCCCGGCCGCCGCTACTACGGCGGATGCGAATTCACCGACGTGGTGGAGAACCTGGCGCGCGATCGCGCCCTCCAGATTTTCGGTGGCGAGCACGCCAACGTCCAGCCGCATTCGGGGTCGCAGGCCAACGCCTCCGCCTACGCCGCCGTGCTGCAGCCGGGCGACACCATCCTCGGCCTCGATCTGGCCCATGGCGGGCACCTCACCCACGGCCACAAGCTCAGCTTCAGCGGCAAGCTCTATCGGCCAACGTTCTACGGCGTGCGCCGCGACACCGAGACGATCGACTACGACGAGCTCGAATCCATCGCCCTGCGCGAAAAGCCGAAGGTCGTCATCGGCGGCGCCAGCGCCTATCCGCGCCTGTGGGACTTCGCCCGCATGCGCGAGATTGCGGACAAGGTGGGAGCCATTTACATCTTTGACATGGCCCATATCGCCGGGCTGGTTGCCGGCGGCGCGCACCCCTCGCCCGTTCCCCACGCCCATATCACCACCTCCACCACCCACAAGACCCTGCGCGGGCCGCGCGCCGGGCTCATCCTGTGCGGCAAGGACCTTGCCGCCGCCGTGGATAAAGCCGTGTTTCCCGGCCAGCAGGGCGGGCCGCTGGTGCACATCATTGCCGCCAAGGCAGTTGCCTTCGCAGAGGTCCTGCGTCCGGAGTTCCGCGACTATGCCGCGCAAATTGTGGCCAACGCCAAGGTGCTGGCCGAAGAGCTCCAGGCAGCCGGCTTCCGCATCATCTCCGGCGGGACCGACAATCACCTGATGCTGGTCGACGTCTTCGCCAAGGGCATTCTGGGTTCGGAAGCGGAACTTGCTCTGGGTAAGGCCGGCATCACCGTCAACAAGAATGCAATTCCTTTCGATACCAATCCGCCGCTGAAACCATCCGGCATTCGCGTGGGCACGCCGGCCTTGACCACTCGAGGCATGAAAGAAGCCGAGATGCGCCACATCGCCCGCTGGATCGCCTATGCCCTCGAGAACCGCAACGATGACGCCGTGCTGCATCGTATCCGCGGCGAAGTGGCCGAACTGGCAAACCAGTTCCCGCTCTACGCGTGGCGGCGTCAGCCGGTAACTGCGGGCGTCTAGGCCGCCGGTCCCATTAGCCGTCCGTGCGGTAGACGTGCGGATTGTGTCTTTCCATGTAGCTTTCGGGGTGAGCGAGCCGGGTGAACCCCAATTTCTCGTACAGTCCATGGGCGTCTCCAGTAAGTAGAATCCAGCGCCCAAGGCCCTGTAATTGGGGATGGGAAACGATACATTCCATCAGCCACTTGGACAGGCCGAGGCCGCGAAACCCCGGCAGGACAAAGACATCTCCCAGATAAGCAATGGTCGCGTAATCGGAAATCACGCGTGCAAAACCGATCTGCCTGCCTGAGTGAAAGAGGCCGAAGCAGAGCGAGTTCCGAATGGAAGCTTCCACGATCTCGCGAGGAATACCTTTCGCCCAGCAGGACTGCCGGGCAAGGAAGTCGTGGATCAACTCAAGGTCGAGCCGGTCCCGGGCCGTGCTTACCAGGTAATCTTTTCCCTCGACTGTCCGCTTCCATACTTCGCTTTCACTCATCCGTCCCGGCTCTCCCCATCGTGAAGGAAAATTCAAGCCGCGCGCCAGACAACATTGCTGCTGCCTCTAACCGCGGCGGGTACTTACAGCTCCTTACGATACTCGAGGAGATGCATGCCAAAGAACGAAGAGATCGCGCCGGTTGGGCGAAAGCCGCTCTTCTGATAGAAACGGACGCACGCTCCGGTGGCCGCGCCGTACCCAGCGTGATCCAAACGCAACAGACCAGGAGGCATTCCGAACCGAGTACTCTGGTGTCGTTTTTACGGGCCTCAACCAAGTAATTGAATGCCGCCGCCGGATGGGGAGCCGTCTCGATCTTATTCGATTGGTACGTATGTAACTCCGGTAATTGGCCAACCCATTACCCGCTGAGTTAATCTTGTGTGTATGACGATCGAATCGATACTCTCCGAAATCGACGCGGAAATCGCACGGCTGACCCAGGTCCGCAAACTCCTGGCCAGCAGCGGCGCGAATTCCACCACCACCTCGAAACGCAAAGCCGCAGCCGGTTCGCGCAAAGTCCGCAAGCACCGCGTGCTCAGCGCGGATGCGCGCAAACGCATCGCCGATGCGCAGCGCAAGCGTTGGGCCGCGCAGCGCGCCAAAAGCAAGAAGGAAACTGCATAAGATTTGCGCCTGTGGGCGCAAATTTAATTGCCCACCGACTTCCCGCGCTTACGAACAGGGAAAGCCGCATCATCTTATCGACGCGCGAAAGAGTTCACCAGGTCTCGACCGCCAAAATGTTTGGCGGTCCCGGGTGACCCTCGATCACCTGCGTCTCAATCACCGCTTCCAGGTTCTTGTTCGCCCAGTCGCGCGACGCCCGCGCGATGAGCGAATCCAGATACTCGGGCTTGTACAGGATCTCTCCCGCCGCTTCCGTGCCTTCTTCTGAGATTCCGGCGGCGATAATCACCGGCTGTCCCGTGGTCCGGTCATGAATGCGGGCCACAATCGCATAATCGCGCGACAGCTTCTCGTAGGGAAGATCCCACGCCGTTGCCCATGTTTCCTTTTTAGGACTGTTGCGGTCTACCAGAACCGCGACGCCGTCCTTCGAATCGAAACCAAAACGCAGCTTCTGGGTCACGCGCAGCGTCCAGATATTGTCGAAGGCTCCGATCAGCACTACCGGTCCTTCGCGCAATTGGGCGAAGGTCGCATCCGAGGCCGGAACCACCCGGAACGGCCGGTGCCGCGAAGCCAGCGCCGCCACGGTTCGCGTGAGAGTGATCACGTCCGCCAGGGCCAGGTTCCCGGAGTAGTGCAGGCGGAAGTACAAGGGCTCCGGCTTCGATGCGGCAACCGGCGTGTCGAATGAGTTGATGGAGCCCACATCGATGTTCTTGGCAGGCTCGCCCAGGCAGAACGTGGTCGGGTTGATGCTGTCGGTTACCGGCGCCCAGAACAATTGCATGTTTGAAGGAGGTGGCGGAGGTGGATCGCTATGCAGCCGCCAGCCGGCCAGCAACCCCACCCCTACGGCCAGAATCACCGCCAGTCCCATCCCCGCAGCCAGCGCCCAGCGCAGGCGCCACAGCCGGCCAGGTCCGGCAGGCACGGCCGCAGCCAGCGCCGGGGCGCTCTCTGCCTCGATCTCCACCACCGCCGGCTCCGTCGCCCGTTCCGGCTCCCGGAACTGGGGCATATAACCACCGGTCGGCAGCTCCATCACCAGCTCGCCCCGGTGTTCCGGATCGTAGTAATACTGCGTAAGCCGCTTGCGCACTTCTCCGGCGGTGATGCGAACCACCGGATCGGCGTTGGTGTCGTAGGTCGGGGCCTTCCCGAATACTTCTACGCCGATGCTGCGTTCCTTCAGCTCCGTGGCATGACCCAGCAATGTCTGCTCCACCGCGTAAGCCAGCAGCGCCGGGTAGCGTTTGCTGTTTGCGAACAGAGGATGCGCCAGAAGCCGGTTCAACTGCTCCCGGATACGAGCAGCATCGGTCACCGGAACGATCTCCAGAAGTTCGATTCCAGATTTCTGCCCAACCGGCATTTCAGTCTCCCCTGCTCCCGCAGTCCCTCGGGAGTTTCCGGGATATCGCCCCTGTCCGATCGGCAGAACAGGTTCGTTCCCCTGCGGTCCGCAGCTCGGCCCGGCTATCCCGCAACACCAACCCCAATCTGCAGCGTACCCCGTATGATACTGGGACGTAATTTACTTGTCCATATAGAAATAACTCCATCATTTTCAGATGTTTATCTATGCGGCGAGGAGATGCTACCCGATTGAACCTTTTTGAGCACCAAAGAACACTCCATAATTGCTCTCGGTCCAGAAGATGAGCCAAAAGCATTGGTGTGCGGCGCGATCTTCGCTCTCGTTCTCCATGCCTTAAGCGCATTTTCTTGTGATTGCGGCTCCTCGCCCCTCGTGTGCCAGACCTGGATCCATCCAGGCAGGACTCAATGAGGGGCGCTTTTTTCGCTCCCCATCCCTCCCGCCTTCGCCCATCCGAACCTTCGGCCCGGAATTATCCGCCGGCGAGCTCTCCAGCCTTACTTCAGTGCGCGATCGAGATGGACGTACCCGCCATCGACAACCACATGCTGGCCGGTGGTGTGCCCGGATTGCGTGGGCGACAGCAGAAACGCCACCGCGGCCGCGATCTCCGTATCCAATGTCATCCGGTGTCCCAGGGGAATTCTGCCGGTGATCTCGCGCAGGCTGCCCTCCGGATCGCCGGTGGCATCCAGCAGCCGGCGATAAAGCGGGGTCATCACTTCGGCCGGCACCACGGCATTCACCCTCACTCCATAGGGCGCCAGTTCCGCCGCCCACTCCCGCGTCAGCGCAAGCTGCGCTCCTTTGCTGGCCGCGTACGCCGACGTGCCCCCCTGGCCGGTGAATGCCACCTTCGAGCTGATATTCACAATGGCCCCGCCGGCGCGCTTCAAGGCCGGCAAAGCGTAATGCGCCAGCGCATAATAGTGAACCAGGTTCCGGTGCAGGCTGGCGACGAACTCCTCCACCGAGCCCGATTCCAGCCCGACGCGGTCATTTACCCCGGCATTGTTCACCAGTCCGAAGATCCCGCCCAGCCGCTGTTCCACGTCGGCGATCACTTCGCGGCAGCGCCCGGCGTCTTCCAGACTCGCCTCCAGAAACGTGCAGTCCGCGCCCGAGGCTTCCATCTCGGACAGAAACTCCTCGACGCTTTTGGAGCGCCGCCCCACCACCACCGCGCGCGCCCCTTCGGCAAGGCAAGCCCGGGTGATGGCCGCGCCAATCCCCGCGCCGCCGCCCGTCACGATGATGACCTTATCTTTTAGTCCGAGATCCACAGTTTGCTCTACCGGTACTTACGGGATGAGGAACGCTTCCGGAATCCTCGTGTCCAAAGTCGCCAGGGCCGCTCCGTTGGCACGAGCCAATTGCAGCAGATGCCCGTCCGTGATCTGCTTTGCTGCAGTTACCCATGCAGGCAGATAAGTCGAATCCTGTCCATCGCTGAAGAACGTGAGTTGCAATTGCGGCGAAGTCTTTAGCTCCCGCAGCAGCAGTCTTGCATGGGATAGGCTGATTCCGTACGGCCGAGCCTGGACGAGTATACGGAGGAATCCAAGTTCCGTAATCGAGCAGGTCGCCAGCGGCGGGAATCCCATCCGCTGGAGCCAGATTGCGACTCTGGCATGAAACGAATGGAAATGAAATCCAAGAGCGACAAGTGCATTTACATCGAGCAGGAAAATCATGGAAAGTCCGCGAGAATCTCCTCCACTTGCTCATTGGTCAACAGAGGCACATCCCCGGCAGCGCTCAAGACTGGCAAACCGGTAAGCGGGTCGGAGATGATTTTGAAATCGAAGTGCCGTTTCCGCCGCGGCGTGAGCAGGATTCGGCCACTCTCGACAGACGCATCCAGCGCATCGCCCGGCCGCAGCCCCAGCCGCTTCCGAATCTGCTCCGGAAGTTCGACCCGTCCCCTGGCTGATAGCTTCGTCCTCATGGTAGGACCATCTTACCGCCGCCCAGCCCGCCGAGCCAGCCGCTCCCGCCCTCAAATATCCTCAGCTCATCCCCGCCATCACCAGCATCCGCTCTTCGGTCATCTCCTCGATGGCCGAACGGATCCCCTCGCGGCCCATTCCCGAATCCTTCACTCCGCCGTAGGGCATCGGATCCAGCCGCCAGCTCGGCGTGTCGCCCACGATCACGCTGCCCACCTCGAGCTCCCGGAACGCGGTCAGGATTCGCCCCGCATCGCGGGTCAGCAATCCAGCCTGCAAGCCGTAACGGGAGTGATTCACCATGGCCAGCGCTTCCTCAAAGTCTTCGTAAGGCTCGATCGTCACCACTGGTCCGAAGGCCTCTTCGTCGCGCACCTTCATTCCCGGCTTGGTCGCAGTCAGGATGGTCGGATGCACGATGGATCCGTGGCGCTCGCCGCCCGATACCAGCTTGGCGCCTCCGTCCACCGCCTCCTTGATCCACGCCTCCACGCGTTCCGCTTCGGCGGCACGGATCAGAGGTCCCACATCCGTGGCCTCATCGGCGGGATTGCCCACCACCAGCTTGCTGGCGCACTCCACCACCTTCCACAGGTAAGTCTGGAACACGCTGCGCTCCACAAACACCCTCTGCACGCTGATGCAACTCTGCCCCGCGTAGCCGAAAGCGGCGTGCGCCGTGCGCAGGGCGGCATCGTCCAGATCGGGCCAGTCGCCGTGCACAATCAGCGCCGCGTTCGATCCCAGCTCCAGCACCATGCGCTTGCGGCTGGAGTGCGCCTTGATCTCCCAGCCCACCCGCGACGAGCCGGTAAACGACACCAGCTTGATGCGGTCTTCCTTTTCCACCAGCCATGCGGTATCCGCGTTGGATAGCGGCAAAACCGCAATCGCTTCCTGCGGCCATCCCGCCTTCAGCACAATCTCGCCCAGCGCCAGGGCTGTGAATGGCGTCTGCGGCGACGGCTTCAAGATGATCGGGCATCCCGCAGCCATGGCCGGCGCCAGCTTGTGCGCCACCAGGTTCAGGGGGAAATTCGAGGGCGTGATGGCCAGCACCGGCCCCACCGGAAACCGCTGCACCAGCCCCCACCGTCCTTCGTTGCCCTGGGTCAGGTCCAGCGGAATGGTCTCGCCGCCCAGCCGCGTCACCTCCTCGGCCGCGGTCTTGAAGGTCAGGATGGCCCGATCCACCTCCGCCCGCGCCAGCCGCAGCGGCTTGCCCGCCTCCGCCACGATGAGCTGCACAAACCGATCTTTCTGCTCGATCAGCGCCGCCGCCGTGTCCTCGAGGATCTCCTTCCGCTTCCAGCGCGGCAGCGCCCGCGCGCGCCGGATCGAGGCCACCGCATGGTTCACCGCCTGGCGCGCATCGGCGCGAGTTGCCAGCGTTGCCCGCCCAACAAGCCCGTTGTCCCAGGGCGAGCGCACTTCCAGCGCTTCGCCTTCTTCCCATTCCTTGCCGCACAGCAGAAATCCTGTCTGCGCTCCCGGACGCATTTTCATGGTGAGCTGGCTCCCTTACTCCTCCTCCGATGGTAAATCGGCGGGCGCTGCCGCCGCCCCAAGGTTCCGGATGCATGCTCCGTCGGCGCGGTATTGCCGGTTCGCCAGCCAGCCTCCATTTCCCGGCAAAACAAAATGCGCGGCGCAATGGCTTCTGGCCCCTTGCCGCGCATCGTCAAGCGAAGTTATTTCCTTGTTCTCAGTTCCCCGCTTCCTTGTGAAAGATCGGGGCGTCCGAGAATCGACCGAGCTTAATCGCCGCCCAGCGCGAATCCATCCCGGCGATTCTGCTGGTAGCAGGAGTCCGTATCGGCCGTGCAGAACTGCTTCTCTTTGCCGTAGCTGATCACGCGGATGCGTGCCGCCGGAATGCCGGCATTCACCAGCGCCGTCTTGGCGGACTGCGCGCGGTTCTGCCCCAGCGCCATGTTGTACTCGTCGGAGCCGCGCTCGTCGCAGTATCCTCCGATCACCACCTTGATGTCCGGATGGTTCTCGAGGAACGAGGCGTCCTGCGTCAGCGTACTCTGCGCGTCGTTGCGGATGCTGTACTTGTCGTAGTCGAAGAAGATGGGGTGAACGTTCTGCTGGAACAGCTCTTCTTCGCTGACGGTGTTAGCCGGCGCGGCCGCCGGTGGAGGAGAGGTTACCGTTACTGAGGCGCTGGCGTCGGCTGAGCCGCCCGGGCCCGTGGCTGTGAGCGTGTAGGTGGTTGAGCTGCTGGGAGTGACGGTACGGGAGCCCGATGAGGACACCGTTCCCAGGCCGCTGATGGTGGCGGTGGAGGCGTTGGCCGTATGCCAGGTGAGCACAACCTGGTCGCCGGAGGTGACGGCGGAAGGCGATGCGGCGATTTGCGCGGTGGGGCTGACAGTGGCGGGCGGAGCCGTGGCCGGAGCTTTGGCTACCACCTTGTGCTTGCATCCCGCAACCGCAACCAGGGCAATGAATACAACAGGAACCAGCAAGTACTTCATGTTTTTCAACGGGGTACTCCTTTGGATGGAAGCGCAGTTTCCCCACGGCACCGAAGGTTTTTTGAGCATCCGCGGCTCGCCCCAAGGCAAGCCGCGGAAGGCCTCAGCGGATCAGGCCCCGATCATCTTCCTCGGCAGGATCTGCTTCCAAATTGATCCTGCAAGACCTGCGGCAACCACATGGCGACTCTTTGTGCGCCCTGGCTTGCTCTTCAGGCCACCCGGGGAGAATCTGGCTATAGAAAGGTATTCTGTAGGACAGCGGTCACCCGCGCTGTTCCTTTTGGAACACCTCATGCGAGCCTCAGGGCGCCGGGCGCGGATCGCTGTTGAAACGTTTTAAATGGGACCCTCGAAACGGATGGCGAAGAAAACACCTGCCCGATTTGATGCCAGCGCGTATCTCCATACTGCGGGGCCATCGCGCGCCATCGTTCACCGGGAAAAAGACGACACCTTCTTTACCCAGGGTGACCCGGCCGACAGCGTCTTCTACCTCCACAGAGGCCGCGTCAAAATCTCCGTAGTGTCGCTATCCGGCCGCGAAGCCACCATTCGCCTGGTCTCCGCCGGCGACTTCTTCGGCGAGCGCGCCATGGCCCAGCCGGCCATCGCCCGCGTTACCACCGCCACCGCCATCGCTCCCTGCACCGCCCTCTCCATCGCCCGCCCCGAGTTCCTCCGCGTCATGCGCGAGGAGCAATCCTTCTCTTATCTGTTTTCAGAATTTCTGCTCGCTTGCAGCCTGCGCACCCAGGCCGACCTGGTCGACCAGCTCTTCAACCGCGCGGAAAAGCGCCTCGCCCGCCTCCTGCTCACCCTCGCCGAACACAGTCATCCGGGCGATAAAGCGCCGCTGCTCGCGCCCATCAGCCAGGAGGCCCTCGCCAGCATGATCGGCAGCACCCGCCCGCGCGTCAATACCTTCATGACCCGCTTCCGCAAGCTCGGCTTCATCGAATACAACGGCCGCATCCGCGTGCACAAATCGCTGCTCACCGTCTTCCTGCGCGACTGAGCGCTTACCCCCGACCCCTGACCCCTGAACCCTGAACCCTGTACCCTGTACCCTGACATGAACCACCCCAACCGCACCCGCAAGAAGCTCCCCTTCAACCCCGACGAAGCCCTCGCCCACCTCCGCGCGAGCGACGCCAAGCTCGGCCTCCTCATCGACCGCGTCGGTCCCTTCACCCTTCGCCTCGATTCCTCGCCCTCGCCCTTTGAGTCGTTGCTGGAGGCCATCATCTATCAGCAGCTCCATGGCAAGGCCGCGGCCACCATCCACGGCCGCGTGTGCGAACTTTTCGGCGGCATCTGCACCCCTCAGGCCATGGTCGATATTCCCGAAGAACGCCTGCGCGGCGCCGGCGTCTCCTCCAACAAAATCAAGGCCCTCAAAGACCTCGC
>Ga0307372_10009985_pt1 | contig 12943 bp, 13 predicted proteins | sample OX1MG_FD_202533 | JGI IMG/M metagenome (GOLD analysis project Ga0307372, IMG submission 202533) | Soil microbial communities from Risofladan, Vaasa, Finland - OX-1 | ecosystem: Environmental > Terrestrial > Soil > Coastal area > Acid sulfate soil | place: Finland: Risofladan, Vaasa | collected...
CGTCACCGATGAAGTGATGTCCGTGCACCCGATTCTGGGGCATTCAATGGAAGGAAACCAGATCATGGACCGACGCTTGTTCGCAGCCTCCGTGTTCGCCGCCGCGGTGGGTCTCGCGGGTGCGACCGCCCTCACCGCGGTTCCCGCCACCGCGGCGACGATGACGAAGGCGCAGATGATGCAAGTGCAGCAGGCCAACCAGAAGCGGGCGATGGCCGAACACCTGCAGCGGTGCTACGGCATCAACGCAGTTGCCCGCAACGACTGCGCTGCCGGAGCTCATTCCTGTGCCGGCCAGGCCAGCATCGCGCGCGACCCCGCATCGTTCGTACTGCTTCCGGCCGGCGACTGCAGCAAGATCGCGGATGCCTCGCTCGCGCCGGGCGGGAACGGCTGACGCCGGTCCCGCGATACCCGGTCGCGCGGCGCCGGCTGGGTACGGGTCCGGCAGGTCGGGGTGGCCGGTCGGGGCTCCGACCGGCCACCGGGTCCACGGGGCAGAGTAACTTTTTCGGCCCGTCCCGCGAATTGGGGAGTGCGGTCCGCTCCTGGACCGTGCTCCCCAAGGAGAGAAAGATGGATCGTCGTGTGTTTGCTGCCTCCGTGTTCGCTGCCGCGGTGGGTCTCGCGGGTGCGACCGCCATCACCGCGGTTCCCGCCTCCGCGGCGATGATGACCAAGGCACAGATGATGCAAGTGCAGCAGGCCAACCAGAAGCGGGCGATGGCCGAGCATCTGCAGAAATGCTATGGCATCAACGCGGTTGCCCGCAACGACTGCGCCGCCGGGGCGCATTCCTGCGCCGGCCAGGCCACCATCGCGCACGATCCCGCCTCGTTCGTGCTGCTTCCCTCGGGCGACTGCGGCAAGATCGCCGGCGGCTCGCTCAAGGCGTCCTGAGCCGGGGTGCCGATCATGGCGGGCGCCGATCACGCCGCACGCCGGGGCGATGGCCCGATCCCCGCGAGCGCGGGGATCGGGCTGCGCTTCCCGCACCACGCGGCGTTCCTGCAAACCCGCCCCGCGGTCGGGTGGGTGGAGGTGCACAGCGAGAACTATCTGAGCGGCCCGGCGCTGGCGGTGCTTGAGGCGGTCCGCGCGACCTATCCGGTCTCGCTACACAGCGTCGGGCTGTCGCTCGGCGGAGCCGCGGGGCTCGACCGGCGGCATCTGGCGCGGCTGGCCGAGCTGACCGTTCGCATCGAACCGGGGCTGGTGTCGGAGCATCTCGCGTGGGGCGCGGTCGATCACGCGTTCCTGGCGGACCTGCTGCCGCTGCCGCTGACCGAGGAGAGCCTGGCGGTCGTCTGCCGCAATATCGCCCAGGCGCAGGACGCGCTGGGGCGGTCGATCCTGGTGGAAAACCCCTCCACCTATCTGCAATTCCGCCACTCCACGATTCCGGAGCCGGAGTTTCTCGCCGCCCTGGTCGCGCGCACCGGCTGCGGTCTGATCTGCGACGTGAACAACATCTTCGTCAGCGCCAACAACCACGGCTGGGACCCGGAGGCCTATCTCGCCGCCTTGCCGGCGGCGGCGATCGGCGAGTTCCATCTGGCCGGGCACAGCGCGGCGGGCGGGGACGCGACGGGGCTGCTGCTCGACACGCACGACCGCGCTGTGGCGCCCGCAGTGTGGTCGCTTTTCGAGACCGCGCTGCGCCTCATCGGCCCGCGTCCGACGTTGATCGAGTGGGACGCCGCGATCCCGGCGCTGCCGGTGCTGACTGCGGAGTCGGCGGGGGCGGAGCGCCGGCTGACGCGATACACCGCGGAGGCGGGCGATGTCCGCGCTGCTTGAACTGCAGCGCCGCTTTGGCGCCACCTTGCTCGCCGTCGATGCTGCGCCGCCGCCCGAGGTCCTGGGTGGATGTGTGGCGCCGGCGGCGCGTGTCGGCATCTATCGCAACAATGTGATCGGCAACCTGACCGGCGTGCTGCGCCTGACGTACCCCGCGATCGAACGCCTGGTGGGAGCGGATTTCTTCGCCGCCGCCGCCGCGCGTTTCATCGTCGCCGCGCCGCCCGCTGGCGCCGATCTCTACGAATACGGCGGCGATTTTTCTGATTTCCTGACCGAGTTCGAGCCGGCAAACGACCTGGCCTATCTGCCCGACGTGGCGCGGCTGGAATGGGCGGTGAACCGGGCACTGCACGCCCCGGTGGCGCCAACTCTCGCGGCGGAGGCGTTGCTCGACGTGCCGGCGGAGCAGCAGGCGGATGTACGATTCGTGGCGCATCCGTCGTTGTCTCTGCTGGCGCTGACCCATCCGGCCCGCACGATCTGGGAAGCGGTGCTGACCGAAGATGCGGATGTGCGCGCGACCCGCCTTGCTGCTATCGACCTTGCGGCGCGGGGCGAGCATTTGGCGGTGCTGGGCGGCAACGACGCGCCGCAGGTGCTGCGCCTGTCACCGGCGGCGTTCGGTCTTGCGCGCGCGCTAGGCGACGGGCAGTCGCTCGCCGAAGCGCTCGATCCGGTCGCGCCGGAGAAGGCCGCGTCCCTGCTCAGCTTGCTGCTGACGCAGGGATTTTTCGGCGAGGTCAGGGCGGCCGTCGATCAACATCCCCCCGAGAGACAGGAAGGATAATACCGCATGAGCAGCATCACGCACGCGCACGCGTCCACCTCGGGCGGAGTGGCGGCACTTGGTTCCACGATCATCCGCCTGTTCGAACGGATTCCGTACTGGCTGATCGCGCTAACCGCGCGTATCGCGCTCGCCCAGGTGTTCTGGAGCTCGGCCCAGACCCATCTCGCGAGTTGGCAGACCACGCTTTACATGTTTGCGAACGACTACAAGGTGCCGCTGCTGCCGCCACATGTGGCGGCCTATATGGCGGTTGCCATGGAAGTGGTCACTCCGCCGCTGCTGGTGCTGGGTCTTGCCACCCGCTTCGCCGCGCTGGCCTTGTTCGGCATGACCTTGGTGATCGAGGTCTTCGTCTATCCGCAGGCCTGGCCGACGCATATCCAATGGGCGGCGATGATGCTGGTGCTGATGGCGCAGGGCGCCGGCGGGTTGTCGCTCGATGCACTGATCCGGCGCTGGATGAAGGACGCGGCATAAGTCCGCGGACGCTCGCCCGCCGCAACCGACGAACCATCCGAAAGGACAGAAATCCATGCCGACGACGACACGACGCCAGATGCTCGCCGGCGCTGCACTGAGCGGCCTCGCCCCGCTGGCGCTCGCCGGTGCGGCCGCCGCGGCAGAAACCGGTCTTCGCCTCGCGTTCGAGCGCCACGCGGTGTTCTTCTCGAAGGAGACGCATCAGCCGCGCTGGCTCGATCCGCAGGCGTTCGTGTTCGATCCCGCCGTCGCGGCGGCGGTCGGCCCGCAGGGGATCCATCACGTGGCCGGATACCGGCCGGCCTGGGTAGCGGGGCCGTTCAATGTCGGCGTGTCCAATGCCGAGGGCAAGCCGCTCGGCTTCACCCTGGCGGACTGGTTCGGGGCCCGCGGCGAGGTGCTGATCGAGCCCATGGGGGCCGGATCGCGTGTCACCTGCCGGTTTACCCGGCTGCGGCCAAACGGCGTCTATGACCTGTTCGAGAACCATTTCGACCAGAAGCCGGTCGGGTTCACGCCGCTCGACAGTACCGGGCACAGCAACAATTTCGTCGCCGACGCCAATGGCACGGCCACGATCGCCGTGCGCACGCCGCAGCGGATGACCCATGCCAACGCGGTCCTTCTGGTCTATCATAGCGACAACAAAACGCATGGCATGCTGCGCGGCCCGATCGGCGTGACCGCACACCACCAGCTCATCGCGCGTCTGCCGGCATGAGCCGGGCGCGATGACGCCGGATCGCCCCGCCTGGACTCGCCCGCGCCGGTTCGACCGCAATCTCGTGGTCATCGGCGCGGGCTCGGCCGGGCTGGTCAGCGCCTATCTGGCGGCCGCGTTGCGCGCGCGGGTCACCCTGGTGGAGGCCGCCCGCATGGGCGGGGACTGCCTCAACACCGGATGCGTACCGTCGAAGGCGCTGATCCACAGCGCCCGCCTCGCCGCCGAAAGCCGCCGCGCCGCCGCGCTCGGCCTGTCGGGACCGCCGCTCGCGGTCGATTTCGCCGCGGTGATGGCGCGCGTGCAGGCGATGATCGGCGCCGTCGCGCCGCATGATTCGATCGAGCGGTACACCGCCCTCGGCGTCGATGTCCGCCGCGGGCACGCGCGCATCACCTCGCCCTGGTGCGTGGAGGTCGATGGCCACCCGATCACCACCCGCACCATCATCATCGCCGCCGGGGCGGCGCCGATCGTGCCCGAGCTGCCGGGTCTCGCGGAGACCGAGTATCTCACGTCTGAGACGCTGTGGCAGCTGCGCACCCTGCCGCGGCGCTTGCTGGTGCTGGGCGGCGGGCCGATCGGCTGCGAGATGGCACAGGCGTTCGCCCAGCTCGGCAGCCGCGTCACCTTGATCCAGCAGGCGCCGCGCCTGCTGATGCGCGAGGATGACGACGTCTCCGCCTTCGTCGCCGCGCGGATGGCTGCGGATGGGGTCCGGGTGCTGACGCGCCACACGCCGGTCGCCATCGAAGTGGCCGATGGCGGCCGGGCGATGCGGATCGCGCATGACGGCGCCGAGGTCGTGGAACGCTTCGACGCGCTGCTGGTGGCTGTCGGGCGCCGGCCGCGCACCGCCGGATACGGGCTGGAGGAACTTGGCATCGAGGTCACGCCGGCGCGGGCGATCGAGACCGACGCCTGGCTGCGGACGCTCCATCCCAACATCCTCGCCTGCGGCGACGTGGCCGGTCCCTACCAGTTCACCCATGCCGCGGCACATCAGGCGAGCTCGGCGGTGCTCACCGGCCTGTTCGCCCCGCTCCATCGCTCGCGCCCGGACTATTCGGTGATGCCGGCTGTAACCTTCACCGATCCCGAAGTCGCGCGGGTCGGGCTGAACGAGCGCGAGGCGCGCACCGGCGGCATCGCGCATGAGATTGTGCGCTACGACCTGGCCGAGCTCGACCGCGCGATCGTCGATGGCGCCGACGCGGGCTTCGTGAAGGTTCTGACGCCGCCCGGCAAGGACCGCATCCTCGGCGCCACCATCGTCGGCGCCCATGCGGGCGAGCTGCTGGCGGAGTTCGCGCTGGCGATGCGCCACGACATCGGCCTCAAGGGCCTGCTCAAGACCGTCCACGCCTATCCGACCTACGCCGAAGCCAATCGCGCATCCGCCGGCGCCTGGCGACGCGCGCACGCCTCGCCGCTCGGGCTGGCGCTGCTCGCGCGCTGGCACCGCTGGCGGCGCGGCGCGGCCGCGGTGGCCCACCAACCGGATCCCCCCCTGCCAGGAGCCCTGCCGCCATGAACGCGCCGCCGCCTTCGGGATCGCCCTCGCCGCCGCTGGTCGAACGCCTGTCCGTCATGCGCTGGAATCGCTTCCACACCGTCATCGTCCTGCTGTTCGGCATGGGCTGGGCGATGGATGCGTTCGAAGTGACGTTGATCGGCAACGTCCTCGGCGCGCTGCGCGAGCGGTTTCATCTCGGCGCCGACGCGATGTCGCTGCTGCTCGGTGCCTGGTTCGCGGGGCTGATGCTGGGCGCGGCAGGGTTCGGCTATCTGGCCGACCTCTACGGACGCCGGCGCATCTTCCTCGCCAGCCTGGTGCTGTACGGGGTCAGCACGCTGGCCGCCGCCTTCGCGCCCAGCCTTGCCGCGCTGCTGCTGCTGCGCCTGCTCGCCGGCATCGGCGTCGGCGCGGAGTATTCGGCGATCAATGCGGCGATCGCGGAACTCGTCCCCAGCCGCTCGCGCGGGCGGGCCGCGGCGGTGGTGCTGAATTTCTGGCCGATCGGCAGCCTGGTCGCGGCGCTGCTGTCGTGGCTCGTGCTGTCGGCCCTGCCGGCCGATCTGGGCTGGCGGGTGGTGTTCGGGTTCGGCGGCGCGATCGCGCTCTCCACCGCCTGGTTCCGCCGCCACCTGCCGGAAAGCCCGCGCTGGCTGGAAGCGACCGGCCGCGGCGCGGAGGCGCAGACCATCGTCGCCGGCATCGAGGCCGGGTTGACCCGCCTGCCGGTCCCGGACCCCACACCGATGGATCGCCGGGTGCGCCGCGAGGGCACCGCGCTGCGCACCCTGCTGCGCCACTACAAGGCTCGCCTCGCGCTCGGCGCCGTGCTCGATTTCGCGGAAGCCTCGGGGTATTATGGGCTGTTCGCGTTCCTGCCGCTGGTCGTGCTGCCGGCGCTGCATCTCGCGCCGGCGCAACTTCCGGTGTTCTATCTCGCCGGCAGTCTGGGCGCGCTGGCGGGCGGCGGGGCGGCGGCGCTGCTGCTCGATCGGTGGGGGCGCCACGCCACGGTCGGCGGGTTCTATCTTGCCACGGCGCTGGGGACGGTGGCGCTGGCGTTCGCCACTGGACTCGGGGCGGGGCCGATCATGCTGGGCTTCGCGTTGGTCAACCTGCTCGCCACCGGAAGCTGGATCGCCGCCTATCCCACCTTTTCCGAACTGTTCCCGACCTCGCTGCGGGCGAGCGGCATCGGCGCCTCGGTCGCAGTCGGGCGGATCGGGGCCATGATCTCGCCGTTCCTGGTGGGCTATGTGGGCGCGCATAGCATGGCGGGCGCGCTGCTGCTGCTCGCCGGGTTTTGGCTGCTCGGGGCGGCCGCCATGGGTGTATGGCATTGGATGGGGGGGATCGAGGCGCGCGGCCTGACGTTGGAACACATCGCGCCCGAGGGCATGACCGCGCAGGAGGCGCCCTTCCATGCCTGACGGCGCGCGCTTCGATCCGACGGTCGTCGTGACGTTCGCCACCGACCAGCCGGTGCTGGTGTTCGGCGGCTGTTACAGCAATCTGCAGGCCACCGAGGCGCTGCTGCAAGCGGCCGAACGCCTGCGCGTGCCGCCGGAGCGGATGATCTGCACCGGCGACGTGATCGCCTATGGCGCCGACCCACGCGCGACACTGGCGCTGATCCGCGCGGCCGGCATCGCCATCGTGATGGGCAATTGCGAGGAATCCCTGGGCGCGGACGCGGCCGATTGCGGCTGCGGGTTCGCCCCGGGTTCGGCCTGTGATCGGCTCTCCGCCGCCTGGTTCGCGCACGCGACGCGCGAGGTCGGCCCCGCCGACCGGGGCTGGATGGCGGCGCTGCCGCGGCGCATCGACCTGGTCCTGGGCGGGCGGCGGCTTGCGGTCGTGCACGGCACGCCAAGCCGAATCAACCGGTTCGTCTTCGACTCGACGCCGGATGCGGAATTGCTGGACGAGCTGGCGCTGGTCGGCACCGACGGGGTGATCGGCGGGCATTGCGGCCTGCCCTTCACGCGGCGGATCGGCGAGAGGTTGTGGCACAATTCCGGCGCGATCGGGCTGCCGGCCAATGACGGCACGCCGCGCGGCTGGTTCAGCCTGCTCACGCCGCGCGACCAGGGTGTCGAGGTCCGCCATCTTCCGCTCGACTACGACCATCACGGAGCGGCACGGGCGATGCGCGCCGCCGGCCTGCCGGAGGGCTACGCGCAGGCCTTGGAAACCGGCATCTGGCCGAGCTTCGATGTGCTGCCGCCGGTCGAACAGGCGGCGACCGGAACGGCGCTCGCGCCCGCGCCGCGCGTGTGGGACCGCTTGCCGCCGCCCCCGCCGCGCCCCCAGCCGCGCGCATTCGCCGATCGGGATCGAACGGCACGCGGCGAGCCGCACGCCCGCGTCCCGCTCGCGCGCCTGAGCACGCTCTGGTTCAACACCGGCACGCTCTGCAACATCGCCTGCACGGGCTGCTACATCGACAGCAACCCGCGCAACGACCGGCTGGTCTATCTCGACCGCGCGGCGTTCGACCGCTTCCTTGATGAAGCCGCGACGCTGCATCCGGAGCTGCGCGAAATCGGTTTCACCGGCGGCGAGCCGTTCCTGAACCCGGATGCGCCGGGCATGATCGCGGCTGCACTCGACCGTGGCTATCGCGTGCTGGTGCTGACCAACGCCATGCGGCCGATGCAGCGCCATCGCGCCCAGCTTGAACGTCTGGCTGCGGTTGCCGGCAACCGGCTGGCGTTCCGGGTCTCGCTCGATCATTTCACCCGCGACGGGCACGACCAGGTACGCGGAGCAGGCAGCTTCGCGGCTGCCCTGGCGGGTCTGGTCTGGCTCGCCGCGGCGGGATTTCTGCTCGCGGTGGCGGCGCGGCTGCCCGCGCCGGCGGAGGAAGCGCGGATGCGTACCGGGTTCGCCCGCTTGTTCCGCGAGCAGGAGCTGCCGATCGACGCCTGGGATCCGGCGCAACTGGTGCTGTTCCCTGAACTGGCCGACCCCGCGGTGCCGCCTGAGATCGGCGCGACCGCCTGGGCCGCGCTGCATGCCGGCGGGCGGGAGGTGATGTGCGGCTCCGCGCGCATGGTGGTGCACCGCAAGGGCGAGGCGGCGCCGCGCGTGGTTGCCTGCACCTTGCAGCCGTACGAGCCGGGCTTCGATCTCGGCGCCAGCCTGGCCGAGGCCGCCCGCCCGGTGGTGCTGAACCATCCGCATTGCGCGCGCTTCTGCGTCTTCGGCGCGGCGTCCTGCGGCGCGGGCGGGGAGCAGGCGGTGTCGGTCGACGCACCCGGCGGCGCGGCTTGAGCAGTGTCCGGCCTTGCAGCCCCCCGCGCGCCCGGCCATGTTCGCGCGCATATGGCGCGGACCCGCTTATTCGACGAGCAGCAGGCGCTGGACCGGGCGATGGCCCTGTTCTGGCGCCAGGGCTACGAGGCAACCTCGATCCAGGACCTGGTCGAGGCGGTCGGCATCAACCGCGCGAGCATGTATGCGACCTTCGGCGACAAGCGTCGGTTTTTCATCACGGTGCTGGATCACTATCTGACCAGGGTGAACGGCGAGCGGCTGGCGACCCTGGCCCGGCCGGGATCTGCCCTGGCGGCGATAACGGCGTTCTTCGAAGCGATCACCGCCGCGTCCAGGGGCGCCGAGAGGCAGCTCGGGTGCCTCATCACCAACACCGTGACCGAGCTCGCGCCCAGCGATCCGGAGATTGCCGCCAAGCTGCGGGCAAGCCTCGACCGGGTCGAAGACGCCTTCGCGGCGGCGATCCGGCGCGGTCAGGAGAGCAACGAGATAGCGGCCGATCAGGACCCGCGCGCGGTGGCCCGCTTCCTGGTGAGCACCGCCCAAGGGGTTCGGGTGCTGGCCCGCAGCGGCGCGACCCCGGCCAGCCTACGAGAGATCGTGACCGTCGCGCTGCGCGCGCTCCGCTGAGCATCCCGCCGGGGCCGCGGCAACCGGCTTGACTCTATAGAACGATCGTTCCATTATTTGGGTTGCCCAGTTTTATCGAGGAGACCGGCAATGGCGATCAGCCCCCTCACCGCCTTGTTCCCCCGCCAGACGGTGCCAGATCTTGCGGTGCCCACGGTCGGCGGCGGCACTTGGCGTCTCGCGGATCAGCGGCCGGAGCATTTCACGATGGTCGTGTTCTATCGTGGCCTGCATTGCCCGATCTGCGCCACCTATCTGCGCGATCTGGACACCAAACTGGATGACTTCACCAAGCGCGGCGTGAACGCGGTTGCGATCAGCACCGACGATGCGGCACGGGCCGAGCAAACCAAGCAGAAATGGCGGATCGAGAACCTGCCGATCGGCTATGGGCTCGATCTCGACACCGCGCGCCGCTGGGGTCTCTATGTCTCTTCCGGGCATGGTACCACCTCCGCCGGCGTCGCCGAACCGTCCTTGTTCGCGGAGCCGGGCCTGTTCATGATTCGCCCGGATCGCACGCTCTATTTTGGTACCGTGCAGACGATGCCGTTCGCCCGGCCGCATTTTGCGGACATTCTGGGGGCGCTCGATTTCGTGATCGCGAAATCCTATCCCGCCCGGGGCGAAGTCACCGACCCGATCGACCCGGCGCGGGCCGCGTGATGCCCGCGCTGACCGGCATTCGCGCCTGCGTGTTCGACGCCTATGGCACGGTGTTCGACTTCGCCTCCGCCGCCGCGTCCTGCCGCGACGTGCTGGGCGAGCAGGCGGGCGCGCTGACGGCGCTGTGGCGCGACAAGCAGTTGCAATATACATGGTTACGTTCGCTCCAGCACCGCCACGCCGATTTGTGGCAGATCACGGGGGATTCGCTCGATTACGCGCTGGAAACGCTGGGTTTCGCAGACCCTGCATTGCGGCAGCGGTTGATGGACCTCTATCGCACGCTCGCCGTGTTTCCCGAGATGCCGGAGACGTTGCGCCGCCTGCGCGCAGCCGGGATCAGGACCGCCATCCTGTCCAACGGCTCGCCCGCGATGCTGGAGACCGCAGTCGCGGGCAACGGGATCGGCGCGCTGCTGGACGCGGTGATCTCGGTCGAGGAGGTCGGTGTGTTCAAGCCGGACCCGCGCGTCTATCAGCGCGCGCTGGAGCGGCTGGGCGTGACGGCGGCGGAGGTGTCGTTCCAGTCTTCCAATGCCTGGGACGCCTATGCCGCCTCGGCCTTCGGGATGCGGGTGGTGTGGTGCAACCGCTACGCGCAGAAGCCCGAACGGCTGCCCGGGCAGCCTGATCACATGGTGACAACGCTCGCCGACCTGCCCGGGCTGGTCGGCGCCGCGTGATGTAATATACGGGAGGAAATCTACCATGGTTGCGATCCGCGAAAAGACGATGGTGGCCATCGATCTGGGAGGCCGTTGCGAAAGCCGCACCCTGACAAGGGTGCGCATCCGCGAGCACGAGATCACCATCGACGAACCGGCGGCCGGCGGCGGCACCGATCTTGCCCCGACGCCGCTCGGCACCTTGCTCGCCTCACTGATCGGCTGCACCAACGTGATCTTACACAAGATCGCCAAACGCGACGGTGTGCCGATCGAGGCCATGGACGTGACCGTCCACGCCGTCCTCGATCGCCGCGGCACGACCTTGCAGGAGGAGGTGACGGTGCCGTTTCCCGACATCGCGCTTGGAATCAGCTTCGCCACCGCGGCCAGTCCCGAGCAGGTCGCGCAGCTGCGCGCCGATCTCGGCCGGTTCTGCCCGGTCGCCAAGATCCTGCGCCAGGCCGGAACCAGGATCGAGGAAACCTGGAACGTGACGTATCGCTGAAGACATCAGCCATGCCCTTCATCCCCGGTCTGCCCGAGGGCGGTAGCCTGCTCGATCTGTTCCGCGCCTTTCCCGACACGTCGCGCCCGCTGATCGCCTTCCACGAGGTGCTGCTGCGCGGGCCCTCGCCCTTCACCGAGGCAGAACGGGAACTGATCGCGGCCTATGTCTCGGGACTGAATGCCTGCCGCTATTGCTATGGGGTACATACGGCGACGGCCGAGCGGCTGGGGGTGCCCGCCGGGGCGGTGGCGGCGGCGCTGGAAGATCTGGCGAGCGCGCCGATCGATGTGCGGATGCAACCGGTGCTCGCCTATGCCGGCAAGCTCACCGCCTCGGCCCGCGGGGTGACGGCGGCGGATGCGCGCGCCATCCTGGACGCCGGCTGGGACGCGAAGGCGCTGTATCACACCGTGGCGGTGACGGCGCTGTTCAATTTCATGAACCGGCTGGTGGAGGGCAGCGGGATCGAGCTCGATCCGGCCTATGTGAAACCGGCGGCCGAACGCCTCGCCGATCGCGGCTATGGTGCGCTGATCGAGATGCTCGGCCGCCGGGCACGTTAGGCGCGGCGGGGACCCGCAGTGCCGCAGCCGCCTACAGCATGTAGGCGATATCCGAGCTGGCGGTCGGGTAGCCGAAGATGGCCGCCTTGACCTGATCGGCCGACAGTCCGGTCCGAATCGCCAGACCAAAGAGGTTGATCACCTCCTCGGCATGCGGGCCGATCAGATGCGCGCCGAGGATGCGTTCGGCCCCTTCTTCCACGAGGACCTTGTATCCGGCGCAATCCTCGCCAATCCGCCGCGCCGTGTACCAGTCCGCAGTCTTCTCGTGCTGCACACGGAACCGCAGGTTCTGCTTGCGCGCCTCCTCCTCGAGCAACCCAACGCGGGCGAGCGGGGGAATCGTGAAGACGACGCTGGGCACGCCGAGATAGTTCGGTCGCTCGCGATTGCCCTTCAGCATATTCACCGCGACCATTCTTGCGTCGTGGCTCGCCACCGGCGTCAACGGCGGGCCGCTCGATGCCGCGTCGCCGGCGGCATAGACCGCCGGATTGGAGGTGCTCTGGAGGAATTCGTTGAGCGTCAGGCGGTGCTTGTCGTGCGCGATGCCGCCGGCGTCGAGATCGAGCTCATCGAGATCCGGAACCCGCCCCGCCGCATGGACGACGAGGTCCGCCGCCAGGCTTGTGGTCGCGCCACCGGCGGCGATGCCGACACGGAATCCGGCTCCCGCCTTTGCGATCGAGGTGACCCGCGTCCCGAGGCGTAGATCGATGCCCAGACTGGCGGATTTCTCCATCAGCCAGCCAACCAGATCGGGGTCGAATTGCGGCAGCACGCGATCCATCTGCTCGAGCACAGTCACCTCGGCACCGGCCCGCGCCGCGATATGCGAGAACTCCGCCGCGATATAGCCGCCGCCGACCAGAACGATGCGGCGCGGGAGCGCTTCGAGCTCAAGGAAATCGGTGCTGGTCGCTAGGTGTTCCGCGCCAGGGATGCCGAGGCGCATCGGCACGGCTCCGGTAGCGATCAGGATGAACCGCGCTTCGAGCACGTCGCCGCCCACTTCGACCGTTTGCGGGCCGCGAAAGCGGGCGCGGCCATGGAACGCGTCGATGCCATTTTTGTCGAATTCGACTTCCCGCGCCTGCGGGACCGGGTCTGTGAAGCTGCGCTTGAACGCGATCAGCGCGGGCCAGTCGATCGCTGGCGTGCCCCCCGCGACACCCTTACCGCGCATGCGTCGGTCCTGATCGATCGTCTCGGCCACGCCCACCAGGATTTTCTTGGGATCGCAGCCGCGCAAGGCGCAGGTGCCGCCGAACGGCAGGTGATCGATCACCGCCACACGCCAGCCAGCACCGCGGCAATGG
>Ga0307372_10009987_pt1 | contig 12942 bp, 17 predicted proteins | sample OX1MG_FD_202533 | JGI IMG/M metagenome (GOLD analysis project Ga0307372, IMG submission 202533) | Soil microbial communities from Risofladan, Vaasa, Finland - OX-1 | ecosystem: Environmental > Terrestrial > Soil > Coastal area > Acid sulfate soil | place: Finland: Risofladan, Vaasa | collected...
GCTCGCCTGGCGCATGGCGTCATGACGTCGCGCTTCGGCGCGGCGCCCGATCGAGGTTAAATCCGCCGGATCAGCCGGATGATCGCCAGCAGCAACACGGCGCCGATGGTCGCATTGATGATCGCCGCAATGATGCCGCCGCCGATGGCGATGCCCAGCATTCCCAGCAGCCAGGTTCCGAAAAAAGCTCCGACGATCCCGATGACGATGTCACCGATGATGCCGAAGCCCGCGCCTTGCATGATCTTGCCGGCAAGCCAGCCCGCGACCAGGCCCACCAAGATCAGCACGAGCAAGCTCGAAGATTCAAACCTCATCGCGACGTGCCTTCCACGGATAGGGGCGGTCGTTAGCGACCGGGGCCGCAAGGCGAAGCGGCCCCGGCGTTTCGCACGAATTTTAGTTCAGCGTGACTTCGACGACGCGGTTGCGAGGCTCGCGCACGCCCGGCGCGGTCGGCACCGGCGGATTGCGGAACCCGTCCCAGCTTTCCTCGATGCGGCTGTTGTCGACCCCGTCGGCGCGCAGGGTGGCGCGAACCGCATCGGCACGGCGATGCGAGAGCGCCATGTTGTACGGATCGGTCCCGGTCAGGTCGGCCTTGCCGACCAGGCGGAGATGGACGTCATGGTCGCTCTTGGCCGCCTGCGCGACCGTATCGACCACCTGGCGGCCTTCGGGCGTCAGGGTGGAGCGATCGAACTCGAAATAGACGTTGTACTGATGGGCGCCGGGCGCGGGAGCCGCGGCGCGGCCGTTGAGCGCCTGCTCCAACGCCGCGATGGTGGCGATGAAATCCTTGTGGCAGGCGCCGTTGAACTGCTTGGCCCAATCATCCTCGGTGCGCTCCAGCCAGCAATCATAAGCGACCTGCGCGCGCGCGGCGAGGCCGGGGAAGCGGTCGCGGCCGCCGTGGTCGAGATCGGTCACCAGACGCACCCGCGCTTGCGCCATCTGCGTCCTAAAGCCGTAAGGCTGCTCGAGCGGGATCGCCCAATTGGCGTTGTCTTCCGGCGGCACCAGCGCGCCGTGCTCGGCGGCGATGCCCTTGCGCGCGAAATAATCCACATCGACCCAATCGCCGCGATAGACCGACCCCGAATGCGCCAGATAATCGGCAAGCCCGGCATAGTCATGCGCGGTTTCCTGGATGAAACTGCCGCCCGCCGGCGGCGCGCCCGCATCCACCCCAGGGTGGTTCCACGGCTCGGTCATGAAATTGCCGTGGATCGGCGGAGCATAGCTCCAGCCGGAGCAGCCGGAGAGCAGAACCATCCCGGCGAGGACGAACGAGGCTTTGACGATGTTACGATGGCCCATGATTTTAAGCTCCTCCGCGAATGTTCGCTGGTAATTGGCACGACGCAGCGCGCGCTCGATCGGTCATTCATTTGACGCGATGACGCAGGACGGCAGTATTATAACAGTGCGCGTATCCGCGGCGCTAGGACCGGAAAATACCTAGAGCCTTATTCGGTCACGCTGAATCACGCCCCCGCGCCCAACCCTCTCCCCACGGGAGAGAGGGTTGTTCGCGCAGCGGGAGGGTAAGGGGCGCGTGCTTCGACCTTGTGCGGATTCGGCTCTCGAGCGCGGCACCGCGGTCGGCGGGGTCGGCGGACTTTTGGCCGCTCAGGCGGCGGCGATGGCGAGCCGGACCAGGTCCGACAGCGATTTCGAGCGGGTCTTTTTCATCACGGCGGCACGGTGATTCTCGACCGTGCGCTGACTGACATCGATATCGACCGCGATGATTTTATTCGGATGGCCGGCGATGACCAGATCCATGATCTGCCGCTCGCGCGGGGTCAGGGCGGCGATGAGCGCGGCCGCTGCCTCGCGCCGATCGGATGACGCCGACGAATTCTGCGCCAAGGCGAGCGCGCGGTCGATGCTCGCGAGCAATTCGTCGCGCCTGACCGGCTTCTCGATGAAATCGATCGCGCCCGCCTTCATCGCCTCGACAGCCATCGACACCTCGCCATGCCCGGTGATCACGATCGACGGCAGGTCGTGCTGCTCGGTCTTAAGTCGCTGCAAGAGCGCGATCCCGCCCATTCCAGGCAAGCGCGCGTCGACCAGCAGGCATCCTTTGCCGCCCGGGCGGTAGGCATCGAGAAAGGCCTCGCAGCTCGCGAAGGTTGCGACCCGCCGCCCTTCCTGCTCGATCAGCTCGCGCATCGTCTCGCGCAAGGCATCGTCGTCGTCGACCAGGAATACCGTCGGAGCAAGCTCGATCGCGGTTGCCGCTTCCGGCTTCAGTCTCGGAAGCGCGAATTGCACGCGGACCGCGCGAATGACCTCGTCCGCCCGGATGGGCTTGTTCAGTTGGATGCAATCGGCGCCGGCAATCGCGCGCAAGGTTTCGGTCGAAATGTCCCCCGTGACGACGATAACCGGAAGCGCGGTATTGAAGGTCGCGCGCAAGCGCTCGGCGATCTCGAGCCCGGTCATCCCGTTCGGCAAATTGTAATCGGCGACGATGATGTCGGGCCGGATCGTGCCGCGCGCGACCAGCTCCAACGCGCTTTTCCCGTCCGCGGCAACCGCCGTGCGGTAGCCTTCGAGCTCGAAAATCAATTGCAGCATTTCGCGGATCGTCGGATCGTCCTCCACGACCAGGATCGCTTCGCCCGCGGCGACGCGCGGCGCCGGCTGGCGAATGCCGAGTTGCGGCGCGGCTCCCGCCGGCGCGACGGCGCGGGGCACCTCGATTGCGAATACCGAGCCCTTGCCGGGCTGCGATTGCACGTCGATCGCATAGCCGAGCAGGTTCGCGAGGCGCTGCACGATCGAGAGCCCGAGCCCGAGACCGCGCGAGCGCTCGCGCGCCGGGTTGTCGAGCTGATGAAACTCCTCGAAGATCGCCTCGAGCTGATCCTCGGGTATGCCGCGGCCGGTGTCCCAGACTTCGATGCGCAGCGCAGCACCGCGGCGACGGCACCCGAGCAGCAGCTTGCCGCTATCGGTGTATTTCAGCGCATTGGACATGAGGTTGCGGAGCATCTGCTCGAGCAGGTCGGGATCGCTGCGCACGGCGTGCCGGCTCGGCACCACATGGCAGCTCAGGAATTTGAGCTCGGCCTGATAGCTGAAATCGGTCCGCAGCCGATCGAGCAGCATGCCGATCGGAAAGACCTCGAGCTTCGGATCGATGATCCCTGCCTCGAGCTGGTTGATGTCGAGAAGCTTGTTCAGCATGCCCGACATCACGTCCATCGATTCGCCGAGTCGCGTCACGAGCTTCGAAACGTCGGGGTCTTTCACCTTGGCCGCCAACAGCCCCTGCATCAGAAAAATCGTCTGCAGCGGCTGGCGCAGATCGTGGCTCGCAGCGGCGAGAAAGCGCGATTTGCCGAGATTGGCCCGCTCGGCCTGCTTCTTGGCAATATCGAGCGCCGCTTCGGCGCGCTTGCGGTCGGTGATATCGTCGATCGCGAGCAGCGTCCGATGCTTGACCGGAGGCGCCGCCGGAATATCGCGGGCATTCAGCACCAGCACGCGCTTGCCGCGCGGCGGCAGCTCGATCTCGATTTCATAATCCTCGGCCACTTGATGTCCTGCCGCAACCCGATCGAGGAAGCTGCGCAACGCCTGAACGTCGAAACAGCGGTCGCGGAGTTGCGTGAGCTGCCGCGCGACCGCATCGCTCGGCTTGACCGCGAAGCTGCGATAGAAGGACGGGCTGGCGGACACGACGCGCAGCTCGTGGTCGAGCACGACCAGCGGCTGGCGAATGGCATCGACGATGCTGCTGGCGTAGTTGCGCGCAGCCTCGATCTCGCGCTCCACCGCCTTCACCTCGGAAATATCCGCGCAGGTGATGACCACGCCTTGAATATCGTTGTCGGCGGTGCGATCGGGCAGCAGGCGCCGGTTGTACCAGATGCCGCGATCGGTCTCGACCTCGCGCCACAAAGACACGCCGGTCGCAATCACGGTTTGCAGGTCGAGCAGCAGATCGTCGTCGGCGAAGCGGCGTTCAATCTCGGAGAACCGCCGACCGAGATCGGCGTCGGTGACTTTGAACAGCGATAAAGCGGCGGGCGTGAAGAAGGAAAGCGTGAGGTCGCGGTCGAGGACGAGGGTCGCGATGCCGGAGCTGCCGAGGATGTGCTGGAGATTCGCGCCGGCATGCGCTCGAGCGGTCTGGGCACGGGTCGGCGGCGGTCGAGCCGCCGCGGCCGGGCGGGCACGGAATCCCTTTTTCATGTCGACTTTCTCATTGCCTCGGCCAGCTTCCCGCAACGGGCGGCCATTCGAGACACCAAAGTCTAACACGTACGCTGACGTACAGCGAGCCTGTATTGCGTCGGCGATCCGAGTATTTTCCAAATCCGCAAGCATCGGAAATAATTGCCGATTCGGCGCTGCCAAGGTCATTCGCGACATCAATCGCAAATATTCTTCCGGATTACTGAGGAACTCGCTCGATTACTTTCAGATCGCTGTCGCGCCGATCGCGGCAGGTTGCAGCTTGCGGCCCGCTCGCGGCATCGGCCGATGCAACCATGCAAGCATGAGTAGTTTCCGAAGCTATCGCCCCGAAGTGGGACATGCCAGCGTGCGAGACGAAACACCGAACAACGACCGTTACCGTCTATCGGGTCCGATGCCCTCGTAACGGCCCCGCTCGAAACCGGCGCAATTTGTCCATCGTCGATTTGGTTACCTATCTGGAGAGTTCGATGCTTCAAAGCGAATCCGTCATCGCCGTGTTCGGCGAGCACCAAGAAGCGGACGCCGCGGTTAAAAAACTGATGAATGCCGGCATCATGCTCGAAAACCTCAGCATCGTCGGCAAGGGATACCATTCCGAAGAGAAAATCGTCGGCTTCTATAATATCGGCGACCGGATCAAATTCTGGGGCAAGCGCGGCGCGTTGTGGGGCAGTCTCTGGGGCTTGTTCGTCGGCGGCGTCTCCCTGACGATTCCCGGCCTCGGCCCGATCATGGTTCTCGGCTATCTTGCCACGATCATCGTGTCCGCGGTGGAAGGCGCCATCATGGGCGGCGGCCTCAGCATGCTCGGCGCCGCGCTCTACAGCGCCGGCGTCCCGCGCGGCAGCATCGTGCAATACGAGCAGGCCGTGAAGGCGGATGGATTTCTGGTGATCGTGCATGCCGCGCTCGAAGAGCTGGCGCGCGCGCGGGCCATCCTCGCGCTCGGCAATCCCTCGCGTCTCGACCTGCATGACGGGTTGACGACCAGCCTCTCGGGGCCGCTGCCGGTCGATTCGCCGCAGTCCTTGCCCGGCCCGCGCCTTGCCGCCGTCGGCATCGCCCGTCAAGCCGGTGGAAGCGGTCGGCTTCCCGCGCGAGCGCGGCACTGAGTATTTTCCGATCCTGGCGGGCCGACCGCGATCCGCGTTAGCCTTCGATTCGCTTGGCCCTTGCCGGCGGCTTATTCCTTCCCCGGCTGCCGCAATTCCTGCCGGGCCATCCATTGCTGCCGGTGCGCCCCCCGCGCACCGGCAGTTTTTTCATGTCCCGCGATGCTTGCCGCCCGTGGCGGCGCGGCTGAACCGGCTTTGCCCTCTGGGTAGTTTCCGAGCCTATCGCCGAGCGGCGGCAAGGACATAGGGTGTCCGCAAACCAGAAGGAAGAGCCTCAATGACGCCCATCGCAAGCCGGCAGCGAAGCATTCGCGGCGGCGTCCTGATGGCGGCGCTGGCCGCCGCACTGATCGGGGGATTGTCGTCCGTGCCCGCGCGCGCCGACAACCGAGCCGACAACTACGATCGCGGCCGCAATGTGCAGCAGGAACGTAGCCACAGGGAGCAACGGCCGGCGCGCCGCTATTATCCCCGCCGCCAAGCACCGAGCTATGTCTATTCGCCCCCGCCGGTCTACTACGCGCCGCCAGCCCCGCCGCCGGCGATCGATTTCGTGTTCCCCTTGAATTTTCGCTGACGGAGCGGCGCGCCGAGCGGCGTCATGAGCAGCGACACGCATGCACGGAAAGACGGCCCCGTGACGCTTGCGCCGGCCGCCCTGCGCTATCGCGCGGTTTCCATCGAATTCGCGGCCTATTTGGATGCGCACAATGTCGAGATGCACATTCTTACCGATACCGGCAAGACGATCGCCATCGTGTTCCCGCGCGATTCGATTTTCGCCATTCAAAAGCATATCGCGCAATTGGGAACGGCCTGCCCCGAGATCGCATCCTGGAGCAATCAGGCCTCGTGACGAAACGATCTGGCCGCGAAGCAATCGCGCCGCCGGTTGCCGGCATCGGCCGCTTGCAAGAGCGGCACTTCGTCACCATTTATCATGTTATCGCGGGGAAGCACCCAATTCAGGCACCTGCGGCAGAGAGGGACGTGCACTCCCGCCTAGCAGCGAAAGTGCCCGTCATGGCTTCCTGGGTCGTTCCGCCGATCGTCGGTCCTGCCGTGCCGCTTCGTGCGGCCGTCGCCAACGCGCCTTTTCGCGCGTCCGTGTGACGCATGAGCGGAGACCAAGCCGGCCGGTCCGCTACCCCCGCGCCGCTGCAATCCGAATTCAACGAGTTTCTATTCGCGTCGATCGGCGAAGAGAAAAACGACATGGTTCTCACGGTGCTTTCGGCGCTTGCCCGACTCGGCATCGATCCTTGGCAGGAAGCGGCGCGCCTTGCGCAACTGCCGCCGGAAACCGCGACGCAGCGGCTGACGTCGATCGTCGCGGGCCTGCCGAACGGGCGCTGGGCGCCAGCGGATGCCGGCATCATTGCCGCGCGCTTGGTCGGACTTTTACCGGCGAAACGCGCCTTCGACCTGCCGACGCGCGTGGCCGCTTCTCATCTCGCGCCGGCAAAGGCCCAGATCGCGATGCTGTTATTCGTCGCGGCCCTCGGCGGCTTGACGTTTTTTGCCATGAGCGGCCGGATGTTCCCTGCGACCAACGTCAATATCGATCATCCGGTTCCCTCCCCCGCCGCGTTGCCGCAAGCCCTCGCGGCCGACGCCAAATAGCGAGCGACAATCGCGTGACCGCCGATTCAATGCCCCCCGTCCGATCAGGAGCGAAATCCGTCATGGTTTCACACAAATATACGGTCGGCCGGACCGTTCAATTCGTCCCGAGCGATATCCGCCTATCGCCGCTCGGACGATTCGAGATCGTCCGAGCGCTTCCGATCGAGCACGGGATCGCTCAATACCGGATAAAGTCCCTCAAGGACGGCCACCAGCGCGTCGCGATGGAAAGCGATCTCGCGTGAACGGCTAGACCGCCGGCGCCCCGTGGGCAAGGAGACAGGTTGTGGAGGATCCCGGCATCACGCGTCTCGACATCGATCGCTACCGCCGATCGTTGAAACTGAATCTGAGCGATGTCGCGCGAAAGGAAACGCTGGCGCTGCTGGCCGATGCCGAGCTGCGGCTGCGAAACGATTTCCCATCCCATCCACGAAAGGCTGACGATCGATGACGGCCAAGCAACCCCAAATCGGCGATCGCTACCGCAACGTCGACATGGCGTTTCGAAATGCCGTGTGGATTTTGAGCGACCTCTTCACCAGCCGGGACGGCATCATGCATGCCCACCTTACCTCGGCATCCGATGCAACCGAATGCAAAACCCTGGCGGTTTCCGTGGTCGCGGACCCGAGGCGTTTTGTTCTCGCCGAGACGCCCGACAGCATCACGGGCTGACCAAGCGCGCGCCTTCGACGGAACTTCGCTGCTCCTTTCCGCAGCGCAATTCAGGGCGCGGCGGCCGATATGGCAGAGTTGCCAAACCGAAACCGCACCGGTAATCCTGGCGATCCGTCCTCGTTCGGCGCCGAGAGCAAATCGGGTGAGCGTTGATGCCGCATGAAGAGCACCACCATACGCATCGATCGGGATGGTTGCGTGCGGCCGTGCTGGGCGCCAATGACGGCATCATTTCGACCGCGAGCCTGCTGCTTGGCATGGTGGCGGCGAATGCCTCGAGCGGCAATGTGCTGCTGGCCGGGGCCGCGGGCCTCGCCGCGGGAACAATGGCGATGGCGGCCGGCGAGTATGTCTCCGTGAGCTCGATGGCCGACACCGAGCGCGCGGATCTCGCGATCGAGCGGCGCGGCCTCGAATCCGATTTCGCGGCGGAATCCGATGAGCTTGCGGCCATCTATGAGAGTCGCGGATTGACCGCCGCGCTCGCACGGGACGTGGCGACGCAGCTCATGGCGCACGACGCGTTGGCTGCCCATGCCCGCGACGAGCTGGGAATCAGCGAGACGCTCCGCGCGCGTCCGCTTCAGGCCGCTCTGGCATCGGGGGCGAGCTTTGCCGTGGGCGCCGCGGTCCCGATCCTGGTCCTGTTCGTCGCGCCGCAGCGCTGGCAAGCCTGGTCGATTGCCCTGGTTGCGCTTGCGTGCCTGCCGCTGCTGGGCGGTCTTGCGGCACGGGCCGGCGGCGCGCGCTGGACGATCGGCGCCTTTCGGGTGCTGTTCTGGGGTGCCGTCGCGATGGGCGTGACCGCAGCCGTGGGCGCGGCGATCGCAGCCGCGCGCTAATCGCCCGCGACGCGACGGCGACGCTCGCCCGAATAGCGAGCGCCGCGAGCACGGGCTTCCCGATCTGCGCCGCACGAAAGCGCGCGATGTCTTTCATCGGCGATGCGCGCAACCAAACGCCGGGATCACGAATTTCTCTGACGCGATATCGATTCAAAATGGAGCGAACGATGGTTGCGACTATTCAGCCGGCGACGTCAACGAAAGAGACCACCCGCCTCATTTCCTCCGAGAAAGTGACCGGGACCAAGGTCGAAAACATCAAGGGCGACAGCCTCGGCCATATCGAGGAAATCATGATCGACAAGATTTCCGGCCGCGTGGGTTATGCTGTGCTCAATTACGGCAGCTTTCTCGGCATGGGCGGCAAGCTCTTCGCCCTGCCCTGGGACACCCTCAAATACGACACGCGCCGCGACGCGTATCTCATCGGCATTCCCGAAGAGCGGCTGAAGAACGCGCCAAGCTTCGACAACGCCAACTGGCCCGATATGGGCGACCCTGCCTGGGGCAAGGCGATCCATGATTACTACGGCTCGCCAGCCGACTGGTATCTCTAACGAGGCATCCGGATAGAATGCGTGAGGGAGCGCCGCGCCGGATCGGGCGTGGCGCCCCCGTCTTCGCTTCTTCACGGCGCAACCGGATTGGTCTCGATGCACCCGGCATGCTCGATGGAGAAATTCGATGGCGCGCGACGCTTCGAAGGACGCACTTCGCCGGGCCCCCGGTCGTCCCGCCTATGACAATCCGACCGGCGACAAGGGCGAGCTTTACGACCAGGAAACCGGTCATCCGCGCGGCGGCCAGCATGTGCAACGGCCGGGCAAATCGGGCGACGGAGAAAAGCGCCCGGTCGGCCATGCGAGCGACAGGAAGCTCGGTCAGAAGCCGCCCAGCCGCTGACGGTCGCGTAAGCCCTGCTAATTGCGGAGACCCGATGATGAGCGAATCCGGCGCCGTCACTCGCACCGAAAAGGACGCGGCCCCGGTTGGCGAATTGCCGATCGCCGAAAGCGCCGCCGTGCCGTTGGTCGCCAATCAAAATGCCGCCGCCAGCCTCGAGGCAAGCAAGCTGCGCACGGGAATGCTCGGCTACATGCTGGCGCATGAGCAATTCACCGTGCCCGAACTGGTGGAGATCGGCGCCGATGCGGCCGATGCCGGATTCGATCTCCTCGCGACCAGCGACCATTTCCAGCCCTGGCAAACGAATGAAGGGCATTCGGGCGCGGCCTGGGTGACGATGGCGGCGCTCGGCGCACGCGCCGGCGATGCCTGGATGGGCACGACCGTCACCTGCCCGACCCTGCGCTATAGCCCGGGCGTCGTCGCGGCAGCGTTCGCCTCGTTGAGCGCGCTTTATCCGGGGCGGATATTCCTCGGCGTCGGATCGGGCGAAGCGCTCAACGAGCAAGCGGCGACCGGCATGTGGCCCGACTGGGAAGAGCGCTGGGAAAGGCTGATCGAGGCGATCGGCATCATCCGCGCGCTGTGGACCGGCAAACGCCTATCGCATCGCGGCAAATATTATGCGCTCGATGCGCAGCTCTACGATCCGCCGAGCCGGCCTATCCCCCTCCTCACGGCGGCGAACGGCAAGAAATCCATGCGCCTGGCGGGGCAGCACGGCGACGGGCTGATCACCGATCCGCTTACCTGGCAGAACCATCGCGGAATGGGAAGCGGGCACCCGACAGGCCGGCAAGGACCCCTCGACGATGCCGGTGCTGGTCGAGCAATTCGTCGTGGTCGGCAGCGACAGCGATGCCCGGCAGGCGGCGGAGCTGTGGCGCTTCATCCCGAAGGCGTTCGAGACCTATTACGGCATTCGCGACCCGGCCGAAATCCAGCGGCGCGCGCAAGCGGAAATTCCGATCGATCGGATTTTGCATGGCTGGCCGATCGGCACCGAGCCGGAGATTCACATCAAGGCGATCGACCGCCTGTTCGACAGCGGCGCGACGATCGTCAATGTCCATGCCGGACAGAGCGATCAGAAACGCGTGATCGATTTCTATCGCTCGCAGGTGATGCCGGGCCTGAAGCCCCGCCCCGGCGCCGCGCGCCGCTGAGGATCGGCGGGCGGCCTGTCGAAAGCGTGCCGATCCGCGCGCTTTTTCCCGCAAGCTTTTGCTTCGACCTCGTGATCCGCGGACGGCTGATGCGGCGTGCGCTTTCTGCCGCAATCCCTTGATATTCTTTCCCTATCGCCGGTATGGAGAGGCCCCCGGCGGCGCCGGCGGGCGGCGAGATTTTCTTGACTTTCGCATGACGGAAGCGCTACTGACGGATACCAGCACTCATCGCGGTCGTCTCGACATTACCGCTCCGACTGATTGGAGCGTTTCTCAGGACTTCATAAGGTCGATGCCGCATCGTTGCACGAAAGGCAGCGATAGAGCGCCCCAACCTGTTTCGGAGATCGATATGGCTCTCGGTACCGTCAAATGGTTCAACGCCCAAAAGGGATTCGGCTTCATCCAGCCGGATGAAGGCGGCAAGGACGTCTTCGTGCACATTTCGGCGGTTGAACGCGCCGGGCTCGGCGCATTGCGCGAGGGCCAAAAAGTGCGCTACGAGGTGATCACGGATCGCGGCAAGCAAGCCGCCGATCACCTTTCGCTTGCCGACTGATCGGCTTGATGCTGGCCTCCCCCGGGTCGGGCAGAGGCTCGACACGGGGAAGGTCGGCCATTCCCTTCTCCCAATGGAGGCGACAGCAATTTTATGCAGGTTTTCGTCCGCGACAATGATGTGAATAGCGCGCTTCGCGTGCTCAAGAAGAAGATGCAACGGGAAGGCACGTTTCGCGAAATGAAGCGGCGCCGTTCTTACGAGAAGCCGTCGGAGCGACGCGCTCGCGAGAAGACCGAAGCAGTCCGGCGCTATCGCAAGGCGATGCGCAAGCGCATGGAGCGCGAAGGATACTGAGCGGGACTTTCGGTTGAGCTGCGGCGATAGCGCGATGCCGGCGCGCGCCGACGAGCGATCGAGCCCGGCGCTTTCGCCGCCGCCCTAAGCGAGTTCGCTTTCGACCACCACACGCTCGTGGCCGTCTTTGACGGATTGGATCCGGTACTGCCGAATTCCATGCTCGACCGGCAGCACGCGGACGACTTTGAACTGCCCAAGCGACGTCAGCCGAAGGTCCTGTGCGATGAAATCAACCAACTGGTTGATCCTGAATTTTTCGTCGGGCACGAACCTCTCCTATCCTGCTTGAAAACATGCCTGCCTAACAACGCGGGCTCCGGGCCGACCGCGGGCGAAAGCACTGCTTTCGCCGATTCTTAGATCGCAGCGACCTGCGCGCCGAGCCGCTCCCTTATGTCACCCTCTTCGAGAAAGACCGAGCCCGAAGGCTCGCGTATTTCATAGACGATGAAGCCCATGCGCAAGATGTGCCGCGCGCGCTCCAATGCGTCGCTCTCCCGTTTTTCGAGAGCGGTATTTCGGCCGTCGGCTCCAGACTGCCGAATCGTATCCCAGACCACCGTCCAGCGAGCGCCGGTATCGGGATCGGGCGCCGACAAATTATACCAGCCGAGACTTGATTTCCGTGTCCGCGGCCAAGATACAGTTTTCACACGATATTATATGGGAATTGAGCGCAATAAATCAAATATTATTGCATAATAAGCCCTGGCGGCGACTTCCGCTCGACTGGGCGAGCGTCGCTGAAATATTGCCGGCCCTCCGCCGGGCATTAAACTCGCCGCTTGGTAAAACCGCCGGTCGGGACCATATTAATGCCGTTAAACGACCTTGGGTCGGCCCCGCTGTGACGCTCTTACGAGCCGGACTCGGTCCCAATCCAAATCGGCGCTTTGACCCGCGGCGCGTGTGCGTTGCGGTATTTTTCTCATGGAGGGACCAGATGCCCATCGGCACCGTGAAGTGGTTCAATTCGCAAAAGGGCTACGGCTTTATTCAACCGGATGACGGCTCGAAAGACGTCTTCGTTCATATCTCGGCGGTCGAAGCGGCCGGCCTCGGCAGCCTCAACGAAGGCCAGAAGCTGAGCTTCGACATCGAGCGCGGCCAGCAAGGCAAAGTCTCGGCCGTCAACTTGAAAAATTCCTGAATCGCGACGGGGCGGCGCCAGCCGCCCCGTTTCTCTTCAAGAACGCGCCGATTGCCGTCCCTTGCGGCAGCCGCTCGGATCGTTTCGGCAAGTCGTTTCGGCTTGACCTTGGGGAGCGAATGCTCCTCGCAATTTTCTTGGAGAGCGCGCGATGGCGAAAGAAGAATTATTGGAATTCGACGGCACCGTTCTCGAGCGGCTGCCGGATTCGCGTTTTCGCATCCGCCTCGACAACGGGCATGAAACGCTCGCCTACACCTCGGGACGCGTGAAGAAGAATCGCATCCGCGTGCTCGCCGGCGATCGCGTGACGATCGAGATGACGCCCTACGATCTAACCAAGGGTCGGATCAATTTCCGTCACAAGGAT
>Ga0307372_10009988_pt1 | contig 12942 bp, 17 predicted proteins | sample OX1MG_FD_202533 | JGI IMG/M metagenome (GOLD analysis project Ga0307372, IMG submission 202533) | Soil microbial communities from Risofladan, Vaasa, Finland - OX-1 | ecosystem: Environmental > Terrestrial > Soil > Coastal area > Acid sulfate soil | place: Finland: Risofladan, Vaasa | collected...
CCCGGCGCCGCCTTCGCGGGCGCCGGCGCCCGGCCCTTGTGGTCCGACCCTGGCGGCCGCCGGGCCGTAACCGGTTGACGTGCACTTACGCGCTTGGGATCATGACGGCGTGCCGGTGGCAACGATCAGGGCCCGACATCTGGACGGGCCGTCAAAGCCGAAATTGGGGGTCCGATGGCTGACGTCGTCGCAGACATTGCAGTCCAGGCGCCGCCGGCACCGAGCGTCGCGGGGACGAAATCCGGATCCATCGTCCCGCTGAGGGGGCTGTGGATCGTCGGCGGGGTGCTTGTGGCGCTGATCGGCGCGATCGCGGGCAACTGGCAGTGGGCGCTCGACTTCTTCCACGTTGCCGGCGGCGGCCTGTGGACCGGCATCGACCTGTTCGTCGGTTTCGTCATCGGACCGATCATCGGACACCTGGACATCCCTGCCCGCATGGCGTTCATGCGACGGTTCATGCCGAAGATGCTGCTGATCATGCCGACGCTCGTGGTCGCGACCCTCACCTCCGGATGGCAGCTCGCCCGGCGGCTCGGCAACCTCACGGTGCCGTATCCCCAACACTGGTGGATCGTGGCGTCGTTCATCGTCGTCGGCGTCATGGCGATCATCGCCTACGTGGTATTGGAGCCGGCGAACATCAGCGTGCTGCTCGAGCTGCGCAAGCCCGAGCCGAACGGGCTGTTGATCGGGCGCCTCATGCGTCGGTTCATCTACACGGCGGGGATCACCGGGGTGATGCAGGTCGCGACGCTGATCATCATGACCAAGCTGGCGACGTGGTGAGCGCGCCCGCCGGCGACGCCGGGGACACGACCCGCTCACCGATCGTCGCGCTGGCAGTCGGAGCCATCGTCACCGCCTTCGTCTCCGTCGGCTACATCGCCGCCTACATGCCGCGCAACGCCCCCCTCGCCGTGCCGGTCGCGCTGCTCGTCGCTTCCGGGGTGATGTCGCTCGGCGCGATCGTCCTGCTCACCCGACTGCGCAGGTTCGCCTGGCACCTGTTCTTCAACGTCGCCCGCTGGGTCCTTGCCCTGACGTTCGTCTTCGCCGCCATGGCCGAGTACGTCTTCGCCTACGACGACACCCGGGGCACGCCGCTCGTGATCCTCACCGTCGTGCTCATCCTGGCGGCCGTCAACATCCCCGTAGTCCTCGGGTTCTCGGTCGCGCGCCATGAGCGCGTCGCCGGCTGAGCGGAGCGGGTCACCAGCCGACCTCGCACGATCCGACGACACCCTCGCGCAGGCGAGGGTGTCGTTTCGCTGTCGCGGCAGCGAGGCGGCGGGTCAGGTGGTTGCGCGGCGCGGCGGGCGCAGGGCAACGCCGCGAACGGCTCAGCCCGCCGGCTGACCCGGCGCTCCTGATACCTGCCCGCTCGCGGCCGACCGGCGAGCGTCGTACGCGCCGAGGTAGCGCTCGAACGCCTCGTCGGCACCCCGACGGTCACCGCTGGCGAGCAGGTCGAGGAGCAGGCCCCGCACGACCGCCGCCCCGAGGCGCGCCTCGGCCCTGGCCTCCTCGCGCGACATGCCGTGCTCGGTCCCGTACTCGGTCACCGGGTCGAGCCACGAGTCGACGATCCCCTCCAAGAAGCCCGTCGTCCCCGGACGGCCCTGTAGCGCCTGCCCGTAGAGCTCGAAGAAGAGCCGCTCGCGGGGCCAGAGCGCCGGGTCCGACACCCGGCGCCAGAACGCTCTCGCGGCCTCGACCGGCGACGCCTCCCCTCCGGGCGCACCCGCAGCGAAGAACCGGCGCTCGGCCTCCTCGCTCGCCTGGACGATCGCGACGAGCAGCCCCGCTTTCGATCCGAAGTGGTAGATGAGCATCCGGTGGCTCGAGCCGATCGCGGCGGCGAGCTCACGCAGGCTGAGATCACCCACCCCGTGGCCGACGACGTAGTCGAGGGCCGCGGCGAGCAGCCGATCGCGGGGTTGTGCCGGCCTCACGAGGCCTGTACCGTACCAGACGGTACATGTACCATCCGGTACAGAACCCTCACGCAGGAGGCACGGCGTGGCGCGCCAGCAGATATCGGTGACCGCTTGGTCGCGAGCGCATCCCGGCGTCCTCTACTCGCTGCTGTGCACCGGCGCGACCTGGCCGACCTGGTCACCGATCGGCTCGTTCGAGTTGGAGCGTCCCGGCCCCGACGGCGGTGAGGGCATCGGCGCGGTACGGCTCTTCCGGACGGGACTTGTCCGGAGCCACGAGGAGATCGGCAGCCTCGAGCAGGACCGGCCGTTCGGCTACGCCCTCCTCCAGGGAATGCCCCTGCGGGACTACCGCGCGGCAGTCGAGCTCTCCGAGGATCGCGGTGGCACCACCGTGCGGTGGTCGGCGTCCTTCTCGGCGGCGATCCCGGGGACGGGCCGGTTCTACCGCTGGTTCCTCGGCCGCTTCATCAAGCGCTGCGCGCTCGGGCTCGCCGCGTTCGCGGCGAGCCCGAGCGCCGCCGGCCTTGGTGAACCCACCTGAGCACGCGCCGTGCAACGCTGAGTCCGCGCCCTTCGCCGGCGCGCGTGGACTTGTGGCACTAGCTCAGCGGTCCCGCCACGCGCAGACTGACATTGCAGTCCGCATGACGGAATCGGTGCAGCGGCTGTGATCTGCTGCCCGGGTGTGGATGGAGGCTGACATGTACGAGCGCATCCTGGTCGCACTCGACGGTTCGGAGCATTCTCGGCGTGCGCTTGAGCACGCGAAGGCGTTGGCCCTGCTGGCAACGAGCCAGGTCCGTGTGCTGCACGTGCGCGAGGAGTACTTCATCGGCAGGGCGGGGCAGGTGCCGGCCGAGGCGCACCAGGAGGCGGCCAAGCTGGTGGACGACGCCGTCGCCTCGCTCACCGAGGCGGGCGTCCCGGCGAGCGGCATGTTGCGCGCCTCGCTCGCGGGGCGCGTCGCGGGGGAGATCCTCGAGGAGGCCGAGAGCTGGGACGCGTCCCTGGTCGTCATGGGCTCGCGCGGTCTCACCGACCTCGTCGGCCTGCTGCTCGGCAGCACGGCACACAAGGTGCTGCACCTCGGAAAGACTCCCGTGCTGATCGTCCACTGACCGCCCGGCTGGAGGGGGCGGTCCGGTCGACGTAGCCTGGTCGACGTGAGCCGAGCCGTCACTGCGTCCGACACCACCGGTCAGGCGAGAGGGCCCGCGCCACGCTCCATGAACTCGGCGGACGTCTTGATGCGCCGGCTGCTCTACATCCCCGACGACGCCCGGCGGGTGCGCGAGAGGGACGTGCAACGGATCTTCAGCACGTCGATCCTGCTCTCCGCGTTGCGCTGCCTCCTCACCTATGTCCTGCTGCCGGTCCTCACGCCCTTGCTCGGCGCCGCCGCGGGCGTCGGCCCCGCGGTGGGGCTTCCGCTCGCTGTCGTCGCCCTGGTGTTCGATGTGATGGGGATCCGGCGCTTCTGGCTCGCCAACCACCGGCTCCGCTGGAGCGTCACCGGCATCTACCTGGCCGTGATGGCGCTCGTGGTCACCCTGATGGTGATCGACATCCACCAGCTCACGCGGTAGCACCCGTCATCAGCGGTCCCGGCCGGGCCCGTTGGCGAGGAGATGCCGCATGAAGGCCTGCGGCGCGCGCAGGAAGGCCCGCCACTCCTCCACGATCCCGAGGTCCTCCCACCTCGCCGGGACGATGCCGTCGGCGCCCAGCTGGAGGAGCTGAGCGCCGGGGAGCGACGTGAGCAGCGGCGAGCGCGTCGCGCACACGACCTGTGCCCCCACGGCGGCGAGGCGGTCGAGGACGATCACCAGCTGCAGCGTCGAGGTGAAGGACAGGCCCGACTCCGGCTCGTCGAGCAGGTGCAGGCCCGAGTCGACGAATCGGCCGTCGAACACCTGGAGGAACGACTCCCCGTGGCGCTTCTTGTCGAGGTCGTCGCCGTAGCCGGGCAGCCCGTTCATGAACTCGAGCACGCCGAGCGCAGTCTCGGCCCTGAGGAGGAAGCCCCCGGCCGCGGCGACCCCGAAGAGCGCCTTGCTCCTTCGACATCTCGAGCTGCACCACGGCTCCGAGCCGGCTCCGCGGGAGCGCAGAGGCGTACTTGCGACCAGCGTGGCCCCCGCGGACATCGCCGTACGCCTCCGCCATCGCCTCGATGAGCGTCGACTTGCCCGCGCCGTTCGGGCCGACGAGAAAGGTCACGGGCCTCGAGAAGGCGAGCCCTCGACGCACCACGTCAGCGATCGCGGGGATCGTGAAGGGCCAGGAGCGCTCCGCGTGCTGGGGTGGAACCCTGACCGCCGTGACGTGCACGCGGCGATCTTGGCGGGTCGCTGTGACGGCCCGGGATGACCCCGAGATGGGGTGGCACCCCGCGGTGCCGGCGGGGGCGTTGGATGCCCCGCCGGCAGGCGAACGGTCGCCGGGTTCCAGCTCCTCGCCGGGCGGCTCCGGGTACCGGTCGGCGAGGTTGCTCGTGGGATCGCGAACGCGCGTCGCGATCCGGCCCCCGGCGCCGATCGCTGGTCATCTCCTCCGCCAGGGGAGGCGCGCGCCTCGACGGCGACGTTCCCCTCGGCGCGTGCGCTCCGGCCCGAGGGCCCCGCAGGGGGTCCACCCGTCGTCGCCGGCCGCGCGCCCAGCGCCCTTCGAGGCAATCGGGCCACGTCTCCGAAGCAATGTCGCGCCCGACGAGGAGCAGGGGCCGACGGCGAGCGTCCGTTCCCCGGGTGACCCGCAAGCGGCATACCGACCGCCACCGCCCGACAAGGTCGCTGATCGAGCGGGCGCCGGTGCCCGGAACGGATTCGTGCTCAGCCCCAGCCGAGCTCCCTCAGGCGCTCGTCGCCGATGCCGAAATGGTGGGCGACCTCGTGGATGACCGTCCTTCGCACCAGCTCGACCACTTCGTAGCTCGACTCGCAACGCGCACAGATCGCAGCCATGTACACCGTGATGCGATCCGGGGACGTCGCCGAGTAGTGGGCGCCCCGCTCGGTGAGCGGGACGCCCTCGTACAGGCCGAGCAGCCGGCCGGGTGGGCTGAGATCGTCGACGAGGACGGCGACGTTCTCCATGGCGGTGCCGAGCTCGGCCGGTATCCCGTCGAGCGCGCTGGCCACCAGCTCCTCGAACTGCTCGAGCCTCATCGTGACCACGCCCGAGATCATGCCAAGTTCTGCCGGCCCGCCCGGCGCGAACCCCTCGAGCGCGCCAAGCTCGTCCCGCTCGGTGATCGGACCGAGCACGGACGCCACCAGCCCACCAGCCGAGACCCCGTCACCCGCGTGGTGGCGGCCCCGGTGCCCGGATGGCGGTGACAGAATCCCGAGGGTGAAGCGCATCGGGCTGCTCGGTGGGATGAGCTGGGAGTCGTCGATCGAGTACGAGCGCATCATCAACGAGACGGTGCGCGAGCGGCTCGGTGGGGTGCACTCCGCCGATCTCCTCATCCGCTCCTACGACTTCGCCGACATCGAGGCGCTACAGGCCGACGGCGACTGGGAGGCGGCCGGGGAGCTGCTCGCCGGGGGCGCCGCGATGCTCGAAGCGCTCGGTGCCCAGCTGATCGTGCTCTGCACCAACACGATGCACAGGGTCGCCGACGCGATCGTCTCGGCGGTCACGGTGCCCTTCCTCCACATCGCCGACGCGACCGCCGACGCGGTGAAGCGCGCTGGGGTCCAGACCGTCGCGCTGCTCGGCACCCGCTACACGATGGAGCAACGCTTCTACCGGGACCGCCTCGCCCGGCACGGCCTCGACGTGCGGGTGCCCGGCGACGAGGACCGCCGGGTCGTCCACGAGGTCATCTACGGCGAGCTCGTGAAGGGCATCGTCCACGACACCTCCCGCCGTCGCTACCTCGAGATCATCGACCGGATGGTCGCGGACGGGGCCCGAGGTGTGATCGCCGGCTGTACCGAGATCGAGCTCCTCCTGCCGCCGTCGCTGGTCGCCGTGCCGTACTTTCCGACCACCCGGCTCCACGCCGGCGCGGCTGCCGAGTGGGCGATCGGTTCAGACCCCCTTGCCTGACCTGCTCGACCCGAGCGCAGTCGCCGGCGACCGTCGCGTCGGCACGCACCATGGTCCCGTGGCCGTCGAGGAGGCGAGCCCCGCGTACCGTGGCGTCGGGAGCACGAGCGGCGGCGAGCCGGGCTCGACGAGCGTCGCCGGCTCGGGGGACGGCCGCCAGACGAGGCCCTCGCAGATCCAACAAGGAGGTTCGACGAATGTGCAGGAGCATCACGACGCTGCGTGGCCTGCAGCCGCCGGCGACGCGAGGAGAGATCGAGGAAGCGGCGCTCCAGTACGTGCGGAAGGTGAGCGGCGCGCGGACCGCACCGAGTGGATCGGACGCGGACTTTGAGCGCGCGGTGCAGCGCATCGCCGAGGCGACGTCGGATCTCATCCGCGCGCTGCCGGCGCGCCGGCGCCCGCCACCGAACGAGCCTCCGTCTCGTCGCATCGGCGCATCGGGCTGATCCATCGGCGGACGACGTTGGCACCGGCGGCGTCCGGAGCCCCCTGCCGTTGGCCGCGGGGCGCTCGGCAATCGCAGGCCCGCCGAAGCTGCGCGCACGTGCCGCCAGGCGGCACGGACGAAGCGAAGGGATGCGAACCTCCCGCTCTCCATGTCACGGGGGCCGCGGTCGTTATGCACTAGTACCCGCTCGTTCACCTCAACCTCGTTGCGACCCCGCGCCGACCGAACGGGCTCGCTCGCCCGAGCAGTGGCAAGCGAGAGCAGGGCCGGCGAGGACGACACGGAGGAAGCGGTCTTGATGCCCGCCACGGCAGCTCAGCCGGATCGCCAGTCGGCGCTCGCTCGCGCATACCGGCTGATCCACGACATCCAGGCGACGATCCCTGACGCGGCAACCGAGCTCTCCACGCTCGTCGCGCGCGCGGAGCTCCTGGGCTGGGGCGATGTGGTGAGGGCAGGGCTGTTCGGCCGAGTGGTCGGCGCGTGGTTCACGCGATCGGGGGACACCTCAGCGGCACTGGCGGAGCTCATCGAGCGCAGCACGCTGGACGGCGACGACGTGATGCTCGCGCTCGGCCTGGCCATGCGCGCTGACCAGGGCGTCTCAGGAGACGACTCTTCCACCGCCACGTCGCGCGACGCGGACCTGGCGAGGGCGGTCGTCCTGCTCGAGCAAGCCGAGAGCGGTCCGCTCGAGCGGATCAGCGCCCACACCGCCTGCGGGAACGCCCTTTACACACGCGGGCTCTTCGAGCTCTGCGACGAGCAGTACGCGGCGGCGCTTGCCGTCGGAGCGTCGCTGCCGCCCGGCACCGTCGACTTCCTCCTCGCTCCGATCATGTTCAATCGGGCCGAGATCCAGGTCGCCTGGTCGAGCATGCTCTACCAGCTCGGGGACTCGAAGGGGGTGAGCAAGCGCTGGAGCTCCTGGAACGCGTTGCGGGCCGCCGCGACATCCTTCGCCATGGCTGACTCCTGGCGCGTCGAGCTCGCGGCGCTCGGACTCGTCCTCGGGGCGATGACCGGCGAGGACACCGCGGGCGAAGCCCGACGGCTGCTCGAGGAGACGCTGTCGACACAGCCGGACGAGCCACGATCCGCGGGGCACCTGAGGCTGGCCGTGGCGCTGAGCGACGCGAGGGCCGGGCGGCCCGAGGCCACGGTAGGCGCCGAGGCGGCGGTCGCGTCGATCCAACCGAACCTCTACCCCCAGCTTCACGACCTGGCGCTCTGCCTCGCGGCCGAGGCCGAGGCGAGAACGGGTGCCGGGGCCGGCCTGCGCTACGCCCGGCGACAGCTCTCGGAGCACTGGGCGGGCCGGCTCGCGTCACTCGGCGCGATGCGAGCCCGGGTCCAGGCCGAACGGCTGTCGACCGAGCGTGAGCTGCTGAGCAAGCACGCGCGCCTCGACGACCTGACCGGCATCGGCAACCGCCGGGCGCTCGAGCAGTATCTGGCGGAGCTGCAGCGCCGCGACGTCGCCCGCATCGCCCTCATCCTGCTCGACGTCGACGCCTTCAAGGAGGTGAACGACGGCCACGGCCACCTCGCGGGCGACGCCGTGCTCGTCGGGATCGCGGGCGCGCTCGAGCGCAGCATCCGCCCGTGCGACCTCGCGGTGCGCCTCGGTGGCGACGAGTTCGCCGTCGTGCTCGCCGACGTCGACATCGACGCAGCCGTCGATCGAGCGGCCGCCTTCCTGAGGCTCATCGACGAGGAGCACTTCGAGGACGCGAGCAGCGGTCTCGTCGTCACCGTCAGCGCCGGCGTGGCCGCCGGTGTCCCGGCGCGCATGGCAGAGCTCCGTGCCGACGCCGACGCGGCCCTCTACCGGGCCAAGGCCGGCGGTGGGCGTCGCGTGCTCCGGAGCCGGATCGCCCGAGCGGTCGCGTAGCGAGCTCCCGTGCCCGGCGCGACGCGCCGTCCGTCGGTGCTGGGACCCTCGCTCCGCCCCTGGGTTCTCGGGGGGAAGCCTTACTCCTCGCTCGTCTCGCTGGCGAGGCGCGCGGCCTTCGCGATGAGAGATAGTGACGTTCGCGCAGGTTCGTCGTGCGCACGGCCGCGGCGTGGAACTCCGCGGTGGCCCCCTCGGCGTCGCCGGCCAGCTCGAGGAGGTGCGCTCGGACCGAGTGCAGGCGGTGGTGCTCGCCGAGCCGGTCCAGAGACCGTCGAGCAGCGCGAGCCCGGCGCTCGGGCCCTCGACCATGGCGGCGGCGGCCCGGCTCAGCGACACCATCGGGTTGCCGGTCATCTGCTCGAGCCCCCCGTAGCGGGACAGGATCTCGGGCCAGTCGGTGTCCGCGTAGCGGGCGGCCCGGTCGTGGACCGCGCCGATGGCCGCCTGCAGCAGGTACTCGCCTGCCTTCCTCCCGTGCAGGGCAGCGGTGACCAGCTCCAGACCCTCGGCGATCTGCGCGCGGTCCCACCGGGTGCGTGCCCGCTCGGACAGGGGGGCGAGCTCGCCCTCAGCGCGGGTGCGAGCTGGGCGCGGTGCGTCGGTGGGCAGCATGAGCTCGAGGAGGCCGGACAACTCGGGGTCTCCGGCAGCGCGGCGCGCACGGACCGGGCAAGCCGGATGGCCTCGCCCGAGAGAACGGCGCGGGCGAGGTCGGGGCCAAAGCTGCCCGCACAGCCCTCGTTGAACAGCAGGTACAGCACGTGGATCACCGACCGGACGCGTCCGGCGAGCCCATCGGGCGGCGGGAGCGTGAACGCCTCGTCTGACGCTTTGACCTTTGCCTTTGCCCGGCTGATCCGCTGGGCCATGGTCGCCTCGGGCACGAGGAACGCCGCGGCGATCTCGCGCGTGGTGAGGCCGCCGACCGCGCGCAAGGTGAGTGGGATGGCCGCCGCCGGCGTGAGCGACGGGGTGGCAGCACATGAGCATGAGGATCGGCGTGTCGTCGTGGCCGGACGCCGGGTCCGGCGGGACGAGCGACCACGATGCGGCCAGGTCCTCGCGACGGCGTCAGGCGGCGACGCGCCGGTACTGGTCAGCCATGCGGCGGGTGGCCACGCGGATCAGCCACGCGAGGGGCTTGTCGGGCGCCCCCTCGGTGGACCACCTGGTGGCGGCGAGCAGCGCCTCCTGCGCGGCGTTCTCGGCGCCGGCGAAGTCGTCATAGCGGCGGACGAGCACGGCGAGGACCTGCGGCGTCAGCTCGCGCAGCAGGTCCTCGGTGCTCGCAGGCGTGGTCACACCTCGGGGTCCGGGGCGCTCAGCACTTCACGGGCCTCGATCGGCTGGCGGATCGGCGCCCCGTTCTACCCGGGCGCCGCCGACGCCTGGGCGGCGATCTCGACGGCTCGCTCGATCCTCTCCACGTCCACCAGCCGGTAGCCGGCGAGCAGCTCCTTGGACTCGGGGAACGGGCCGTCGGTGATCACCGGAGCGCTCACCCCGTCCGACACCACGCAGCGGGCACGCTCGGGCCCGGCGAGCGCCTGGGCGTCGACCAGCTCGCCGCGCTCGGCGAGCTCCTGGTTCAACGCCTACTGGAAGTAGATGTGGGCCCTGACGTCCGCCGGGCTCCACTCCGTAATGGGCGCGCAGTCAGACTCGACGTGTCCGTAGTTCTGCCGCAGCATGAAACGCATCGCTCGATCCTTCCTGGTCACACGTCGCCCCGCGGCGACGCTCACACCGTTGTCGGCGCTGCGTTCGCATTCTCGACATCGAGCGGCACGCCGCCGATGCCTCGCCGGGTGCGCCCGGCGCGGGCATGCCCTGCGGCGGCCCGCCGGGTAGCTGAAAAGCTTGAACCCGTCCGGCGCGCGACGCGCCCGAAGCCGCCCGGCGACCGCCAGGACCCACCGGCGAAGCCCCCATCACGCCCCCGGTGAGCAGGACGACTGTCGCCGGGTCCGCCTGGCACGCTACGGAGGACGGTGATCGCGGGCCGGGTGGCGCGGCCCGGTCGTCCGCTAGCGTCGACTCGTGGCCACCGAGGTCGACGCTCTCGCCGAAACGTTCCTCGCCGCGGTGTGCGCGCAGGACCCGGTGTGGGCCTCGCTTCTCGGGCTGCCGGGCGGCGACGATCGACTCGCCGACCTGAGCGCCTCAGCCGAACGCGAGACGGGGCGGCGCTACGAGCACGTCGCCGCCAGGGCCGACGACCTCGCCACCCGGCTCGTCGCGGAAGGAGGGAGGCTCGACGAGGACGAGACCGAGACGCTCGACTTCGTCCGGCACGCCGCCTCCAACCTCGCCGCCGGCGCGAGCGTCCCGCTCGCCGAGTTCACGATCACCGACTTCCACGCGGCGCCCCTGGCCGGCCTCCTCACGTTGCTGCCGCAGCTGCCACTGGACAGCGCGGACCGCGCCGACGGCTACCTCGCGCGCCTGGCGGCGTTGCCGCGGTTTCTCGAGCAGGCAACCGAGCGGCACCTGGACGGGATCGCGGCGGGCCGCCTGCCGGTGGCCAGCCTGGCCCGTTCGGCCATCGAACAGCTCGACGATGTGATCGCCGACCGATCCCTGAACGGGCTGCGCCGACCGGCGGACGCCCGGGCGAGCGACGACTTCGTCGACGAGGAGGACCGGATCATCGACCAGTCGGTGCTCCCGGCCCTCGGCCGCTACCGATGCCAGCTTGCGGAGCAGATCCTTCCGCACGGCCGAGACGACGGGCATCCCGGCCTCTGCTGGCTGCCAGACGGCGCCGTGATGTATGAACGGCTCACGCGCCTGCACACCTCGACCGACCGATCCGCGGACGAGCTGCACACGACCGGACTGGCGCTCGTCGAGCAGCTCGACGCCGAGTACGCCACGATCGGCTCTCGGCTCTGGGGCACGAGCGACGTCGCCGAGATCCGCCGCCAGCTGCGCGATGACCTCGAGCTTCGCTATACGAGCGGCGAAGAGATCCTTGCCGAGGCCGCTGCAGCGGTGCGGCGCGCCGAGCACGAGGCGCCCCGCTGGTTCGCGTCGGTCCCCGAGGCGCCCTGCGCCGTGGAAGCCGTCCCAGCAGCGCTCGCTCATGGATCGCCTCCCGCGTACTACCTCCCGGGTGCCGTCGATGGCTCGCGGAACGGCGCGTTCTTCGTCAACACCTCGCAGCCCGGAGCGCGTTACCGTTACCTCGCCGACGCCATTGCCTTCCACGAGGCCGTACCGGGCCATCACCTCCAGCTCACCGTCGCCCAGGATCAGACGGCCCTCCCCTTGGCACGGCGCGTCGTCCACGACACTGCGGCTGCCGAGGGCTGGGGACTGTACGCCGAGCGGCTCGCCGACGAGATGGGGCTCTACAGCGGCGACCTGACGCGCCTCGGCATGCTGAGCACGGACTCGTGGCGGGCTGCGCGACTCGTGGTCGACACCGGGCTCCACGCGCTCGGATGGTCTCGTCAGACCGCCGTGGACTGGATGCGGGACCACACGCCGATCGCCCTCCTCGAGATCGAGAGCGAGGTCGACCGCTACATTGCGTTCCCGGCGCAGGCGCTCTCCTACATGGTCGGGCGGCTCGAGCTCGAGTCGTGCCGGCTCGGCGCGTCGAGGCGCCTCGGGTCGCGCTTCGATCTGCGGGCCTTCCACGACCTCGTCCTCCGGATCGGTCCGGTTCCGCTGCCGGTCCTCTCGGCGGCCGTCGATCGTTGGGCGAGATCGCCCGCTGCCGGCTCGGCGTAGGAGCCACCCGGAGGGCTGCCGACCGACAGCTCGGTACTTTGGCACCGAGCTGGTCACGGCAACTGGACACGGCGATCGCCGCGTCAAGGTGACAACCGGCACGACGGCTCCCGTCGGCCGCCCGGGCGACGTCAGCACCCCTCGCGAGTCAACGTGGGAACGCCAATGGGCCCTCGACGGATCTCACGCGCGACGTGTAACGATGTGCTGGCCGTAGTCTTCTCGACCTCGATGAGGCCGACCGGCGTGAGGAGGAGACGATGTTGAAAGGCTTCAAGAACTTCCTGATGCAAGGCCAACTGGTTGTCATCGCCGTCGGCTTGGTAGTTGCTCTGGCCTTCAGCACGCTGATCAAGGCCTTCACCGACAGCGTCATCACCCCACTCGTCAATGCCGCCGGCGGTGGCGGGTCTGCCGGGAAGGGACTCGGTTGGACACTCAACGGGCAACGAATCGATCTGGGTGCGTTCGTCTCGGCGATCATCTACTTCATCGTCTTCATGGCCGTCATCTACTTCGCGATCGTGGTCCCGTACCGTGCGTACATGAGGAGGCGGGGTACGGCGGTCTTCGCTGAACCGGCGCCAACGAAGACGTGCCCGAACTGCCTGTCCGCCGACATTCCGGTGGCTGCCTCGAAGTGCAAGTACTGCGCGAGCGAGCTCGTTGTCAGCACCTAGCGACCGCCTGCGGATCGTAGGTGCTCCACCTGGCGGCGCCGCCTAGCCGGAATGGTTGCGCGAGCCGCTGAAGTCGGGCATCGAAGCGCGGAGCCGAGAGCGCACGACCATCGGCGACGTCCCGCCAAGCCGCTCTTGGACGGCTCGGCTGCGGATCGACGATCCGCGCCTCGGCTC
>Ga0307372_10009990_pt1 | contig 12941 bp, 17 predicted proteins | sample OX1MG_FD_202533 | JGI IMG/M metagenome (GOLD analysis project Ga0307372, IMG submission 202533) | Soil microbial communities from Risofladan, Vaasa, Finland - OX-1 | ecosystem: Environmental > Terrestrial > Soil > Coastal area > Acid sulfate soil | place: Finland: Risofladan, Vaasa | collected...
GCTGGATGATGCCCGGGGGTGGCGGCTCGCGGAGCTGCGCAAGCGGCGCGGGCTGACCCAGGAGCATGTCGCCGTCCGGATGGGCGTGTCCGTGGCCCGGGTGTCGCAGATCGAGGGCGGCGATGTCTCAACCCAGGATGTCCTGAACCGGTTCGTCGCCGCGCTCGGCGGCACCCTCAAGCTGATCGCCGACTTCGGAGACGAGCAGCTCAAGATCCCTGACTGCGGATACGGGAGTGCGACCACGCGATGGCGCCGCGACCGACGGACGCTACCGGCACGGTCACGGCCATTTCAGCGGCGACGAACCCGCGCACAGTTGGCTCGATCGGCGCGCTTCGTGGGCCAGCGGCGAAGCACCGTTGGGGACGCCGGAATGGTCATTCTGGGTCACGGGTCGTCTCACCGGGCAAAGTTCGCACTAGCCCGGCGAGCGTGGGAAGTGCACGATGATCACGTGGGCGACCGGGCGGACCTGATGGCAGTGTTGCGCGAGGCTGTCGACCTGGTGCGCCAGCCGGACACCGACACCGGCTGGAGCAGTTATGAGTCAGCAGACGCGCTCGCGTCCGAGCTGGAGGAGCACCTGCGCCGCCTGACCGCGGGATCGACCGTGGATGCTGAGTCGCTCTGGGCGCTGAGGATCCTTTTCGCGCCGACCGGGCCGTTGCAGGAGACGTCCATCAGTGCCAGCGGGCCGGCGGCACGCCGGTGGCTGCGGGCAGCTCGCAGGCCAGGGCCTTGACGGCGACCACCACGTCAGGGGGAAAGGCCGGGGGCCGCCCTCCCCGTGGCAGGTCGCCCAGCCCGGCCAGGCGCTGGTCGAAGAACCGCTTGCGCCACTTGGAGACCACCTAGCGGGGAGTGTCCAGCCGGGCGGCGATCTCGTCGTTGCCCAGGCTGTGGGCGGCGTACAGCACGATCCGGGCCCGCACGACGTCCCGGTACGGTGACGTATAACGGCGTTGCGGCGGCTTCCAGGCGGCGGCGCTCGTCCTCCGTCAGGATGATGCGGTACGGGCTCGTGCGCGGCATCGTAGCTCCCTTCGCCGAGGGAACCATTGCCCGGACCTGGCCGCGCCGCGGTACGGCAAGGCATCGTGGCGTCGGTCTCCGGCACGACCATCTGGCGGTGGCTGTCCGCTGATGCGATCAAAGCCCTTCGGGTCCGCTCGTGGATCTTCCCCCGCGACCTGGCTTCGCCGCCAAGGCCGACCGCGTCCTGGACCTGTACGCCGGCGTGGACAGGAACCGGAACGGCTCGACCGTCCGAGTGCTTCATGACGTGGTGGCTGCCACTGACCCGAACCACCGCGAACCCGGCTCGCTCCAAGGCCTTGACGACTTTAGCGCCGGGCAGGGCAGGCATCTGACTCACGACGGCAGCCTCTGTCTCCGAAATACCAGACAGGACAGGCACCAACGTGGCCAGGCAAGCTGGCTAGCAAGAAACCTTGCCAGCCAGGTGTCCGCTAAAGCCACATCTGCAACGACTTGCCCGGCCAAATATCGTGCCCAAGCTGTGATCTGTCGAGCCGAGTGGGGCTGCTCTCATCAGGCGACTTCGAGCGTGAGCTCCTCCGGTGCGCCGATCTCGGCGATCAGCGCCATAAGTGCGTCACGCAGATCGACCACCGCCTCCTCAGGAGTGGCACCGTCACCGACCGCACCAGCGCCAGGTCGAATCAGCGCGGACGCGCACCACACCCCGTCCTCATCCGGCTCAAGGGTGTAGGGCACATGCACGATTCGACTCACGCCCTCAGTCTAGATCAACTGGCAAGAAGCACGGCCGGTGACCGGCCACAACCCTTGATGCCATCAGTGGCGGCAGGTTCGCATGACGGCCGCATCGTGTCTAGAAACGTACAGGTCACGGACACAGTGGGCCTAACACGTCACAACCCGAACCCGCAGATGCTGCTGGTCGCTGGTCGGGAGCTCGCGATCCGGTTTGTACGGACCCGCTCTGCCGCTCCACGCTGACGGTGATTTTGATGACGGCATCAGTGGCTGCCTAGATCGATGGACATGATCTTGACGACGCCGTGTGGGTCGCCGCGTGAGCCGTCGGTCGCTGCAGGGTTGAACTGGTAGTCGATGCGCCCGGCGCCGGTGATCTCGTAGTGGATCGTCTTGGAGTAGCCGGGCCACTTCGGTGCGTTGTGCTTGCCCTTCATGAGGCTGGATGTGCCGACTTTGGGCGGCTGGCCTGGTGTCGTAGCGACGTGGTCCCAGAACTGCTGGGCGTTGGCCAGGCCGACGCGGCCGACCAGCTCGTTCCAGACCGCCAGGTATTTGTGGTGGACCAGGACCCGGAAGACCGGCTTAACCGGCGGCGGTCCGCCAGGACGGCGGGCGGCCACGTGGGGGCGGTAGGCACCGGGAGCGGGGTTACTCCTTCGGCCGGGTGACTTCGGCATAGTCATCGTCCCCGGGCCCGGTCAGGATCTCCCGCGCCAGCGGATCCGAGAGGGCCCGCGCGGTGGTGCGCCATTCCCGCAGGCAGGCCTCGACCGGGGCGGCGTCGCGGGTCGCCTCAGCCACTGACAGCGCGTCGCGCAGTTCGTCGAAGAACTCTGCCCGGTCGTCGTCGTCGAACGCCGCCAGCCACGCCAGCTGGCCCAGCTCGGCCGGGCGCACCGGGCCCCGGCTCAGGGCCGCCAGCGCGAGCAGCGCCGCCACAGCCGTGCGGGCTACCTCGGCGATCGCCTCCAGCTGCGTCAGCGGCACCATCGTCAGCGCGAACCCGTCGGTGTCGCGCAGCAGCGCGCCACCCTTCCGGGCAGCCCCGAGGAACTCCCGGCGCCTCGCGCCAGCCAGGTCGCTCGCCTGGAACACGGTACTTGCAGCCACCCACACGCCTCCCTAGCAATATCGTATGCACAATCTTACTAGACCAGCGCGCCCAGGCCAGCGACACACTCGAACCCGAAGACCTCGCCGGACGGCTCACCGCGCTCAAGACCAGGGCACAGCAGCTGCGCGCGCACCGCGACGAACTCGCTAGCCAGCTCGCCGCAGTCCCCGCGGTCCCGGCGCCCGCCACCCTCCGGCAAGTTGCCGGCCACATCAACGACATCATCGCCTCCGGCAGTCACAGCCAGCGCAAGGCGCTCGTCGAAGCGCTGATCGCCGAAATCAGGATCACCGGCCCCGGCGGGCTCATCCCGGTCTTCCGCATCCCTCAGCCAGCGGCAATCGCGTCGGGATCGCAGGCCGACGGCACTGCCACGGATGCGATGCCCCGCGCCACGAGCCCCTGGACGGGTGTTCGGGCAATGGCCAATTTGGTGGGCCGGACGTATCAGCATGCGAACCGCGAAGTCCTGATCGAAGGTGACCTGCTTCCGATGCGTCTGCACAGATCACGGCCAGGAGGGTGTCGTGAAGCCGCAGGACGCCAGGACTGCCGTACGTAATCGACTTCGCACCTGCTGCCCGTCGCGGGTTAGCCAGTTGACGATGCCTGGACGACCCCGGCGCGGCGACTACCGCGCCCTGTACTCAAGGCGGCGCAGTGACCCGCGCCCGCACCGGCGCCCCAGGCCCCGGCCGGAGCTAGATGGCGCGGGTACCGGTGGCGTACCAGCCTGATGCCAGCAGGGCGGCGGCGAGCGTCAGGGCGATGGCGAGAAAGGTGAGCTGGAGGGGCCAGTCCTGGCTGGCTGGGTGATAAGGGACGCTGTGTCCGTTCGGGGACTCGATGATCCAGCCGTCGAGGGGCACGGTGAAGTGCGGGCCGACTGTGTGGCTGGCTGGCGTCAGTGTGCGGACCGTCAGCCCGGTCGCGATGAGGCAGGACTAGTGAACTGGCCAGGGCGCCGCCGATCGCGGGCACTGTGCGCCGCAACCAGGCGCCGAGCGCGACGGCGAGGGCGTAGGCGAGCAGGACTTCGCCGGTCATGGCAAGGTCCACAGAGAAGAACCATGGCCACCGGGAGCTTGTGAGCCCCCCCTCGGTGAGAGGGTGCTGCAGCCAGCCGTTCGCGTACCCGGCGATGAGGCTGATGGCGGCCAGCCCGACGCCGAGGGTAATCACTTTTACTGCGTACCACTTCCGCCGGGACACGGACTGAGTCCAGGCGACAAGCTGGGTGCGCTGCTCGATCTCACGGGCGACGAGCGGCGCGCCGACAAGCGTGCTCATCAGGATGAGCGCGAGCGGGACGCCGTACTCGAAGACGGGTACGGCGAAGTTGTAGCGGGGGGCGAAGACATTCGACTGGAAGTTCTGCAACTGCTGGCTGAGTGTGTTGCAGGTGGCTGAGGACGGCCCAGTGTGCTTGTGGCCGGGGAGGGGGCAGCCGGCGGCCTGCAGTTCCGCGAGCCAGTGGTTGTAGGGCGCGAGCCCGTGGCTGGCGTGCAAGCCGACGCCCGCAATGAGCGCGGATATGGCAGCGAGCAATGCCAGGGCCCACAGGGCCTGGCCACGATGCTGGTTTATGACGAGCCACTTCATGCCAGTGCCTCCCGCGGGCTGGGACGTACCTCGTCGAGGTAGCCGAGCACCAGTTCGTCGAAGGTGGGTGGCGCCTCGTCCAGCCCTGGTCCGGCGACCGCGGAGGTTCTGGGCACGAGCGCGGTGGTTCGGCCCGCGGCGCTACGGGCGCTGACCACCCGCCAGGCTCCGGCGTGCTCCCACCCGGCGGGGCCTGAGATGACCCGGTGGTTCTGCCGCAGTTCGTCAATGTCGCCCGCGAGACGTACCCGCCCGGCCCGCAGCACGATCAGGTAGTCGCAGATGCGTTCCAGTTCGGCTACCACATGCGAGGAGAACAGTACGGCTGCGCCAGTCTCGCTGCAGGCCTCGAACATGGACCTGAGGAACTCCCGGCGGGCCAGTGGGTCGAGGTTAGCCAGTGGCTCGTCAAGCAGCAGCAGTTCGGCCTTCTTGGCCAGGACCAGGGTAAGTGCAACCTGGGCTCGCTGGCCGCCCGACAACGTGCTGACGCGGGCCCGCTGCGCAATGCCCAGCTGCTCTATGCGGCTGGCGGCCAGGGCAGCGTCAAAGCCCGGGTTGAGATGCCGGCCGGCCTCCAGCACAGTGCCGACGCGCATCCGCGGCCACAATGGCGCGTCCTGGGCGATGAATCCGACCCGGCTCAAGCCCTTGATGCCATCAGTGGCGGCAGGTTCGCATGACGGCCGCATCGTGTCTAGAAACGTACAGGTCACGGACACAGTGGGCCTAACGAGCCAGCACCCGAACCCGGGATATCTTGCCGACACTCCTGAGATCATCATCCGCGTCGTGAGGGAGCGCCGCGTCTGAGGCGCGCTCCGCCATCCGATAGACCTCGCAGTGGCCCGCCGTACACCCGCGATGGACCTCACGTGTAACCGGCGTCAACCGTGAGCATGCAGGACGAGCTGCCGCCCCCCGTCGCCGGGGCGCCTTGGATCAGGTCAGGCTGTCTTGTGGTCTCTTGTGGCGCTGTCGCCGGTCACAGCTCGTTCGATGCGTTCCAGCCGTTCGGTGATGTCGGCGATCTCTGGCGGTGGTCCCCCGCGGGCGGCACGCTCCAGGATCGACCGTACGTAGCTGGTGTAGCGCACATGCCGGACGCGGGCCTGCCGCTTGAGCTGGTCGATCACGTCTGCGGGCAGCCGCAGCGACGTGGTTGCCATCGGCTGCGGTTCCATCCATTCGCCGTGCTCCATCTCCGCGCTGGTGTCGTGGCTGTCGTAGTACCCGGCGAGTCGCTCAAGCTCGGCCGCGGGGCGGGGAAGCTGCTCAGAATGCTTGCTCACGGTTATCGTGCCTTCCTGTGGAAGGTCTTCTTCTCGGCATCGGTCATGTCCCGGGCGGTGACGACGAACGCCTCCTCGCCCTCGGCGATCACCACGACCAGCAGGTAGCGGCCCGCATACGTGCGGCCGTAGGCCAAGATCGTGCCACCTCGGCCGGGGGCTGCCCAGTACGGGCGCTCCAGGATCGCCTCCCGCACCTCGTCGAGTGTGACGCCGTGCGCAGCAACGTGATTAGCGGACCAGTCACTATCGCGTACGGCCTTGAACACCCTCATCATTGTAATGCATTCGCATTGCGGATGCGACAGGCACTCTAGGTCGCCTGCGAGTGCAAGAACCGCGTGGACGACGTCCTGCAGTTCCTCCGCGGCGGCTGCGTGTGCTTTACGGTGTGCCCGTGAAGGTTCTGCACTGCGGGCATGTCGCTCATCAAGGTGAGCGCCAGGTTTGCCGTCACCTGCTCAGCGAACGGGCAGAGGAGCTTGACACCTTCTGGGTACTGCGCGGTGTCGGTGTGGAGTATGACCTGTGCTGTGCGGCGTGCGGCAGGGCCAGTCGGCACCCGGAGCTGGTCGAGGCGCGTGAGGGGTGTGTCGCCAGAGCTGATGACCGCTCGTCTGTGATCGGGGTGATCGGTGAGCCCGAGATCCGGCGCAGGCCAGAGCCGGTCGACGGCACTCTGTCGCCTGCGGTGCTGCCAGCCGCGCCACTCGATGTGGCGCCGCTGTATGCCTTCCCAGGGGAGTGGCTGCTGCTCACCCCGAAGCACCTGGTCCGCTGGAATGCCAGGACCGGCGAAATCGTCGGCAGGTGGAAGGTCCGGCTGCCGGCCGCAGACCCGGAGCGGAAGGCAGGTAAGCCTGTTCAGTACCGGTTGCATGCCTCACCAGGCGGAGAATTCGCGGTGATCGCCGCCGACTACCGTCAGAATGGTGCCGTGGTCGAGCTGCGCCGCGGCCACGTCACGATGAAGCTGGACCGAGGCACCTACCACGTGGAGCAGACGCCGTTCCCTGTCGCATTCATCCGCCTGGACGGCCAGCTCCTGCTGGTGCACGCGACGGCCTGGAACAGGGTGGATCTGTCCGATCCTGCCACTGGCGTTACGCTGACGGCCCGCGAGTTCCACATGGGCGAAGGGCAGCGGCGGCCAGATCACTACCTGGACTACTTCTACGGCGCGCTATACCCCTCCCCGGATAGCACGTTGGTCGTCAGCGACGGATGGGTGTGGCACCCGGTTGGCATTCCCCGGATGTGGGACGTGCGGCGCTGGCGATACGAGGACCTTACGAGGCCGAAGACGGCGAATCGCCCCGGAGCCTGCGCCAGGTCAGCTACTACTGGGACAAGCCCATGTGCTGGCTCGATAACACCAGGTTGGCAATGGCCGGTATCGGCGCCGACGACAAAGCGATGATCCCCGGAGTGGAGATCTACGACGTCAGGACAACGGCCCTGATAACCAGCTTCGCCGGCCCGGTTGGTCGTCTTCACTTCGACCGTGACCGGCTCTACGCCTCAAGCCCTGGCGGCTTGCAGATCTGGGACACCCAGAGCGGTGAGAACACCGGCACGGTGCCTGGGTTCGTGCCCACTCATTACCACCCTGGAAGTCACGAACTCGCCGCGATCGACGAAACCGCTCTGGTCACATGGCCCACACGATGAGACCCACAAGCGCCCGGGCGCCGCTGGATGCCCGGCCGGGAACGCTGCGGCGCGCACGGGCGCACACGGCGCGTTTCGTCCGCTGTGGCGCGTGAAAAGCCCGCCCGGAAAGCGGATTTCTTAAGTGTCAGCAGCCGGCGGCGTCAAAGAGCCGCCTCAGATCCGGATTTCTCATACACCGGGTCAGCGGCGGCGGGGCGACAGCCATGGCACTGCCCAGCGACAACCACCCACGCCGACTCGCGCGGGTCCGCGTGGAGCGGATCGCCCGGACCCCGCCGAGGCGGGAGTGGTCCGGCTGATCTTCGGGCTGTGCACCCGGGACCGGCTTGGCGCCCGTGCCATTGCCACCCTGCTTAACGATCGGGGTCACCGCACTACCACCTGCGGCCGGTGGTCGGCGCACCAGGTGCTGCGCGTCCTGTCCAACCGGGTCTATCTCGGCGAGCTGTCCTTCCGCGGCATCACGGCCACCGACTGCCATCCCGCGATCATCGAGGAGGCAGTGTTCGGCCGGGCGCGGCACATCCTGGCCGCGCAGCGAGGACCACGCCAAGCGCGCCGCCAGCGGATCGGACTACCTGCTCACCGGGCTGATCCGCTGTCCCGCGTGCGGCAGCGCCATGATCGGCACCCGCGCGCACGGCAGGAGCCGGGTGTACCGGTACTACTCCTGCTACCGGCGCACCCGGTACGACACCACCACGTGCGGTGGGCAGCGGATCGACGCCGACGCCATCGAGCAGGCGGTTACCGGCGCGCTCGCGAGTTTCTACCGCAGCCAGGACGCGCTGATCACAGACGCGATCAGTGCCGCGCAGGCCAGTCATGCTGCCGCTCACGACGCCTGGGTCGCCGAGCTGGCAGCGGCCGAGCGCGAGCTGGTCAAGACCGGTGCCGCGATCGACCGGTATCTGGCCGCGTTCGAGATCGGCACCCTGGACCCCAGCGATCTCGCGGGCCGACTCGGTCAGCTCAAATCCAGATCCGGGCAGCTACGCGGTCGCCGCGATGAACTGGCCAGGGAGGTCGGCACCGTTCCCACGATGCCGCCCGCCGCCACGCTCCGGAACATCGCCGATCACATCGACGAGATCATCGGCGCCGGCAGCCTCAGCCAGCGCAAGGCCCTCATCGAAGCTCTGGTCGCCCAGATCAAGATCACCGGACCGGGGCGGATCGTGCCCGTCTTCCGCATCCCGCAGCCCGAGCCAGACCCGTCATCACGGCCGGGGGTTCGCGCAATGACCAATTTGGTGGGGCCGGAGGGACTCGAACCCTCACTGGCAGGAACCTAAATCCTGTGCCTCTGCCGTTGGGCTACGGCCCCGGGGTGATCAGTCTTCCCGACTGACCCGATCTGGCCAAACTCAGCCCGCTCTCGGTCGCCGCGGTCAGCTGATCAGGCCGAGTTCCTTGCGCAGCCGGGCGACATGGCCGGTGGCCTTGACGCCGTAATACGCCCGCTCGACGGCACCGTCGGCGCCGATCACGAACGTTGACCTGATCACGCCGACCGACTTCTTGCCGTAGAGCATCTTCTCGCCGTACGCGCCGTAGGCCTTGAGCACGATCCGGTCGGGGTCGGAGAGCAGCGGGAACGTCAGCCCATCCCGGTCGCGGAACTTGGCTAGCTTCGCCGGGCTGTCGGGCGAGATCCCGAGCACGGCGAAACCGGCGTCGGTCAGGTCCTTCTTGCTGTCCCGGAAGTCGCATGCCTGCTTGGTGCAGCCTGGCGTCATCGCCGCCGGGTAGAAGTAGATGATCACCCGCTGACCGCGCAGCGACGAGAGGCTGACCTCGCCTCCGTCGGCATCAGGCAAGGTGAAGTCGGGTGCGGGGTCGCCTGGTTCCAGCCGAACGTCGCTCACGTGCACATCCCTCCGATCGGTACCTACCGTACCGGGACCGGCCGGCCGCGGCATCACGGCGTCCCAGGCGGATCCGCCCGCCGCCGGGCCAAAATGAATTCTTCTTATCAATCAGACCTAAATATCTTCGATGCCATTCATATTGTGAGTTAAACAATCACGCAGATGGGCATCGTGCTGCGCTGATAGCATTCCGTTATGATTCCGTCGACTCATTATCAGGCCTTTCACCGCAATCTCGCCTTCCGCCGCCCATCTCGGTGGATCACCGTCGCCGCCGCTGCGGGCGCGGCCGCGATCGCGATGAGCGGCTGCTCAAAGGGCAGCACGGGGACTGCGGCGAACAACCCGGCGCTCAAGCAGATCAAGCTGGCCGCTGACACGTCAGCGCACGTGAACTCGCTGACGGCCAGCCTGTCCGTGCATTCGGTTGGCTCCCATGCCGGCGGCCTGACCGGCACCATCCAGATGCAGATGAAGCCGACGACCCTGATCGAGGCGAAGTTCAACGTCGCTGCCGCCAGCTCGCCGAGCATCCACCTGGACGAGATCCTGACCGGCCAGGCGATCTACTTCAAGGACCCCGCCTTCGCCAAGTCGGCCGGTAAGCCGTGGGTCAAGGTCAGGATCTCCCAGCTCTCCTCGAAGTCCGGCATCAGCTTCGGCTCGCTGCTGCAGAACCTCGAGGGCAGCAACCCGCTCGACCAGACCAGGCTCTTCACCGCGTCCAAGGATGTCCGCGTCGTCGGCACGCAGACGATCGACGGAGTTCCCACGACCGAGTACGCGGGAACCTATGCGCCGCAGACCGCCTACGCGGGGCTTACCTCGCACATGCGCAAGCTGCTCGGCCCGATGCTGCGGTCCATCGGCACCCATCCCGTTCACTTCCATGTCTGGATCGACGCGCAGCACATGATCAAGCAGGCTGACGATACGGAGAGCGTGCGCGGCCAGACCGTCACCACGACCTTCACGGTGACCTCGGTGAATCAGCCGGTCAGCGTCATGCTGCCCAAGACCGGCCAGACCGCGCCGCTACCGCACCTCTGAGCCGCCGCACCTCTGAGCCGCAGAACGTCTGAGCCACCGAACGTCCGAGCCCGCCGAACGTCTGAGCCGCCTGCCCGGACCGGCGCTATCAGCGCCCGGGCAGGCGGGTCAGACGACCAGGGCGGCGATCACGGGGGCGAGGGCGCGGAACGCGCGGCCTCGGTGGCTGATCGCGTCCTTCTCCGCCGGGGTCATCTCCGCGGTCGTGCGCTCCGCACCGTCCGGAACGAAGACCGGGTCGTACCCGAACCCGTTGCTTCCTCTGGGCTCGCGGATCAGGCGGCCGCGGAGCGTGCCCTCGCTGACGTGCTCCCGACCGGACGGCAGCACGAGCGCCGCGGCGCAGCAGAAGTGCGCGCCGCGCCGCTCGTCTGGCACGTCGCCGAGCTGATCGAGCAGCAGCCGCAGGTTCTTCGCCTCGTCGCCGTGCATGCCCGACCAGCGAGCGGAGAGCACGCCCGGCATCCCGTTCAGGGCATCGGCACAGATGCCGGAGTCGTCGGCGACCGAAGGCAGGCCAGTGAACTTCGCGAGCGCCCTGGCCTTGAGCAGCGCGTTCTCCGCGAACGTGGCGCCGGTCTCGGCGACGTCGGGCGCGCCGGGGAACTCCGCCAGGCCAGTTAGCTGCACGCCGACGTGGCCGGCGGCCAGGATCCTGGTCAGCTCGACCAGCTTGTCGGCGTTCGCGGTGGCGAGAACCAGCCTGGGCAGTGCATCGCCGGAAAGGACCTCACCGGGCAGCGCGTCACCGGGCACGGGCGGCCGGCCAGCGGTCAGGACGACGCCCGAGCGTCGCGCTGCAGCCTGGTGAGATTGGCGCAGCCGACCACGGCCAGGTCGAGCAGCTGGTCGAGCAGCTTGCGGTCGAACGGCTCGCGCTCGGCAGTGCCCTGCACCTCGACGAACTCGCCGCTGCCGGTGCAGACCACGTTCATGTCGGTCTCCGCCGCGACGTCCTCGCTGTAGCACAGGTCCAGCCGCGGCTCGCCGTCGATGATGCCGACGCTGACCGCCGCGACGGAGGCGGTCAGCACGTTACCCTTGGTCCGCTTCCTGCCCTCCAGCCAGCGGACCGCGTCCGCCAGCGCCACGTAGCCGCCGGTGATGGCCGCGGTCCTGGTGCCGCCGTCGGCCTGCAGCACATCGCAGTCCAGCATGATCGAGTTCTCGCCGAGCGCCTTCAGGTCGATGCAGGCCCGCAGCGACCGGCCGATCAGCCGCGAGATCTCGTGCGTCCGGCCGCCGACGCGGCCCTTCACCGACTCACGGTCGCTGCGGGTGTTGGTGGACCGCGGCAGCATCGCGTACTCGGCCGTGATCCAGCCGAGGCCGCTCCCCCGTCGCCAGCGCGGCACGTCCTCGAGCACGCTCGCGGCGCAGAGCACCCGCGTCGAGCCGAACTCCACCAGCACCGAGCCTTCGGCGTGCTCAAGCCAGTTTCTGGTGATCGTGACCTCGCGGAGCTGATCCGGTCGACGGCCGTCAGGTCGGGAAGACATGCCCGCAAGCGTAGCCGCTATGCCAGACCGGAAGTTAGTACGCCGCTCGGTCCGGGGTGCCCGCCTCGATCCACTGGCAGACGGAGCGGACGCCGCCGGCCAGCACGGTGCTGGCCCGCCAGCCGAGGTCGGCCCAGGCCCGCTCCACGGCCAGCGCGCTGCGCTGCAGCTCACCTGGCCTGGCCGGAGCGAGCGTGTGCGCTACCTGCCGGCCGGTTACCTCGCTGATGACGCGCGCCAGGCCCAGGACGCTGACCTCGATGCCCGTGCCGATATTCCAGGTCCCCGGCCGTCGCTGATCAGCCGCGGCGAGGAACGCTGCAACGGTATCGCCGACATAGACGTAGTCGCGGGTCTGGGTGCCATCCCCGAAGACCGTCGGGCGGGTGCCGGAAAGGATCTGGGAGCAGAAAATTGGTACGACGCCAGCCTCACCGGTCGGATCCTGCCGCGGCCCGTACACGTTGGCAAGCCGCAGCACGGTATGCGCCGTCCCGTGCAGCCGGTTGTACAGGCCGAGGTACTGCTCGGCGCAGTGCTTGCCGATTCCGTACGGTGACTCGGGTAGCGGCAGCACGTCTTCCAGCGACGGGATCGGCGCGTCCCGTCCGTACAGCGCGCCGCCGGTCGAGCAGAACAGCACCCGCGCGTCGGCCGCCCTGGCCGCTTCCAGCACGTTGATCGTGCCGAGCACGTTCGTCTGGGCATCGGCAGCCGGACGCGAGACCGAGGCTCGCACGTCGATCTGCGCGGCCAGATGGCAGATCAGCTCGGGCCCGACCGAGTCGACTAGCTGCCCGAGCAGCCGCGCGTCCGTCACGCTGAGCTTGTGCAGGACAGCCCGGTCATCGAGCCGGGCAGCCCGGCCGGTCGAGAGATCATCGACGACGGTGACGTCGTCCCCCCGGGCGAGAAATGCGTCGGTCAGGTGTGATCCGATGAACCCGGCTCCGCCGGTGACGATGACACGCATGTCACGGCAGTCTATTGCAGCGCTGGCCGCAGGCCGGGAGGCGCACCGGCCGGGCTCAGCGTCCCGGGAAGGACGCGGGCATTGCCGGCCTAGAGCACCTGCCCAGGCGCCGCCAGCGAC
>Ga0307372_10009992_pt1 | contig 12938 bp, 9 predicted proteins | sample OX1MG_FD_202533 | JGI IMG/M metagenome (GOLD analysis project Ga0307372, IMG submission 202533) | Soil microbial communities from Risofladan, Vaasa, Finland - OX-1 | ecosystem: Environmental > Terrestrial > Soil > Coastal area > Acid sulfate soil | place: Finland: Risofladan, Vaasa | collected...
GCTCGGAGTCCATCTCCCCAACATGCAAATGTAGCCAGACACTCGCGTCCCCCAATAACTTGCCAACTGCTTCACCGAGAAATACTTACCACCCAATCCCTCCCCTCCCCAGCGGGGAAGATCCGTCCGACGTTCTGGAGAATTCCCAGATTTCGGCAGCTTATTGGCTTCTGCTCATCTTCTGTTTCTTCGCTCTCGTGAGAGTGCAATTTGAGCGGGGTCGCGACCGTACCCTTCCCTCCTTTGCAAGCCGCGCGCCTCCCCTTTCCTCTTCACTTGCCTAGCCTCGGTTTACTTCTCGTGCAACTTCGCGCCTGTTGATTTCCAGCCGCCGGGCTTCTCTTCCCTGTTTGGGACATACCCCGGCAACTGGAGTTGTTCCTGTCAGGCGGCCAGTTTCGAGGCAGCAATCAAACTGCCTCCGAAGTGTTTTGAGGCAATCCCATGAAAGACCTTAAATTCTCATGTCCGTTTTGGCAAGGGCTTACCCTTGCCGGCCTGGCGGCAGGCGTGGCGCTCATCGCCGGATGCGCCCGGCAGGCAAAACCCAGCCGAGCAGTCGCCCAGGTCAAGATTGAAAACGCCCCGGGGCCGGACGTGGTGACCGTCCCGAACCCCAGGCTCTTCAAGCTGGTTCCCGCGCAGGCCCGGTTCCTGCAGGACCAATTGAGTGTGCCAGGCGTAGTGGCGCCGGAGGTCAGCCGCACCGTGCACGTCACCTCGTTGGCCGGGGGCAGGGCGCTTAAAATCCGCGCCAAGCTGGGTGACCCGGTACAGAAGGGACATGTCTTGATGGTGATCCACAGCCCGGACCTGGCCGCGGCCATTAATACCTACGAGAAATCCCTGGCGGACCAAAAGCTGACCCACGCGGCGCTCGAGCGTGCCCAATCGCTTTACGCTCATGGCGCGGTCGCGCTCAAGGATTTGCAGCAGGCCCAAGACGATGAACAAAAGGCCAGCGTCGATGTGGCCACCAATGCCCAACAGATTCACATTCTGGGTGGCGACGTGAACCATCTCTCCTCGATTGTTGAAATCACCGCGCCAGTTTCCGGGGTGATTGTGGAGCAGAACACTGCGGGCGGGGAGACGGTGGCGGCGGGCAACTCCATCAGCCTGTTTACGATCGCCGACCTTTCTCAGGTTTGGGTGCTGGCCAGCGTTTATGAGAACGATCTTCCCGATGTGGCGGTGGGCGATACGGCCAAAGTGCGTTTGAATGCTTATCCGGACCTTCAGCTTCAAGGCCGCGTCAGTAATATTTCCGGGGTGCTCGATCCTAACACCCGCTCGGCAACGGTGCGCGTGGCGCTGGCGAATCCTCAGATGGTCATGCGGCCGGGAATGTATGCCAGCGTGGAATTTATCTCACGGAAACGGCGCCAAACCTTGCTGGTGCCAACCACTGCCATCTTCCGCCTGCACGACAAAAGCTGGGTCTTTGTGCCGCAAGGGGGGAACCAGTTCCGCCGCATCGAAGTTACAACCGGAATCATCACGCCCGGCAATCTTCAAGAAATCCGGACCGGCCTCCGGCCCGATCAGCCGGTCGTCGCGGACGCCTTGCAGTTTGCCAGCGCGGCGGGAGAAGAGTAGGCCCCTATGATTCGCCGCATTGTCGATTTCGCCCTTCGCGAAAAAATGCTGGTGCTCAGCATTGGCGTTCTGCTCTTGATCTGGGGTTTTGTATCCTTTCACCGGCTTCCCGTCGAGGCCTACCCCGATGTTGCGGATACCTGGGTGCAAGTCATCACCCAATGGCCGGGACATGCCGCGGAGGAGGTTGAGCAGCAGGTCACGGTTCCCATCGAAATTCAAATGAACGGCATCGCCCACCTGACCCACTTGCGGTCCTTCTCTCTATTTGGGTTGTCCGCAGTGGTCCTGGTCTTTGACGACCAGGCGAACGATCTGCTGAGCCGCGAACAGGCGCTTGAGAAGCTCTCCGCAGTGACACTGCCGCCCGGCGTTAGCCCGCAGCTCGGGCCGGACTACAGTCCCGTAGGGCAGATCTATTGGTACACGCTGGAGAGCACCAATCCGAAGTATGACTTGATGGGTCTCAAGTCCCTGGAAGACTGGGTACTGGAGAAACAGCTTAAATCCGTCCCCAACGTGGTGGACGTTTCCAGTTTCGGCGGCCTGACGCGGGAATACCAGGTGCGCGTCGATCCCAACAAACTGATCGATTATGGACTCTCCATCAGCCAGGTGGAGCAAGCGCTCGCCGCCAACAACACCAATGCCGGCGGCAGTTTCATCGAGCACGGACAACAGGAGTTTAATGTCCGCGTGATGGGATTGATGCAGACCACGGATGACGTGGGCGCCACAGTCCTAAAAGTGCAGAACGGGACGCCCGTGCGGGTAAGGGATATTGCCCAGGTCGTCCAGGGGCCGAAGATCCGGCTCGGCAAGATCGGCAAGGCTATTCACTACGAAGATGGCCGTGTGGTGGACGATGACGACGTGGTGGAAGGAGTGGTGCTGCTGCGCAAGGGCGCCGAAGCGGAAACCACGCTCAACGCCATCCACCAGAAAGTGGAACAACTGAATAAGACCATCCTTCCGCCGGGCGTGAAAATTGTCCCTTTTCTGGACCGCAGCGACCTGGTGCAATTCACCACCCATACGGTCCTGCACAACCTGACCGAGGGCTTTGTGCTGGTGACACTGATTCTGTTTTTTTTCCTCGGAAACATTCGCAGCGCGCTGATCGTGGCTACCACCATCCCGTTCTCGCTGCTGCTTGCATCCATTTTTCTTGACCTGCGCCACATCCCTGCCAACCTCCTTTCCTTGGGGGCACTGGATTTTGGCATGGTGGTGGATGGTTCCGTGGTGATGGTTGAAAATATCTTGCGCCACCTCGCCCGGCGTAATGGGAAGGACCAACCGATCGGCGAGCTGATCAGCAACGCCGCACATGAGGTGCAGAGGCCTGTTTTCTTTGCCATCCTGATCATCATCACGGCTTATCTGCCCATCTTTACCCTGCAACGCGTGGAGGGCAAGCTCTTTCAACCCATGGCTTGGACGGTAGCGTTCGCCCTGCTGGGGGCTTTGATCTTTGCCATGGTTCTGGCGCCAGTTCTCACCAGTTTCCTGCTTCGCTCCGGCGTCAAGGAATGGCACAACCCCATTTTGGCTTTTCTAACCACCCGCTACCGGAGTGCTTTGCGGTGGTGTTTCGATCATCGCCGGGTGACGGTGGGCACGGCCATCGCCCTCTTTGCATTTAGCCTTTATCTTGGCTTCGGTGGGATCATCGGCTCCGAATTCCTGCCTCATCTCGATGAGGGAGCCATTTGGGCGAGGGGAACGCTCGCCGCCAGCGCCGGACCGTCCGAAGGCGAGCGAGTGGTTCGCCAGGCACGTTTGATTCTGGCCTCGTTCCCGGAGGTGACTGAGGTGGTGTCGCAAGTCGGGCGGCCGGATGACGGTACCGACTGGACCGGCTTTTTTAACACCGAATACTTTGTTGATTTGAAGCCAAGCTCCGAATGGCGCCCGCAGTTCCGCACCAAGGACGACCTGATTGCCGCCATGAACAAAAAGCTGGATTCGATTCCGGGAGTGATTTGGGGTTTTTCGCAACCCATCGAAGACAACGTGGAGGAGGCGGTGAGCGGGGTCAAAGGTGAGCTGGCCACCAAACTGATCGGCCCGGACCTGAAAACGCTTGAAACCAAAGCCGACCAGATCGTCCATGTCATGCAAGGCATTCCCGGCATTCAGGACTTGGGGGTGTTCCGCGTGCTCGGGCAGCCCAACGTCAATCTGATCGTCAACCGCGCCGCCGCGGACCGCTTCGGCATCAACGTCAGCGATATTCAAGATGCCGTGGAGACGGCGGTGGGGGGCAAGGCGGTGAGCCAGATTCTGATCGGCGAACAACGCTACGACCTGGTGGTGCGCTACCAAGAGCCTTACCGCAGCACCATCCAGCAGATCGCCAATATCCGCATCCTGGCTCCGTCAGGCGAACGTGTTTCCCTGGGCCAACTTTGCGATATCCAAGTCCAAGACGGCGCTTCCATGATTTACCGCGAGACCAACGAGCGCTACATCGCCATCAAATACAGCGTGCGGGGCCGCGACTTGGGAAGCACGGTGCGGCAGGCCATCCGCGAGGTGAATGCCAAGGTGAAGTTGCCTCCCGGCTATCGCCTGGACTGGGCGGGCGAATACGCCAGCGAGCAGCGCGCCAACCGCCGCCTCAGTTTCATTGTGCCCATCACCTTGTTATTAATCTTTCTCATCCTCTATGCCGCCTTTGACACCTTCAAGTGGGGTCTGGTCATCCTCCTGGATGTGGCCTTGGCCCCACTCGGAGGCATGCTGGCGCTGTGGATTACCGGGACGCATTTCAGCGTTTCTTCCGGCGTCGGCCTGCTGGCATTGTTTGGGGTCTCCGTGCAGATTGGCGTCATCATGGTGGAGTATATGAACCAATTGCGGCAGAGAGGCTTGCCGGTGGAAGAAGCCGCTTTGGAAGGCGCGCAACTCCGGCTGCGTCCCATCATGATGACCATGCTGGTGGCCACGCTGGGCTTGCTGCCCGCCGCGCTTTCTCACCAGATCGGCTCCGACTCGCAGCGCCCCTTCGCCATTGTCATTGTCGGGGGCTTGATTGCGGCGCTTGCCATCAGCATCTTCCTGTTGCCCACGCTTTACGTGATGTTTGCCAGGCCGAATGACAAGTTCACAGGCTCTTAAGCTTGGAGCTAACCCCAATACTGTTCAGATGGGCGGACATCTTGTAGGGGCGACCCTTGTGGTCGCCCACGGGCGGGCACGAGGCCCGCCCCTACAGGGCGGGTGGAAATCGGGTTCCAAGGGGCATAGGGGCCTAAGCGAACAGCATTGGCGCTAAGATACCTTGGCGATCCAGCCCCCGCCCAGGACCTCATCCTCATCGTAGAAAACCGCGGCTTGGCCGGGCGTGATGGCGCGCTGGGGTTCGATAAACTCGACCATCGCCTGTCCTCCGGCCTGAGCGGTGACGCGGGCGGGCGCCGCAACGTGCTTGTTGCGGATCTTGACGCGAACCTGCATCGTTTCGCCCTCGGAAGACAACCGAATCCAATTCACGTCTTTCACCCGGCAGCTTCTCCTGGACAACTCATCATTGGTGCCCACCACAACGCGGTTGTGCTGGCGGTCGATTTCGGTGACGTAAAGCGGGGAGCCCGTCGCAAAGCCCAAACCCTTGCGCTGGCCTACCGTGAAGTTGTGAACACCCTGATGACGACCGAGGACCCGGCCATCGCTCGATACAATTTCGCCGTGCTGCTCATTCCTCTCCTCGCCCTGCTCGGTGAGGTAGGCATCAATAAAGCCACGATAGGTGCCTTTTGGCACAAAGCAGATTTCCTGGCTTTCGGGCTTCTCCGCCACCGGCAGTTTCCGGTCGCGCGCGATGGCACGAACCTGCTCCTTGGTCATCTCGCCCAGCGGGAACAGGGTGTGGGAGAGTTGCTCCTGCGACAGGCCGAAAAGGAAATAGGACTGGTCCTTGGAAGGATCGGCAGCGGCAAAAAGGCAGTAACGCCCGGTGGCCTCGTCGCGGCGCACCCTGGCGTAGTGCCCGGTGGCGATCGAATCCGCGCCAATCGAGAGCGCGGTGCGCACAAACTGCTCAAACTTGATCTCGGTGTTGCAACGGCTGCAAGGGATGGGAGTTTCGCCCGCCAAGTATTGCTCGACGAACGGCCGGACGACCGTCTCCTCAAACTGCCGCTCGTAATTCACCACATAGTAGGGAATGCCGAGGAAATTGGCGACGCGCCGGGCGTCATACACGTCGTCCAGCGAACAGCACCTGCCGCTCGCCTGGCCGGGCCGGATGTCGCTCTCCTTCCCGCCCTGCAGCACCGGAAGACGCCGCTGGTTCCAGAGCTGCATGGTCAGGCCGACCACGCGGGGTGCGTCTGCTGGCGCGCTGATCGAATTCTGTCCGGCCAGGATGGCGGCGGCGGTTGAACTGTCCACGCCACCACTCATGGCTACTGCAATCGTCATACGAAAATTCCTTCAAGAAGTGGCAGCTTACCGCGCCAGCGGCAAGCTCAACCCCGTTGCAGAGAGTTCTATGACCCCCGCCACCGGGCCGAGCCACGTCGCATTCCGCTGCCTGAGGATAGTATATGGCCAAATCGCGGAAGTCGAGAAAGAAGCAGGCCCGGAAAGTAGATTGGACCGCCGGGCTGGAAGCGAAGAATCCCGGCATTTCTGCTCAGAGTAAACTCCGCGAACCAGCTCCAGTTCGTTCGCTTCCGGGGAAAAGGTCAAATACTGTGATTCTTCGCTCCACTCTGCAGAAACGCGATGCGTAAGTCATTTAGATTCAGCATTCGCTCTCCTCTGGCGACGCGTCGAGTTTCTGCCAATGATGGGCAGCCGCAAGGCTGTGATCGCTCAGAATGACGGCACGGGGCGACTGGCTCAAACTCCCGGACTCCGGAAATGCAGGTAGCCACGGACAGTGCCTTCCTCCTCGTGGGCTTTTTCGCGAAGGACGACCCCACCATCAATCAAAAGCGGCTGACCGTGGCAACCCCCGCTTGGGATTTCAGGCTACGGCTCGAATCTGGATTTCCCAGGTAGCATCTGATAAGATGCTTTTGAGGTGCTGAAATGATAGACATTGCGGAAGATATTCATCCCTTAACCGCTTTCAAGCGGCACGGTCGAAAAACACGTAGTCGCGAATGAAGCCGTGCTGAAATCAAAGGACTTGGCATGATGATCTCTGTCTCTACCTGGCCCGAGTGATTTTCATGAGCTTTCGCGGGCCGCAGGCCCTAAGTGACAGACCTTGAAATTCGCCCGCCTGCTCAAAAAGACGCACCGGCCCGTGGTCTTGACGGTTGAAGGCAAAGCGCGCTTCGTGGTGTTTGACTCCGAAGCCTACGAGGAGTGGAAAGACCGCTTGGAGACCGTCGATGCAGTCAATGAAGCCTTGGCCGAAGAGGACGAAGGGCGTCCAGCACAAGAGGTCCACTCGCAATTGAGGCAAAAACCCTTTGGCGTATCGCGTCCTCTATCAAAAACGTGCCGAGCGCAATCTCGATAAGCTGGCTGAGGCAAGATGCGAAGCGCGCCCGGCGCGCGCCACGGCGGGCGGAGAAAAGGCAAAAAGGAAGCAAAAACGACAACGAAACTAGCTTAATTTAGGCAACAAATGGTTTGACAATAGGGTACACCTTGGGTGGCGTCTCCGTTTGAGCTTTTGCAGCCTCGAATTCGACGGCTGGCCGCGCCATAATGACGGCATGGCGAAACGTCCTCCCCGCGATCATGAGATTGTTACAGATCCAACTCGCTGGTCTGAGGACGACACACATGAAGCGAGCTAAGTTGGCCTGTACGCCATTGAGCGGTCTAATTCTCCTGGTTTTTATAGTGAGTTTGTGTCCCGACGCACACGCTGTTCCAAGCTTCACCCGGCAAACCGGACTTAAGTGCAGCGTTTGTCACAGCAATCCACCTGAGCTAACTGCGTTCGGGCGCAAATTCAAGCTCGATGGCTACACGCTTACGGATAAAAAGACAGACACGACGATCGAGGGCAAAGACTTGAAGATCGACCGATATTTTCCGATGTCGGTCATGCTTCTTCTCAGCGAAACTGCCACGAATACAGCCGTCCCCGGCGCACAAAACGGGAATGCAGGGTTTCCCCAGGCTCTTAGTCTCTTCTTGGCAGGTGAAATGTCGTCCCATCTTGGGGGGATGGTCCAAGCAACCTATTCCCATCAGTCAGATCATTTCACGCTGGACAATACGGACATCCGTTATGCCAAGCACACCACTTTGGGTTCGAAAGACTTGTTATATGGGCTTACCCTGAACAATAGCCCGACGGTAGAGGATGTCTGGAACAGTACACCGTCCTGGGGGTATCCGTGGTTGTCCCCCAACAACGTTCCCTCACCAGGCGCGCGGCCACTTATAGCCGGAGCGCTCGCTCAGGATGTTGCGGGTCTCGGTGCATACACAATGTGGAATGACCATTTGTATGCGGATTTCACCCTGTATCGCTCGGAGCATACTGGGGGTCCGCAGCCTCTGACCGGTACAACTTTTGCATTCAACATTCATGGCGTTGCGCCTTACTGGCGGCTGGCATGGCAGCAAACGTGGGGACTGAATTATCTGGAAGTTGGAACCTATGGCATTTACGTGAGCTCGGTTCCGGGTGGAGTTACGGGCATGCGCGATACGTATCTAGACCCGGCCGTTGATCTTCAGTACGAACGACCCTTTGGCGTCAATCTACTGACCCTCCACTCGACTTATATTCATGAAAGTTCTAACCTCAATGCCACGTTTGCTGTCGGCGGCGCAGCCGAACCCTCGCATCACTTGAACACGTTTCGGGCGGATGCTACTTATCACCTTAGGAGCCGCTATACATTTACGCTTGCCGGGTTTTCCACCACGGGCAGTACCGATCCAATTCTGTATGCGCCCGCTCCCGTGACCGGCAGTTTGCTGGGCAGCCCCAATAGCAGCGGCTTTATCGGTCAAGCTGGGTTCTGGCCAACGCAGAACATTGATCTATCAGCCGCGTACACCGCATATACGGAATTTAACGGTGCGAGCCACAATTATGACGGATTTGGCCGGAGTGCTTCGGCAAACAACTCAGTGTATATCGCTTTGTGGCTGAACTATTGAGAGGGTGAGCTGGTCCCGTGGGAGGCGCTCATTACAGTTCACAACGCCTCCGAAGTAGATCACCCGAAATTGTGGAGGCCCGGCCAATGAAACTCCGTACGATCGGAATCCGGCGGTTTCTGCAGGTTTCGAGCAGCTTGATTATTCTGGGCTTGCTCGTGGAAATTGTGAGCCTGCTGTGGTTTTCTCCACTCTCGTTTCTGCTCTTTGCCTTCGTTGGCGCGGCCTTAATAGGACTGGGAATTGTGGTCTATCTCATCTCGCTGGTTCTCGCTGTTTCCCCGCCCGCCGAGAATCGCGGGTGAAATGCACGCACGGACAACTAACTTCCGATATCGTCGGCGCCCCAGCCGGGAGTCTAGCCCGGATTATTCACGAACACGTCGTTATTTTGCTCAAGCCAGTAAACATGCGGATATACGATAACGGCGTGAGAAACCCATTCGACACTGTGTCGTTTTTCCATGAGAGCCGAAATTACGTTCCAGACCGCGCCAAATCTGCCTTTGCTGCAATTGGGCTATGAAATTCATGAATAAAGCGGGCTAGTGTCCCGGGAACCACGGTCGGATATCTTTCATACCCACACGCCCGTGGGCAAGAAGCTCGTGGTGCCCGATTTCGCTTCGCGGGAAGTACAGAAAGAAACCGATGAGGAACCGATCGAGATCACAACGAAAGGCAAGAACATAATGCCCGGTTTCGAGAAGACCTTGGGGAACACGCAGTTCAAGGAGCTTGTCGCCTACGTCCGCGATCTAGCCCCCAAGAAGTAACGACTTGGCGGTGTGTCCGCCAACGTTCCGCTGCTGATTTCGGTGAGCGCGTGGCATGGAGGAGTTGTGATTGGACTAACCGGAGTCCTCATTGCATTGATCGTACTGACGATCGTGCTGGCCGGAGTGTTTCTAGTGCGTTCCTCGATCACTGAGGGAGCCACGGGCAAGATTCTCGCCTTTGTAGGCCTGTGCGTTCTTCCTGTGCTGTGCATCGGGACGGGCATGTCCTTTCACTTGCAGCGTTCCCAACAGACGAGATATTGCGTTTCGTGCCACAGCATGGAAAGCCACGGAAAAAGTCTGTACGTGCTGAATCCGAAGTACATCCCTGCGCAACATTTTCAGAACCACCTCGTGCCGTCGGACAAGGCCTGTTATACCTGCCACACCGACTACACCATGTTCGGCCCTTTGAAGGACAAGCTCAGGGGCCTAATGTACGTTTATATGGAGTACGTGAGTACGCCACCCAAGACAATCCATTTAATCGGCAGGTACAACAACCTGCAGTGCCTGCACTGCCATGCGGGCACCCGCGACTTTGAGGGAAATCTCGAGCACATGCCGCCTCTAGCTTCGCTCGAGTCGAATCAAGTATCGTGCATTTCGAGCGGTTGCCACGATATGGTTCACAACGTTTCCGAAGTAGATCACCTGAAAATGTGGACTGGGGGCGTTGCGTTAACTTCGTTCGCTTCCGGTTCGTCCTCACCCGCGCCAGCTAAAGCGGCACCAGGTGCGACAGCCGGACCGTCGAAAGCCGCGGCACCCCAGGCTTCCGGGTCGTCCTCACGTGCGCCAGCTAAAGCGAAACCACGTGCAGCAGCAGGACCATCGAAAGCACGAACTGGAAGTTCGGCAGGCGCTGCAACTGCGGCCCGGGGGAAGGGCATTTTCGATTCTCAACACTGCAGTGGATGCCACGGAAAGAGCGGAGGTGGCGGCTCTGGGCCAGCGCTGACTCATATTTCCAGTCAGTATCCGCCAGCTAAATTGACAGCACTTCTGGAAGCGCCGACTGCCAAGATGAAAGCTGCCGGCATGGTCCCTCTGACTTTGAATGCTGCTGATATGAAAGCTCTGGTTTCCTACGTGACCAGCCTCGGGGGAACATCGGCCGCCTCTGCGGCGGCACCCCCCGCTTCCGGGTCGTCCTCATCTGCGCCAGCCAATGCGAAACCAGCCGCGACAGCCGGACCGTCGAAGGCCGCCTCAACAGCGACAACCTCCGCTTCCGTGTCGTCCTCAACGGTTGTTATTCCACTTGAGTTGCACATAAGCATTTCTGCAGCGACAGCACCCGCTTCCGGGTCGTCCTCACCTGCGCCCGCTAAAGCGAAGCCAGGTACAACAGCCGGACCGTCGAAGGCCGCCTCTCCAGCGGCCCCCCCGGCTTCCGGGTCGTCCTCACCTGCGCCCGCTAAAGCGAAACCAAGTGCGACAGCCGGACCTCCGATGAACAAACTTGAGTCTAAAGGCAAATTGATTTTCAAAGCACACGGATGCGCTGACTGTCACGGGACCGATGGCGTCGCAGGTACAGCAGCAGCCTCTGCGCTTGCGGGTACTGGCAAGACCATCGCCCCTGCCCTCCTAACCAAAACGCTGAAGCATCCCACCGCCCGCATGCAACAAGGTGGAATGCCACCGGTGTCCCTGAGCGCTGAGGAATTGAAGGCACTTGTAGCGTACCTAAGTTATATTTCTGCCTCGAAAAGCAATCCCCATTGAGGCCGGCGGTTTCCCCCGGAACGACGTCCGCGTTCTAAGCGAGCCGAGGGACAATGGCGGTCATCGATGTTTGCGCCATGCGCCGTTGTGATAGTGTAATGCCGCCGCCAAGGTAACGCCGCCGTCCCGGCGTCAGGTGCCAGCAGAGCCTGCCCTGAGCGGTGTGAAGGGATGCTGGCGCTACGCCAGAATCACCCATCCAGGAGCGCATGAATGGCTGACCGTCATTTTCCAAATTTCGTTTTGACCCTGATGGCCCTGTTTCTTGCTGCTGCTCCGGCCTTGGGCCAGGCACATCCGGCGCGCGCCCGCGATCTGGGCGTTCCGTTTGACGGCACGACCGGCCCGCTCGACGCCATCACGGATGTGAAAGGCGTGGAAGTGGGCTACACCACCCTGATCTCCGGCAACGGCAAGCTGGTGGTGGGTAAAGGCCCGGTCCGAACCGGTGTAACGGCCATTCTCCCCCGCGGCAAACAGAATTCCGACCCGGTTTTTGCCGGTTGGTTTTCACTGAACGGCAACGGCGAAATGACCGGCACGACGTGGGTGGAGGAATCCGGCTTCCTGGAAGGGCCGGTGATGATCACCAACACTCACAGCGTGGGCGTGGTGCGCGACGCGGTGATTGCCTGGCGCGTGAAGCACGGGCAGCCGGCTGGCTCGGAGTACTGGTGGTCCTTGCCGGTGGTGGCTGAGACCTACGATGGGTATTTGAATGATGTCAACGGCTTTCACGTTCACCCTGCCGACGCCTTTCACGCTCTTGATTCGGCCACCTCCGGCCCGATTGCCGAAGGCGATGTGGGCGGCGGAACGGGCATGGTGTGTTACGAATTCAAGGGCGGCACCGGAACGGCTTCACGCAAGCTGGCGGCGCGATATGGAGGCTATACGGTTGGGGTGCTGGTGCAGTGCAATTGCGGCAGCCGCGACCTGTTGCGGATCGCAGGTATTCCGGTGGGGCGGGAGATTCCGGGACCCAAGGTCTGGGCGAATGTTTTTGGGCCGGGCCGTGAGGATCAGGGCTCCATCATCATCGTGGTCGCTACAGATGCGCCGCTTATTGCGACCCAGATGAAGCGGTTGGCGCGGCGCGCGGCGCTGGGCTTGGCCCGCACCGGCAGCATTTCCGGCAACGGCTCGGGTGACATCTTTATTGCCTTTTCCACGGCCAATTCCAAGGCCGCCATGCCAGAGGGAATCCGCCACATTGAAATGGTCCCGAATGACCAGATGGATCCCCTTTTTGAAGCTACTGTCGAGGCCACGGAGGAGGCCATCGTCAACGCCATGGTCGCCGCCAAGACCATGACCGGCATCAATCATCACACGGTTCAGGCGCTTCCCCACGCCAAGCTGCGGGAGATTCTGAAGAAATACAATCGCCTGGTGGAACCGCCACACCCGGCGCCAACCGGCAACTAATTTTACTTTATTAGGTTGAATCAGGCACCGTCAGGGCATGGCTTCAGCCATGCCAAACCCCAAGACAAGGAGAAGCGGCTTTAGCCGCTGAGGGCCTCAGGGGCTAAAGCCCGACGGATTTTCCCCCTCCCTTGACCCTTGGAATCTGAGGTAAGCGATTTATTTTCATGCTGGAAGGTTCAGGCAGGGGCGCTATTATGTACCCATGTAAGTACTTGACATTGGCCTTTTCATTGTCTATGATGTGCATGGAGGTCATGCCATGTACATCGATACTGTCCCCAATCGCAACTCCCCGCCCGCCGTCCTCCT
>Ga0307372_10009994_pt1 | contig 12937 bp, 5 predicted proteins | sample OX1MG_FD_202533 | JGI IMG/M metagenome (GOLD analysis project Ga0307372, IMG submission 202533) | Soil microbial communities from Risofladan, Vaasa, Finland - OX-1 | ecosystem: Environmental > Terrestrial > Soil > Coastal area > Acid sulfate soil | place: Finland: Risofladan, Vaasa | collected...
CGCCAGCCTCTGCAAGGTGGCCCGCTCCTGCCCGGAAAGCAAAATCGGTGCGGCTCTTCGGCTCATGCGCAACAGGATATCCGAAGACCGAACATAAGTAAATCTATTTATGACGCATTACACTAGATCGGGTAGTCCGAGCTTCATTTTCGGTTGATGGGCTTTCTTACTGATGTTTACAAAATATAGTGACAACTCTTACTGTAGCGCGGGTCTATGACCCGCGTCTTTCGCCACTCAGGCAAGCAGTGCTTGCCGCCGAGCGGCGCTACAAAGAACGGCGTCACTATATTTTGTAAACATCAGTAGGAACGGCCTTTAGCTTTCTTCTCATGGCCAGCCGCCTCCTGACGGCTGGCCTAAAGCTTACGTCCAGTCAGTTCGGCTTAAGGAACGGGTACACCGTTATACGTCCAAGCTGGCCGAGTCTCAGACTTCAGGGCAAACCATTATGAGCATCGCGGGACACGTAAGTCGGAGGATGCTGGAACACTACAACCATATCCGTCTCGCCGCCAGGCGTACCGCCCTGGATGCCATTTCGACACCGATGTCTGAGCCGGTCATTGGCGGGAATTCACCAAGCTTTTAGGGGAGTTGTGCACCAAATTGGGGTGCATCAAAATGAGGCAGGCAGTAAGCTATTGAAAAGAATGGTGCGCCCGGGGTGATTCGAACACCCGACCCCTTGCTTCGTAGGCAAGTGCTCTATCCAGCTGAGCTACGGGCGCACTTATAGAGGCGGCGGGAAGAATTCTTCCCGCCGCCTCTGAACTCCTAATTCTGCACTGAGGTCACAGGTATGTCAACGGGACTATTCGATAGGTTTCGGCTGAGCGGCCGGGGAAGTTCCGAGAAACGGAGCCCGTAATCGTTCCTGGATTGCCTGAAGGCATAAAGCATAAGGCGCAGTTGGAAAATCTGCTCCATCTGTTCGGAACTGGGGGAAAATGAGAATCACGACTGATGCGCAAATCCTTTGACCAGAACCGGTGTGGCGGGAAGCGGTTAATTGCCAGCCCATTCCTTCTGTTATTTCTTGCCTTGCCTTTTATGCTTGAGCCCGCTAGAACCCTTTTGGCCCAACGACTCAAGGCTCCGCTGTCGGAGGCCTTGCAGCCGGGTGTATCGCACGATCCAATCGGGTATCAATTCAGATTGCCCCAAAGTAGCGCTTTATTCGATGGCCAGCCGTCGGGGCAGACCGCGGGAAATCCGCTTGCCCGTCTTCTTGTTGTCGTAAGCGATGAAAATGGTTTGGCTGTTCCGTTCGCTATCGTTACGCTGGCGCAACCAAACGGCCAGTTGGTTGCCAAAGGAGAGACGGATTACGCCGGCCGTCACCAGTTTAGAGATCTGCCGCCCGGCCGCTACCTGCTTCGGGTGGAGAAGGAAGGGTTTTATGCGGTCAATGCCGACAATGTTCAAGTTGGCAGGACAGAAAGCACCGAAGTGACACTTGATCGCGTTCGCGAGTATCACCAAAGAGTTGATGTAGTGGCTTCTCCCAGCAGCATCAACCCCGCAAAAACTTCCTCGACCGAGACGTTGAACGATAAGGACATCATGGACTTACCTATTACGGTGCCGCGCGACATCCGTTACGCTTTGCCACTGCTGCCGGGAGTCCTGCAAGATGCCACCGGCCAGATTCACGTCAATGGGTCGTCCACAAGGCAAATCCTGGACGAGTTGGACGGGTTTAACATCACCGACCCAGCAAGTGGCTTCTTCGATGCACGAGTCCCTGTAGAAGCCCTTCGCGCCGTCACGATCATGGGCAGCCGGTATCCTGCCCAGAACGGCAAGGCTTCTGGGGGCCTTCTGGACTTGCAGACGGGGATGGGTAATGATCGCTATCGGCTTTCAGCGACAGATTTTTTGCCTTCCTTCTCGACTCATGGGGGATTTCACATCAATTCCTGGCTTCCCCGGGGCAGCTTTTCCGGGCCCCTCAAAAAGGGAAAAGCGTGGTTTCTGCTGGCGCCGGAATTTGAATATAACGTGCAGACCATCAACGACCTTCCGCCTGCTGCCGACAGAACCTCGAACGGGCGTTTCGGTGATCTTGCCAAGGCCCAGGTCAACCTTGCGCCGTCGAACATTCTTACCACCAGTCTTCTGGTGAACGAATTCCGCAGCTACCACACAGGCCTGTCGAGGTTTAATCCCGCTGAAACCACGACCAACCTAGGTGAATCCATTTACCACATTTCAGTAAAAGACCAGTCCCAACTTTCAGACGGCGCATTGATGGAATATGGAGTTGCGTTCAGCCGTTTTCACACCGCGGAACTGCCAATGGGGAATCAGACTTACGTAATCACCCCCGAGGGAACGTCTGGAAACTACTTCGAGCATGCGGAAGGGCGCTCGGAGAGATGGCAAGCGATCGGCAATCTGGCAACTCCGACGATCCGGGATTTCGGAAATCACGAAGTCCGAATCGGCATCGACCTCGACCGCCTGGTCGACGTGGGGTCATTCAGTCGGCACGGAATCCTGATCCGTCGTGAGGATGGAACCCTATCGCGAACGGTCACCTTCCCGGGCAGCCCGTCTCTTGCGCAGACGAATCTTGAGGCGGGCGTGTACGCTCAGGACCATTGGTCTGTTTCTGACCGGCTAATAATTGACCCTGGGATCAGATTCGACTGGGACCAAATTGTTCCCGGCACGCGGGTCTCGCCGCGACTGGCCGCCAGTTTCCTTCCAACATCGGGTGACAAAACCAAGATTGTGGCGGGTGCCGGCATTTATTATGACGAATCGAACCTGGAGCTATATGCCCGGCCGCGAGCCGGAACGCGCATCGATACGTTTTTTGACCAAACGGGGCAGGTTATTACCATGCCGCCGGTGGAAAGTGTGTTCCAAATTGACCGCCAAAATCTAAAGGCTCCGTGGTTTCTCAACTGGAGCCTTGGCGTCGAGCGCCGGTTGCCGGCAGCATTCTTTTTGCGCACGGAGTTCCTTCAGAAGCGGGGGCATTCGGGCTGGACCAACGTCAACCCGTGCCTTGGGCCGAGTGGTTGCTTTAGCGGCCAGTTCATTTTGGAAAGCCAGCGACGGGACCGCTATGATGCTCTTGAGTTCTCGATGCGGCGCCGCTTCAAGGGTGGCCATGTGCTGTTCGCATCTTACATCCGGTCGGCGGCGCGATCGAATGCGGTGCTGAATTTTAATCTTGGCACCCCTTTTTTCAGTCCACAGGCTGGAGGTCCGCTCCCCTGGAATACACCAAACCGCTTTCTTTCCTGGGGAATCTTACCCCTGCCGCTGGTGGGAAAGATGGATCTTGCCTATACGCTTGACTGGCACGATGGATTTCCATTCAGTGTGGTTAATGAGAATCAGGAACTTGTCGGGCCGCCGAATCGGCTTCGCTTCCCAGATTACTTTTCGCTGAACCTCGCTCTGGAGAAGCAGGTCTCGTTCTTCGGGTTCCGATGGGAAGTGCGCGGCGGCTTTGATGACATCACCGACCGGCACAATCCTGAGGCGGTCGATAACAACATTGATTCGCCGAACTATTTGACTTTCGGCAGCGCTGACAGAAGATCGTTGACGGGACAGATTCGCTTATTGGGAAGGAAGTAGTTGTGCCGTTCAATCGTTTTGAAGTTCTCCGTATTTTCTGCCCGGTCAAGGACAAGGTTTACAAGCCTTGACGCCGCGGGCTGAAAGAGCAATGCTGGCTTACTTCTCCGATGGGATACTTGCTTGGTATCGATGGTGGCGGCACTCGCACGACGGCTTGGCTTGCCGATGAGCAGGAACGTGTCCTGGCACGGGTCGAGGTGGGACCGTCCAACCCACTCAAAGTCGGATTCTTATCCGCCCAGCAACAGCTCCTCCGGGCATTTCGACAGGCGTGCCGTGAAGCGCGCACTCGCCCTGCTATGCTCGATGCGCTCTGCGCGGGCCTGGCAGGTTCCGATTCTCCTCATGTTCACGGGAAGCTGCTTCGCTGGCTTCGCAAATCGATTCCAGCGCGCGCGTACTTGTTGACGACCGACGCGGAGATAACGCTTTCCGCAGCATTTGGTGACGCCGCAGGGATCGTGGTGATAGCCGGGACGGGTTCAATCGCTTACGGCCGCGGCATCGAGGGGCAGAGCCTGCGTTGCGGCGGGTGGGGAAATCTTTTTGATGATGCTGGGTCGGGATATGATCTGGGCCGCAAGTCTGTGAGCTGTGCACTCCGTGCTCTTGACGGGCGTGGCAAGCCAACGCGCCTGGCAACGGCGCTCTCGCGGGAAATGGGTCTTGCCAAATTGACTGAAGCAGTAGCAAGCCCCCTTTCTCCACAAAACATTGCGGCGTTGTTTCCGGCTGTGCTGCGCGAGGCGGTCAATGGCGATCCGGTTGCGCGTCATCTGTGCAATGAGGCAGCTCGTGACCTAGCCGATCTGGCGGTGACTCTAATAACTCGATTCGGGTGGAGGCGCCACGCATGCCGGGTGATATGCTCTGGGGGTGTGTTTCGATCGAGTGCTATGATTCGCCGGAAGTTTGCGCACCGCGTGCACACTCAAGCGCCCAAGGCCCGTGTATCTCTACTGGGCCGCGAGCCGGTCGAAGGTGCGCTTTTCCTTGCTCATCGGCTCGTTGAATCTCGGCAGGGAAAGCAGGCGTGAGAAGGATGATCGCGCTGGGCCGCGCCAAGTTCCGCCTTTTATGCTAAGACGTACACGGACACTGCCGTATACCTTGGTTGTCTGTGCAGCATCACGAATCCTCAGAAGCAGGCCTTTAACTTTCCTTGCTTGACACCGGGCGGTGGGAGTGTTACTTAGTACCGTGCCGCAACAATATGCTTCCAACTATCTTCGGGGCGCGATGGAGAGACAAACGATGACATTCGGTGAGGCGCCAGCCAGGGCAAGGAAGACGCCAAGATCGGAGCACCCTTATTGAGAGTTGCAAAATATAGTGACAGCCTTTTTTGTGGCGCCGCTCGATGGACGGCGAAAGACGCGGGTCATAGACCCGCGCTACAGCGGCGGTTGTCACTATATTTTGCAAGCATCAGCAGGTTGGGGGTCCAGCGCTCAGCAAGATGGGAATGCATCAGGCTTCGGCACGGTCGCGGCGGCAATGACTGGTTTCGGGCACGGCTCATTCCATCATCAAAGTAGAGATGCGAAAGAACATTTCAAGGCGGCATTTTCTCTCCCGGTCGGTTGCCCTAGGAACGGTGGGAGCCGGTTTCCCCGCCTTGCCGGCCGCCGGTGAATTTCATGAGCTGGCTATCCCTGAGCCAGGATCGAAGGTCGTCGCTTCAGGCAACAACGCGATTTTCCTGAATGCGAAGGAGTATTTCGCCGGTCCCGGATTTGCATTCCTTCTGTTTCATAACCAATACCTCGGAGGGATGCAAGGCGGCCTGCAAATGATCCTGAACGGCGATCGCATTCTCGATTCGGGGGATTTTTACGTTGTTCCGCGTGGCAGCATCCAACCACCCGGATTGCGCGCGCTTCGCAGGGTGGTCGATCGCCAGGCGGGAACAGCTACCATTTATGGCGGGATAACAGGGTGGAACAAAGGGTACAGCCTTCACTGCCGGACGGACGGCAAGCAAGTCTCGATACGGCTTCAGGTTGACGCCTCGCTCGATAAGAAGAGCGTCACAGAAGCAGGCCTTCGCTTTTATCTTTACCCCAAAAGTTACTTCGCGGAGGCCTGCACAAGTGACGCGGGGTCCTGCGTCTTTCCCAGGCAATATGGCACGAGGAAAGTGCTGTTGGGCGGGGCGCACCAGTTGCATATTGCGCCGAGCCATCCGCTGCTGGCTTTTAAGGTAAGCCGCCGCGACGGAACGCTGAATCTGGTCGACAATCGCGAGCGAAGCCCTCAGCCCTGGTTTTCCATAGACGCTCCCCTCGCCGCGGAAAGCTCCTCGCTCGAAATTGCCATTGAGCCGCACATCCAACCGCAATGGCGGCGCGCTCCGGTTATTGCTGTTTCTCAAGTGGGCTACCACCCCGACCAGAAAAAATGCGCCGTTCTGGAGCTCGACCCGCGCGACCAAGTGCGCGACAACGTCCGGCTCTACTGCCTGACCGCTGAGGGGCGCATGCAACGGGTAAAAACTGTGCGTCCGAAGCCTTGGGGAAAGTTTCTCCATTACCAGTACGCGCTGGTTGATTTCAGCGAAGTCCGCCGCGCGGGAGTTTACTTTCTCAAGTTCCAGGACGCCAAGGCAGGGCCTTTCAAAATCAGTTCTGGCGTTTACGAGCAGGTTTGGCAGCCGACCCTGGAGTATTTCCTCCCCATCCAAATGTGCCATGTGGAAGTTGTTGAGGGGATACGAAGCTGGCATGGCGCCTGCCACCTGGATGACGCGCGACAGGCGCCAGCAGGGACAAAATGGACCGACGGCTACCAGCAGGGAGCGCCAGACCCACTTTTTGCAGCCAATGAGCACGTTCCCGGCTTGAATTGGGGTGGATGGCACGACGCAGGGGATTATGACCTGCCGGCGGGAAGCATCGCGCTCACCACGCTGGCCCTGGCCTTGGCGCAAGAAGAGTTTTCCCCTGCGCTCGACCAGACCACCATCGATCGCGCGGCGCGGCGCGTGCTGCTGCACGTTCCGGACGGCCGTTCAGACATGCTGGGACAGATTGAGTACGGAGCGGAGAGTTTGCTGGCATCCTACCGGGTGGGGGGGCACATCTTCGGCGGCATTATTGAAACAGAGGGTTATAGCCATCTGGGCGATCCGGTGAACATTACGGATAATCTTGTCTACGACCCTCATTTAAAGCCCGGGCAAGTGAGCTGCGGACGGTCGGGCACTCGGGATGATCGATGGGTATTCACCAATCGGAATACTGGGCTGCAATACCAAGTGGCGCAAACGCTCGCGGCGGCCAGCCGAGCCCTGCGGGAAAGCAATCCCGGCTTGGCCTCGGAGTGTTTGGAGGCCGCGCGCCAGCTCTGGCTCTACGAGCAAAAACACGCTCCGGTTTACTCGCCTTGCGGTTACAATCCTTCCGATAGCGGCTTCCGCTGCGAGGAGATTCTCGCCACGGCGGAACTCTTCCTTACCACCCGTGAGAAATCCTACCGGGATCACCTGCTTCAACTCTTGCCCACCATCGAGTCCCTTACCGGCACGCAATTTGGCGAGCATTGGCCGCTCCCGCCTGGCTGGACTCTCCTAAGAGTTCTGGATTCAGTGGACGACAATGGTTTCCGCTCTGCCGTAACGGAGCGGGCCCAACAGTGGCGCGCCATTGCGCGGCAGCGAAGGGCATCGAATCCGCATGGCGTGGAATTTCCGCCATCCATCACAAATCCAAACTGGTCGTTTCGAGCGCCCATCAAGGACACCGCAGCCGACGTCTGGGGATACGGATGGAATTTTCTGTGGGGAGCATTTCGGCAATATTACTACGCAAAGCACCTGCCCGATGTGTTCGACCCGGAGCCGCTTTTGGCCGCGCTGAATTATGTTCTCGGGTGCCATCCGGCAAGCAACGCGACGCTGGTCTCCGGCGTGGGCGCGCAATCACCGATGGAGGCCTATGGATTTAATCGCGCCGACTGGTTTTCAATTCCCGGAGGTGTTATATCCGGACCTTCGCTGATCAAGCCCGAGTTTATGGAATTGAAGGATTTCCCGTTCTTGTGGTACCAAGCCGAGTACGTTATCCACGGCGCCGCCGCCTATATCTTTACGGTGCTCGCCGCCGACAGGCTTCTCAACCGGAAGGCTAACCCGGGAGGTGAAAAACAAGGATTATGAATCGCCTGGTTTCCCGCCTTCGGAGCCTAAACCGGAGATCTTTCTTGAAAGCCGGGGCGCTTGGAACCGCGCTTCCACTGCCTTCCTGGTTGCCGAGTTCTCAAACGCCAGTCCCCGCAGCGCCCAAAACGCAACAAAGCAAGCTTTCAACAGAGTTGCTGCCGGCGATTCCAACACCGGCCGATCTTGCGAGTGACCGGCTCGTCCATCATTTCCGCGATTACTTCAATCCTCCTGAGCTGCAAAATGAATTGGGGTTCCTTGCGACGGTCAAATCTGTTTCAGCCGTCACGGCCATCACCTTTCCGCCCTTCAGTTGCTGCAGTTCGCCGAGAATTCCTTTCAGTCCCGGAAGTCTTGTCACGTGTGAATTATTTCTTAATGGTCAAATCCTGACGGCGTTCCCTCCTCCGGCCGGGAACGTGGCCTATACCTGGTTTCCGCACAAAATTCTGCGCGAAACGCGTGTTGAAGGGCTTCTCTTCACAACCGAGACATTTTTGCCCGCCAAGCAAAAAGTGGTTGCCGAGTCGATTGAGGTAAAAAACGAAAGTCACGAACGGCGCAAAGTCGAACTGGGTTTCGACCTGCGCGCGGGCGTTACGATGACACAGAGGAAAGCCTGGTTCAACAACATCCCCGCCGAGGCTGATAACCGGCTTACCGCTGTCGAGCCGCGCGGTTCGGTAGTGTTCGAAGACGTGCACAGTCCGGCGGTATCAGTGCAAGGGGTTTTTCCAAGACCCACTCGCATCAGGCAAAGCCGCATGCTGATTCATGAATTTGTTCTCGGTCCGGGCGAGAAGCGAACATTCCACTACCTGAATGTCATCGGCTCGGATAAGGATGCAGTTCTTGAGAGCTACGATTCCCTTCAAGCCAGCTTCGATGAACTGCTTGGAAAGAACGAACGGCATTTCGCCAGTCTTTTGCGCTCGGCCTTTACTCCGCAAAATTCAGAATTTTCCGGCTATTTACCCCAGCTCCATACCCGCAATCCTGCCTTATGGAAGCACTATTATACGGGCGTTGGATGTCTGCTCTTCTCCCGCAGAGTTGCCCCGGACTCGGCTTACAGCCCCACGTACATTACCGTTGCCCGCATCGGCACAACGGTGAGCTTCATATGGGACACGATGTTGACGTCGCTGAGCCTTGCTCTGCTGGACCCGAATCCCCTCCGCTCGCTAGTCGAGGTCTGGCTGGCAAGCGATATGCACCACCACCTGGCGACAGATTACTTATCAGGGCAAGCGGTAGGCGTGCCCGGGTATGCGGTCAACGACATGGGCATCCTCCGTTGCGCGGATAGTTTCCTTCGTGTGACGGGAGATTTTGCATGGCTCGATAAACCGATCCAGGGGAAGCCCGTCATCGAACACCTGGTAGACCACGCGCTCTATTGGAAGACTCTGGTCAAGGATCAGCGGGGCCTTGCGGACTACGGCCGGTACTACAATCTGCTCGAAGTGGTTAGCACGTATACACACCAGGTGGCGGCGGTAAATGCCGGAAACGTTTACGGGATGCGATTTGTCGCGGGGCTCCTGGAGCGCCGCGGCGACGGGAGGCGCGCGGCCCAGTTGCGTTCCGAAGCCGGGCAGCTCGCGGACCGAATTAACCATTTACTTTATGTAAAAGGCCAAGGCTGGTGGCAATGCGGCCAGCCCGATGGAACCTTTAATCAAGTTCGCCACTGTTACGACCTGCTGACCGTCCTCGATACCATGCTCGAAGACCTCAGCGACGATCAAAAGAAAGAGATGAGTGATTTTTTCTGGACCCAGCTCCACACGCCTTTATGGATGCATGCGCTTTCGCCCTATGACGTTGACGCTACCTGGAACCCGCGACCGGACCATAGTTGGCTGGGAGCTTATATCGGCTGGCCGTCAATGACGGCCAAGGGTTTGTACAAAATCGGCCCTCCCTCTCGCGTGACCGGATGGGTTAAGGCGCTGGCCAAGTCTGCAAATCAAGGACTGTATGGCCAGGCCCACATGGTCGAAAGCATATTTCCGCCTGTCGAGGGCGGCGCCTTCAAAAGCCCCTTCGACCAACCTTACGGCAACCACTGGTGTGAAATTGCGGGAGGAAGCTTCGCGGACATGGTCATCGATTCCATCTTTGGAGCGGACCTGACCCTCGATCGCGGGATCAACGTGAATTCGCGCCTGGAGGGTTTTGACGCTGAAGCAAAGTTGCGCGGCCTGCATTATCAGGGAAAGGTCTATACGATTAGCCGGAAGGGAGCGCAGATCGAAAAGTCATAGCTCCCGTCCGCTCCTTCGCAGTTCGCAACAATGCCGCCGGACGAATCGCGTTGGAAGTCAAAGACCTGAGACACCTCCACAAACAATATCGATTCGTTGAAATTTCGCAACGGAGCGTACAGATGTTCGATGAAATAAGGAGGTACAAGCCTTGACGAGACGCAAACTCATGAAGCTGCTGGGGCGAGGGATTTGCACCGCAGCTTCCGCTAACACGCTAATCGCGGCATCCGGATACGGCAAGAGCCGTTTCCTGTCCCAAGACGCACCCTCGCTTGGTTCAGCGACGGACCGCACTGTTTCAGATATTTCACAGCAGGATTTGGCCACGTCATCAGCCCGTGGGGTCCTAACCCGCCTGCTGGGAGCACGCGCAAACGAATTTAATCTCGGTTGGATGCCACCCGTTGACGAACGCATGGTTTATCGCGTCGAGGCGTCTGGCGGAAGGGTTTCAATTAAGGGAAGTAGTGGCGTCGCGATCTCGCGCGGCGCCTACGCTTATTTGCGTCAGGCGTGCAACGCGATGGTGACCTGGAGCGGGCAGCACCTGGAGTTGCCCGAGAAATTGCCTGACTACGCGGAGCGCCAAGTCGTCTGTCCTTATCAATTCACGCAATATTACAACGTCTGCACCTTTGGGTATTCAACGCCGTTCTGGGACTGGGAGCGATGGAAGCGAGAGCTGGACTGGATGGCCCTTCACGGCATCACGATGGCGCTGGCGCTGGTGGGACAGGAAGCGATCTGGCAGCGGGTGTGGGAATCCTTGGGAGTAACCCAGACCGAGCTTGACCGATTTTCCACTGGGCCTGCGTATCTTCCCTGGCATTGGATGGCGAACATCAATGAGTTCGACGGCCCCCTGCCGGAGGGTTGGATTGGGCAGCGGAAGGAACTTCAGAAGATGATCCTGCGCCGCATGCGCGAACTCGGCATCACGCCGATTGCTCCGGCCTTCGCAGGGTTCGTCCCGAAAGGACTCAAGCGTGTCTATCCAGAAGCCAAAATTTCCACTCTCCTTTGGGCCAAGCAGCCCAGCATTCCGAGAGAGACTAAAACGTTCATGCTGCACCCCGATGAGGCCAGTCTTTACACGGAGATCGGACGCCGGTTTATCCAGGAGTACCGGCGGGAATTCGGTCCAGTGGAATACTACCTCGCCGACCTGTTCAACGAGATCGAGCCGCCCGTCAGTGTCGATCACCGTTATGAAGACTTGGCCCGGTTCGCGGAGACGGTCTATAACGGCATTGTAGCGGGCGACCCGAACGCGAAGTGGGTGATGCAAGGATGGCTTCTCTTTGCCGATCCGGAATTTTGGGATGGCAAGTCAATCCAAGCCTTCCTTTCCAGGGTTCCGGATGACCGGATGATCATCATCGATTACATGGGCGATCTGGGAGGCCAGGCGACACATCCCGTCTGGAAGGCGACCGATGCCTTCTATGGAAAACAATGGATGAACGGAATGATCCACGCATTCGGTGGCAATGACAATGTGAGAGGCAAACTGCCCCTTATTGCTACCGAACCACCTGAGGCGCTGAGCAGCCCTGAGAAGGGTAAGCTTGTGGGATGGGCCATTTGTCCAGAAGGGATCGAAACGAATGAGGTTGTGTATGAGCTATTGACCGACGTCGGATGGTCCGAAAAACCGATCGACCTCGAGCGGTGGATTCCGGCCTATTGCCGGGCCCGTTACGGCGCATACCCAGACGCTATGGGGAAAGCATGGAATTTGCTGCTCCGCAGCGCCTACGGTCCCGATTCCGACCTTTGGGGGTCACACTTTAACTGGCAGAGACGCCCGAGCTTGGACCCGCACATCTTCCGCGCCCCTGCCCTCCCGCTTTTTCAACAAGCTATGGAGAAGTTTCTTTCCTGTGCGGTTCAATTAGGCTCAAATCAATTTTATCGCCATGACCTTATCGAACTCGTGGCCCAATTCACCGGGGTGGGGGTTGACCACCACATCGCGGGAGCATGCCATGCGCACGTGACCGGTCAAACAGCAGCCCGGAATCGCATGGCAAAAGAATCGCTGGATATGCTGTTGCGAATCGATGCCCTGATGAACCTCCGCACTGACCGCCGCCTGCAAACCTGGGTGGACTCCGCGCGCCGCTTTGCGCTCGGCCCGGACGAGCTTGCCTACTACGATTCGGACGCTCGGAGACTGCTTACGTTCTGGGGTTGGACAGACCTTAACGACTATGCCGCAAGGGTCTGGGCCGGATTGATTCGCGATTACTACCACGGCCGTTGGAGCGCGTTTTTCCAGGGGCTACAGGATGGCAGACCCGTTTCCTTGGATATCTGGGAACAGGCTTGGCTGACTTGGCCTTACGCGCCCAGTCCCGCGCGGCCCGTCCAAGACCTCACGCTTGAAGCAAATCAGATGGTAAAAGCCTGCAAGGAATGGTACCAACACGTTCCCACATAAGAAGAAGGAAAATGACGGCCACTCCGAGTAGAGGTTAAAATTCAGTCGCGGAATTGATCGTATGACGCGGCCAGATCCGAAATTGCGGGAGTAAATTGGTAGCGACAGACAATTGTTGAAACAAAAGTTTCGATTAAGTGGGTGCGGTGCAACCCTTTATGTTGCGCTCTTTGCCCTCACAGACCAGTTCCGATCTCGCCTTTCTCGGATCGAACTCTTGGACGAACGGTGAGGGATGAGACCTACACTCAGGGGCATCACAGGAGCTTTGGAGCGGGACGAGCGGGGCCAAAACAACACGAGCGGCTCGCTAACCCTATTTTATAGTTTACTTCAGTACTGTCCGGTTAAAACTCGAACAGATTCAGTTGTTTACCGAGGTTCAGGGTTTCGGTTTCATCGGCGAAGTTGAGAAACCCCTCTAAAATCGGGTTTTTTTCGAAAATCGTGACACTGAGA